>Ga0181533_1006726_pt1 | contig 10313 bp, 10 predicted proteins | sample PEATcosm2014_Bin_45_FD_119772 | JGI IMG/M metagenome (GOLD analysis project Ga0181533, IMG submission 119772) | Peatland microbial communities from MTU Mesocosm Facility, Houghton, MI, USA - PEATcosm2014_Bin11_60_metaG | ecosystem: Environmental > Terrestrial > Soil > Wetlands > Peat | place...
ACCCAGCGCTCCAGTTCTTGGCGATCGATTTCGGTCAAATCTACAGGCGGTGCTTGTCGCGGCATAGAGGGAAAATACCATATCCGCGGCATAACACCAGTTATTTATGATACACTACACTAGGTTGAAGACCGCCAGGCCTGCCGCCTCAGCCAGCGCGATTTGGTCCGCGTCGAAAGAGAGCAGAGCTTCGGCTCCAACCTCGATGGCGATCGCTACGTGAAACAAATCCATCGCGCGGACCACCATTTCAAGGGAATGTTCGGCTCGGAGTTCTCCCGCAGTACGCACCGCGTCGGTCCAGTCGAACTCGACATGAGGCCAATAGCCAATCCTTGCTTCCTGCTCCAGGAGACGGATTATCTGGCGAGATTCTCCCTTGCGAAGCAAACCCGCGCGTTCGGCCTGGCAAAAGCCGTTGAAGACCTCGATCCGCTGCCAAGGCGTCCAAAGCACCTCCGCTCCCGGATCCCGCTCAAACAAACTCAGCGCGGCCTGATGCTGCTTATCCCCGCGGCACTTGTAACCCAGCCACCACGAAGTGTCGGCATAAAATCTCATTTCTTAAGCGAGGCCAGGAAGGCTGTTCCGTTGAAGCTGGGAGCATTCGGGCCGCCAACGGCTCGCTTTTCAGCCAGCTCCCGTGACATTTTCGGACGTGTGCTCTTGCTGACCACGAATTTTGGCTTCCCATTGGCGGTGACAACAAGTTGCTTTCCCTCGGCCAATCCATCAACCAGGCCTGCATTATGATAGAATTCGCGAACGGTTACCGTTTTCATCCTGTTAGACATTACGGTCCAACGTGTTGAACATCAAGGGCAATGATCACGTTGTCCGGCCAGCGGCCTAAAATGACCACAGGCGCCATGCCCATTTGCGGGGAGGATGAAATGCTCGGGGCGGTCAGTTTTGCTTCTCTTTGGCGCAACCCGCTGGCGGCTTGAGCGGATGGATGGCGGGAACATCATGCGCGCGCAGCGGTCAGTTGCGTGACCAAGTTCATGTGGCAAGGCATTTGACCGAAGACCAGTCCATGTCAAGCGTGCAAGCGGATGGAGGAAACGCCTTAGCCGAAGTGACCTGAGAATACCCGCTTTACCGGCCGCCCTCAGCGAATTCCTCAATCTTGGCCTTGGCCTCGGCAAGCCCAACGCCGGGGTTTTCCTCCCGGTAGAGCTTAATGGCTGCGATCTTCTTGCTGGGATCTCTGGCCAACCGCTCGACCTCCGGCGACAATCCGGACGCTGGAGGCGGCGGTGGTTCGATGCCCTCGTGCTTGAGCAAGGCATCCAGTTTCTGTTCGACCGATTTCAAACGCCGCTCCAATCGTCCCGGGTCGATCCCCTGGCGTTTGGTGAGAGCTGCGCCTCCGGCAAAGACCGCCACCATGGCGGCAATGAGGGCGTAGCCGCTGAGGTCCAGAACTGCGAGTAGCGGTGTCATACAGGATTATGCGGCAAGGGGTTCATTTGGTCTTCCCGTGCTTCTCCATCTGCCGCAAGATGATGATGGCCCCAGACCGCACCGGTTCTTGTCGTCTTCGCATCCCCTGAGATAACCCTGCTGAGAAGGGGGTGTCAACCACGGGGCCGGGCTCGAACTGAACCTGGGCCATCGTGGAGTTGGGGAAGGGCAAAATTGCGATAGAGGGCGGGTATCTTAACCGGTTCTGAACCGGCGTCAAACGCAAGACGCCGGGGGGCTCGTTCCCAGGAAAAGGAAGTATTTCCAGGCCCCGGCGTAGGCCTTTCGCTCCACCACGCTGGAGCAAGGGAAGAGCCGCCTGAGGGCTGAAACCAGGTGATCGTCCAACCTGACGTGGTTCCGCCACATCCAACGGCGAAACCAGCCCAAAGGCGTGCCGGCGAAATCCACGGCGGATCAGGGCCAACTTCAGTTCCAGCAGCGCGTTCTGCCGCGGGTTGATGTCCACCGCGACCACCTCGGCAAGGTCGTCCAGCAGGTAAAAGAGGTGAATTGCCGGTGAATAACTTATTGGCGGGCAAGTGGATTTGCGGCGGTGGGCCTGTTGCTCGGCGTCGAGCTGCTGGGCGTGGTTGCTATCATCGCGAGCCGGGCGGCGCTGTTGCTGCCGGCCTTGTCCAGGGCCAGGGACAAGGCCTGCCGCACGGCGTGTGTGAATAACCTGCGTCAGTTGGGCGTGGGGGTGCACATGTACGGTTTAGTCAAACCAGCCCCAGCTCAAATGGCCCGATCCGATAACGCGGCTGCAGGATGGGCCGGCACGAACTCCCTCGCCGGTTTGCGGGTCGTCTCCTCGACAACGGACATGAAGATGGGTTCAGCGCGCCGCACCCAGGTTCGATACGCGCCCAGGTCGGCGGTTTTCCAGCGCCGCAGCAGGGGCGTCAGGTCGAAACGGGTGGCGGCCAGGGCCAATCCGGCCTTCTGTGCGTCCAGGGCGTTGAGATGCTGCTCGACGTGATTCTCCACCGGAACGACCAGGAGCGGTTTGCCGAGCCAGGCGGCTTCATTTGCGGATTCGAATCCGGCCGTGCAGGCGACGCCGCGGCTCTCGGCCATCATTCGCAGGAATTTCGCTCCGTCCAGCTTGTGGAAGGAGAGAGTCGAGTCGTAACGCCAGACCGGCTGAACTTTCGGCCTCTCGCAGAAGCAATGGAGTTCCACATCGGGAAACACCGCGTGCCAGCGGAGGACGTCCTCGGTGTAACCCTGGTTCAGGACATAGGCCAGGAGGAATCGGCCCGGCGAATCCTGTGGCAGGTCGAAGAGCTCGCGTCGCAGCAAAGGCGGGCAGACGAAGAGGCGCCGCTCGGGCATGGAGGCGGCGGGATAAAACGAGAGCGCGAGCTTGGTGGATCGCGCGCCGGCCAGGCCCACATACTGCCGCATCGCCCATTGCTGCAAGGCGAACTGGCTGGAACGCACGAAGTCCGGGTGGCCCAGCATGAACTGATGCCCCACGGAGACGACCGGAATCGCGTGCGGGCGCAGCACGTTGAACAGGCCCAGCAGCGGCTCGAGAAAATTAAGGATGAGGTCGGGTTGGGTGCGTTCGATGGTGCTGGCGATGGTCGCCAGGCTCTTGCGATAACGGCCCAGCCCGGAAAACGCCCCCCGCAGCGTGGCCAGCGGGGCCACACCTCTTGCGCCAGCCATAGAGAAGCCAGGGCTCACGATGGGAGTCAACTGGCCGCCGAACGCCCGGCGAAAGAAGTCCGGGATCGTTCGATTGGGATTCGTGCCGACGGTGACTGCCACGACCTCATGGCCGTGGCGTTCCAGGGCTTGCGCGGCGGCGATGGCCTGGGTCATGTGGCCCCGGCCATCCCCTTGGACAGCGAACATGATCTTCATAGAGAGCGAAATAGACCCATATACGGGCTACGCTCTCATCTGAATGTTAAGGAAATGTGGCGGTCTTGTGAATAATCTGTGAATGGCCGTCTTTGGGAATGTTGCTTTCTGCATGGCCCTGATCGTTCAGGAAACCGACAGGAAAACACCTATCTGAATTGATTCGTAAAAATGGTCGGGGCGGTGAGATTCGAACTCACGACCTCTTGTACCCGAAACAAGCGCGCTACCAGGCTACGCTACGCCCCGAACCTGAGCAGGAGAGAATGGCGGTCTTTTGCGCCATTTGCAACCTCGAAATGAAAAAACTCTGTGGCTTTCGGCGCCCTTGGCTCACATCACATCTGTCTCAGCAACCACTTCCTTAAATCCTTGGCCTTGCCATTAGTTATCCCCTTCTTCATCGCATCCTTGATAAACTGCTCCTTCTTGCCAGTAGCCTCCAGCACTTCTTGCAATTGAGCGGCTTCAAGCGCCTCGAGCACCTCTTCCATTGCATGTCGCTCTTGGGCGATCTCGTTTAGTCTTTCTGCAATGTCTTTGAGGTCCATGGCGGCAAGCATGGCTCGGGAGGAACGAGATCTCAAGCCGTTAAGTCCGGCCTCATCATCCCCAGGGAATCCCCGGTTTGATTTTCCGGCGTTGCCCCGATTGGCGTCAAACCGCTCGGGGCGTTAAAATCCCAGGAACGAATAACTACTGGAATGGGTGACGAAACGAAAAGACCGCCTTCGGCCAACGGCTCGCTGACACATTCCTCGCTCTACCGCCAATTCCAGGCCCAGCACGAGGAGATAATGAAACACAAGTGGTATGAATCCGAAAAGGCCGGTTACGATATTGGATTCGAGCGAGCGCTAACCGACTGGACCGCCAAGCACCGATCCGAATGGCTCAGGAATTGGCAGAGGGAGACGCAGGCAGGGATTTCTCCGATGTGCGGCCCGTAATACAGGGGTCAAGGAACCTGGGCGGCACTTTCGCTGCGGATCAATGGTTTAAGGCGCCCACCGCCTCCTGGACCGCTTGGGCGAGCACCGCCAGGCCCTCCCTCACGGCCTCCTCGGGAATCGTCAGGGGCGGCGCGATTTTCACCGTCTGTCCCCAGGCGCCGACCGGGCAGAAAAACAAGAGTCCTTTATGGAAGCAGCGTTCGACGATGTCGTGGGCCAAATCGTGGTTCGGCTCTTTCCTGCCGGGCTGGGTCATTTGCAGGCCGCCGACCAGGCCGCGGCAGGCCCAGCGGCCGACGACGTCCGGGTGCCGGCTTTGGATATCAGCCAAGCCGGGCGCCAGGACCTTCTCCATCCGGGCGGCATTGGCCGGAAGGTCCTCGGCCAGGAGCTTGCGGATGTTGGCCAGGGCGGCAGCGCAGCAGACGGGATTGCCGGTATGGGTGCTGGTCATCGAGCCGGGCGGGAACTGGTCCATGATTTCAGGACGGCCAAGCACGGCCGAGAGCGGCAGCGAACTGGTGATGCCCTTGCCGCAACAGATTAAATCGGGCGTCACGCCGTAGTGCTCGAAGGCCCACAATTTGCCGGTGCGCCCGAAGCCGGACTGGACTTCATCGAAGATCAGAAGCGCGTCATTTGCCTTGCACCAGGCGGCAAGCTGGCGGATGTACTGGGCCGGCGCGAAGTCCGGGCCGACGCCCTGGTAAGTCTCGAACATAACGCCCGCGACGTTCTCCGGGCGCAAGCCCTTCTTGCCGAGGGTCTCCAGGAAAACATCGAAACGCGTGTCTTCAGTCCAGTAGCCGTCCGGAAAAGGGACCTGCACGATGGCGGGGTCTTCGTTGACAATCCAGTCTTTTTGCCCGGCAATCCCGCCGGCCTGTTGAGCGCCGAGGGTCCGGCCATGGAAGGCGCGTTCGGCGCCGACCAGGCCGATTTTCTTTGCGCCCCCTTTGCGGATGCCATAAGCGCGCGCGAGCTTGAGGGCGCACTCGGTTGCTTCGGAGCCGGTCGTGAGCAGAAAGACCTTGCCCAGCTCCGGCGGCGCCAGCCGGACCAGTTCTTCCACAAGGTCGGCGCGTTGCCGGCTGGGAAAGACGTAATTGTGCAAGAGGCCGCTGCTGGCCTGCTCGATGATGGCGCGGCGGACCTCGGGCGAGCCGTGGCCCGAATTGGCCACGAGCACGCCGCTGCTCCAGTCCAGCCACCGGTTGCCATATTTGTCATAGACGAAAATGTCTTCGGCGCGGTCCCAGACCAGCGGGGGCTGGCCTCGCATGGATTGCGGCTCGAACCGGTGCAGCCGTTGGAGCGTCGCCACCGAGTCCGGGTGCGGCAAGGGCGTGAGGATGCGACGATACTTGGTTTCGACGCGGGGAACCGCGCGGGGAGTGATGCTGAATTCTTTGCCCATATTGGTCATTGGCTATTGAGTCCACAGCCGGCACACGGGTCTTGTGCGCGGCCTTCGGCGTGGCGGCCGACTTTCCGAGTATGCGACACAGTTGGTCGTACTCCTCCACCAGAGCCGGTTCGAGAGTTCGTTGGGCGTCATTCGCAGCCATTCTTCAATGACCAATGACCATTTTTCAATCCTCAATTTTCAATTCACCTCAAAGGATCGCTGGCCCAGCCCATTGATGCAACCGCAGCAAAACTTGACCTGCTTACAACGTCTTTTGGTGTTCAAGGACTCCAAGGGGCTAGAGGGCCTTGTCATAGACCCGCTCGAACACTCTCCCTTCCTCGGCCCGGTTCGGATCGACGATGGTGATGCCGTCCTGGCCGAAGCGGGCGGAGACCGTGGCCCCTTGGCCGGCCTGGAGGTACTTGAAATTGAGGTCCCGCACCAGGCGCGCGGCGTGGAGGATGGCGACAGTGATTCGCGCCTCCCGGGCATTGGGATAGACGCCTGCCACGCTCTGGGGGCTGGCGCCCAGGAACTTCACCCGGCAAATCGCCGCCAGTCCCGCCGTCAGGCTGTCCACGCCGTAGCCGACATAAGCCGGCGCGCCGCCGGGCCGCTTGACATCGCGCGTGAAATGGTTGTTGGCAGTGCGGCTGCCGCCGCCCTGGTTCCACCAACGCAGCCCGCGGTATTGCTGGTCGCTCTCGATCTTGCCGCAGGTCCCCACGATTTCGTGGCCCTGGTTGACCGGTCCCTCGAAATCGGGCGGGGTAATCCAGTTGTTCAGGAAATGGAAGCTCATGCCGTTGTCGAAATCGACGCGCACTTGCACGGCGTCGTAGGCGTTGATGCCATCGCGGACCAGCCGTTTCTTCTGGCCCACGGCCGTGAGCGAGACGGGTTTGCTGTGGTAGTAGTGGCAAACCAAATCCACCCAGTGCGGTCCGACGTAGGTGAACGGGTCGCTCTGCTCGGCCCATTTGAAGGTGCTGGCCGAGACCTGGATCGGTTCCTCGAGGGAAGCCACCCCGTAGAGCGGCTCGCCGATGCGATGGCGGAGGTCGTCGCAAATCCGCAGATGGTCCGGGTCGTAGCGTTTGTGCATGTCCACAGCCACGATTCGATCCTTGCTTTGCGCCAACTCGATAATGCGGTCGGCCTCATTCACGTCCAGGCACATCGGCTTTTCTGTGAGAATATGCGCGCCGGCCTCCAGCCCCGCCAAAATCACCCCGGTATGCAAATGGTCCGGCGTCGCCACTGCCACGACGTCCAGGCCGGGGAAATCGCGCAGGACCTCCAGCCATGGCTGCTCGCCCCAATAGGCCCGAGGCGCCAGGCCGGTCCGCCCGTGGAACTCGGCCTGGGCGCGCCGGGCGGATTGCTCTGTGCGCGTTGCCACGGCGGCAAGCTCGAAACGGATGGGCGCCAGCTCGCGCGCCCACTCATCCAGGCCAAGACGCCCCAGTTGAGGGCTGATGCCGCTGCGCTGCAAATCGGCATAAGCCCGCGCATGCACGTCCCCGCCAAACATCCCCGCGCCAATCAGCGCCAGTTTGATGCTGCCTTCCATCGTGCTGGGATTTCTATCGCGCAGGCCCCCCCGATGCAATGCAATAGTCCGATCTTTGTGGACCGGTTCGGAACTTTGAATCTATCCTGCCGAGGATGATCGGGACCATTCTGAATGTGGCGGGGATTCTGATTGGCGGCCTCGCCGGCTTGGCCCGGCGCCGGCCCCTTTCGCCGGCCACCGAGTCGAATCTGAGGGTCATCCTGGGCGCTTTCACGGTTTATTACGGTTTGCGGCTGACGTGGCTGGGCCTCGGGGGCTCCTTTGGGCACATTCTCAAGCAGGTCTTTATCGCCGTGCTCGCCCTGATCATCGGCAAGCTGGCGGGGCAGTCTTTGCGCCTGCAGCAGATGTCCAATCATCTTGGCCGCAAGGCGCGCCAGAGGATTGATGCGGCCCGGCCGGAGGACCCGCGCCGCGGGAGCGAGGGCTTTAAGGCCTGTGCGGCCCTCTTTTGCGCCGCCCCCCTTGGCGTGGTGGGCGCCTTGGAGGACGGCCTCTCCGAATACTTCTATCCGCTTGGAGTCAAGGCCGCCATGGATGGGCTGGCAACCATGAGTTTTGTCCTGGCATTTGGCCGTGGGGCGATGTTGTCGGCCTTGCCGGTGCTCGCCTTGCAAGGCACGCTGACGCTGGTTTGCAGGCAGTTTTTGAAGCCCTTTCTCGAGACGCATAACCTGGCCGATTCGGTGAATGCCGTCGGCGGACTGCTGGTTTTTTCGGTGGCCCTGGTAATCCTGGGTTTGAAGAGAATCCACTTGGCGGACTATCTGCCGAGCCTGGTGTTTGCCCCGCTGCTGACCTGGCTCTGGAAGTGAGGATGGGGTGAAGACCCCATTGTTGCAGTGCGGAGGGCAATTTATGCTTGAGCGCCATACTACGAAACTAACGCTATGCAAAGCCTGTCAACCTTTCCGGTGTTGGGTGCATCGGACCTCGATGCCCACCCCTCTTTTAACGTCGTGATTGCCTACGAAGATTTCGACACTGGCAAGCACGCCAGGAAGACTTACGATTTCCTCGTCGAGAACCTCGGGCGGGAATGTCAGTTCGCCAACCAGATGTGGAAGTTTGACGTGCTGCGCATCCCCGCGCTCCGGGAGATGGCGGCCAATGATGCCACCCTGGCAGATGTCATCATTATCTCCTGCCACGGAGGCGATGAATTGCCGGGGTCCGTCAAGGCCTGGATCGAATCCTGGCTGGCCCAGAAAGTCAACCCCATCGCCTTGGTGGCCCTGTTCGACTGCCCGCCCGAGGAGTTCTCGAAGACCCAAGGAATCCGAACCTACCTGGCGGATGCCGCCAGGAAGGGAGGCATCGAGTTCTTCGCCCAGCCGGATGAATGGCCCGACCGCAGAAATGGAGACGGCCTCTTGCCGTTTCGGCACGACCCCGGCCTGCACGGCAGGACCATGTCCACCCTGGCCGGCGTGGCCCAGCAGGACCCGGGTTTCCTGCGCTGGGGAATCAACGAATAAAAGCGGCTCCAACGCCGGGACAAGCGCAAATCCGAGGCCGCTCGCCGACGGCCCACCCCGGATGTCCGGCCTGGGCGCCTCGTTGCAGGAGACTCACGTTGTCTCCTACAGTGGCAGAGACTCCTTACGTCGTCTCCTACAGTGGCAGAGACTCCTTACGTCATCTCCTGCAACGGTTTGCGAGGAACTTTGTCACTGGCCCTGTGCCTCGGGGCTCTCATTTGACATTTACAACCGGCGGTATTCCCTCTTCAATCAAGTCTGGGGTGAATTTCGGGGCAGGCTTTTCGTCATTGGATGTAGCGCGTATTGATGAGCATTATCGATTTGTTGTTGAGCAAGAAGCTGCTCACGCCGGAGCAACTGCGCGAGGCGGTTGCATTGCTGGAGGGGCAAGGGTTGCGGCTGGACCATGCGATTATTCAGCTTGGGCTGTTGAGCGAGCGCCAGCTCCTGGAGGCCATGGGCGAATGCCTGAAGATCCCCCTGGCCAACCTGAGCGAGACGGTCATCGATGCCGAGACGCGGCAGGCGCTGCCCACAAAGTTCATTTTTCGCAAGCGGCTGGTTCCAATCTCGCGCGAGAACGGCACGCTGGGGGTGGCTACCAGCGATGCCTTTGACCTGAGCGTGTTCGACGACATCCGGTTGCTGACGGGCCTCCAGGTCCAGCCGTTCCTGGCGACGCGCGACGAGATTGAGAAGCTGATCAAGGCCCACTACGGGGTTGGCGGGGACACCATCGACGAGATGGTGGGCACGGAAGGGCTGGAGGCGGGCCGCCCGGGCGGGGAGAGCGGGGAGGACCTCCTGGAGATGGCCCAGGAAGCCAGCGTGATCAAACTGGTAAACGAGATCATCGTCGAGGCGATTCACGAGCGGGCCAGCGATATCCACGTGGAACCCTACGAGCACGAGCTGTCGATTCGCTACCGGATTGACGGCGTATTGCAGGCGGCGTCGCTTCCGCCGCAGATTCACCAGTTCCAGGCGGCCATCATCAGCCGCATCAAGATCCTGGCCAGCCTGAATATCGCCGAACGACGTGTGCCCCAGGACGGGCGCATCAATTTCCAGGTGGGCGGGCGCCAGATCGATGTCCGCGTCAGCGTGATTCCCATGCTCTTCGGCGAAGGGATCGTCATGCGTATCCTCGACAAGGCGAGCGTGCTTTTTACGCTCACGGAACTGGGGATGGACGAGCCAACCTTCAAGTGCTTCAAGGGCCTGATTGACCGGCCGCACGGCATCATCCTGGTGACCGGTCCGACGGGGAGCGGGAAGACGACCACGCTTTATGCGGCCCTGAATGCCATTGTGGGACCGGACCTGAAAGTGCTCACCGTGGAAGACCCAGTGGAATATCATCTGCAGGGGGTCAACCAGATTCCTGTGGACCAGAAGGTCGGGATGTCCTTCGAGCGCGGGTTGCGCGCCATCCTGCGCCACGACCCGGACGTGGTGATGATCGGTGAGATTCGTGATCTGGAGACCGCTCATGCAGCCATCCAGGCGGCCCTGACCGGGCACCTGGTTTTTTCGACGTTGCACAC
>Ga0181533_1006729_pt1 | contig 10308 bp, 5 predicted proteins | sample PEATcosm2014_Bin_45_FD_119772 | JGI IMG/M metagenome (GOLD analysis project Ga0181533, IMG submission 119772) | Peatland microbial communities from MTU Mesocosm Facility, Houghton, MI, USA - PEATcosm2014_Bin11_60_metaG | ecosystem: Environmental > Terrestrial > Soil > Wetlands > Peat | place...
ATGGTTCGCCGCGGCACAACGCCCAGATGCTTGAGCAGTCGGATGGCTTCCATGGCGACCGCGACGCCCACGCCATTGTCGGTGGCCCCCTCGCCGGCGTGCCACGAATCCATGTGCCCGCCGAGCATCACCAGTTGGTCTTTCAGTTTCGGATCGGCGCCGGGGATTTCGGCAATGGTGTCGTAGGCCTTGTCGTCATCGTCGTAGAACTGCGTTTCCACGTTGACCTCAACCTGCACCGGCACTTTCCTGGCCAGCAATCGTGTCATGCGGCCGTAGTGCTCGATGGCCAGCGTGATTCTGGGTACGCCGATGGTTTTGCCTTTTTCATAGCTGCCACCGGATTCGACGAAGATGGTGCCGTCCTGACCCGGCTGGCGCGACGGCTCCAGCACCGCAACCACGTGCTCGTCAGTCAGGAACTTGGCCAACTGCTCCTGAAATTGGTTGCGCTTGAGGGCCTCTGCCCGAGCTTCTGCCCGACGCGCTTCGTCGAACGGCCTGGGAATCTCGAATTCCGCGATCTTCGTCAAGTCGGCGTCGTCCTCGCGATGAAAAAGGGGCTTCTCAATAGGCTCGGGGACGCGCGATTCGCCCAGCAGTACGATCTTGCCCGATAATTTGCCGCGATATTTCTCCAGGTCGGCGGGCGTCGTGGCAATCACTTGCGTCACCTCGCCGCGAATGGGGCCGTTCGTTCCCGGCGTCCAGGCCTTGGGCAGCGCCAGGAACTGCATGATGTCGGGCGAGAGCATGCGGACTTCGCAAAGTTGGTACGCCCAACCGCGACCGAAAGTGCCCCAGGCCTCCAAGTGCGCATTGACGAGACCCCACTTGGTGAACTGGTCGCGCGTCCACTCGTTTGCCTTCTTCATGTTGGGCGAACCCGTCAGGCGAGGGCCGATGTCGTCCGTGAGGTGGCTCATGATATCCATCACCTCGCCGTGGCCGAATTCCTCCTCCCGCAAGCGCGTGATGAACTCGAGGTCCGGGATCTCCGGCTTCGGAACAGTGGGCGCCGCGGCCTCGCTAGGCGGAGTCTCTTTTGGTTTCTTCGCCCCAATGAGATTGCCGGCGAAGAGCAAAATTGTAGTCGCTAGAAGTGCTGCGGCCATTAGACTGTAGCTTCGAAATCGAGTTTTCATGGGATCAGTTGCGCCTCCACGCGAAAAAAGTCGCCCCTGAGAGTACGCAACCGCGCCACGAGATGCAAGCTCGAACCACGGTCTCCGCAGCGAATCCTGCCCATCCTTGTTCCGGCACTGTGCAAGTGCATCCAGCGCATGGTTCTTCTCCGGGATGGTCCGAACGACTCTCTTCTGCCCTCCGCGAGTCCTGAATAGCAGCGAGGGCCGCCTCTGCAATGCTTTTTCTAAGAAACCGCTTATCCCCGGAAGGTCGGGTCGTCGGCCCGCCGCTCGGTCCCGCCCTGCGGGATTCACATCCTCCTACCCCGCCAGCCGCTGCTTGCGACGTCATAGGCGGTATGGAACAATGCAACCATGCTGGCCTGAGGCAACTCGGGGTGGGGGTTGCGGCCGCGAGAAACTTCATTGCGGCCTTGGGGGGAGTGATTTCCATTTGCCCCATGCGTGCCGTTTTTATCAAGTGGTCTGCGGCCACAACGTCCTATTCCCATGTGTTTTCAATGGGTTAGGAGAATAGTGGGAGAATGCAGGAAAGCGTATAAGCGTGTCATTTTGACACACTTGGCGCCTCCCCCGCTTGATAGTACGCGACATGAATAGCCTATCGACGACGCTTCCCCGCCGCTTTGCCCGCCGCGAGCTTGCTCGCGGCCATCCCGGCCTGCGGCGCGAGCGCGGCTCGCCCTTTCGTTAGCTTACCGGGCCTCAGGCTGGTACGTCACATTGAAGTTGGAATCCCTCAGCCACTTTCTGAATGAGGGGTTCTCGCTGAACTGCTTGAACAGTTCCATGTGATCGGTCAGAAGGTCTACGACCACTCGTTCCAGCGCCTTGTCGTGTTCGATCCGGGCGTTCTGCCGGTCCGAGTTCTTGATGGCATTCTGATAGGCTTTATCGGCCGAGACTTTTGCGGGGATTTCTTCAGCAATGAGTTTCCGGATTTTATCAACGTCCTTCCATTCGATGTTCCCAAACTGGTCGTTGAAGTCCTTAATGATGTTGCTGAGCCGGTCAAGTTCTGGTTCCGGTTTTCTACCCCCACCCGTGGTGGGAACGGGCTCGACCTCCCCGTCCTGATCAGGGAGGGCTATCTTCAGCGAGGCCCCTACCTCCGCGCGGTAGCTATCCATATCAACTGTTTCAAGAATACCCTTTGAGAGATCCTCCTCCTTCGGAGCCGGCAACTTGGGGATCAAAAAGTTCAAGAAGATTGATAGCAATTCCCACTGCGCAATGGAATAAGGGAGAATCGAAGCAAGAAAACTATAAGTCCGGACAAATGCTTTCGCCTTTCCTTTGAAATCCACCTGGCCATCCTCGTCGAGGCTTGTTGTATACACCCCCACACAGGCGTCAAGAATCAGGTCCAATTGATCTCGTTTTGCGCCACTCACATACATGGATGCCAACTGCTCCACTTGTTCCCATGCATAGACTTGGTATCCATCCAGCGCGGCCTTGAGGTCGTGCACCTTGTTCGGGTCAGTCTCCTCGCTGAGAATAGTCGTGCGGTAATAGGGCTCGAAGGCCTTCTGAATCGTGTCGGCATCATTCATGAAGTCGAGCACGAAAGTGTCGTGTTTTTGAGGGTGCGCTCGGTTCAGGCGAGAAAGCGTCTGTACGGCCTTTATTCCTGAAAGCAACTTGTCCACATACATCGTGTGCAACAACGGCTCGTCGTAACCTGTCTGAAACTTCTCCGCCGCGATCAGGAAGCGGTATGGGTCCTCCTCGATCTTATCGACGATCTTGTTGCTGGAGAAACCGTTGAGCGAAGCCTCTGTGACCTTCGCGCCACCGTATTCATGCTCGCCCGAAAACGCCACGATCGCTTTGTACGGACTCTTGATCTCTCGCAGGTAGTCCACAAAGGCATGGAAATACTGCATCGCCCGTTGGATGGAACCCGTTACAACCATGGCTCGGGCCTGCCCGCCGATCTTGCGGCGAGCCATTACCTGATGGTGGAAATGGTCCACCATGATCTCCGCCTTTTCCCTGATGGCGTGCTCGTGAGATTCCACAAAGTGGCGGAGCTTCTTCTTGGCCTTCCTTGTGTCGAATTCCGGGTCGTCCTCGATGGTCTTCATCAGCCGGTAGTAGCTGGCGACAGGCGTGTAATTCTTCAAGACATCCAGGATGAAGCCTTCCTCGATCGCTTGCTTCATTGTGTAGCTATGGAACGGGCGATGCTTGACGCTTTCACCTTCCTGGTATGGTTCGCCAAAGATTTCCAGCGTCTTGTTCTTCGGGGTGGCGGTAAAGGCGAAGTAGCTCGCGTTGGCGAGCATCTTCCGCGACTCCATGATCCGATTGACCGCATCCTCGAACGTTTCTTCTTCCTCCTCGCCACCGTGCTCGGAGAGCACGATGTTCATCTTTGCCGCGGTTCTCCCGCCTTGGCTGGAGTGCGCCTCGTCAATGATGATGGCAAACTTCCGTCCCCGGTGCTCGTCCCCGATTTCGTCGAGAATGAATGGGAACTTCTGTACGGTTGTGATAACAATTTTCTTCCCTGACTTGAGGAACTGCCGCAGGTCTCCGGAACGCTCGGCATGGCCCACCGTGGCGGAGACTTGTGCGAATTGTTTGATCGTGTCCTTAATCTGCTTGTCCAGCACGCGCCGGTCCGTGACCACGATCACCGAATCGAACAGAGATTTCCCGCCCTTTTCAAGTCCGATAATCTGGTGGGAGAGCCAGGCGATGGAGTTACTTTTGCCGCTTCCGGCCGAATGCTCAATCAGGTAGCGTTTGCCAACGTTTCGGGCGGGTGCGTCAGCGAGCAGCTTGCGGACCACGTCAAGCTGGTGGTAGCGGGGGAAAATCTGAGTGCGTTTCTTGTGACCTTTCTCGTCCTTCTCCTCCACAATCTGGGCATAGTTCTCCAGGATGTCGGTAAGCCCAGGTTTGTTGAGAACTTCCTTCCACAGGTAATCCGTTTCGAGGCCTTTGGGGTTGGGAGGGTTCCCGGCCCCATCGTTCCATCCCTTGTTAAAGGGAAGAAACCACGATTCATTGCCTTTCAGGTGCGTGCACATTTCCGCTTCATGGTCATCTACCGCGAAGTGGACTGCGCACCGTCCGAACTGAAACAATAACTCCCTCGGATCGCGATCCCGCTTGTATTGCTGCACAGCGTCGCCAACAGTCTGCTTGGTCAGGTTGTTCTTCAACTCGAATGTGGCGATAGGCAGGCCATTAATGAAGACACACATGTCGAGAGCAAGCTGAGTTTCATCTTTGCTGTAACGGAGCTGGCGCGTCACGCTGAAGGTATTGGACCGATACAGGTCCTCCGCCTTTACATTGCCGGGGGTGGGAGTGCCGTAGAAGAGATCAACCTGGGCGGGGCCATGTTTGATACCTTTGCGAAGCACGTCCACAACCCCATGCTTGGCGACCTCGCCCTGCAACCGGGCGAGAAACTGCTGACGCTTAGGTCCCTCTTCCTCCAGACCCAGTTGTGAGAGAAGCTTGGGTTGAGTGGCACGCAAGAAGGCCAGGAGTTTGGCAAGATCCACTGCGTAGTCGCGATCATAGTCCTTGGGCCGCCCCTGCTCGTATTTCGCCTCACTCACCAGCGATTCTACAATTAGGGATTCAAGGCCCTTCTCGCTGATATCAGTCGGCACGTTAAGCCTTTGCGGTGCCTTCAAGCCCCGAAGGGGCACCCTAGCAAAGCCCAGGCCAGCGGCCTGGGTTTCAAGGACCAGATTATACGCCAAGCCCTGAAGGGGCGCGCTAACATCTGCCGCAATTGCCCCCTTCCGTGGTTTCGTAGATCGCCCTTTCAGGGCTCGGGGCGGGGAACAATCCGTAAACCCAGGCCGTTGGCCTGGGCTAAGCTAGTACGCCCCGTTGGGGCTTCGATAACCAGGACACTACCGGAATTCGAGCCCTTTTTCGTTCGCGTCAGCTCACAGCATCGGTGGTCTCTTCGACTGGTTCCAGTTCGTCTCCCTCTTCCGTTGCGTCGTCGGGTATCTCGTCGCCTAATAGCGCAGGCCCTTCCGTCCCCTCCATGGGGGGCAGGTCGACACCGCGCACATCCAGCTTGCCTGTGACCACATCCGCGATCAGGCGCGTGCGGTATTCGCGAATGAGGTCGATCTCTCGGTTGGCACGAACAATGGCAGCGTCTAGCTTGCGTGTTTGCTGTTGAACCGTGTGGATGATTCGCTCTTGGTCTTCCCTTGACGGTTGAATCAGGGGGATCTTCAGGAATTCCCCAGGGTAAAGCCTTAGCCTCGAAGAGCGGATGCCGATTGAACGGCAAATAAACTCCGAGACGTAGGGCGCTATGCGAAGTAAGTGGTCGAGAAAAACAGGGGCGAACGCCTCAGGGTGCCAGGGTCGATACACGGCGTAGGAAGGGCTCACAATTCCAGTCTGTTTGGAAACACCCAAGGCTCCCATCCATGCCCACATAGTGTTGATGACAAGATCACCACTACAGCATATCTTGTGCCCAATGTATGACTCAGCCATGAACATGGTTACGTTCTTCTGACTCCTAGGAGACACACCTGTGATGTGGGAGACGGAGAGCAATTCCTCTGTTCCTGTGCTTGAGCGTTCGTCGATTTCACGAAGGAAATATTTCGCAGGCTTGGTGACCCAGTCCACTGGCACACTGCCGAGCCATCCGATGCCGGAGGGCTTGAGGCAAACGTTGGGATCGAGGCCGCGCGTCACGGCTTGCTGGATGATCGCCTGCTTCTGTTCGTTCAGTAGCTCGATCAACCGCCGCTCGATGGCGATGAAGCGTCTGATGCGCCGGTCGGCCCTGTCGAGAAATCGTACGATGGCCGCTTGCTCGACGAGAGGCGGAACAGGAATGAGGACGCTCTTAATCGCATCGTGTGAGAGTCCGTACCGTGTCACGCCGTTTGCCGACACGTGAAACTGAAATGCAACCCCTTGACATTGGAGTGCCCGTAATAGATAACTGCCAAGAAGGATGCCGTCGTGCGGCCGCAGTATCGCCAAGTGGTATCCGCAGACCAAGTCAGGGGCGGTGTATTCGACCAGCGCGGGAACGCCAATGTCGTTCCAAGCCTCCGAATCTTTTGTGATGATCACATCGCCAACCCGTAAACGGAACCGCTCAATCTCTTCCGCTGAGGCTGTCGCACGCATGAACGAAATGCCCCCGGTAATGCGATCATTCTTGTAGACATCGACGTAGTTGCAGAGCCGGACTGTCGCCTCACCCTCCGCAACGTGTTTGTCGACGGTGCTTACGAACATCTGGACGGCGTTGCGCTGTCGTCTGATCCCCCAATGCACCGGCACTTCCCCCAGCCACGGTACGCCGGAGTCCTTCATCGCGGGATATTGCTTCAGCCGCAAGCTCATCGCGCGTCCTCAGTCTCCACTAGGATCTGCCCGAGTAACCCTTCGGATTCCTTCTCAAGCGCCTCAATGTCGGCCCGGATTTCCTCCAACGACCGCAGCGGCTTTGGCCTATAGAAGTACCGGGTGAACGAGATTTCGTACCCGATTTTCGTGGCTTCCTCATCAATCCATGCGTCAGGCACATAGGGCAAGACCTCGCGGCAGAAAAACGCCTCGATGCCGCCGGTCTCCAGCAGGGGTACCTGCTCGCTGTCTCGTAGCTCGCTGTCTGGTTCATACTCGACAACCCAGGACTTGCCTGCCAGATTGACCCCAAACCGGCCATGATCGGGATCGGCCTCAGCCTTGCCGGGCTTGTGGGCCTTTTTGATAACTGGCGCGGAGCCTTCATCCCTTACCGCCAATTCGCTTTGGATCAACTTCATGCGCTTCGCCGTAAGGTTTACAACCATGCTTTCAGCATTGCGTTCGAGGGTTGTCGCGAAATCGTTAAAGTTCATGTGCGGGCCTGGACCTATGGCGGAAGCAACATGGTCGATCAAGTCCGCAAGGCCCTCCTCGCCCGACTGTTTACAGGCCCGGCGGAAGCGGGCGCGAGCGGATTCACTGAGTTCCACCTTCAAGCGGAGCGGACGCTCAACCGTGATCTTCCAGTACCCAAAGGCTCCATTAGGAAAGATCTTGGACTGCTCGGTCTCCTTGAATGCGAGGAACGTTTCGCAGATCTTCTTGGTGTCTTCTTCGGAAAGCTCGCAGTTTTTCTTCCCCAGGTTCTTGCGCAGGGGCTTGTACCACTCGGTTGCGTCGATCAGTTGCACCTTACCCCGGCGGTGTTCCGGCTTCTTGTTGCTCAGTACCCAGATGTAGGTGGCGATGCCGGTGTTGTAAAACATGTTTAGGGGAAGGGCGATAATGGCCTCAAGCCGGTCATTCTCGATGATCCAGCGGCGAATGTTGCTCTCCCCCTGGCCGGCATCGCCGGTGAATAACGACGAGCCGTTGTGCACCTCGGCGACTCGACTTCCCAGCTCCGTCGTGTGCTTCATTTTGCTCAGCAGGTTCGCGAGGAACATCAACTGTCCGTCACTAGAACGGGTGACAAGGCTGTACTCGGAATGGCCAGCGTGCTCGATGATGAACCGGGGGTCCTTGATGTCGTCCTTGCCGCCCATGCGCTCAAGGTCGGTCTTCCAGCTCTTTCCATAAGGCGGATTGGAAAGCATGAAATCGAACTCGTGCGCTGGGAAGTTGTCGGCGGAGAGAGAAGAGCCATACGCCATGTTCTCCGCTGACCCCCCTTCGCCTTTAATCAAAAGGTCAGCTTTAGTAATGGCGAATGTCTCAGGGTTGACCTCCTGGCCGAAAAGGTAGATGGAGACGTCTTTTCCGCGCTGGCGGGCTAGGTCTAACAGAGTTTCCTCAGCAACCGTCAGCATGCCGCCCGTTCCGCAGGCCCCGTCGTAGAGGAGATATGTGCCCGATTCGATTTGCCCGGCAATGGGCAGGAAGATCAGCTTGGCCATGAGCCTCACAACGTCGCGCGGCGTGAAGTGCTCACCAGCCTCCTCGTTATTCTCCTCGTTGAAACGGCGGATCAGCTCCTCAAAGATCGTGCCCATGGCGTGGTTGTCAAGGCCCGGAAGCTTTACTTTTCCGTCGGCATCCAGAACGGGCTTGGGGCCAAGGTTCACCGATGGGTCGAGGAATTTTTCAATTAAGCTGCCGAGGACATCGGCTTCGACAAGCGTGGGGATCTGGTTGTAGAACTTAAACTTGCTTAAAATTTCCTGAACATTGGGCGAAAAACTCTCCAGGTAGGCTTCAAAGTCAGCTTTGAGTTGCTGTTGCTTTGCACGAGCCTGCAGGTCCCGCAGAGTGAACTTGGAGGTGTTGTAGAACGCTTCGTGCGACGCCTGACACAGGGCCATGTGCTGGTCCGCGACAATGCCAGCACGATCGAGCTTAGCCTTCATGTCGAGCACGGCTTGCTTGGTCGGCTCAAGCACGGCGTCGAGGCGGCGGATGACAGTCATCGGGAGGATAACGTCCCGGTACTTCCCACGGACATAGACATCGCGCAGCACGTCGTCAGCGATGCCCCAAATGAAGTTTGCAATCCAGTTGAGGTTGTTCTCGCTCAGGGTGCCCTCTTCCGCCCCCGTACAAAGGGGCCGCTAATCGCCATTTCCTCCTCCCCCGCTACTTCCTATACGCGGTCGCGGAGAGGCGACATAAGCTTGAAAGTCACTTGATGCGAATTATACGCCAAAACGCGACTCGCGTTGCACGGCAATGCAATAATTCAGCACCGAGGAATGCTGGACGCTGGACGTGACGATGCGCCGCGGGGCGGGGAGTTCACAGTCCACAGTTTACGGTTCACAGTAAGAACCGAGGACGCCTCACCTGTTGACTGTCAACTGTAAACTTCTATTGCCGCGGACCTATATCGAAACACTACCACGTCGGTGCAGCGCGGCCACAACTCCAGTCATGAATTTCGGTTCAGATTTCCGTCAGGGGAGCAGGGTTGCGTCAAAGTCGCCGCTGGCGAGATGTATGCGCCCCCCGCCGTGTAGACCAGATCATCCTTTGATCCTTCACAACGGTGCACTTCTTTCCCCGACGAAACGATTTCTGCAAATCTTGGGGTAGTGGGTCAAATTGATGTAGAGGCGGCTTTACGCCGCCATTTGGCGATCCCGCGTTGCGGGATCGCCGCTACAGCATCAAATTGATCCACTACCAATTTTGGGGTAGTGTCCTAAAATCGCTTGATAGGAGCTGCCCGAGTTACAGTTTTCGAGGATGCTTGTTGCAGAGATGCGGGTCACAATATTTTTTCGCCATCTGTTCGTTCGTCAACCAAGGGTCCGCTTTACTTACGAATCTGGGGAACGCGTATACCCAGCCGCACTCCGAGCACTCATAGTAGTCGACGTAGCCATCCTTTTCGGCGTGAGGCTTCATTGTTCTCATGCTGCCACTCCCTCTGAGACATTCCGACCTTCCCGCAAGAGTTCTTCCATGCTCCACACATGGTCCGTCAATCCCGCTTCCATGGCGGGAGTTACACGAAGGGTCAGGTGAACTCGACACATATTATACCACCCTGCGTACATGGCGGAGGGGTCTTGGTTGCGCGTAACAATTGGCGTACAATCTCCTCGGTGGGCAAGTCCGCCAAGTTAGGGCCACCCATTACTTCCACAAGCAGGAGCAGCCCATGCCGAGCCGCCATTCATTTGGTGAGATTCATCTTGATGTAACCGCAGGTCGTGAGCAGGCACCGGTCACGCCTAGCTCCGAGACCCCTTTTCGAATCGCTATTCTTGGGGACTTCAGCGGGCGCACAAATCGTGGTTTGTCTGAAAGTGGGGATGCCCTCGCGAGCCGGCGTCCCCAGATGATCGATCGCGACAATTTTGACTCGGTGCTGGCAAGAATTGCACCTCGGCTTGAACTGGCTCCAGGGGGAGAGGATGCCTTCCGCATCTCATTGAAGTTTGGTGATCTGGACGATTTTCATCCTGACAGGCTCTTCGAGCAGGTTCAGATGTTCCAGAAGTTGCGGGAGACGCGGCAAAAACTCAACGACCCGGCGACATTCGCTAAGACGGCTTCGGAACTGGGCCTTGTCGGGAAACAACCCTCGGCGCAAATCGTCCCTCCAGCGCCTGCGCGCCGAGTCTCCGAGGCGGATATACAGCGGGTGGTTTCGGGTAGCCTTCTGGATGAAACGATCGAAGCAACCGAGGGCAGGGCAGCAGAAGAGTATCCCTCCAAGCCTGCCGACGAA
>Ga0181533_1006731_pt1 | contig 10308 bp, 8 predicted proteins | sample PEATcosm2014_Bin_45_FD_119772 | JGI IMG/M metagenome (GOLD analysis project Ga0181533, IMG submission 119772) | Peatland microbial communities from MTU Mesocosm Facility, Houghton, MI, USA - PEATcosm2014_Bin11_60_metaG | ecosystem: Environmental > Terrestrial > Soil > Wetlands > Peat | place...
CGCAACGAGAGAAGGGCTCCCCTCAGGGGCTAAAGCCCCTTCCAAACTTCTTGCATCGTTGGCACGACTAAAGTCGTGCCCTGATACAAGACTCAACAGGCGCGCAAACGAGTTGGGACGGAGAATATGCATTAGTAATCTACCTCCGTCACGCTGAGCGGCTTAAACCCTTCGAGGTACGCCTTCGTCTGCGCGCGATCGAACTTGGGATCGAGCGCCTCAAGGCAGAGGAAGAACTTGTCAGTCGTTGCGCCGTCGCGGAAGTTGGGCGCGTTGAATAACGGATGATAGAGCGACGGCAGCCCGTTCAACGCCAGCATGCCGAAGGCCGCCGAAAGCCCGGCCCACAGAATGGTCCACTCGTAGGTGGGTACAATGAAGGCCGGCCACGAATACATGGGGCGGCCCGCGATGTTGAGCGGATAGGCGAGCACCGAAACCCAGACTTGAAGCGTGAACATGGCTACGCCGCCCATCAAACCGCCGATGAGCGTGAGGAGCGGCACCTTGTTGCGATGGAAGCCGATGGCTTCGGCCGCTTCTTCCACGGGATAGGGCGTATAGCAGTCCATGCGCCGCCAGCCATCCTGGCGTGCCTGCTGCGCGGCTCTCACCAGATCGCCCGGCGTCTCGAATTCGGCCAGCAGGCCGTAGGTTCCTTCGCGTGCAGGCATATCAGTCTCCCGCCTCCACGGTGGCCTTGGGCTTGATCTTGGCCTGAGGCAGAATCATGCGAATTTCGTTCATCGGAATCATGGGCAGGAAGCGCACAAACAACAGGAACAGCACGGTAAAGAATCCGAGCGTGCCCACAAACGTCGCGTAGTCCCACTTGGTCGCGCGATACGTTCCCCACGACGAGGGCAAAAAGTCGCGGTAGAGGCTGGTCACGACGATGACGAAGCGCTCAAACCACATGCCCACATTCACGACAATCGAAATGAAGAACATGAACGCGATGTTGGTCCTCAGCTTGCGCGACCACAGCGTGGTCAGCGGAATCACCAGGTTGCAGGCGATCAGCGTCCAATACGACCAGCCCATGGGACCGAAGGCCCTGTTCCAGAAGGCGAATGCCTCCCAGTGATCGGCCGAGTACCAGGCCATGAAGGCTTCCATGGCGTAGCCGTAAGCTACGATGAAGCCGGTCACCAGCATCACCTTGCCCATGTTGTCGATGTGGCGCTCCGTCACCAGCGACTCCAGGTGATAAAACTTGCGCAGCGGAATGGCCAGGGTAAGCACCATGGCGAACCCGGAGTAGATGGCGCCGGCCACGAAATAGGGCGGGAAGATGGTGGTGTGCCAGCCGGGCAAGACGGCCACCGCGAAATCGAAGCTGATGACGGTGTGCACCGAGAGCACCAGCGGCGTGGCCAGGCCCGCGAGCAGCAGCGATGCCGTCTCGTAGCGCATCCAGTGGCGCACCGAACCGCGCCAGCCCAGCGAGATCAGGCCATAGAAATACTGCGCGAACCTCGATTGCGAGCGATCGCGCATGGTGGCCAGATCGGGCACCATGCCGATGTACCAGAAGACCACCGAAATCGTTGCGTAGGTCGAGACCGCGAACACGTCCCACATGAGCGGGGAGCGGAACTGCGGCCACACGTTCATGGTGAAAGGCAGCGGCAGCAGCCAGTAACCCAGCCAGGGACGGCCCACGTGAATCACGGGGAACAACCCGGCGCAGGCCACGGCAAAAATCGTCATGGCCTCGGCAAAACGGCTGATGGCGTTGCGCCAGCCCTGCTTGAAGAGCAGCAGAATCGCCGAGATCAGCGTACCGGCGTGGCCGATACCGATCCACCAGACAAAGTTGATGATGGCGAAGCCCCAGGCCACCGGTTGCGTGATGGCCCAGATGCCGACACCCTTGAGGAACAGCCACACCAGGGCCACCATGAGCATGGTGGCGCCGCCGCCGGCCACGGTGAACAGGCCGAACCAGCCCATGGGCGTGTGCGGCGTGAGCACAATCCGCACGATCTTCTCGGTGATCGACCGGAAGCTCTGCCCCGGCGCGATGACGCGGTATTCGCCGGTCGCGGGATCGACCCAATGGTCAGCGGGTTTTACTTCTTTGGTCGCCATGGTCCGTCTTTGTTCCCTTGTTCCCTAGTCCCTGTCTTCTTGTTCCCTTGTTCCCTTGTTCCCTAGGTCCCTGTCTCCTTGTTCCCTTGTTCCCTAGGTCCCTGTTCTTTCCACCGGCGTCTCTTCGAGTTCCTGGTTCAAATTCAAAACTTCGGCCACATAGGTGGTGCGCGGACGGGTGTTGATGTCGGCAATCACCTGATAGCTGCGCTGCTGCGCACGCAACTTAGTCACTCGGCTGTCCTTGTCGTTCTTGTTGCCGAAGGTGATCGCACTCGCCGGGCAGGCCTGCTGGCAGGCGGTCACGATTTCGCCGTCGCGAATATTGCGATTTTCCTTGTCGGCCTCGATCTTGGCCGCCGAGATGCGCTGGATGCAGTAGCTGCACTTCTCCATCACGCCGCGCGAGCGCACGCTCACGTCGGGGTTGCGCATCAATTTCAAACTTTCGGTTTCGTAATCGCTGTAGAGCAGGAAGTTGAACCGCCGCACCTTGTAGGGGCAGTTGTTGGAGCAGTAGCGCGTGCCCACGCAGCGGTTGTAGACCATGGTGTTCAGGCCTTCCGGCGTGTGCACCGTGGCGCCCACCGGGCAAACCTGCTCGCAGGGCGCGTTTTCGCAGTGCTGGCAGGCCATGGGCTGGAAGTGCGCGCGCGGCGCAGCCAGGTCGCCTTCGAAATAAGTATCGATGCGCAACCACTGCATGTTGCGGCCGATGCGTACCTGCTGCTTGCCCACCACGGCGATGTTGTTTTCGGCATAACAGCTCACGATGCAAGCATTGCAGCCCGTGCAACTGTTCATGTCGATGGACATGGCCCACGCGTTGGCCTCGTTGTACTCCCAATTCGGAAACAGTGAAGTATCGTTGGTCGGCGTCTCGCGGCCCTCGCCCTCGTGCGCGAAGTTCGGATTGGCCTTGAACTCTTCAAGCGAGGCCGAGCGGATGATGCCGCGCTCGCCGATCGCCTCATCGGCCTCGAGCGAATTGTTGCCGTTGCCCTGCTGGCCGAAGGTCTTGCCACGTTGATCCTGGTAGTGGCTTTTGGTAATCGCGGTGCCCCACTTGCCTTCGACCTTGCGCACGGAGCCCGTCGCGTAAAACGGCGCCCAGGTGTTGCGAATGAGATAGGCGTTGAATCCCGCGCCGCCCGCCACGCGGCCCACCTCACGGCCGTAGCCGAGATACACCGTAACGGAGTTGTCAGGATGGCCCGGAGCGACGATCACCGGCGCCTTCACGCGGCCGTTGCCCACGCTGATCTCGATGATGTCGTCTTCTTCGAGATTCCACTTGGTGAGCGTGGCCCCGGAGACGATGGCGGCATTGTCCCAGCTCAGATTGGTCACCGGCTTGGGCAGTTCCTGCAACCAACCGACATTGGCAAAGCGGCCGTCGTACACGTTCGGGTCGGGACGGAAGATGATCTCGACCGAATCCTTCGGCGTGGGCGTCGGAATTGCGCCGCTGAAGGCGCCAACGCTGGACTTGGCCGGCGCAGCCGAAACCGAATCCGCAATCCATCCGTCGTGCAGCGCCTTCCGCCATCCGGTTTCGAAATCGCCCTTGATCGTCGTCTTCCATGTCTCGCGCACTGCATCGTAAGGGCTCACCAACGGCTCGTTGAGCAGCGCCTGGAAAACATGATGCGCCGAGCGCCCGCCGTAGAGCGGATCGATCATCGGCTGCACAACGGAAACCGTGCCGTCGTACGCGCGCGCGTCCGACCACGACTCAAGATAGTGCGCCGCAGGAATGTGCCAGTGCGATTGCTGGCCGGTCTCGTCGTAGTGCGAGCCGAGATGCGCAACGATGTTGGCTTTGTTGAAGGCCGAGGCAAAATTCAGATCGGCGGGCGCATCGTAGATCGGATTGGCATTCAGAATCACCAGCCAATCGACCTTGCCCGCATTGAGATCGGCGACCAGCGCCTTGAAATCGCCAAGCTGATCGCTGGGCAGCGGGATCGCCGGCTCAGAGCCAACGAAAACCGTTTTGCCCACGTTGCCGAGAGCGTTATTAATGGCCAGCGCCAGCATCGCGACCGACCAATCCTGATACAAGCCCGGAAGCACCGCGCACTTGCCGGCGCTGGCCTTCAGGTCCTTGGCGAGCGCCGCAAGAAACTTCGCCTGCTCGACAGTAAATGCGTAGTTCGGAACGCCCACGCCCGGTACGCCAACAGCCTGCGCCAATGCCGCCGCAAATGCCGGAATCTCGCTCGCCCTCAGCCCCAGCCGATGCTCGGCCTTCATGCCCGTGGTAGTCGTCGAGCTTTCCACCGCGTAGAGCCGGTTCATGCCGTTTTCCGGCTGCTTGCGCCGCGCGGCGTAGTCGCGCACCAATTTATGGAAGCCCGGATAGCTCGCCCCCGACAAAAAATCGGCGTCAAGCGAAACGATCACATCGGCCTGGCTCAGGTCGTACTGAACATTCAGCCCTTTTTCAAGGAACGTTCCCGCAATCGCCGGATCGTACTGCACCAGCTTCGCCTTGGGAAACGCCTTCTGCGCCTCACTCCACTGCCGCGCCAACGTAGGCGAGGTAATCGTCGAACTCAGGAAGTAGATGCCGGTCCCATCTTTCGTCGAAACCACCTTGTCGCGGAAGGCTTCGGCAAATTCGGCCCACTCGCGGCTCTCGCCCTTGAAGGTCACGTGCTGCGATCGGTCGGGATCGTACAAGTCGAGCAGTGTCCCCTGCGAATACGGATCGGAGCCGCCGTGGTTGTAGGCGTGCTCGGGGTTTCCATCAATTTTGATAGGACGGAACTCGTCCGACTTGACCAGCAGCGGCACGGCACCGGTCGCGAATGGATGCGCCGTGGCAAAGTACATGGGCTTGCCGAGAATCAAATCCTCAGGCGCCTTGATGTAGGGATAAATCGGCTCGTCGGGCTGCTTGGTGCAACCGGCCAAACCGGCCAGCGCCATGGATGCGCCCATCAGCTTCATGAATCCGCGCCGCGAGACGGGATCGATCCACTCCTGCGCGGCCGTTGGAAACTCGCGCTCCACCGCAGCCTGAAATTCCGGCGTGTTGGCCAGCTCATCGAGCGAGCGCCAATACTTTTTGCCCTTCGCGCCCTTCAACTGTTCACGCACCTGCTCAAGCGTCATCGGCTCGCTGCCATTCTCGCCAGCTCGCCGACTGGCCACGTCCGCCTGAGCGTCATCGCCGGCCCCGCCAACTCGCCGACTGGCCACGTCCGCCGCGGCGGACCCCAACTCGCCGACTTTTTTCAAGACCACGCCCTCCGCGGGCTTTGTGTCAGGGCACGACTTCAGTCGCGCCGAAACCGCTCCGGAAAGATCGGGGGCTTTAGCCCCTGTGCCAGCTGCGCCTTGAAAGGGCACGGCTTCAGCCGTGCCATCAACGGCCCCGAAAAACTCCGGGGCTTTAGCCCCTGAGGAATCTTCGTCAGCCACTCTCTTTATCACCGGACTCATCTTGTTCTCATTCAAAGGCGCGCTCATCGGTGGCACACCTCGCAGCTGGTCAAGTCCTTCGGGGTGCGAATCTTGTAGTGAACCACCAGGAATTTGCCCAGATCCTCTTGGCTGGTGAATTTCGCAACGGAGAAAGCGCGAAACGTCGGCAGGCTCGCTGAGGTCAACGAGGGCACCCTCATCCCTGTCAATGGGTCTGGAGTCGGTGTGCAGCGCACACTCTCAGCCGTCGGCAGACCGCTCATCTCATCCGCCACCGCGCACCACACGGGCCGGTCTTCTGTCGGCCCTTCCCACGCCATGTTGTAAATCTCGCTGGTGGGCCGCAAATTCTTGGCGGGATTGCGGTGACAATCCAGGCACCACTCCATTTGTAGGGTATTTTGCGCGTACATCAGCGGCATCTGGTCCACGCGGCCGTGGCAGCTTTCGCAGCCGATGCCCTTGTTCACATGGATCTCGTGGCTGAAGTAAACGAAGTCAGGCAGGTCGTGCACCTTGATCCAGGGGATGGACTCACCCGTCGACCAGCTCTGGCGCACCGGCTCCAATAACTGGGCATTCGTCCAGATCTGCGCGTGACAGTTCATGCAGGTACGCGTCGGAGGAATGCCGGCGTAGCTCGACTTCTCCACTGTCGTGTGACAGTACTGGCATTGCAGGCCCAGGCCCTGGACGTGATGCTTGTGGCTGAAGGGAACCGGCTGCTCCGCACGCTGCCCCTGCCGCGTCACCCACGGCGAGCGCTGCAGCTGGTCGAGCGTGACCCCCAATGCAATGACGATCAACCCCGTCAGCACGAGGCTCATGCGAGCCAGCGCATTGGAGCTGCGGTCGAAGATTTGCGCCATGAACGAATCCCGGTTTGACTGTCGTTATGCATGCGCCGCGTGTGCTGGCGGTCACATGGGTGGTGTACAAGAACCGCTCTTCTATAAAGCTCTGCCAGAGGGGCAGGGAAGCCCGAAATTTCACTATAGCGCAAGCGGGGCGCTCACAACACAGGAGTTGCGCAAAAAAATACGGAAAAATTATGGATATACCGCATTGTAATCGGCTGAAAAGAAAACCGCTTGTGACAAACGCGATTCGGAAGAAACCACCCCCGCTCTCCTGGCGCTCGCTGTACCAGAAGTTGGGATGTTCAAAAGAAAAATATCATGCCGGCACCTGCCCGCGCCAGAGGATTTGAGAAGCGATGCATCAGGCGTCGCACCGGTGGGCCGGGATGCTTCACGTCGTCTGCCAGTGTTCCGGCGAAAGCGTCACCGTGGCGCAGCCGAAGGAGTAGTTGTACCAGGCGTGCTCCGTGTTCGGCGTGGCGAAGAAACCTTCGAGGTTCAATCCCGCGGCAACGCGCGCCACGAAGGCGCGTGCGCCATAGAACAGCGTGAAGAAACTGTCCCAATCGACCGTAAAGAGGAAGGAGTGGTCGGAGGCGAGGAGGGTCCCGCGCGCGGGAAACGGTATCGCCCCGTTGCGCAGGCCGGCCAGGGCCAGCCGCACCACAGGATCGGAGTTCGGGAATTCGGGAACAAAGATGAGTTCATCCGCTCCGGCCTCCGCAAAAACGTGAAGAAAGTCGGGCTCGAGAAGCGGCTCGAAGCGGCCTTCGACGGGCATCCAGATGGGCTGCGAAGCCAAAAAATCCTTGAGCTCGTCACGCCCCGCCTGGTCTGCGACGTGATCGGCCAGCGAACCAATCGACGTGAGCAGCGCCTGGTTGATGCGCGCGCAGGATTTCAGGCTCGTACGCGCCGCGACTTCGGTCCACGCGACCTTCGCTCCGCACGCGGCAATCTCGGCGTCGCCGGGATACTGATGCGTGACGCTCCAGGCCAGCTCCGCGGGAACGCGCACGAAGGGATGCAGAACCACAAAGACGCACTCGAATGCGCCGCCATACGCTTCCACGAGCGGTTCGCTCAAAGACGGATAAGTAAATTGTTCCGGTTGCACTGAGGAAATGATAACAAGCAGGGAGCAAGGGAGCGAGGGAGCAAGGGAGCAAGTAATCCAAACGGTACGCACCGTGCGAGCTTTGCTCGGGCAGCGTTCGCGAACCTGCTAACTCGCTGACTCGCTTTCTCGCTCCCACAGTGTGAATCGCCGCGAGAGCACGCCGGCGCCGCAGCGGCCCTGCGCAACGGATCGTTTAGAATTCATAGGGGCGTAACCATCGCTCTCAGCAACATCTCACTGCGCGGGACTCGCGTTTCGGCCCTGGTGGCTGCTTTTGCCTCCAACCCGGCCGGCACGGCACCCGTGTAAGACTCAACCGGAAGAGGAAGCCCATGAAGTACGCCGGATTGCTGGTCATGCCAGCCGGATTCTTTCTCACGCTCGCCGCTTTGCTGCTGTTTCCCGATCCCACGCGGCGGTTGGCGTTTGTGATGTGCGGCCTGGCTGTGGAGGCGATGGGCCTGGTGGTAGCGGTGCGCGGCCATATGCCCGCCCGCGGAGCCAGCCGCCCATGAACGCCATGGCTCCCATCACATCCGCGCCCGCGGCGGCCATGAGCGAAGCCGTTTTCGCGCTCACCCTTGCGCTGTTGCTGCTTGCGCCGCTGGCCATTGCCGGCATAGCGCTCATCAATGCCGGCCTGGGACGCTCGCGCTCCGCGGCGCAGGCGCTGCTGGGCAATCTGGCGCTCGGCGCCGTAGCCGTGATTGTGTTTGCGCTGGTGGGCACGTCGTTTGCCGGGACGCTGGGAACTTCAGAGATCGCGTTCCACGCAGCCGGAAAAACCTGGGGCGTGCTGGGACGCGGGCCGTTTCTGATGCACGGCCTGGGATCGGCCACCCCGCAGGCGCAGCTTGCGCTGATCTTCGAATTCATGGCCGTGGCCATGGCGGCAATCATTCCCTGGGGCTCGGGAGCGGATCGCTGGCGGCTTGCAGCCGGAATCGCGTCGGCGGCAGTGCTGGCCGGAATTATGTTTCCCCTGGCCGCGCATTGGATCTGGGGCGGCGGATGGCTCGCGCAACTGGGCGCGAACTTCGGATTGGGCGCGGGATTTCTTGATTCTGGCGGCGCAGCCACCGTGCACGTTCTCGGAGGGCTCACTGCGCTGGCCCTGGTGTGGATTGCCGGACCGCGCCGCGGCAAGTTTCCCCGCGAGGGCCTGTCGACCGCGATTCCCGGCCACAATGCCGTCTATGTTCTGTTCGGCTGCCTGCTGGCGCTGGTGGGTTGGCTGGCCTGGAACGCCGCCGGCGCGGTCATCTGGCTGCACGCTCCACTGGCGGCGTTGCCGGGAACGGCCATCAATACCTTGCTCTCGGCTGCCGCGGCGCTGCTGGCCACCTACTCCGTTACGCGCTTCCGCTTTGGCAAGCCCGACGCCAGTCTTTGCGCCAACGGCTGGCTCGCCGGCCTCGTCACATCCACCGCTTGCGCGGCGCTGGCCACGCCGGCTGAAGCCATCTTTGCCGGAGCCGTGGCCGGCTTCTTTACGCCGCTGCTGGTGGAGGTGCTGGAGCTGGCGATCTCCATCGACGATCCCTCGGGCGCAATCGCCGTACACGGCGCATCGGGGCTGTGGGGACTGGTGGCCGCGGGCTTCTTTGCGCCCCAGGCCGGTCAGCTCACGGCGCAACTGGTGGGCATCGCCGCATTGCTCGGCATCATGCTGCCGCTGGTCTATCTGCTCTTTGCCCTGCTCAATCGCGTGGTCGAGTTCCGCGTCGATCCCGACGGCGAGCGCATCGGCATGGACCTGCACGAGCTGGGCGGCGGCGCTTATCCCGAGTTCGTGATTCACCGCGACGAGTCGTACCGGTAATTCGGGATCGGGGTATCATCGTACGTATGGCGACGAATCACATCCCGAAATCCGAAGCCGAGAGCGGGTTACGCGTCGTTGCCGCGCGCCATTCTGAATTGTCGAAGCTCTGCCGCGAATTTCATATCCTGCGGCTGGAACTTTTTGGTTCGGCTCTGAGCAGCGCCTTCAACTCCGAGCAAAGCGATCTCGATTTCCTGGTGGAGTTCCAGCCGCTCCAGCCCGGCGACTACGCAACCGCATTCTTTGGCTTCAAGGAGGCGCTGGAACGGCTTTTTGGGCGGCCGGTCGATCTGGTTGTTGCATCCGCCATTCGCAATCCTTATTTTCGCCGGAGCATTGAACAGAGCAAGGCACTCCTCTATGCAGCTTGAGGCGAAGAGCAACGAGTCTGATTGCATCCCTGAGCCCGTGATTCACCGCGACGAGTCGTACCGGTAACGCGCGCACCGCGCCACTCAAGAACCGAGTGGATTGTCCAGGTCGGCGCTCTTTACCGCCGCGCCAGCAGCAGCATCACCACGAACAACGCCACCGGAATCAGGGCCAGTCCGGCGTAAATCGCCAGCCTGGCGCCGTTCAGTGAAAGCCGGCTGCGCAGCGAGGGCCGGCGCTCGTGGTCGTCCACGCCCACCAGTTCCTGGTGCTCCAGCTCCCAGGCCATCTCGGCGGCCGTGGCGTAGCGGTGGCGCGGATCGCGTTCCAGAGCGCGCGCGAGGATCTCCTGCAACTGCGGAGAAAGGTCGGGGTTGAGCTCCCGGGCCGGCTTGGGATCGTTGAGCACGCGCTCGTTCAGAACCACCAGCGGATTCTGCCCCGTGAAGGGCGGCTGGCCGGTAAGCATCTCGTACAGCATCGCGCCCAGAGCGTAAATGTCGCTGCGCTGGTCGCCGCGCTGGCCCTTCACCTGCTCCGGCGAAATGTAATCGGGCGTGCCCAGCGCGGGCGTGAGCGACGTGTGCGTGATGCGGCGCGCGTCA
>Ga0181533_1006733_pt1 | contig 10307 bp, 8 predicted proteins | sample PEATcosm2014_Bin_45_FD_119772 | JGI IMG/M metagenome (GOLD analysis project Ga0181533, IMG submission 119772) | Peatland microbial communities from MTU Mesocosm Facility, Houghton, MI, USA - PEATcosm2014_Bin11_60_metaG | ecosystem: Environmental > Terrestrial > Soil > Wetlands > Peat | place...
AGGCGGAACCTGTCCCCACTGCGACGAGCCTGTCGCCATCAACGACCTCATCGTTGCTACAGCGTGACCGTATGATCCATCAGGAGGCCGTCACGAAGTTCCACGACCAGCGGGTCAACCTCGCCTTTTCGGGAAGCTCAAACAGAACGAGGTGAGTGAACGTGCTCCTGTCGCCTGCTTGAAGTGCGACCTGCGGCGAGCTTCGGATTGGTCGTCCGGTTCCTCGTTCTAAGTTTCTCGTGGAGCCCGCGAAGCAATCAATGAATATACGGTCGCGGGAACCTGTCGCTGCTCGAAGAAACTGCGGAGCGTACGCGCCGAGGACGATTTCAGTCTTCCAAACGCTCCACGGTCCCCACTCTCGAACGTTCTCGACCTGCTCCACCATCTGCCCTCGTAACCATCATGTGGGACCACGGCTCAGGTAGTTGATCCCAGGTATCGCCGTCTAACACGCGTCCAGCCGTTGCCCTGCTGACGCGGTGCATTCTCACAGCAGTATCGGCCAATTCTGGATCGGAGTTGATACTCGTTGATCCGTCGAAAGCGACCGTCACTGCTGTCGGCCCATAAGCAGGTGCCCACGATCCCCACTGTTTGAAGAAGAAGGCCACGTTTGCGTCTCGACAGCGGTCTCGGAGATCTCGCGCCCACTCTGGATGCATGGGACGAGCATCATGGCCAGACTCGCCACCAGCGATCAGCCAGTCAACTTGAGTGAGATTAAGTGACGGCAGCGGACCGAGCAATGGTTCAGCAGAGACAAAGCGGACCGCCGAGGGAACGCGCCTGAGATGGTTTGCCCTGTATGAGTAGGGGTCCGACTCGATGCTCACACCGACCCACAGGTTCAGGGGCCATGTCAGGCGATCAGCTAGATCAACCATCCGCTTAGAGCGCTTTGTGAGCAACTGGAATGTGTGCCGCGGCGTGTCCGCCATAACAGCGAAGACGTCATCGATGAATTCGGTGGGAACGTCGGGATGAAACAGGTCGCTCATCGAGTTGACGAAGATCATGCGGGGGTGCCGCCACTGGCGAGGCAGGTTTAGCGCGCTGGAGTGGACGGTCAGGCCGAAGCCCGGACCAGAGGTTCTCGCGTCTCCATCCGCTTGGTACTTTGGATTGCCCATCGCCTTTAGCCGTTTCGCCAGGGTCAGTGCGTAGCAGTGGTCACATCCCGGCGAGATGCGGTCGCAGCCGGTCGTTGGATTCCATGTGGCCTGGGTCCACTCGATCGAGCTGTGATCAGCCATTTCCGACTCCTCGGGGTGACGACCCTCCCACGGCCAGCCTTCTCGAATCGTCTGGGCGCGCCACGCCCCGCACCATATCCGTCGCAACTCTAGTGAGCCTTCGAAGGCAACGCTCTGCGGGGCAACATCTCGGGCTGAGTCGACAGAACCGCCCTCGGTGTCCTCAAAGCCGAACGCCGCCTCGCGCGGATTCTTGCGATCCTGCCTGACGGGGCTCGGGAACGAAGCTAGCCATCTCCGACCTGGACGCCCCTTAACTTTCTGGCCCTTCAGCCATACTGGCTACGTTTAGCCGGACTGGACATAACTAGGCAGTATTGGACTTCAGCGGAATTGCCGATTCACCTGGACCTACGCATACTCGACACTACCAGCTGGACGGTACATTTACAGACTGGCAGTCAAGGACAAAGTCGGTCTCTCGGACCCTGCTAGGGATCCGGACACGCCGTCTGTGAATGGCTACCATCCAATCGAACGGACATGGCCGAATGGCACCCGTTGGCGAGTGTGGGAGCGCGACATGCCAAGAGTCTCTGATTTGCTGCTCCAAGCGACGATCTACCTCTACGAGTCACGCAAGGCTGCCGAGTTCGGCGACACGGTGGGGGGTAGCGGCGTGCTGGTTGGTCGCACCTACGGGCCTGAGTCGCGGAATGTCAACCTCTATTTCGTCACCTGTGACCACGTGGCGAACAGGGGCGCGCCAGTCGTCCGGATCGTGACGCGCCGAGGGGCTGTCGAGATCGAGGAGTCCGGCTGGAAGCGGCACCCGGACCTTTCCCCTGACGTTGCGGTCGCTCACTTCAAGCACGTCTCCGAGTCTGGTGGGGACTGTCCCTACTCGTACGTTCCCGTTGAGAGGTTCCTCAGCCTTGACGACTTTTCGGCACCCCCAGGCGATGACCTGCAAAATCAGCCCTACTACTTGGGCGAGTTAGCCGGGGTCGGAGATGACGCCGTGATGATCGGTCGCTTTCTTGCCGCAGACGGAGTGCTCTCGCAGACCCCCACCGTGCGCTTCGGGAATCTCGCATCTGCCGGCGTCCTCACTGTGGAGTTCGGCGAACCTCGGTCGTCGCAGCAAGAGTGCCTATTGGCCGAATCTCACTCCTTGCCGGGCTATAGCGGCTCTGCGGTCTACCTGTTCCATCCGGCGGTGACTTGGGACGGCCTCGCCATGCATATTGGGGAAGAAAGCCACAAGCTCTGGCGGTTCCTGGGGATCGATTGTGGTCATATGAGACAGAAGGTCGACGCTGACGGTGCCCCCATCCCTGGATGGGAACCCGCGATGGCGATCCCCGGAACGCCACGAACAACGCTTGTCAACGCGGGGATGATGACCGTCGTCCCGGCTTGGAAGATTTTGGAAGCACTGGAGGATGCCATGCGGAACGAAGAAACACCCGACTCCAACGGGGTCGTGGATTAGCTCGTTCCTGAGTCGGAAACCGACCGGATAACGGAGCCCGTGCCCTCCTAAGGCTTCGGCTTCAACGAGGCGGCGATCTGAGCGAATTCGGTCAACGCAGCTTCCAGGTCCTCCACAATCTCAGCCGCGAGCACGTCGGGGGGCGGAAGGTTGGCGGAGTCCTCCAGTGACTCGTCCCGCAGCCAGATCAGATCGAGGCTCACCTTGTCGCGTTGGAGAAGCTCGTCGCAACTGAAGGAGTGGAAACGTTCCGACTCGGCGCGTGTGAAACGGTTGTCGGCACGGAAGGCGTCGATGAAGTCCGCAAGGTCTTCGTACCGCAGCGGGTTTTGTTTCAAGGTGTGATGGATGTTCGTGCGGTAGTCGTAGACCCACAGCCGCTGTGTCCACGCCGTCTCCGAGGCGGGCTTCCGATCGAAGAACAGGACGTTGGCCTTGACGCCCTGGGCATAGAAGATGCCCGTCGGCAGCCGCAGGAGCGTGTGAACCTCGCACTCGTGCAGGAGCTTTCGCCTGACGGTCTCCCCGGCTCCACCCTCGAACAGCACGTTGTCGGGGACCACGACGGCGGCGCGTCCGTGCATGGCGAGAAGGGTCTTGACGTGCTGGACGAAGTTCAACTGCTTGTTTGACGTGGAGGCCCAGAAGTCGTCGCGGAGGATCACGAGGTCCTCGCGCTCGGTATCGCCCTCCGCGTTGACCACGGTCATCGACGATTTCTTGCCGAAGGGCGGATTGGTGAGGACCATCTCGAACCGGTCACCGGGGTCAGCCCTGAGCGAGTCCTCGACGCGGATCGGGCTGTCTGCGTCCTCCGAGCCGATGCCATGCAAGAGCATGTTCATGACACAAAGCCGGGCGGTGTTGTCCACGATCTCCCAACCGTGGAGGGCCTCGAAGCGAAGATGGCGCTTCTGGTCAGGATCGAGCAGGTAGTGGTTGGAGATGTAGTCGTGCGCTGCGAGGAAGAATCCACCGGTGCCGCAGGCAGGATCGCATATCGTCATGCCCGGCTCGGGCCGCATCACTTCGACCATTGCCTTGATCAGCGCGCGGGGCGTGAAGTACTGGCCCGCTCCCGTCTTCACGTCCTCGGCGTTCTTCTCCAACAGCCCCTCGTAGGCATCGCCTTTCACGTCAGCGTCGAGCGTCATCCAGTTCTCGCGGTCGATCAGGTCCGAGATGAGCCGCTTTAGCTTCGCCGGGTCCTGGATGCGGTTCTGGCTCTTGCGGAAGACGACACCCACCATGCCCGTTCTGCGCCCGAGTTCGGTGAGGATGTGACGGTAGTGGACCTCCAGATCGTCACCGTCACGGCGCAAGAGCGACTGCCAGTCGAGGTCAGAGGGTACGAGCGCGGGGCGATTGAACGGAGCCTTGGTTTGCTCGTCGGCCATTTTCAGGAACAGCAGGTAAGTCAACTGCTCGATGTAGTCGCCGTAGGACAGCCCGTCGTCGCGAAGAACGTTGCAGTAGTTCCAGAGCTTCTGAACCAGGCCGTTTGAGTCAGTCATGTGTTCCTTTCGCAACCAACGCTGGCCTGCGGTCGTCGAGCGCATCTTGCGCTACTAGTTCTCCGCGGAAGGCCATCGCCAGGAGTGCTCGCCGGAGAGAGTTCGCCCGTCTCAACGCGACTTCGACCCAGGCAGCAACCGGGGTGATGCTGGACAACTGGTCCTCGACCTCATTCACCATCTCCATCTGGCGTTCGAGGGGTGGAAGCGGAATCGTGACCGTCTTGAGTTGACCACCTGAGATACCGACCTGACCAGCCGTCGTCTTGAGGCGACTCTCGATTTCTTGCCTACTTCGCCCGGTGTTGAGGACCAGCGCGAGGAATTCGGGAACGACTTGAGACTGATCCGGCACGGCGCGGATGAGTTTGTCTGGATGCACCGTGGGTTGCGGCAGGTTCCGCACCACGGCAGACGACCCTACGTAAGTGGGGTTCCCGCTGTAGCGCGTAAAGAGAAGGTCCCCGTCACAGAGGAAGTAGGAGGCGACCTGGTCCGCGTCTACGGTCGCGTACCGAATGTCCGTGGCGTCGAGACTCATTGGCCGAACGGCGCTTATGCGAAGTATCGCGATGCCAGGCGGCGACGCCGCTGGTCGTGACACAAAGAGTCCGTTTCTTAGTGAATGCAACACGTCCCCTAGGAGCTTTCGGGGACCAGAGATGTCTACGGCGCGACCCAGTAGCGCGGTCCGCAATCGCCCCAGGTTGCGCTGTGCTTGCTCCAAGGCTGCCACTCCGGCGTCGAGTCGTGAGAGCTGTTCCTCGATGGCAGCGACGATGCGGACCTGCTCGGTCGTCGGCGGCAACGGGAACTCGACTGTATTGAGCCTCCCTAGCGAGAGATGCGCGATGTTCGTCGTAATCCGCGACTCTTGCCGGAATCGCCCGGAATGCATGTGGTGACGGAAGACCGTCAGCGCCCACTCGCTGAGAACACCTGGATGCGGACGAAAGCGAATCAAGCTGTTCGTGAAGCAGACTCCCGGTAGCTCGCCTCGATAAATCGCAGGCCGGCCGAGAAACTCTGGACTTTGTCCCTCGTTCAACAGCACATCACCTGAGTGCAACTCGAACGTGGTGACCTCATGTGGCGCAAAGTGCATCGACTTGACATCCGCAACGTCGATGCGATCTTCGAAGACGTTTGCCACGCGCAGGTATGGCCGCATGTTCGGGCCCGTGTGCCACTTAGGTGAACGCTGCTTGCCAAGTCGAGTTTCTCCCACATCGGCGATGGTCCGAAGCTCCCATCCGCGGGGCAGGTCCCTCATGCCGCAAGGGCCTTATTCAACTCATCGAGGAGCGGACTCAAGTTGACACCGAACACCTCGAAGGCTTTGCCGATCCCGCCCCGTTCGACGAACGGCGTGTAATCCAAGTCATCGGTGGAAATGCTCATCGAGGCGGCGATGTGATCCTTGATCTCTTCCAGCCAGCGTCTTTGCTCGTTTGTAAACTCTGATCCGGCGTACTCCTGTTGCGCGAGCCACACCGCGAATCGCTCGTTGACCTTCTCGGGGAACGGCACCAACTCGTTCTCCTCACCGAGCGCGAAGCGCACCAGCGAGACGAGATCCGTCGTAACTCTCTGGCCAGAGCCGTGCACCTTTGACTTGTCGAGCGCCTCGTAGGCAGCCCAGAGACCCTCAGGCGTCCATTGGTGCGGCGGCCGCCCGATGGCGTTCGCGAGGTCACGAAGGTCCTTGAAGCTCAGACGCCGGCTGTACGGGTGGCTGTAAAGGATCTGAAGGGCGGTGATTTCGTCCTTGTTGTCCTCGATGAACTGCCGGAAGTCCTCGACGGTCTGTCGCGCTCTGTCCGTGGAGTAACCAGCATGCAGGACCTTGTCCATGCTCGTTTCGTCGATGATCTGCTCGTAGGAGCGGCGGAAGTCGACGATCTTGAGCCTCAGCTCCGGGTTCGACGCCAGTGGGTAGACGGCGGCTTCGATCAGGTCGGCTGCTGCCTTCTTCACGTCCTTGGCGGTTGGCTCACCGGCTTCGGTGCCAACCTCCGCGACTGCGTACTGGTGGTCGGGATCGAGGGCGGCGATCAACGTCTCGGTTATCTCCCGGATGCTCGTCCCGTTGGCGAGCTCCTGAAGCATCACTCGGTCAGCCTGGCGGAGGCGAAGGTCGAGCCTGGCAAGCCGATCGGCGATGGAGGAGACAAGATCGGGATCACGTTTGCCGAAAGCCAGCTCCTTGAAGAGTCGGTCCAGAGGAACGTTCGGCTTGCGATCGAGGGGCTTGGTCTCCATGAGCTGGGTTTCGGTCACGCCGACGGCGTCGATGATGACGAAGTGGTCCTTGATCCTGGCGTCGGGAGTCACCTGCTGAAGGTCGGTCGGATTGATGACCCGGACGCCGCGACCCTTCATCTGCTCGAAGTACGTCCGGGACTTCACTCCGCGCATGAAGAAGACGCACTCCAAGGGCTTCACGTCGGTGCCGGTCGCGATCATGTCCACGGTGACGGCGATGCGAGGATTGTAGGAGTTGCGGAACTCGGCGAGGAGGTCCTCTGGCTTCTTGCCGGTCGTGCGGTAGGTGATCTTTGCGGCGAAGTCGTTGCCCTTGCCGAACTCCTCACGGACGATCTCGACGATGTCCTCGGCATGCGAGTCGTCCTTGGCGAAGATCAAGGTCTTCGGGACCTCGGTCCTGCCGGGGAAGATCTCGGTGAAGAGCCGGTCCTTGAAGGTCCTGATCACTGTTCGGATCTGGTCCGGGGCGACAACGGCGCGGTCGAGCTGGCTGGCTTCGTACTCAAGTTCCTCGTCGGCTTCCTCCCAGCGCACCTTGCGGGTGGAGCGCTCGCGGTGCCCCACGTACACGCCCGCCTCGACCTTGCCACCGATCTCCGTCATCTCGGTTGCGATCCGATACACGTCGAAGCCGACGTTCACATGGTCAGCGACGGCCTGTTCGTGGGTGTACTCCATGACGAGGTTCTTGTGGAAGAATCCGAACGCCTGCTTGTTCGGTGTCGCCGTCAAGCCGATAATGAAGGCGTCGAAGTAGTCGAGAACCTGTCGCCAGAGCCCGTAGATCGAGCGATGGCACTCGTCCACGATGACGAAGTCGAAGAACTCGATCGGCAGGGCGGGGCTATAGACGACCGGGGCGGCATCTGGTCCGGACAGCTCGTATGAGGAATGCTCGTCGATCTCCTCGTCCAGTTCGGGCTCACCCCTCATGATCGAGTACAGGCGCTGGATCGTCGTGATGGTCACCCGGCTCACGGGATCGATGACGTTCGAGGAAAGACGCTGCACGTTGTAGAGCTCGGTGAACTTCCGGCCGTCGTCCGGCGTTGTGAAACCCTGGAACTCCTTCAGCGTTTGGCGGCCGAGGTTCGCCCGGTCCACCAGGAATAGGACCCTCCTGGCTCCGGCGAACTTCACGAGGCGGTATGCCGCGAACGCAGCGAGGAGGGTTTTGCCCGAACCGGTTGCCATCTGGATCAAGGCGCGGGGTCGGCTCTCCGCGAGCGAACGCTCGAGGTTGGTGATTGCCACGTCCTTCGGCGGCCAGAGCAGCCCCATCTCGAGCGGTGGCATCTGCTGAAGTCGCGATCTCAGCGTCGCTCGCTCTGGTGCTCTCTGCCGTTCGTCCAGCCATGCAGCGAGCGTCTCCGGGCGGTGGAACGTGAACACCTCGCGTCCGCGGGGCTCGGGATCGAGCCAATTCGTGAAGCGCGTCTGAGAGCCCGTCGACTCGTAGGAGAACGGGAGTGAGTCACCCCAGGTGGGAAGATCCTTCGGTAAGCCACCCACGTACTGAGCGGTTTGCGGCTCGACAGAGATCAGCGGGTAGCCCTCAGGTTTGGCCTCGATCGTGCCGGCCGCCTTACCGTCGACGTAGCACAGGTAGTCGACGCGTCCATGGGGCGGTTCCAAAATGAACTCTCTGATTGCGACGCCGTGACCTGCCGACAGGTTCGCTCTTGTGGCGTCCTGGACTGCCCACCCCGACGCGGCGAGCAGGCGGTCGATCATCACTCTCGCCCGTTCCTCGGGCGGCAGTCGCGAAAGCAGATCGTCGTCGCTCAACCCTGGCAACCTCCAAGTGGGGATTCTTTCAGGTTCACGATGGGCTACCGGACCGCTTGCCTCCGATGCTGGCGCCGCCGTTGAGGCAGGCCGGTATTATCTCGATCCGCCAACCATGCCAGGGCAGCTGACCTGCGGAAACTGTGGGTACTCATGGTGGAGCAACGCCAGCTCCACACGCTCGCGCTGCCGAGCCTGTAGGACCTTGTCTACATTCCGGCACGCGTACGCGACGGAGCCAGCAGCGGCAGTGAGTACCTCTTCATCGCTCCGCCCAACCAAGAAGCCTGGAGCAACGAAGACGATGTTGGCCCACCCCTCGGGAGCCAACGTCCTCATCGTGTTCGGCTTCGTCGTGATCATCGTGGTCGCGGGGGCCATCTGGCTGCGTAGCAACAAGAGCTATCAGCTCACGGTCGGAGCCATGACCCGGTGGGCTTGCGGACACGAGGCGACCCTGTCAGATCCGTTGGATCCTGGCGGCACGGCTGACACCGCTTCCTGTCCCTTCTCCGGTCGTCCGGGCATCGTCGGCCGGTACTTCGGCGACCAACTTGGTCCCAGTCCACTCGTAGCCCGCGGGACCCTGGCACCTTCCAAGGCAGCGCAGCATCTCGCTGGGACGTGAGACGATGGAAATGTGGCGACGAACGTCTACATAGACGGCTTCAACCTGTACTACGGCGCCTTGAAGCGCACCCATTTCAGGTGGCTGGACCTTGAGGCGCTTTGTCAGAACCTTCTCCCAAACGACTCGATAAACCGCATTCGGTACTTCACTGCCAAAGTTACGGCCAGGCCCGATGACGTCCAAGCGCCGCAACGCCAGCAGACCTACCTCAGGGCGCTCGAAACACTCCCGCTCGTATCGATTCACTTCGGGCACTTCTTGACCAGTAACACTTGGATGTGGTTGACGAACCCCCCGCCACCGGGAGGGTCTAGGAAGGCGCAGGTCATCAAGACTGAGGAAAAGGGTTCGGACGTAAACATCGCGTCGTACATGCTCCTTGACGGCTTCAACAAGGATTACGACACCGCCGTTGTGGTCTCGAACGACTCCGATCTCTGCGAGCCAGTCCGCATGGTCAGATTTGAACTTGGGCTGACCGTTGGAGTGGTCAATCCGCATCCAGCGGCGAAACGAAGCCGAGTGCTCAGCCAGGATGCTCACTTCTTCAAGCAGCTACGGAGAGGCGCGCTGGCCAAGAGCCAGTTTCCGGACGTGTTGTACGACGCGCGTGGACGTTTCTACAAGCCAGGAGGCTGGTAGCGGCGTCAGAAACGCAGAAACCCGCCTCTCGGCGGGTTTCGCACCCAGGCGCCGAAGCACCTGGGGGGATGGACTAAGTATACCCAACATGTAGTTTCCTTACAAGACCCCCTAGGTTTCCTTCCCTTTCTCTCGGTCCCGTCCCGCCGGCCGCCCCGGTCGGCTTTCTCAAAGCGCGAAGGCGTCCTTTCCGCGAAGCCGGTTGGACGGCCAACACGAACGACCTCCAATGCCATCGACGAGCTGGCCAAGCGGCACGGCATCACGTTCGACAAGCGATGACCCTCGCCACCACGAGGATCACGACGGAGCCGAACACGACGAAGACATTGTCTTCCGAAGACGGGCTGGCATCGTCTTCGTCGCTCCAGGCTTCTCCACCCGCTACGAAACCTGTCCGGGAGCATCGGACCTAGTCTCGACAACCACGCCTCCGACGGCCCTTGCTCCACGGTCACGGAGAGCCAACATTCGAGCCAACAAACCCGTCCCAGAGCGTCGCACGCAGTTGCACGCTGTGGCAGATGTCCCCCCGGGAGGCCGCCCGGACCGGCTAGAACGCGACGATGCGGGACGATCTGACACGAGCTGCGACAGTATTGAGCTACCTGGCAGTCAGGAGGTTCGAGGGTTCGAGTCCCTTCGCCTCCACTAGTGTCGTGAGTCGGAGATTCTTTCAAATATAGGAATTTTCCTCCTGTCCGGCGCGTTCCTCCTTCCATCGACGACGATGGGAGGTAGCGATGGCAGAACGGGGCAGGCCCAAAGCAGAG
>Ga0181533_1006735_pt1 | contig 10303 bp, 11 predicted proteins | sample PEATcosm2014_Bin_45_FD_119772 | JGI IMG/M metagenome (GOLD analysis project Ga0181533, IMG submission 119772) | Peatland microbial communities from MTU Mesocosm Facility, Houghton, MI, USA - PEATcosm2014_Bin11_60_metaG | ecosystem: Environmental > Terrestrial > Soil > Wetlands > Peat | place...
CATATCTGCCCCACGGCCAACAAGCCTCTGCCTCTCATCCGGGCCATTGTAGCCCTGAATGCAAAGCCTCACCCGAAACCCTGTAAAGCTTCAGGCGAAGCCAATCCGTCAACCCGAATTAGCCCACGAATCCGGAGCCGGCGGGGAGATTCGAACTCCCAACCTACGGTTTACAAATCCCCCGAACGCGTCATAAGTAGTGCTCTCCCGTGCCGCTCCGTATTCAGCCGTCCAAGGTTCGTGCCGCGCCGTCACAGCAGGTGCTGCTCCTGTGGGGGTACGTCAAGGGGTAAAGGAGGCAACTCTGGCGCGGACCAGTGTTGGATGAGGTCACTTGAAGTCCGGTGCCGTGGACGTCTTCGACGTCTCCTAGCCTGCGTGAAGTGGGATGCCTTCCAGACAGGCAGCGCGCCATTCGAACCGAACTGCGCCCGCAGACCCACCCACCGCTCGGTGCCATACTGAGAACAGAGAAACAGTGCGGTGGCGAATGAGGTAGTCGCGCCCGTGCAGGCGCCATCACCCCGCCTGGGATCACGTGCTCGGAGGAGGTTGCTGATGGGCGTCTGGCATTTGGACCCGCTGCACACTCAGGTCGAATTTGCTGTGAAACACTTGGGCATGATGACGGTGCGCGGCCACTTCGTGGACGTGCAGGCGTCGGGTGACCTCAACGTGGAGCACCCGGAGAAGTCAACGGTGGACGTGGTCATCCAGACGGCGAGCATCCGCACTCACAACGAGCGTCGCGACAATGACCTGCGCACCTCCGGCTTCCTGGACGTCGAGAATCATCCGACCATCACCTTCAGGAGCACTGAGATCGTAGGCACGGGCCAGGACCAGTACTCGATGACCGGCGACCTGACCATCAAGGGCAACACTCGACCGGTGACCCTCGCCGTGGTCAGGTACGGCGAGTTCAACGATCCCAACATGGGTCACCGGATCGGCTACGGCGCGGAAACCCAGATCCTGCGCAAGGACTTCGGGCTCAACGTGGACATGCTCATGGACAACAGGATGGTGATCGGTACCGAGGTGCAGATCACCATCCAGGGCGAGCTCGTCGAGGCGGCGGAGGCGCAGACCGGAGCGACGGGCTAGGGTCGCCGTGCGGCTCGGCTACTGACGCACAAAGCCGGCCGTGTGGGCCTGACCGAGGGGGGGCCTCGGCAGGGGCCTGACGGGTGGGCGGAGGTCGCCCACGCGGACGAGCGACCCTGGCGGTGACCGAGCGCTGAGGGACTGACATCGCCCTGACCCCGGCCGGGATCGACAGGGCCGAGGATTGGCGGGGCGACGCCGAGACGGCGTGCGAGGCAGGGGGCGCCTCGCTGACGATGAGGGATCCGGTGACGCGCGGGCGTGACGGCGAAGGGAGGCTCGGGAGAAGGGTTGGGCGAACATTCCAGCGTGGCCACATGAGAGTGTCCTCCAGGTGTCGGCGGAGGCCGCCGGCGATGGCGGCCCGTTGCTCACACGGTAACCGCAGCCGCTGACGCCACCCTGACGGCGAGCGCGAGCCAGCAGCAAGCGAAGCAGGTTCGGGGCGGCCCCGACGCGTGGGAGGGGGCGTCGCCGAGGACTGGATCGACAGCTCCGTCGCCGGCGTCGTCGAGTTGGTCCCGACAGCTCGTTGCGCCGGTTCATGGCCGGGGACGGTAAGCCGCGTGGCATGCTGCCTCCGGCCGGATCAGCGCAGCCGGGTAGCACTCAGGCGGTGGGAGCCGAGGTGCGCACCAGTAGACGGTCCAGGCCGGCTGTCCACATCGTGCGGCGATCTTCCGTGATGGCCAGGGCATCGTAACCGTCGATCCCGGACACCCACGCCGCCCCGGCCTCCCCCATCACAAAGGCGGCGGTGGCGAACGCGTCAGCATAGGTGAGGCTCGGTCCGATGACGGTCATGCTCAGGAGGCCCACCGGAGCCCGGCGGGTGCGCGGATCCACGATGTGCTCACCGCGCTCGTAGCAGCCGCTCGTGGCCACCGCGATATCGCGGACCGCCAGCACCGCGGCCACGCGGTCGGCGAGCTCCGGGTGGCGAATCCCGACCCGCCAGTGGCGGTCGGGGGCCGGCTCCCCCCGTGCCACCAGGTCGCCGCCCGCCGCAATGAAGAAGTTCCGGGCTCCGGCGGCCTGGAGCTGGGCCGCCGCCCGCTCCACCGACCATCCCTTAACGAGGCCGGACGGGTCAAGCCGGCCGGCTGCATGAATGTCGAAGCACCCACCGCTGCGGCGCTCGACTTCAGCGCAGAGACCCAGGACCTCCCACACCTCCGGCCGGCACTCGCGCTCGGCAATCTCGCCGCGGTCGAGCCGGTTGATCTCGCTGTCGAGCCGGAAGGTGCTGAAGGTGCCGTCGACCTCACGGAACCAGGCGAACGCCGAGTCGACCGCAGCTTCGCCGATACCGGGGTCGCGGACGTCCACGGTGATCACCGTCCCCATCATCGATTCGGCGCGCACCGTTCGCGAGATGGCTAGTGCGTCGGCTGGGAGTTGCTCAGGCATGGGCCAGGTCCAGCGCCGACTGCACGGACGGCGCGTAGCTCTGGCTGTCGTAGGTGGCCCCGCTGAGGATGTTGATCTGGGCGCTCTGTGCCTGTAGGACCTCCTGCCGGAGCAGGGGCATGGCCACCGAGGCTATGTACGCCGATTGCGGATTGTCGTTCGGAGACTGGACCACCTTGACGTCGGTGATCCTGCCCCCGGCGATCACCAGCTGCACCTGCACCGGGCCGAAGAAGTTGGCAGCGTTCTGGCCGGTGAAGGTCCCATCCTTCAGCCCGGTGGCAGCGGGCTTGGGGGTCGGAGCCGGCGAGCTTCCACCCGACGGAGGGGCGCCGGATGGCATGGGCGTCGGCGTCGATCCCGACACGGAGGAGGAGCTCGGCGGAGGTGGGGCGACCGCGGTGCCCAGCGCGCCGGGCGGCGGAGTGCGGAAGCTGAGGGCGAGGCCCACGCCAGCCACCACGGCGAACAGTGTGACGACAGCACGAACGGGCATCTCCGGACCCTCAACCGAGAAACGCGAAGCGCTCGACGTGGATCTGGCCGGAGGGGACCCGGAGAGCACGCAAGCTGCTGATGACGGCGTCGACCATCTCACGCGGGCCGCAGATGAAGACATCGCGGTCGCGCAGGTCGGGAGCGGCTGCGAGCAGGAACCGGGGGGCGAGTGGGTGAACACTGACGTCCTGCCCCCGACGTCCGACGATGTAGCGGACGACGCCACCACGCGCCGCGACCAGCTGATCGAGCTCGGCCTTGAAGACCACGTCCTCCCAGGAGTGGGCGCGATACAGCAGGGTGATCGAGTCCTTGCGCTGGGGCATCTCCTCGATCAGCGCCCGCAGCGGCGTGACACCGATGCCGCCGGCGATGAGCAGTGACCGTGGACGGCGACGCCGCACTGCGGTGAAGACGCCATACGGGCCGTTCAGGACGACCCGTGTCCCGGCTGACAGGCGGTGCAGTGAGCGGGTGAAATCGCCCACCTCCTTGACGGTGATGCGGAGATACTCGCCGTTGGGCGCCGCCGACAGGGAGAACGGGTGGGCCTGCCACCACAGACCCCGGGCAAGGAAGCGAAACTTGAAGAACTGACCGGCGCGCACCGGGAGCTCGGCGAGGTCGCGACCTCGGATGTAGATCGAGATCACGTCCTGGGCCTCCTCGACGACGCTCTGCACACGCAGCTGGTGGCGGAGGGACATCCTCGCGGGGGCGACAATCCGGAAGGCGACCACCAGGATGGCCGCGACCGCGTACAGCGACACCCAGTAGGCGAGCGCCACGGGGTCGTGGACGAAGTCCGTGCCGACCGCCAGCTGGTGGGCGAAGCTGAGCGCGATCGCCAGGTAGACAAGAAGGTGGACGAAATGCCAGCCCTCGTGGGAGAGCCGCCGGCGCGCTTCCCGCACGGAGAGCACCGCGATGAGGATGAAGAGGGCCGTGCCGGCGTAGGCCATGAGCATGTAGGGGTAGGTGGTCAGGAAGGTCCAGGTCTGAGCAGTGAAGGAGCGGCCATCGGCGAGCGCGTAGCCTGCGGTGGTGAAGACGACGTGGGCCACGATCAGGTCGACAGTGGCGAAACCCAGCCAGCGGTGCCAGCCCGCGATCCGGTCGATCCCAAACAGGCTGTCGAGCCAGGGGCTTCGAGACATCAGCACCACCTGGACGAGCGCGGAGTAGGTGCCCAACAGGGCTCCGAGCTGGCCCAGTGCGATCAGCGCCGCGGCCGGGTCGGTCAGATGGGGGAACTGCCCGTGGCGGACCCACAACACGACGATCAGCCCAGCATTGCCGGACACGGCTAGGACCACGTCACTCGGGCGCAGTCCCCAGGTACGGGGGACCCGCAGCGAGCGCCGGGTGGCAGCAGAAGCGGGCCTGGCGGCGGGGCGCGACAAGGCCGCCGGCGAGGTGGGGTGGGGCATGGCGGCGATCCTGAGCCGGTCAGCTGACGGGAGGCTGACGGCGGTGACCGGCTCGGCCTGGAACGGCGCGTTAGCTCATCCCAGCTGGCTTCAGGATTCCGCAAGCATCGGGTGCCAGGATCCCGATCGTGGTGGATCGCGCGGCGACCGCAGCCAGCCCCAGGGCGCCCTGCCGGGAGGTACCGTAACGGAAATGCGACTCCTGTTGGCCGAGGACGACAGGGCGTTGCTCTCGGTGCTCGCCCGCGGCCTTCGCCAGAACGGTTACCTGGTCGACACCGTCGAACGGGGGGACGACGCCCTGCACATGCTGAGGGTGGGCGAATTCGCCGCCGCGGTGTTGGACTGGCGAATGCCAGGCCTGGACGGAGCCGAGGTGATCACCGAGGCGCGGCGCCGGGGGCTTCGCCTGCCGATCCTGATGCTCACCGCCAGGGACACCTCCCAGGATCGGGTTCGCGGCTTGGACGCGGGCGCCGACGACTACCTGGTGAAGCCGTTCGACTTCGAGGAGCTGCTCGCCCGGATCCGGGCCCTGCTCCGGCGGGGTGGTGCGCTTGCCGGTCCCACCCTCCGGCTGGCCGGCCTAGAACTGGACCCGGCGACGCGCGAGGTCCACAGTGGAGGACGGCTGGTCGCCCTGACCCCACGCGAGTACGCCATCCTGGAGCTGCTGCTGCGCCGGGCTGGAGCGGTGGTGACGAGGCAGAGCATCGCCGAGCAGGTCTGGCCGGACGCCGAGGCGAGTTGGAACGCCATGGAGGCGCACGTGGCCCGCCTTCGCGCCAAGCTCGGCGGTAATGCGGGAGTCGTTGTCGTCGCGGTCCGCGGCACCGGATACCGGTTGGTGAGCGCATGAGCTCAACGGCTCGCAGCCGGCTGCGCCGACGCGCCCTGCGGACCGCCGCCCTTGCCACCGCCCTGGTGGCGCTCGGACTCTCCTGCGTGCTCACCGCGACCGACGTTCTCGTCTCTCACAACCTCACCGCCGCGATCGACGGGCGCCTGAGCCAGTGGATGACTCAAGCTGCCGCCCAGCCCACCGCCTCGCTGACCGGGATCGACCCCGACCATGACTTCGATGAACCCCTCCTGGCCTGGGTGATCCAACCAGACGGCCAGTGCCGGCCCGTGGGCTCGGCTCCGGTCCTGCCCTCAGGTCTCTGTGCGGCGACGACGCCGATCACCGCTGACGTCGCGGGCCATCCGTTCCGGCTCCTCGGGAAGGGGACCGCGGGCGGCGGCTTGGTGGTCGGGGCGAGCCTCACCCCGGCCGGCCAGCAGATGGGGGACCTGGTGCTCGCCGAGCTGGTGGTGGGCCCGCTCCTCCTCGTCCTCGTCTTCGCCGGCGCCTTCGCGGTTGGCAGCCGCGTCGGTGGCCCGGTGGAGCGGATGCGCCAGCGGCAGCTCGCCTTCACCGCCGATGCCTCTCACGAGCTGCGCACCCCGCTCACGGTCATGCAGGCGGAAACCAGCCTGGCCCTCTCCGGCAGCGACCGCGATCTCCGCCCAGCTCTCCGGCGCGTCAGTGGCGAGATCGGCCGGATGCGCCGGATCGTTGATGACCTGCTCTGGCTCGCCCGCTTCGACTCGGAGCCCCGGCCGCCCCACGCCGAGCTGATCGATCTGGGCACTGTCGCTCGCTTGGCGGAAGAGCGCTTTGCCTCGGTGGTGGCGGCGCGGTCCCTCGCCGTCACCGTCGTCGCTCCGGAGAACGTCCTGCTGGTCTCGATGCCGGCGGAGTGGCTCGACAGGCTGGTCGGTGTTCTGGTGGACAACGCCTGCCGCCACGCTCGCACGACGGTGCGAGTGGAGACGCGTGGGGTCGAGGGGGGGCGGGCGGAGCTCTCAGTGAGTGACGACGGCGAGGGGATCGCGGAGGCCGAGCTCCCCCAACTCTTCCACCGGTTCCATCGGGGCACGTCCGTCGGGGAGGGCGCCGGCCTGGGTCTTGCCATCGCCGACTCCGTGGTGCGGGCCACCCAGGGGCGCTGGCGCGTCACCAACCTGACCAGCGGAGGGGCCCGCTTCGCCGTGGTCTGGCCGGTGGGGAGGGGAGTGAGCTCGGTGAGCGGCGAACCCGAGGCGTTTCATCCTGCTCAATGAACTGCGGGGGCGGCTGCCCCATCATCGCGGTGTCGGCCAGCCAGCGCAGCGGGTGACGGCGCTGCTCTTGTCGACGAGCCGGCTCGGCAACCCGCGCGCGCTGAGCCAGCCAGGCGCGTCGGCTCCGCGGACGATCGCAGCCGTCGAGGCCGTGTTGGCATCGACGCACGAGGCCGCGACCACGGTCACGGTGCGCCAGGGGCCATCGGAAGGCACCCCGGTGCGCGGGTCGATGATGTGGTGGAGCGACAACGTGCCCCGTGTCCAGCACCTCACCGTGGTGCTCGAGGTGGCGACCCCCCCCGATTGGATCAGGATGGTCTCGGCATCGGGGTCGACGGCCGCCGCGCTGTCCTCGGCGATCTGGACATGCCACCCGCCCACGGGTGGCGCGCCCGCGGTGCCGATGTCCCCGCCGAGGCTGACCAGGACACCGCAGCCCGCCTCGCGGGCGGCGGCCTCTGCCGCCATGTCGGCCGCGAGGGCCTTGGCCGTGGAGCCGAGGTCGATCTCGACGTCCTCGGGAACGAAGACGCGGATCCGCCGCTCATCAAGGTGGATCCTCTCCCATCCGGGCACCGGCCCGGGGGTCAGCGTGACCGGACCCGCGCAGCGTGGGACGGACTCGAAGTCGGCGTCGTACCCGGCTGCCCTGAGCGCGGCTCCCACGGTGGGATCCACCAGGCCGTCGGTGAGCCGGGCGGCGCGCAGGGCGGTCCGGAGAGCCCGGGCAAGCAGCCCGGAGACGCTCACCTCATGGCCGCGCCGCCGGTGCACCATGCTCAGCTCGCTGTCCTCGCGGAACCGGCTGCAGCTCCGGTCGATGGCGGCGACGACGCGGTCGGCGGCAGCCTTGGCCGGGACCAGCCGATCCCGCTGCGCTGCCGCCACCTCCATCGAGGTGCCCATGGCCGTATCGCGAGCGATAGCCGTGTCGATCATCGCGACCTTCCCCCCTCGGCAAGCCGGATCGCGAGCAGCGGACAGGTGGCGACGGCTCGCCTCGCGTGATCGAGGAGGTGATCGGGCACCGGATCCGAGCTCACGATCGGGTAGCCCCAATCGTCCAGCCGGACCATCTCCGGCAGCAGCTCGGCGCAGTACCCGCGACCGTCGCACCTGATTCGATCGACGGCCAGCGACGGCCGGGATGTGCCGACGCGGGACCTGCCCGAAGGTCCCTGCCAACGTCGGGCGGAGGGCTCGAACATCAGACGGCTCCGACGGCGACGGGGCTGGTGGCGGTGCAGCCGCGCCGGTCGCTGTGGTGGGCGAAGTCATCGGCGAAGACCCTCAGGGCCGAGCGGACCAGGCCCGCGGCACCGTCGGGATGGCGGCAGGCCCCGCGCCCCGGGAGCTCTGCGCTCCAGCGATCAAGGCGGGCCAGGTCGTCAGGGTGGGACAGCCCTATGGCGATCCGCCGCAGGGTCGCGGCGATCGCCCCGAGGCCGAAGACGCAAGGTCCGCATTGCCTCGCGCTCTGACCGGTCAGATAGCCCACGATGCGGGCGGTCTCGGTCACACCGCAGCGATCAAACGGGAGAGGAGACACCACCCCGCAACCCAGTGAGCGGCCAGTGGTTCGCAGCCGCTCGGGGTCGAGAGGAAGGTCCCAGGCGTCGTCGGCCGCGACCCAACCGCCGAAGTACCCACCGAGCAACAGTGCCTGGATGGCCCCGGGAGGGCCGCCGGCCCTGTCGACCACCTCGGCCACGGAGGTCCCCAGGCGGGTCTCGATCACGCCGGGACGGGCGACGGCCCCGGTGACGGTCACCAGGAGGGTGCCCGAGGAGCGGTACCAGGCGCCGCCGCGGCGGGCGATCAGCGCCGCGGCGGCCAGGCTCTCCACGTTCTGGACCAACGTCGGGCGCCCCCGGACCCCAGCTTCGAAGGGGCGCGGCGGGACGCTGGTGGGGAGGGCGACACCCCGGTTGACGAACTGAACTGCCGCGGTCTCCTCCCCGGAGACATAGGCGACAGGGGCGCTAGAGAGCTGGAAGCGGCGGCGCTCCCGCGGGGGGCGCTCCGCCACGGCGTGGAGCATCGCATCCACTGCCGCGGAGTGCTCCCGCCCGATGTAGAGCACGATCTGGTCGGCATCCACAGCGTGGGCGGCGAGGGTTGCCCCGTCGAGCACGAGGTGCGGTCGCGTCTGCATGAGCAGGCGGTCCTTGAAGCTGAGCGGCTCGCCCTCGGCCCCGTTCGCGATGACCACGCGAGGGCCCGGGCGTCCGGCCACCGATCGCCACTTCTTCCCCACCGGGAACCCAGCCCCTCCCCTCCCACGCAGGTCACCCTGATCCAGCGCGTCGATGAGCGCTGCGCCGGAGAGCAGGCTTGGGCCCAGTCGCGCCAGATGACTAGTGACTGGCTCAGCCTCGAAACGGAGGTCGGGACCATCGAGAAGGGAGGCGGCGCTCATCGGCCGCCCCCTGCCATGAGGCGCCCGGGCCTCAGCTGAGCCAGCGGGTCGGGTGGTGCGGCAACCAGGCGCCAGGCGAGACAGGTCAGCACCGCGCCGCAGCAGACGATCGTGATCCCCAACAACCAGGTGGAATGGCCATCGGTCCCGGTGCCCACGGCATGGACCACGGCCAGCGGCCAGCAGGCATAGGCAAGCCAGTGGACCAGCCGCCACAGCCGCACACCGATAACGCGTCGTGCCAGGCTGGTCAGCCCGACCGCGAGCCCGAGCTCGAAGCTCAGGGTGCCCAGCCCCAGCCAGACGGTGTGGTACGACGAACCGAAGGGCACGGTGGCGGCCACGATGCCGAGGCTGGTGAAGGGATCGACGACGGCCGTGACGATGTGGAGACCGAGGAAGACGAGCGCGACGAGGGCCAGGTCCTGATGGACCGCCGCCGTGAGGAAGCCGGGCCACCCCTCGCCTCTGACCCGGAGCCGGGTGAGAAGACCGAGGCAGACGACGGCGCTCAGCAGCACCAGGCTGATCACGCCGGCGCCGCGGGTCGTGTACCAGAGCCATTGGGAAGTCATGCCGACCAGCCTAGGGGGGGCACCTTGCGGAACCTTGACGTCAGCGTTCCGTCAGACTTCGCCATTACTCTCGGCCCATGGACACGATGATCGAACGCGGCCCCACCGGGGTTTGCGGCCGGAGCCGGGCATGAGGCGCAACCGTGCGGAGCGAGACCGCGCTCTCGAGCTCCGCGCGCACATCCGCAACCTCTCCATCGGGCTCGCCGCCGCAGGCACCGCCGTGTTCGCCGTGGTGGCCGCCTCGACCCTGCCCGGGCACGCCGCTACCGGCGGCCAGCTCCAGCCGCCGAACCAGCTACCCGCCACGGGCCAGAGCGTCGGCAGCGTGGTGACGGGCGGCTCGACCGCCTCGAGCACCGCCGGCAGCGGGTTGCAGGCTCCCAGCCAGCTTCCGAGCCTCGGGCAGGGCGGCGGCGTGGTCACGGGAGGCTCGTGAGGTGCGAGACACCATGACCCCCCCGGAACGGAGCGACTCCGCTCGGGCTCAGCGCGATCCGTCGCCCTCCTCTCAATCCCTGAACCGCCGTGTCGGGCGCGCGGTCGAGGAGATGCTCAGCGGTCTGCCGCCCGCGGCCCGGCGATGGCTCCGCGCCATCAAGATCGACCCGGGGGCGTGCCCTGCGCCCCCATCGACGCTCCGTTGGGTGACCGCGCTGATCGTTGCCAACGCGGGATCCCTGATATCGGATGCGATCCTGGTGACCCTAGGGAGGTGGATCTTCCCCTCCACCCAGAACTTCCAGCACTTCCAG
>Ga0181533_1006742_pt1 | contig 10297 bp, 10 predicted proteins | sample PEATcosm2014_Bin_45_FD_119772 | JGI IMG/M metagenome (GOLD analysis project Ga0181533, IMG submission 119772) | Peatland microbial communities from MTU Mesocosm Facility, Houghton, MI, USA - PEATcosm2014_Bin11_60_metaG | ecosystem: Environmental > Terrestrial > Soil > Wetlands > Peat | place...
GATCCTGCCGCGCGCCTACGGCTTCCCGGTCAAGATCCGCATCCCGACCAAGCTCGGCTTCAAAAACCCGAAATACGTCACGGCGATGTGGGTGCAGAACAACGATGCCGGCGGCTATTGGGAAAACCAGGGATATAATTGGTTCAGCGGCCTTTAATTGCTCCCGCGTAACCCCTTATAAATACCCTCTCGACATAATGACTCTTGGAAGCTCCACGGCGGTACAAGGTCACCGCCACGACGCGGCTCATCTGGAATTGTTATGGAATTCTCCGACATAGAACGCACGATGATGGCGCGCTGCATCGAGCTCGCGCGCCGCGGCGCGGCGGAGGGAGAGCACCCCTTCGGCGGCGTCATCGCCAATGGCGCCGAAGTCATGCGTCGAACCGGACGGTGCGCGACCGCGACGAATCCCGACACGCCGAAATCCTCGCCGTCGCGCAAGCGCGCAAGGTCCTTGCCGATTCGGCGCTGGCGCGCTGCACGCTCTACTCCATCATCGAGCCTTGCCAATGTGCTCCTTTTGCATCAGGGCGGCGGGCATTCGCCGCGTTGTGTTTGCCCTGCACTCACGTCCTGGGCGGGCTGTCAAAATGGAATATCCTCGCCGACCGCTCGCTTTCGCGGCGAATTCCGTGTCTGTTCCGCGCCCCTCCGGAGATCGCCCACGGCGTTCTCGCCGACGAGGCGATGCAGGCGTGGAGCGACTGGCGGCCGCTGGCGACGCAGGCGATCAGGCTGTTCGGTTTTTTCGTCAAGCCGAAAGTCGGCAAGATTAATGCGGACGGGCTGTAGCCTGCGCGTGAAGGCGACAGCACCCAACTGATCGCCATCCAATCCCAACTCGTCATCCGCGTTTGCTCGGCTTGCCAAGCCAAGCGCCGCCCATTAGCAATCGCCGCCGTTCATCGTGAGGCGTAAATCATGACCACCTACAAGCTCCTTCTCCTCCCTGGCGACGGCATCGGTCCGGAAGTGATGGCCGAGGTCAAGCGTCTGCTCGGCTTCTTGGCCAGGTCGGGCATCGCCACTTTCGCAACCGAGGAGGGGTTGGTCGGCGGCGCCTCGTACGACGCCCACGGCGTCGCCATCACCGACGAAACCATGGCGAAGGCCCACGCCGCCGATGCCGTCATCTTCGGCGCCGTCGGCGGGCCGAAATGGGACAACGTGGCCTATGAGGTGCGGCCGGAAGCGGGGCTGCTTCGGCTGCGCAAGGATCTTGGTCTATTTGCCAACATCCGGCCGGCGATCTGCTATCCGGCCCTCGCCGACTCCTCGAGCCTCAAGCGCGAGGCGGTCGAAGGGCTCGACATCATCATTCTGCGCGAGCTCACCGGCGGCGTCTATTTCGGCGAGCCCAAGACCATCACCGACCTGGGCAACGGCCAGAAGCGCGCCATCGATACGCAGGTCTACGATACTTACGAGATCGAGCGCATCGCGCGCGTCGGCTTCGAGCTTGCGCGCAAGCGGCGCAACAAGGTTACCTCGATGGAGAAGCGCAACGTGATGAAGACCGGCGTGCTGTGGCGCGAGGTCGTCAGCGAGGTGCACGCCCGCGAATACAAGGACGTTCAACTCGAGCACATGCTGGCGGATGCCGGCGGCATGCAGCTGGTGCGCTGGCCGAAACAGTTCGATGTCATCCTCACCGACAATCTGTTCGGCGACATGCTGTCCGATGTCGCGGCGATGCTGACCGGCTCGCTCGGCATGCTGCCCTCGGCTTCGCTCGGCGAGGTCGATGCCAAGAGCAAGCGGCGCAAGGCGCTGTATGAGCCGGTGCACGGTTCGGCGCCCGACATCGCCGGCAAAGGCCTGGCCAACCCGATCGCCATGCTGGCGTCGTTCGGCATGGCGTTGCGCTACTCGTTCAACATGGCCAAGGAAGCCGATCTGCTCGATGCGGCGATCGCCGCCGCGCTGGCCAAGGGCCTGCGCACCACCGATATCAAGTCGGCGGGCACGACGGTCGTCAGTACCACCGAGATGGGTGAAGCGGTCGTCGGCGAGCTGGAGCGGCTGACGGCATAAGCCGTGGCGGCGCCGATCGACGGGGACCGGTATCAGTACGGGTTATACTGATTAAAGCCCGGCAGCCAGAATGGCCGCGCCAGGGAGAGGCCGCCGATGCCGTTCAAGTCGGGTCCGTAAAACGAATAGGGCTCGCCAGGATTGCCATTCGGCGGAAACGCGTAGTCCATGTGGCTGCCGTAACCCACCGGTACCTCGGTCCCGGGATCGAGATAGGAACGCCGCGGAACAACGATAATCGTGGTGCTGCCGTTGGCATTATGGATGATCGTACGGGTGGGCTGGATGACCGTGCCGCTCGCCGACCGGAGCACCACAGGTTGATGCTTCTTCGTCTTCGTTGCCGCGTTGGCGGAGCCTGCGACGGCCAAAGCAACGCTGCCGGCGACTAAGACCATAAACGCACGCATGGCTCCTCGCTTTCACTCAGCCCACTGTAGCCGGATTGCGCGAACCATCATAGCATCTTTGCAACGGCCCGTCCTGTTCGGGGTTCCAGGGGACCCTCGCGGCTGCACGCGCCGAGCGCCGGGACCCATCGCCAAATATCAGACTGGGCTTAAGATATTACTCTCGTAGAATAACCTGCCGGAGCAGGCCATGTCCGGTATTGGACGGCAGCAGCGAGGCATCGCCATGATGACCCGACGAAGACTGCTGGAGGGCGCGGGAATAGCCTTCGCCGGCAGTGCACTCGGCCAGTCGCCGGTCGCGACACATGCAGCCAGCGTGGCGCTGTCGCCGGGAGTGCCCGCGGGCCTCGGGGGCGCGGCCGCCATGGAGACGCTGCCGGGCAAGAAGCCGCTGATCAAGCTTTCCTACCGGCCACCGAACTATGAATCGCCATTGGACTATTTCGACACCCCGATCACGCCGAATGACCGGTTTTATGTCCGCTATCACCTGTCGGATATCCCGAGCATCGACGCCAAGACCTACAAGATCGCGGTAGGCGGGGATGGCGCCAACGGACAGGCCGAGATCACATTTGATGAGCTCAAGAAATTTCCGGCCTACGAGGTCGTCGCCGTCAACCAATGCTCGGGCAACCGGCGCGGCCTGTCAAAGCCGCATGTCCCCGGCGTGCAATGGGGCTATGGCGCGATGGGTTGCGCGCGCTGGAAGGGTGCCCGGCTCAAGGATTTGCTCGACCGGGTCGGCCTGAAAAAAGAGGCGATCGAGATTGCATTCAACGGCGCCGATGGCCCGGCGTTCGACAAGACGCCGGACTTCGTCAAGAGCTTGCCGCTGTGGAAGGCGATCGATGAGTCGACGCTCGTTGCCTACGAGATGAACGGCGAGCCGTTGCCGCATTTCAATGGCTATCCGGCGCGCCTGATCGTGCCCGGTTGGACCGGCACCTATTGGATGAAGCATCTCGTCGCCATCAACGCGTTGACCAGACCGCAGGGCGGGTTCTGGATGAACCCGGCCTACCGCATCCCGCTCGGCGAATTCCCGATCGTGGCGCGCTTCATCAGCCAGGAGACCGCAACCACCACGCCGATCACGGAGACGGTGGTCAATTCGCTGATCACCAGCCATGTCGACGACGCCCAGGTGGCGGTCGGCGAGGTCATGGTCAGGGGCTTGGCCTGGGATGGCGGCTACGGCATCCGCACCGTCGAGGCTTCGACCGACGGCGGGCAAAGCTGGGCGGCGGCGACGCTCGGCGAGGATCTCGGCCGCTACGCTTTTCGGCCGTGGAGCTTCGCGCTGCCGGCGAAGCCCGGGAAAAACACCGTGATGGTGAACGCCACCAACAAGATCGGCCAGACCCAGACAGCCGCGTTGCTCTTCAACCCGGCCGGCTACCACAACAACGTCACGCAGAGCGTGACGTTGCATGCCGCCTAGGGAGCATGCGATGCGCGTGGTCGTCGTTGCGATGATTGCCGCATTCGCCGGCGCCACTGCCGCGGGCGCCGAGGAAAGGCCGGTCGAGCTCAAGCCGGGCCCCGGCCTCGACAAGGTGGAAGGCCACTGCGGCGCCTGCCACAGCCTCGACTACATCCCGATGAACTCGCCGTTTCTCAATGCCGCGGGATGGAACGCCGAAGTGACCAAGATGGTCAAGGCTTTCGGCGCGCCCATCGGTGCCGCCGACGCCAAAGCGATTGTCGACTATCTGGCGACGAATTACGGCCCCTGAGGCGGCTGCCGCTCCCCGACATTGTGTTTGCGGTGTTTTTCGCCTAGAAGCGCTTCCGCCTCGGCGCCGTGCCGCGCGATCGGGGCGAAGTTTCGATGGAGAGTTGACGATGGGTTACAATGTCGCCGTGGTCGGGGCGACCGGGAATGTGGGGCGCGAGATGCTCGACATTCTCGCCGAGCGATCGTTCCCCGCCGACGAGGTGGTCGCGCTTGCCTCGCGACGCAGCATCGGCGTCGAAATCTCGTATGGCGAGCGGACGCTGAAGGTCAAAGCGCTCGAACATTACGATTTCTCCGGCGTCGATATCTGCCTGATGTCGGCGGGCTCCGCCGTGTCCAAGGAATGGTCGCCGAGGATCGCCGCCGCCGGCGCGGTGGTGATCGATAATTCGTCGTGCTGGCGCTACGATTCCGACGTCCCGCTGATCGTGCCCGAGGTCAATGCCGACGCCGTCGCCGGCTTTCGCAAGCGCGGCATCATCGCCAATCCCAACTGCTCGACGGCGCAGCTTGTGGTCGCGCTCAAGCCGCTGCACGACCGCGCCAAGATCAAGCGCGTCGTGGTCGCCACCTATCAGTCGGTTTCGGGCGCCGGCAAGGAGGCGATGGACGAACTGTTCAGCCAGACCAAAGCGGTGTTTCAGATCGACGAGATCGTGCCGAAGAAGTTTCCCAAGCGCATCGCCTTCAACCTCATTCCGCAGATCGACACGTTCATGGAGGACGGCTACACCAGGGAAGAATGGAAGATGGTGGTCGAGATCAAGAAAATCCTCGACCCGAAGATCAAGCTCACCGCCACCTGCGTGCGCGTGCCGGTCTTCATCGGCCATTCGGAAGCGGTCAATATCGAGTTCGAGAACCCGATCACGGTCGATGAGGCGCGCGAGGTGCTGCGCAATGCGCCGGGCTGCATCGTGATCGACAAGCATGAGCCGGGCGGCTACGTGACGCCGTACGAGTCGGTCGGTGAGGACGCCACCTATATCAGCCGCATCCGCGAGGATGCGACCGTCGAGAACGGGCTGGCGATGTGGGTCGTCTCCGACAATCTGCGCAAGGGCGCGGCGCTCAACGCCATCCAGATCGCCGAATGCCTGATCAACCGCAAGCTGATCACCGCCAAGCAGAAGGCGGCGTAAGCTGCCGAGACGATTGGCTGGGCGCCGGGAGTTCGTGCTCCGGCACGGCGATCAGCGGCCAGGAAGATTGAACACCGTCGTCAGGCCGTAGCCGACCGCAAAGGCCACGGCCGCCGCGCTCATGCCGATGAGCAGAGTCTCCAGCCCCGACCGCCACCACGCCAACGGCGACCATCGGCTCTTGATGGCGCCGACGCCGAAGAAGGTGGCGCCGGCCGCGGCCACGCACGAGGCAAGCCCGCCCGCCGAAAGGTAAGTCACGAGCGGCACCAGGCCGCAGGCGATGAAGGCGGCAAAGGTGCTGAGCGCGGCAAGAACGGGTGATCGCGGCGTCGGCGAAAGACCGTATTCCTCCACCGCCATTGTCTCCGCCCAAAGCTTTCGATCGGAGGTGATGACGGTGACGATGCGCTCGAGGTCGTCGCCGGAAAAACCCTTGGCGGCGAAAATCTGCCTGATCTCCTCGCGTTCGCCATCCGGCTCCAGCGCGATGTGCTTGCTCTCGATGCCGAGGACGCGATCGTAATCGTCGCGCTCGGCTTTGGTGCCGATGTAGTTGCTGGCCGCCATGGCTAAGCCGTCGGCCAGGAGATTGGCGAAGCCGAGCACCAATACCACCGCCGCCGAAAGGTCGGCGCCGGCAACGCCCGCCACGATGGCGAATGTCGTCACCGCGCCGTCGATGCCGCCATAAATCCAGTCGCGGAGGTAATTGCTCCGCGGCCCGCGCGCCAAGCGCGTCCTGATCGCCTGTTGCGTATGGCTATGCTCCAGCGCGTATTGCATTCACTGTCTCTGCTGCTTGGGTAATGGACATCCGCGGATAACACTCAGGATTCCTTAAAATCCTGATTGCCGTCTTGACCTGGATCAACGCGCAAGGCTGGATGGTCATGCGCGTAAACACGAGCGCTGCCAATCGCAGCCACGGCTTTTTGCTGCCTGTTGCGGGCGGGGTGTGTAAACTGAGACGATGGGCCGTGGCGGCTATTTCAATCGCGGGAGGCGTTCAAGATGTATCGGGCAACCAAGGACGTCATATTGCCGACCACGATCACCGGCTCGCTGCCGCGGCCGAGCTGGTATACCGAGAATCTTGGCACTCGTATGTTCCTCGACGCGATGGTCAATCGTCGCTACCGCGAGCAATATGTCGACACGCTGTCGTGCTATCTGCGCGATCAGGAAGTCGCCGGGCTTGATATCTGCACCGACGGCGACTGCCGTTTCGACGACGATGTCGGCGGGCAGAGCTGGACCAGCTATCCGCCGCATCATATGAGCGGCTATGAGCGGGACAATCCGCGCCCGACGCCAGCCGGGCGCGGCGGCATCTGGTTCCCGCGCGGCCACATTCTGCATGATTATCTGGAATCGCGCGTCATGCCGACCATCGTCGGTGCGGTCGGGCGCGGCGACTTGCAGTACACGGCGCTATGGAAGACCGCGCAGCGGCTCACCACGCGGCCGGTGAAATTCGGCGCAGTATCGGCGGAGATCGTCGCTTTCGCTTCGCAGGATCGGCATTACAAGAGCGTACCCGATCGCATGTTCGCAATCGCCGATGCCTTCAACGAGGAATATCACGAGCTTGCCGATGCCGGCTGCCCGGTGATCCAGATCGAAGAACCGCAGATCCATCTGATCGCAGTACGCAAAGTCCAGGACAAGGTGATCACGCCGGAATTGATGGTGGAGGTCTTCAATCGTACCGTGAAGGGACTGCGCGCCAAGACCGAAGTGTGGGCGCATTCCTGCTGGGGCAATCCTTCGCAACAACGAATGTTCGCGGATATTCAGACCTACAAGCCGGCACTGGAAACCTATAACAAGGTGGACGCCGACGTCATTACTTTTGAAAACGCGAGTTCGGGCGGTATCGATCTGCAGGCGATCGGCATAAGCATCACCGAAAAGAAGATCGCCATCGGCGTCATCGACCATCACACGTTGCAGGTGGAAAGTCCGGACGCGGTGGCGGCGCAAATCCGCGCCGCGCTCAGATATATCCCGCCCGAGCGGCTGGTGATCTCATCCGATTGCGGAATGGGGCGCGAGGGCATGAGCCGCCGCCATGCCTATTACAAGATGGTGTCGCTGGTGCTCGGCACTAATATGGTACGCAAAGAGTTGGGTTTTCCGCAGGCCGAATGCTTGGCCGCTGACGAGCGTTATTCGCTGGTTGTACCGACGAAGTGAGGCATCCGCTGCGCGGCCAAAAACTCCGCAACGGAACCGCCGCCTCAGTGGGCAGGTCAGTTGGAAAGGCCGGATTTATTCATGAAAGCTGCCGAGCGGAATAACGACGAAGCGAGCCTCAGCGAGCGAGTCCGCGCCGCCGGGCCCCTCGACTCCGGGGAAGCGCGCGCGATCATGATCGGCGCCGTCGTCCTCACGATCTTTCTTTATTTCATCAAGCTGATTTTGCTGCCCTTCGTGCTGGCGGGCATCATCGCCTATATCTGCACGCCGGCGTTAGACTGGGCGGCCGCGCGAACGCGATGGCCGCGCCTGCTGTTCGCGGTCGCGCTGTTCCTGCTGCTATTCGGCGTTGCCGCGGTCGTCATGACCTTTGTCGCGCAGCGCCTCCTGGACGAGGTCCGCGCGACGGCGGCCGATTTGGGGAGCATGCTCGAGAACTTCACCAGCCAGGCGACCGGCGGCCGGCCGGTTCACCTGTTCGGCTCGGTGATGGACGCGCATCAGATCGCCGAGGCCGCGCTTGATCGGGTACGCGATTGGTTCGGTCAGACCGATCAGATCGCCGTCCTCACCGGCTATAGCCTTGCCGCCGTGATGGGCGCGTTTCTGACGGTCGTGCTGTTGTTCTATTTCCTGGTGAGCGGCAAGCAGGTGGCGCGCGGGTTGTTCTGGATCGTCCCGCCGCATCGCCGCCCGCTGGTCGCGCGGATCTGGCACCGATTGGATCCGGTGCTGATACGTTACTTCATCGGCGTGCTCGGCGTCGTGGTCTACGCGACTGTTGCGGCTTATGTCGGACTCGGCGTCATTCTCGGTATCCAGCACGCCGTGCTCCTGGCATGCTTGACCGGGATTCTCGAAACCGTACCGGTGATCGGCCCCACCTCGGCCGCGATCCTCGCCGGACTGGTCTCGCTGCGTACCGCGACCGGAATCGCCAACATCGCGGAATATGCGCTCTACGCGACGGTCCTGCGTCTGTCGATCGACCAACTCGTCGGCCCGATCGTGCTGGGCCGCGCGGCGCACGTACACCCGGTGCTGATCATTTTTTGCTTCATGGCCGGCGGCATCGTGCTCGGCATTCCCGGCGTGATCCTCGCCGTCCCGGTCGCCTTGGTCGTCAAGAGCACGCTGGCGACGCTCTACGGTGATGAAGCCGAATAGGCCGGGCGTTGGCCGCGAGGCTGTTTTCGGCCCCACTTGCTGCCAATTTCGGGCTATATTGCTCAGCCTGCGAGCAACTTTTTCGGCGCCGAAGAGTTGCCTGTCGGATTGGAAATCGCGGGAGACCCGCTCATGGCGGTGTGGGATTCCGCAGAGCGAAGGATTTGGTGGCGGCACAGCCATCCCTGGCTGGCCGAGCTGCTGTTCGCGCTCGACGCTCGTTTGCGCCGCCGTCAGGCGGTGTTCGAATATAGCCGCGATCCGCGCTGCGTCTTTCGGCTCGATATCGGCCGTTCGCCCCGCGCGCTGGCGCTGCGCGACGGCACGCGCGTGCATCCCGGGCAGCGCATCGCACGGCTCCATTTCTGGAACGAGCAGGTCCCGCCGCTGCCCGCGAGCGGGGCGACGATTGCATGGGCGCGCCGGATGCAGCAGGCGATCGCGATCTCGCTCGCTGAACTCGCGCGCTTTCTCGCGTCGCGGTCCGATTTGCGCGACATCGCCGTGGTCTGCGGCGACGTGCCTTCCGGTACCCGGGCGCAGAGCCAGCAACTAGCACGAATTATGGCGCGCTACGGGTTCGAGACAGTCGCCGAACCGGAGTCTTTGCCGATCGCCCAACGTGTGCACCGCTTTGGCGAAAATATCCTGATTTCCCTGATCATCTTCGCGAGCAATGCCGCCGCGCTTCGCGGCGACACGCTCAAGCGCGTGCGGGTACCGATTTATCTTTCGCCCCACGTCCTGGAACAAAAGTTCAGCGCTATGGGTGAGCGGCGTCTACCGTGTGAGTAGTCATGAATATCGCCGAGAATATCCCCGAAGCGATTTCATGGATCCGGTCGCTGGGCGACGGCTGCCTCCTCGTCGCATTCGTGGGATGCGTATTCATGCTGGTGGCGTCGGCTTGCGTGCTGGGTTTTCCCGAGCAGGAGACGGTCGCACCCGCTACGCAGCCGCCGGTGACGGTGCTGAAGCCTTTGCACGGTGCAGAGCCCGGCCTGCCGGCGCGTCTCGCCGCATTCTGCCGGCAGGAGTACAGCGCTCCGGTGCAGATTTTATGCGGTGCGCAAGACCACGCTTCGCCGGTTGTTGCGGCGGTGCGAGGCCTGAAGGCCGACTTCCCTGACACGGCGATCGAGCTTGCCGTCGACCAGCGCAGTCATGGCGTCAACCGCAAGATATCGAACCTGATCAATCTGATGCCGCGCGCCCGCCATGATACGCTGGTGCTATCCGACAGCGACATCATCGTCGGGCCGGGCTATCTGCGGGCCCTTGCCGCGCTCTTGGGGTCGCCGCGCGTCGGCGCCGTGACCTGCCTCTATCATGGCATCAGCGGCGAAGGACTATGGACGCGGCTGTCCGCTCTCGCCATCAACTCGCAATTCCTGCCGCAAGCGGTCACCGCGGTCAGTCTCGGGCTGGTGAAACCATGTTGCGGCGCCACCATCGCCTTGCGCCGGTCGACGCTCGACCGCATCGGCGGCTTCGGCGCCCTTGCCGACGTGCTCGCCGACGATCGTGCGATCGGGCTTGCGGTGCGCTCCGCCGGATACGATGTCGTGACGGCGCCGTTCCTGGTCGGCCAC
>Ga0181533_1006743_pt1 | contig 10296 bp, 9 predicted proteins | sample PEATcosm2014_Bin_45_FD_119772 | JGI IMG/M metagenome (GOLD analysis project Ga0181533, IMG submission 119772) | Peatland microbial communities from MTU Mesocosm Facility, Houghton, MI, USA - PEATcosm2014_Bin11_60_metaG | ecosystem: Environmental > Terrestrial > Soil > Wetlands > Peat | place...
ACACCCAGAGGGCCGGCCGTTGTCATTTTCCCTGTCTTGCGGCGTTCGGAGGCCCAAAGCCGGCTGAAGCCGGCGCTCCGGCCTGTGGGCGTTCCGTGCCGGGTGTGAAATATCCGGGTTAGCCGGCTTTGGACGTCCAATGTTCAGCAGCGGCACAGCAGGGGCCCAGGTGCGCGCAAAGCCGGCTAAAGCCGGCGCTCCGGGGGCAGTGTCGGGAAGCGCCCGGCTGAGGGCTAAGGATTTCATTCGCATTGCAAGCGCGCATAAAACTCGCTATTGAAAGAGCATGAGTGTTCTGATTGTCGGCTCGACGGCGTTGGATTCCATCAAGACCGCCAAGGCCGCGAACCCGCGTTTGCTGGGCGGTTCGGCCAGCCACGCCGCCGTGGCCGCCAGCTTTTTCAGCCCGGTGAAACTGGTCGGCGTCGTCGGCGAGGACTTTCCGCGGCGTTACCTCCAGCTCTACAAGCGGCACGGCATTGACCTGGAAGGCCTCCAAATCCTGCCTGGGAAAACCTTCCACTGGTCGGGCGAATACGAGGCCAACATGAACGTCCGCCGCACCCTGTTGACCGAACTGGGCGTCTTCGAGACCTTCACCCCCACGCTGCCCAAGGCGCATCAGGCCACCCCTTTCGTGCTGCTGGCCAACATCGCCCCGGCCTTGCAATTGCATGTGCTCAACCAGATGGAACGCCCCCAATTCGTCGCCGCCGATACCATGGACTTGTGGCTCAATATCGCCCTGACCGATCTGCTCAAGCTGCTCAAACGTCTCGACGCCTTCGTCCTCAACGACAGCGAGGCCCACCAATTGACGAAGGAGGACAACATGTTCGCCGCGCTCAGGAAAATCCACAGCCTCGGCCCCAAATATGTCATCATCAAGAAAGGCTCGCACGGCTCGATCCTCTCCGGCCCTCGGGGCATGTTCCTCTGCCCCGCCTACCCTCTCCATAGGGTCGTGGACCCGACCGGCGCGGGCGATTCCTTCGTGGGCGCGATGATGGGCTGGCTGGCCGCCGCCAAAGGCCCCGTGGACGCCCACATCCGCCTGGCCATGGTCTATGGCAGCGTCGTCGCCTCGTTCTGCTGCGAAGGCTTCGGCCTCCAGCGCACCACGAAAATCAACCGCAAACACATCGAGCAGCGCGTGGCGGAACTCAAGGAATTGAGCCGGTTTTAGGGGTCGTGTCGAGCGTCCAAAGTCGGCTGAAGGGGCAGAAAAATGGGTTGCTGTTGCCACCTGACAGTCCGCGGTTGCTTCAGGTCAACGGGCTCAGTTGCTTTACCTTTTATGCTCGGACTCCAAGAAGCCCTGGCGCGAATCCTGGCGGCGGTCCCGTCACCGGCGGGCGAAGAGGTTGCCCTGGGCGAGGCGGCGGGGCGGGTGGCGGCGGAGGGATTGGCCGCGCCGCTGGATCTGCCGTTGTTTGATAATTCGTCCATGGACGGATACGCCGTGCGAGCGGCAGATGTCGCGGCAGCCTGTCTCGAGGCGCCTGCGTCGTTGCGCCTGTGCGGCCGTATTGTCGCCGGAGAAAGCCCGGCGCAGGAAGTTCGCCCCGGCGCCTGCGCGCGCCTGTTCACAGGCTCGCCCATGCCGCCGGGGGCCGACGCGGTTGTCATGCAGGAGGACACGCGGGTTGTGCCGACAGAGCCGGGCGTGGTCCTGGTCCTCGAGTCGGTCAAGGCCGGCGAGAACGTACGGCGGCGCGGGGAAGACGTAAAGCGCGGGGCAACGGTGGTCGAGGCGGGCGACCGTCTGAGCGCAGGCCGCATCAGTCTGCTGGCGGCAATGGGGCGCGCTCGAGTCCTTGTCGGGCGCCGGCCTGTGGCGGGCCTGCTGGCTGCCGGCTCGGAATTGAGAGAGCCGGGTCAACCGTTGGCGCCCGGGCAGATTTATGAGAGCAATCGCTCCGCCTTGGCCGCCCTGGTACGAGGCGCCGGTGCGGTTCCCAGGGTTTTCCCACTGGTGCCAGATACGCCGGACGCGACGCGCTCGGCGCTGGCGGAGGCCCTTGCCCAATGCGATGCCGTGGTAAGCACGGGAGGCGTCTCGGTTGGAGAACTGGACTTCATCAAGGACGCCCTGGCCGAGCTGGGCGGCGCCGTGGAATTCTGGCGGGTCGCCATCAAGCCGGGCCGGCCTTTTGTGTTCGGCCGGTGGCGTAAGAAACTCCTGTTCGGCCTGCCGGGCAACCCGGTTTCGGCCTTGGTCACGTTCCTGTTGCTGGCGCGCCCTGCCTTGCTCCGGTGGCAAGGGGCCGGGGAGATTGCCTTGCCCGCCCAGCCCGGCCTGCTGGCTGAACCGCTGGCCAATCCCGGCCCTCGCCCGCATTTCATGCGCGTGAGAGTCGATGGCGCCGGCCAGGTCTATTGCGCCGGTCTGCAGGCCTCCCATGCCTTGAGTTCGCTGGCCGCCGCCAATGGCCTGGTCGAAGTGCCGCCGCAGACGACGCTGCCCCGCTCGAGCCGAGTGACCGTGATGAGGTGGGAATGACTGGCCGGAGCGTGAGAGCGTGGAGCGTGCAGAGCGTGGAGCGTCAGAGCGTGAGAGCGTGAAAAGTGCTACGGTGCTTCCTGCGCTTTACACGGATCTTCTGCTACCCGCCGCCTCGTGCAACCTCCGGCCCTAACATGGGCCAGGGCTGTTGTCCCGAAGGGACTGCCCGATAATAGCCCGGCGCTTCAGCGCCGGGAAAGCCAGCTTTACGTTCCGCCCGTTCCGAAGGAACGGCTGAATAACCGGGACAACTCCTGGTCCACTGCGCTTCAGCCGTCCCTTCGGGACGGAGGAACTTGGGGGTGCCGAACCCGGCGCTGAAGCGCCGGGCTATTCTCAGGATGTCCCTCCGGGACGCGGGCCGACACCGGACCTATTGCGGGTATTGAGGCCAAACCCGGGGCGAGACCTCAAGTGTCACAAGAAATCCGTGTAAGGTGCAGGGTGCTCCGGCGCTCCACGCTCCACACGCTCCACACGCTCCGACGCTCCACGCTCCACACGCTCCACCCCGTGCCCTCAGGTCCCGGAACTCGTTTCTGCACGAGCGATCAATGTTTTGGCCGGAGCAGGATGGCCTTCTTTTCGGTGCCTTGGACCTCGACGCTGTGGGTTTCGATGCTGGGGTCGTCTTTGAGGGCCTGGTGGATGATGCGGCGGTCGAAGGCGTTCAGCGGTTCAAGTTCCACGACATCGCCCCAGCGGCGCACTTTTTCGGCGGCTTCTTTGGCCTTCTTGACGAGGGCCTCCCGGGCCTGGGCGCGATAGCCGCTGACGTCCACCATGATCTTTGGGGCGGAGGGGTCCTGCTGGAAGAGCAGCCGGTTGGTGATGTATTGGAGGTCGGACAACGTCTGGCCCTGGCGTCCGATGAGGCGGCCCGAGTCCTCGGTTTTGACATCCAGCAAAATGCCGTCCTCGAGGTGATGCTCTTCGACGCTTGCGCCGAAGCCAAGGAGGTTCAAGAGGCTTTCCAGTGTGGCTTTGGGTTCTGCGGGCATATCTGTCGTGAGTTGATGATTGATGGTCGATCAGTCCTGCGTCCAGTCAGCCGGGTGTTTATTTCTTCTTTTTTGGGGTCTGAGTCAATACCGGACCTTTGGCGGGGGTTGCAGGTTGCTGGGTGGTCTTGGTCAGTTTGGTCTGGGCGATGCTCAGGAGGTTGTTGACGGTCCAGTAAAGGGTGAGGCCCGAGGAGAGATTGTAGAGCGCCAGAATAAAGATGAGGGGCAGGTAGCGCATGAGTTTGGCCTGAGTTGGGTCCATGCCGGGAGAGGGGGGCGTCAAGTGCGCCTGCCAGAGCATGGTGCCGCCCATGATGAGCGGTAGCAGGTTGAAAGGCAGTCCCCGGCCGGGAATGCCCAGGAAGGGCACGAAGCTCAACCCCGGAACCACGAAGAGGGTGTCGGGTTGGGCCAGGTCGCGCACCCAGAGGAAGCGGGCGCCGCGCAGTTCGATGGCGCTGGAAATCATGCGGTAAAAGCCGAAGAAGACCGGGATCTGTATCATCATTGGGAAACAGCCGCTCATGGGGCTGACCTTGTGCTCCTTCCAGAGTTCCATCATCTTGCGCTGCATCTTGACCGGGTCGTCCTTGAATTTCTCCTGGATGACTTTGACCTGGGGCTGGAGCAACTGCATCCGTTTCATCGAGCGGGTGCTGGCCTGGGTGAGCGGCCAGAACACGAGCTTGATAATGATCGTGATGGCGACCACCGCCCAGCCATAGGAAACCCGCAGCACGTGGTGCAGCCAATTCATCCCGATCAACAGGGCCTTGGAGACAAAGCCGGACCAGCCGAAGTCCATCACCAGGTCGAGGTTGTTGTTGAAGCGCACGGCGATGCGGGCCAGCCTCTGGTATTCCTTGGGGCCCGCGTAGAGGAAGACCTGGCGCTCGAGATGCCCGTTGGGGGCCAGGCTTTGTCCCGGATAGACCATAACGGCCTCAAAGCCTACCGGCGGCGGTGCATTGGTGGCCACCATGGCCGCCTCCTCGCCGGTGCGGCCCGGCAACTCGACCTTCCGCACCACCACCGCCTCCGCGGGCTGCTGCGGCATCGCTGCCAGGGTAAAATACTGGTTGTGCAACGCCACCCAGACCACGTTGCTGGAGCCGGCCACGTACTCGGCCGGAGGGATGCGCGGCGTGCAGGCAAAGCCGCGCGAGGAGAAATAGCTCGAGCCCGTATCGATGGTCTTGACGCCATTGTACCACAGGACCCCCACTGCCAGGCCGTTGTCGCGGGGACCCAGGGGAGTGGCGGTGCCGACAAACCACTGCTGCGGAGGCAGCTCCACCGACCGGTCCGAGTGGTTCTCCAGCCGCACAGTCACCCCCACCAGGTAATTCGAGCTAAGCTCGAAGTCCTTGACGATCCTCAGCCCGTTGGTGAGCGTTTTTTCCGCTCTGACCCCATTGGTGGTCGTGGTCAGTTTGAAGATGCCGTCTCCTTGCAAGGTGACCCCGTCCAGCAAGGCCAGGGTGGGCGCCGCAGTGTCGGTGTCGAGCGTGGCGGCCTGGTTGGTTGAGGAGTCCTTTGCCCGGCCTGTCGAGTCTGCCTCGGGGTACAACTCCACCAGCTTCAACCCCCCGCCGTAAGAAGTAAAGGTGTAGCGGGCGTTGCCGTTGGCGACCCGGACCAACTTCTCGGGCTCATTGGTGTTAACGGCCAGGACAGGCGCCGGAGAGGGCGTCTCGATTCGCGCGGGAGCTGCGGGCGAAGTTGGACCGGGGTTGGCCGGCAACTCCGCCGCGCTGGGGGCATTGGTCCAACCCGGCGGCAGGGGCCTGGGCGGATAGAACTTCGGAACGAGCACGAAATACCAGAGCCCGATCAGGAGCACACAAATAACAATGACGACGGTTGACTGGCGGTCCATGCAGATTTATGGCGTTTTGGGACGATACCCGGCGGGGCCTGCGGCGCAGCGCTCGGGACGAGCCGAGGGCTGGGAGCAAGAGTGGCACAGGGCAGTTGGCAGTGAGGGCACCGGGTCATACCCGCAACCGCCCCAGGGATGGCAGCGGCCAATACGCTTAAGGGCCAGCCACGAGCCGGCCAGGACCCCGTGCAACCGGACTGCCTCCACCGCGTATGCCGAACAACTGGGGGAGAAGCGGCAGTGCGCCAGCGGCCCAAACAAGGCGGTCTTCGCCGGGGAAATCACCCCGCGATACAGGCGCGCGCCCGAGATCAAGATATATTGAGCCGCATTCACCAGTGTCACCTATCCTCTCGTTCCTTTCAACAATCTGGCCTTCCGCAACATTGTCAAAAAATCCCTTTCCACCTCCGCGAAGCCCTTGCCGGCAATCGAGGGGCGCGCTACCAGCACCAGGTCGATCGACCGGGCCAAGTCATGCTGGTGCAGCCGGAACGATTCCCGGAGCAACCGCCGCGCCCGGCTGCGCGCCACGGCGTTGCCCATCCTGGCGCCAGTGATCACCCCCAAACGCGAGGCCGAGGCCGCCGGCGACTCTTGCCAGTTGGCAATAAGACAGCCCCACACCAGCCGCTCCCCCCGCTGACGCAGCCGGTTAAAATCCCGGCCGTCCTTGAGGTGTGCCGCGCGCCCGAACCGCAGCCGCTGTCCCGTCGTCCCGGCCATGGCCAGCCCCGGTTAGACAGGCGTCAGGCGCTTGCGGCCAACTCGACGCCGGTTGCGCAGTATGGCCCGGCCGCTCTTGGTCGAGTTGCGGCTCATAAACCCGTGCTGCCGTTGGCGGCGTATCTTCGACGGCTGATATTGTCGTTTCATAAAATCTGTTCGGCACGCACCCCGCCGCGTCCTATCCGCTTGACGCCTCGCCAGGAAACGCTCCGTAATCGGAACGCGGGAGGATACCAGTGAAAATCCGCCTGTCAAGCCAGGCGAACAGCAAAAAACGGCGGCCGCCATGGAAGCGGGTGAAGGGGCGGACAGGCTAACGAAGTCCGCACAGGCAACCGGATGCCGTAAGAACGACGGCTCAACACTGGCCAACCTTCCTGCGGGCGATGCACAGCGTGTTAGCTTGAAGAGCCCGGTGCGGGCAAATCGCACGCCGGGATCCGTGAGGGGGGCACCGGGCAACCGGTGTCACTGCCTCGACCCCGCTCGGCCGCACCTTCCTCGCTGGGCTTGACAGCGGACGGCAGGCTGTCATCATTGGCCTGAGCCTGCCGAAAATGGCCAAAGATGAAATCGACCGGCAAAAACCCTTGATTCTTTGCGCCTTTTGAGCATTTTCGCGGCGATTCCATTCGGGGCTGGTCTTGCCCGCCCCACGGACCACTCAGGAATAAAGCTGCCTTCATTGATTACCGCCCCCTTGCTGCGCGAAGGCCTCCGCCGCCTTCCTGAAAGCGGGAAGAATCTTCGCGCCATCGGCGCCGGCATAGCCGGCATGTTGCACCATGAATACCGTGACCAGTTGCCGCTCGGTATCAATGTTCAGGTCGGTCGAGTAAGCGCCGCCGTGCCCGAAAGAGGCGCCGCGTACAGAAAAGCCCAAACCGTAGTTCTCTTTGATGGCGTCGCCGGTTTGTTTGCGTGTCATCTCGCCGATTGCCTCGGCGGAAACGTAACGTTTGCCCTCGAGCGCGCCCCCGTTGAGAAGCATCTGGCCAAAGCGGGCCATGTCCCGCGCCGTCGAGAAATAGCCCCCGGCCGGTGAAGGGCCGCGCCTGCGGTCGTCCAGCGGGCAGGTAAGCTGGGTAATCTCGGTCTCTTCCAGGCCCGTCTTGGAGGCGTTGGGTTTGTAGGACTTGGCCAGGCGCTTGAGTTGGCTCTTGCTCGGCCAGAGGGTCGTGTCCTTCATGCCCAGGGGCTTGAACAGCCGTTGCTCCATGAAGACTCCGTAGGGAATGCCGCTCACTACTTCGATGATGCGGCCGGCCGTGTTGATGCCCGCGTTGCTGTACTGGTATCGGGTCCCCGGCTGAGAGTTGAGCGGGCTTAGCGCATAACTGACGACCGCTTCGCTCAACGGGTGCTGATCAATCCTGAACTCCACTCTCGAGACGAAAGGAAGCCCGCTGGTGTGCGAGAGGATGTCCTTTACCGTGATGGGCCGGTCCGCTTTCCTGAGCAACAGATGCTCGGAGTCCTGTTCCACCGCGACCATCTGACCCTTGAATTCCGGCAGGTACTTCTCGACCGGGTCCGCAAGGCTCACCTTCCCCTCGTCCACCAACATCATCAACGCCGTGGCGGTCATCGGTTTGGACTCCGAAGCAATCCAGAACAGCGCGTCGGTTCGCATCGGCTCCTTGGCCGCGATGTCCGCCCAGCCCGCCGCCTCGAGGCTCAGCACCTTGTCCTTCGACGCCACCAGGGTCACGGCGCCCGCCAGGGCGTGGCTGTCCACAAAAGGCTGCAAGACACTCGCGACGGGCGGAGTTTGGCCCGCCGCCGAACGAAAACCTGCGCCGGCCAGCGCTCCCAGCAGCGACGCGGCAAGGGCAAATTGGAAAAGAGTCTCCCGGATGGTTCGTGCAATCGTCATAGGAATTAATGATGTCATGGGGATAGTGTCCGGTGAGGGCGCCGTTGGCAAAAGCATTTTCTTCGGGCCGGCCAAACGGGCGCAATGCACTTACCTGGCTTGTCGCCCCCAATCTTAATCTTAATCTTAATCTTAATCTTAATCTTAATCCTAATCTTCTCAAGAAGATGAGCCCGTGGTGATTCCGGGTTCCCGCGGGTCGCTCAGCTACCTGGTGAAGCCGATCGGCAATGGCGCAAGTCGCGCCTGGTCGCCGGCCCACGGTGCCGGCCGAAAGTGGGCTCGGAGCGAAACCCGCCTGCGCATGCGCGAGCGCTTCGGCAGGAAGCAGTTGACCCAGACACCGCTGGGGGGGCCGAGTCATTTGCGAGCCCCGCGAGTTGCTCTACGAAGAGGCTCCGGCTGCCTACAAGAACATCGAGGACGTGGTCAAGGACCTGGCGGATGCCGGGCTTGTTTCAGGAATACGAGCGCAACAAGAACAACCGGCACAATCACGATAGCGGCCACCGTCGCCATCACCGGCACTGGCACTGGCACTGGCACTGACCACGACACCCCCACTGCACAACTTCAACTTCAACAAAACGAAAGGACATCATCGACAATGGATAACGACAACAACAACGACAACGGCCTGCTCTCGATAATCACCCGGGAAGGCGTTTTAATCAAGGTGAGCGTTTCATACTCGCGAGGTCACAAAAAGCTCCGGCCAGAAGACATCGGCCTGGAACGAAAGAACGTGTCCGACCGGCTCATCAGCCTCGGTCACAAACGCCTGCCCCTGTCAAGGGAACGCTGTTTCCCTATCTCACGCTGAACAGCCTCGTGTTGGAATAACACCAGCCATCGCCCGCCAGGTGATCAGAGGTCTGGTCTTTGAACAATTGGAATATAGCACAAAAGCCGTAGTCAGCTTTGTCATCAGGAGGCGTGGATGAAATCTCAGTCTCCAACGATTGGTGGGGCTTGATCGACGCCCATTCCTTGGGAAGGTTAATCTTGCCTGCGCCTTGGCTTACCCATGGCGAGCCAAACGAGGCGCGCCAAACCTGTATTGATGGCCTGAAACCCTTGATAGTGCGAGGGCCATGGTTCGACAGAGTGACTTTGAGCTTCAACGGCGTGAACGAGCCAACCCCTTTGGGCAGAGCCTCCAGCCTCAAACTCAAACCGTCATCCCTGGGTACCTTCAGACACTGAACCCGACAGCTTCCTCCCCAGTATCCTCCTGGACCGAAACTGCACTGGCCGAACTTAGTCCTCATTCCCCACGGCGTCTCCATGCTGAGATACTTAGATCGGACGCGTGGCGGGACCTGAAACATGAAGCGTGTTTCGGGATTCAGTCCTTTGCGGCAGACCCAGGCGCTGTTCCCGGTCGTAAAAAGGACCGCGTTGGTGTCCTTGCGTGGATTAGGAATGCCGAGGCGGGCCAACTTCCTGGCTGAAAGGGTTACGGGAACGCGACCAAGGTCCTTCTCGGCCAAAAAGGCGTGCGTCCCAGGCACATCCGCATCGAGAATAATGCCATCGGTATGGGCGTATTCACCTGGCCGCCGGTGCTGGTTGTACGAAATCGCCAAAACGACGAGAAGAACACAGGCCAACCAAATCAGGGCCGGTTTCATAGGCTTCCCAGTCCCGTTCTTTGCCGCCGCAGTTGTGCGGGTGCGGGGACTTTCGAATTTCGTCCCGCTCATGGAATCACATAGTAACAGAAGGCCAGGTGATGTCAAGTGTCTCGAGACGCGAGTTCCACCGGTAAGGTGCGGTTGACTTGAGCTCGTTTCCGGCGGAATGTTCCTCCCGGCGCAGAACAATGGAAGTCACCGAGACCATTCAGTGCCCGTATTGCGGCCAGACCCTGGACCTGGTGATTGACACGAGCACCCGGACGCAGCGATTTACGACGGATTGCGAGGTGTGCTGTCGGCCGTTCGAGGTCCTGGCTGAGTGCGAGCCGGGGCAGATCTTGGGCTTGGAGGTGCAGCGGTGACGCTCCCACTTGAGGCCCACAGACGAAGTACTGGCCACGGCCGCCCAGCACCGGCATATTCTCCCCATGATCGAGCCCAGCGACTTGCAGCCGGCCATCCGCGTGGTGATGATGCCGCGAGACACGAACCCGATGGGAACCATTTTCGGCGGCATCATCCTGAGCTACGTCGACCAGGCGGGAGTACTCGAAGCACACCGGCACTCCAAGCGCCAGCTCGTCACGGTCGCCATGCACGAGGTCAAGTTCATCGCGCCCGTGTTCGTAGGCGACCTGGTCAGCTTTTACACCGAAACC
>Ga0181533_1006751_pt1 | contig 10283 bp, 8 predicted proteins | sample PEATcosm2014_Bin_45_FD_119772 | JGI IMG/M metagenome (GOLD analysis project Ga0181533, IMG submission 119772) | Peatland microbial communities from MTU Mesocosm Facility, Houghton, MI, USA - PEATcosm2014_Bin11_60_metaG | ecosystem: Environmental > Terrestrial > Soil > Wetlands > Peat | place...
AGAGGTGCGTTTAAAGAACCTTTCCGACAAAAAGGAGCTTTCCCAAAAGCAACTCGCGGAAATTTTGGAGTTGCTCGAATCGCTTGACAAATACGCCAGCGCGCTTCGCCGTCACGGCGGCGATTTTGCCGAATACGTCGAGCATCGCCAGAAGAAAACCGGCGATTTGCCGAGGCATCTGGTCAAGGTGCGCGAAGGCAATGACGAAACGGTGCATTATTTTCACACCGAGGACGAATTGGCGCATTTCGGCGCGAAGAACCCCGATTTGAAATTGTTCGGCAGCGATGAGGAAGGCGACACCACCACCTTCGAGAAGAAAAATGGGGCGACGCGGCGCGCACGGCACATCGAGTTGCACGAAAGCAAGGCCATCGTTGAACTGCTGGGGAAGCTCGACAAGAAAGGTTTCAGCATCGAGCATTACGCCGGGCAGGACAAACCGTTGTTTGAATTGATTGAAGGCGAGGGCGAGCGCGAGACGGTGAAGCCGCTGTTTTCGATTCCGGAAATTCTGGCCGGAGTGAAAGAGGTCGGAAAGCGCGGGCTGTCCATCAAGCGGTTCAAGGGCCTCGGTGAAATGAATGCGAAGGAGCTGTTTGAAACGACGATGGACCCGGCGCGGCGCAAATTGCTGCGCATTGATCTGACCAACGCCGTGGATGCCGAAGAAATGTTCACCAAACTGATGGGCGAGGAAGTCGAGCCACGCCGCCAGTTCATCGAAGACAACGCGCTCAACGTGCGGAATCTGGACATCTGAAAATTTTAACTTGCCAATGTAGTCACGTGTGACTACATTGGAGCCATGAGAACAAAAACAATTAAATATCCATCCGCGAAATCGGGACCGATGGTGCTCAAAGAAGTGGCGGTTGCCCCTGGCATCGGAGAGGTCATCAGTGTTCGTTCGGCAAAGGCGCATCTCTCCGCGTTGCTTGATTTGGTGGCAAGCGGACATGAAATCACCATCACGAGCGATGGCAAGCCGAAGGCCAAATTGGTCAGGGCCACGGAAACCAAGCCCCGAAAGGTTTTTCAAGGCATGGGTGATTACCTGTTGAAGCAGCCGATTCACCGGGGGTTGTCTGCCGATGAAGCTGTTCGCCAGGATCGCGACGCACGGGGCTGGTGATGTATCTCGACTCCGCCATCATTGTAAAGGTGCTTGTGCGTGAGGCTGACAGCGCCTGGTTCAACCGCAAGTTGTCCGGGCACAGTTTCGAAACCTCGGAGCTGGCCCTGACAGAAGTGTGTTCAGCCCTGCTCGCCAAGGAACGGGCGGGGGACATTGCGCCGCGGGAGCGCATAACCGCCACGGAGAATTTTTTTTTGATGATTGAGAGCGATCTCATCCGGCTGTTTCCGCTAAATCGCACGGTGCTCGAACGCGCCCGCGCGATTCAACTGGCGTGTCACCCGCGCGTCCCATTGCGAACCTTGGACGCCCTGCACGTCGCCACCTGTGATTTGAACCACAGCGGCATGATGTCGGCAACTGACAGACGAATTCGCGCCGCCTGCCAGCAATTTGCCATTGCGCTGATCCCGACGAACCTGGAGGACCTGCACCCCAACAACTGATTTTAACTATGCCCGACAAAAATTCCGAACAACTGCCTGCGGGCAACACCCCGCTGTTCGCCTCCGGAGAAAAAATTGCCAAGATTAACGTCGCCGAGGAAATCAAGAATTCGTTTCTTGATTACTCGATGTCGGTGATCATTTCCCGCGCGCTGCCCGATGCGCGCGACGGCCTCAAGCCTTCGCAACGGCGCATTCTACTGGCGATGCACGATCTCTCGTTGTTTCCGAACCGCCAGCATCGCAAGTGTGCCAAAATTTGCGGCGACACCAGCGGCAACTACCATCCGCACGGGGAAGCGGTGATTTATCCGACGCTCGTTCACATGGCGCAGCCGTGGGCCATGCGCGAACGGCTCGTGGATGGCCAGGGCAACTTTGGTTCCGTTGAAGGCGATCCACCTGCCGCCATGCGTTACACCGAGGCGCGCATGACGCACCTCGGCGCAGCGCTGATGGAGGACATGGACCAGGACACCGTGGATTTCGTCCCCAACTACGACGAAACCCGCACCGAGCCGACCGTTTTTCCCGCCGCGTTTCCAAATCTACTCGTCAACGGCGGCACGGGCATCGCCGTCGGCATGGCCACGAACATTCCGCCGCACAATCTCGGTGAAATCATTGACGGCGTTTGCGCGCAGATTGATGATCCGGACATCTCGGTCAAGGGCCTGATGAAATTCATCAAAGGCCCGGATTTCCCGACCGGCTGCATGGTGTGCGGGCTGGAAGTAATCAAGGAATATTTCACGACCGGGCGCGGCAGCATCAAGGTCCGCGGCAAAGTCGGTGTCGAACAGCTCAAGGGCGGCAAGGAACAGATCGTCATCACGGAAATCCCCTACAACGTCAACCGCGCGGTGCTCGTCGAACGCGTCGCCGAACTCGTGAACGAAAAGGTCCCGGGCTTCACCGACATCACGGCCATTCGTGACGAATCTGACGAAAACACGCGCGTGGTCGTCGAACTCAAGCGCGACGCCATCGCCAAGGTCGTCATCAACAACCTTTACAAGCAGACCGCGCTGGAATCGAGTTTTGCCGTCAACATGCTGGCCATTGACCATGGCATGCCCAAGAACCTCGGGCTCAAGGAGCTCATCAATTGCTACATCGAGCACCGCCGCGAAGTCGTGTTGCGCCGGACACGGTTCCAATTGAAGAAGGCCGAGGAACGCGCCGAAATTCTCGAAGGTTATCTCATCGCGCTGGCGAACCTCGACGATTTCATCAAAATCATCCGCGGCAGCAAGACGCGCGAGGAAGCCCGGGTCAAGCTGCTGGCGTTCGAGTGGACGCAAAAGCAGGTCGAGCGCTGGGGCATTTTGATTCGCAACGAGTCACGCCTGACCAAGGGCCGTTACGCGCTGACCGAACGGCAGGTGGACGCCATTCTGGAATTGCGCCTGTATCAATTGACCGGTCTGGAAATTGACAAGGTCGAAGGCGAATACAAGGAACTGCTCAAGCGCATCGAGGATTTGATGGACATTCTTGCGAAGGAAGCCCGCGTGCTCACCATCATCAAGAACGAATTGAAGGTGATCAAAGAGAAATACACCACGCCACGCCTGACTGACCTCAAGCCCGACGAAGGCGAGATCAACATCGAAGACCTCATCGCCAACGAAGGCGTCATCATCACGCTTACGCACAACGGCCTCCTCAAGCGCACCAACGTCAGTTCCTATCGCGCCCAGCGCCGCGGCGGCAAAGGCGTCATCGGCATGACGACGAAAGAGGGCGCGACGGATGAGGACAATGATTTCATCGAGCATTTGTTCACGGCCAGCACGCACGATTACCTCATGTTCTTCACGAACACCGGCCGCGTTTACGTCGAGCGCGTGCATGAAATTCCCGACATGGGCCGCGCCGCCAAGGGCCGGAGCATCGCCAATTTGCTCGAATTGAAGACCGGCGAAACCATCGCCGCGCTCATCCGCGTCCTGTCCAAAACGAACGCGAACAAGGAAGACGTCACGTGGGAACAGCCCGGCGAACTTTTCTTTGCCACGAAACAGGGCACGGTGAAGAAAACTTCGCTCAATGAATTCTCCAACGTGCGCAAAGGCGGCATCATCGCCATCGGCATTGATCCCGGCGACAACTTGATTGAAGTGAAGCTGACGACCGGCCGCGACGACGTCGTGCTCATCACGCGCGACGGCATGAGCATTCGTTTCTCTGAAGAAGATGTTCGCTCAATGGGCCGATCTGCCGCTGGAGTGAAGGGGATAACCTTGGCGAAAGGCGATGAAGTCGTCGCTCTGGCCGTGGTTGTTCCTGATGCGATGCTCTTGGTTGCCGGTGAAAATGGCATCGGGAAACGCACTCCATTTGACGAGTATCTTGTTCAAGCCGAGAGCGGGGCCCGCAAGCAGTCTCGCGGGGGAAAAGGACGAATCACCATGAAGATCACCGAAAAGACCGGCGCGGTCGTCGGCGCGCTGACCGTGCGTGACGCGGACGAAATCATGCTCATCACCGTCAAAGGCCAGATGGTGCGCACCTGTGTGGAGGACATCCGCGAAGCCGGCCGCAACACTCAAGGCGTGAAGCTGATTGAATTGGAATCCGGCGACAAATTGCAAGCCATCGCGCCGGTCATCGGTGAGGACAAGGAAGACGCCGCCGGTGAGGAATAAAAGCAAGCTGTAGGGTGCGCTGTCATCAGCGCACTCGTCGGCTGAAGACCCAGGCTTCGCTAGAGGCTGCGCCGAGGCGAGCAGCCGACGCCGCCGTTCTGTGTTAAGGCGCAAGCCGATCCAATTTCCATGAACCCTCTGTCTGGCGCGTGTAGCAAAACCGGTCGTGCAGCCGGTTCAGCCGGCCCTGCCAGAACTCAATGCGCTCCGGCTTCAAAACATAACCGCCCCAATTCGGCGGCAGCGGCACGTCGGCGGGAAATCGTGCCGCCATTTCGTTCCACTTTTTTTCCAGCGTCGCGCGGTCGGCGACCACGTCGCTTTGATTCGATGCCCATGCGGCAAGGCGGCTGCCACGCGGACGGCTTTTGAAATACGCCTCCGATTCATCGGGTGGCAATTTGCTCACCGTGCCCGCAACACAGACCTCCCGTTCCAAATCCGGCCAATAAAAAGTCAGCGCGGCGCCGGGATGTTCCGCCAGTTCACGACCCTTGCGGCTGTCGTAGTTCGTGAAAAAAACGAAACCGCGTTCGTCCACACCCTTGAGCAACACCGCGCGGGTTGAAGGCCGGCCGGCCTTGTCCACCGTGGCCAGCACCATCGCGTTCACATCAATCGATGTGTGGCCCAGAACGGCGTGCCAGAGTTTGTAGAGCGCGATGCCGATTTTCCGCCAGCGACTGCCCGATGCCGCCTGCGCAAACCACTGATTGAACTGCGCGAGCGGATTCGCGTCCAAGTCCGCGCGATTCAAGCCGCCGAGCGAGTATTCCCGTCTGCTGTCCGCCATCGCCATACGGTGCGGAATTTACAACGCCGGCGGATTTTCAGCGACTCAATTTTAGCGGGTCCACCCGGAGGACTGTTGGGAATAGCCGGGCACGGCCGCCATTTTTTCCTCCTGGGAGCGCTGGCGTCCCGCCGGCGAGCGGATAAGTTTATTGCCAGCAGCGGAGCCGGCGAGACGCCGGCGCTCCCAGAACTCGTACCAAAGTCACTTGTAATTAGTCTCCGTGACAAAATTGGATGGACTTTTGACGAATTTTCCAGACCCTGTTCCAACCATGTTCTCACTCCAAATGCTCTTCGGAAAGGCCGACCGGTTTTATCAACTGCTGGAAGACTCCGCCAGCGAAGCCCACGAAAGCGTCCGGCTGGTCATTGAGATGATCAAGTCGCCGGACTCCGCCAAAGGGCTGGACGAACTCACGCTCACGCGCCGCAAGGAGAAAAAAATCGCCGAGCAAATCACCGCCGAACTGGTGAAAACCTTCGTGACCGGGTTGGAGCGCGAGGACATCGAGGCGTTGTCGCTGGCGCTGCGCAAAATTCCCAAAACGGTCGAGAAACTGGCGGAGCGCATCAATCTTGGCCACCAGCACATTGAGGGCGTGGATTTCACCCGCCAGATTGAAATCCTGGAACAGTCCACCGATGTGGTGCTGGCCATGGTGAAACAGCTCCGCGACATGCGGCATCTGGAAAAAATCCACGAGCTGAACACCAAGCTGCAATATCTCGAAAACGAGGCGGACAAGTTGATGACGGACCTGCTGAAGGAACTTTACAGCGGGCGCTACGAGGCCACGAAGGCCATGGTCATCCGCGACCTTTATGAATTGATGGAGAAGGCCATTGACCGCTGCCGCGATGCCGGCAATGTGGTCATGCACATCGTGCTTAAAAATTCCTGACCGGCGCGATGACCCTCATCTTTCTCGTCATCCTGGCGGCGTTGGTATTCACCTACATCAACGGCTTTCACGACACGGCCAATTCCATCGCCACCGTCGTCGCCACCAAGGTGTTGACACCGCGCCAGGCCGTGATGCTGGCCGCCGTCACCAACCTGGTCGGCGCCTTCATTGGCAGTGCCGTTGCCAGCACGATTGCTTCCGGCCTCGTTGACCCAAAAGTCGCCACGTCCGAGGTCCTGATCTGTGCCTTGGTTGCTGCCATTCTTTGGAACTTGTTGACCTGGTGGTTTGGGATGCCGTCGAGTTCATCGCATGCGCTCATCGGCGGATTGTGTGGGGCGTGCCTGGCCGCCGCCCACAACAATTGGACTGTTCTGGTCTGGTCCGTCCCCAGTCCAAAACATTGGTGGTTGGGCACAGGATTGATCTGGAAAGTCATTGTTCCGATGATTTTGTCTCCCATTTTCGGTTTGGTCTTTGGGTTCCTGGTCATGGGGATGCTTTATTTCCTGTTGCGCAACTGGCGGCCAGCCAAGGTTAACAAAACCTTCGGCATCCTTCAGCTTGGCAGTTCGGGTTTTATGGGCATCAGCCACGGCATGAATGACGCGCAAAAAACCATGGGTATCATCGCGCTGGTATTGCTGACCGGCACCAGCAGCGGCCTGTTCGACCACCTGCCCGGTTGGTTGTCCTTTTTGCGCACTGCCGAACCGGCGGCTGGACAACCACTGGCAATCGCCGCGTGGATCAAGGTCCTGTGTGCCCTGACGATGTGCGCCGGCACCGCCGTGGGCGGCTGGCGCATCATCAAGACCATCGGCCACAAAATGGTCCGGCTCCATCCCGTGCACGGTTTCGCCGCCGAAACCACTGCCGCCACGATCCTGGTCACCGCCGCCCATTTCGGCATGCCCGTGTCCACCACGCACGCCGTCACCACCTCCATCATGGGTGTCGGTTGCGCGAAAGGATTCAATCATCTCAGATTCGACGTGGTCGAACGCATCCTCTGGGCGTGGATAATGACGCTTCCGGCCAGCGCTGGTGTGGCTTATCTGCTGGTCAAGCTGGCCCAAGTCGCCGGTTGGATTCAGTAAATGCAACGGAATGGGCAACCGACAGAGGATTTGACCGCCCTCATCCTGGTCCCGCAATGCGGGAAGAAGGAACAGCATTCGCACCTGACGTGAAAGTTTTGATGATTCACGATTCGCTGACAGGTTGACAATGATTCTCCCTCTCCTCGGGGAGAGGGCCGGGGTGAGGGTGAGTGTCCAAACAAACCATGCCGCAATGCCAAAACAGCCGTTCAGCCTTTACGGGATTTGTTCCGCGATGACGGGAAGAGCCTTACGCCCTGCCCAGATTCGAAGCGTATTGCCGGGTCAACACCGACAACTCATCACAAACTTTCGCATACTGCGGCTCGCCGGCCAGGTTCTTCAACTCCAGCGGATCGGCGTGCGGATCCAATAGCATCGCGCCGTTTTTTCCTTCCGGACCATACTCGGCGTAGCGCCATTTTTCGGTGCGCACGGCCACGCCGTGCAGGGTCGTGCCGTCCTCGCTCCAGACACTGTAAGCCGGCCGATCCCATGGCGCCTGCGGATTGTTGAGCAGCGGCACGAGACTTTTTCCTTCCAGCCCCGCCGGCTGCGGCAGACCGCACAACTCGACCAGCGTTGGATAAATGTCCAGCGATTCCACGATGCGATAACAGGACTGACCGTTTCCTTTGGCGCCGGGAACCGCCATCAGCATGGGCACGCGCGTGCCCATCTCGAACAGCGACCCGGCCTTGGACCATTTCCCCTTCTCGCCCAGCTGATATCCGTGATCAACCGTGAACACGATGATCGTGTTGTCACGCAGGCCGAGCCGGTCCAGTTCGGCGATGACGCGCCCGACGTTCCAATCCACCCATGAGATCGAGGCAATATAGGCGCGGATGACTTCCCTGGCTTCAGCCTCGCTCGCGCCACGCCCGATGAACAGGTCGGCGTTGCGTTTGCGGATGGCCGCGCTGGGAAATCCGGGCGGGACGGTTGGCCACGCCGCGAAATCCGGCGTCAATTTGATCTGGTTCACGTCATACAGATCAAAGAATCGTTGCGGCGCGGTTGGCGGGCTGTGCGGTTTGACAAATCCACAGGCGACGAAGAATGGCTGGTCTTTGTATTTGCGCAGATGTTCGATGGTGCGATCAGCGGTGTGATAGTCGCCATGGTCTTCGCCGTTGCCTTCCAGGACGACGATGCGGTCCGAATAGGCGGCACGACTCAAGTCTTGGGGAAGCACCGCCGGGGCATTGGTCGGCTGGGGCGGAGCATTGGTTGATGGAATTACCATGGTTCTTCCCACCGGGGCGCCCCGGCCATCGTCGGTGGGTCCGCCACTGTCCCCGGTTTCCGTCCAGGCCTTGGGATCGTCAATACCGCCGTGATAAATCTTCCCGGCGCGATACGAGACGTATCCATTTTCCTTGAACAATTGCGGCAGGCTGGTCCAATCCGAGTGAATCGAACGGAAATCCGTGCGGTTGCCGAGCACACCGGTTTTGGTCGGCGGCCGGCCGGTCAGCAGCGAGGCGCGTGACGGGTTGCACAGCGGGAACTGGCAATAATTCCGGTCGAAGCGGACTCCTGCCTTGGCCAGCGCATCCAGATTGGGCGTCCGGGCGTGGAACATGCTGCCGTAACAGCCCAGTTCAACGCGCATGTCGTCGGACATCAGGAACAACACATTGAACTTGCGGCGGGGCGATGGGGTGCTTTGCGAAAATACCAGGTTGGGCAGTGATGCGGCCACCGCCGTGCCGGCGACCTGCCCCAGAAATCTTCGACGCGTGATTCGGCTCATGTTCCGTGGCTTTGTCCGCAGCATTCTAGCACGCGGGTCGGGATGGAGGAGAAGAAAAATGCTTTTTCGATGCTGACCGTTAAAAAATGTCTTTTTTTCGTAGCAGCCGAGGTAACGAGGCTCAAATCTTCATGGAAACGATCATTCATTCAGAGCCTCCTGACGTTGGCTGCCACTTCTTTGACAGGCTGCTAACCACATTGCGCCTGCAATGAAATGTAGCGTTGGCCATTACGGGGTTTGGGGTTCGGATTTCGAAATTCTTCTCGCCGCGCTGTCGCGCCGTCGCAGCGGGTCGGATTTCGGACTTCGGACTTCGGGTTTATTAGACGCCGGCGCTCCCAGATTGCGCCCCTGGATTCGACCGCAGTATATTCCCGCCGCGATGAATGACGCCGCCCCCATCAACGCCGGTCACGGCTTTCATGTCCTGACCAAGCCGATCGGGCCCATCTGCAACCTGGATTGCCGGTACTGCTTTTACCTGGAGAAGGAGAAGCTCTATCCCAATGAACGCCAATGGCGGATGAGCGATGAGATGCTGGAGGAATACATCCGACAGTATATCCAGGACCAGCCGGTGCCGGAAATCAACTTTGCCTGGCAGGGCGGCGAACCGACGTTGTTAGGCATGGAATTTTTCCGGAAGGTGGTCGAGTTGCAGCAGAAATACGCCGGCGGCAGGAAAATCTCCAACGCCCTGCAAACCAATGGCACCTTGCTGGACAATGAATGGTGCGAATTTCTGGCGGCTCACAAGTTTCTCATCGGTCTGTCCATTGATGGGCCGCGCGAATTGCACGACCAATACCGGGTGGACAAGCGGCAGAAACCCACGTTCGACGCCGTCATGCGCGGACTGGAACTGCTCCGGAGACACAAGGTGGATTTCAACACCCTGACGGTGGTGAATCGCGCCAATTCGCAGCAACCGCTGGAGATCTATCGTTTTCTCAAGGAAATCGGCAGCGAATTTCTTCAGTTCATCCCCTTGGTCGAACGCCGGGCCTCCGCCCAATCGAAAACACCCGGCTTCGACTTCGCCGAACCACCGGAACCGGGCCACCCGGGCGACCCGCAATCGCCGGTCACGGAGTGGAGCGTCGAAGCGAAACCATACGGGAACTTTTTGTGCGTGATCTTCGACGAATGGGTCCGCCAGGATGTCGGCCGGGTCTTCGTGCAATTGTTTGACGCGGCCCTGGGAAACTGGATGGAGCTGGGATCATCCCTTTGCGTCTTCGCGGAAAAGTGCGGTGCGGCACTGGCCATCGAGCACAACGGCGATCTTTATAGCTGCGACCATTACGTCTATCCGAAATATCATCTCGGCAACATCCTGAACCAAAGCCTGGGTGGAATGGCCCGAATCCTTAGCAAGGAATTGGGCACGCTTTATGAATTGGGTTTTGGCGGTTGACGGAAGCGGATTCATTTTTTGGAAGCACTGCGTTGGCCTTGTCGTTGAGCGTCGTGAGTGTTTGGG
>Ga0181533_1006754_pt1 | contig 10278 bp, 5 predicted proteins | sample PEATcosm2014_Bin_45_FD_119772 | JGI IMG/M metagenome (GOLD analysis project Ga0181533, IMG submission 119772) | Peatland microbial communities from MTU Mesocosm Facility, Houghton, MI, USA - PEATcosm2014_Bin11_60_metaG | ecosystem: Environmental > Terrestrial > Soil > Wetlands > Peat | place...
CGGCCTCGGCTTTGGCCCGGTTGTCCAGCCAGACGATCGCCTTGCGGAGCGGTCTGCCTTGCTTGTCAAGCACGATCAGGGTTTCGCCCTGACTGGTAATGCCCAAAGCGGTAATACTCGACGGCGCAACGGCTGATTCCTTTAGAATACCCGCAATCACAGCCCGGACGGCGGACCAGTACACCTCGGCGTCAAGCTCAACAATGTCCGGAGACGGGTTATCCAACTGATACTCATGAAGGCAGGCACACAGCATTTCGCCGGAGAGGTTGAACAGCGCCCCTTTCAGCGAAGTAGTGCCCGCGTCCAATGCCAAAATGAAGCTCATCTTGCAATCAATTCCAAAGTTCGGTAATCGTTTGCACAGTATTATCGACCAGCAGCTTGCCGCCGTCAGGCCCGACCTGACCGTTGATGATCAAAGCCCCGTAGCCGCCGAGCGACTCGGCGCGGGCAGAGGGTAAATAGCCACTGTACCCGCAGCAAAGCTGGACGATGAAAGTCTGTTCCGCAGCGCTTCTCGCCTTGATTTGTTGCCCGAAATCCAAAAATAGTTCAAAAGGATTGGTGACGAATACAATATTACCAAGTCGAACGGCGTGGAGTTCCACCAGGATCGAAGGATGTGCGTCTTGGTCGTGATATCTGTCGACCACAGCTCTGTTGTTCTGCATCAGCACAAAGGGATGTAGTTTGCTGTCATAAGGACCAGGACGACCTGGGATCTTTTCGTTGCGGCTGACTTCCGCGCAGAAGTCGCGATAAGCCTCGTCCTCGGACATCGCCGCCTCGAGTTGATTCAACTGCTTTTTGGCTTCGAGATATTGCTGGTAAGATGCGCGACGCCTCGGCAAAGAGATCGTTTCGCTTTTGTGCCGCATCACCGGCGAATGAACGATATTGGCGGCGGCATTCGGGAAAGCGCTTTCCACGGCGGCCAAGAGTCTGCGCCCGATCTCTGTTACTCCGTCCTCATGCCAGAAATCGGGTTCCCCCCGGTAGCCTCTGACCAGATCGCGCGGTGACTGATCACCTGCGGCACTGATCTGTCCGAGAGTTCGGAAGGATTCCCCGAAACGCTGTTTGAGCAGTCGTCGGATTTCGCCTACAAAGTCGGACGATATACTGTAGGTAGACTCCATCACTTGTGCCGGACAGGCCAGATTGAGGATTACGCCAGTGGGCTTGCGGCTCTCATCAAAAGAAAACAGCAGATCGACACCTGAATCCTCACCACTCTCCATGCCGACAAAGTCTTCACGGTTGGTAATACCGTACATTTCGGAGCTGCCGCCTGCATAAACGGCGCGACGGCAATGCCCCACTCGGGCGAAACTCAACGCACGCGCAATACCCCCGGGACTGCGGCTCTGCCAGGCTTCGATTACGGCCGATTTGATCCTATCGAGCAGGAATTTGCGGTACTCTGACGCGGGTATGACATCCGGTAGTTCCGCCAGCCAGCCAATCCCCACGGCAAACTCTGTGTTGGGCGCGCAATGGGTATGAATGCTGTTAAGAAAAACCTTGGAAACGTCCAAATCCGGCAATTCGGCGCGGAGCATTGATCGGAGCTGCTGCTGAAATTCGGAGTCGAAGCCGACCACCTCCAGCGAGACCATAACGACCTGTTCGTTGTCTGTCGATTCAAGAGCCAGGGCCGTCGCTTTAAGTCTCGAATGAATATCGCTCGAAACGCGGTGATAATACTGTCCGCAAAGATCGACTTTGCTATCGGGAGTTGCATCGACTTCGGCCCATCCAATCAAGAAACGCGACATTTGCTTCTCCTCTCGACTTTTCAAAGATGCAAGTATTGCCGTCCACAGCCGTTAAGGTGCCCATTTCTCTTCCAATGTTGTCACCGATTATCTGCAAAACTCCATCACGGAACTTTCCTTGTTGAGCACAGGTTGCAATTCGGTGTAGCGACTGCCAGGTTTGAGTAAGAGTTGCCTTTTCTGCGGTAGACAACAAGCGCTGCAAGTGTACACCCCTGCACTGACGGCTGCGGCTTCGTTTAATATCCAAACTCTTTTTCTACTTCGGCTATGGACTCCTCGATGATGTCCATCCCTTTTACTGCGACCTCGATTTCCATCACAATAGGGGGGGACATACGTAATATATGTCCGGCAGGCACCCACGCCAGGCCCTTTCGAAAGGCCCGTTGATAAACCAACTTGCCTGCCTCTGTAAACGGTTCCTTGGTGCTTCGATCTTTCACAAGTTCGATACCCAGCAGGCAGCCCATGCCACGAATGTCGCCGATGATCGGATGGGCTGCTTTCATGGCAACCATGCGTTTGTTGAAGTAAGCGCCGAGATCCAGGGCATGTTCCAAAAGGCCCTCTTCCTCGATAGCTTCGATACTGGCCAATGCGGCTGCGCACGCCATGGGATTTCCGCCGTAACTGGTAGAGGCGGAGATTCTGTTGATGCTGTCTTTGTACTTTTCGGAGACAAGCATGGCGGTGACCGGGAAGCCATTGCCGAAGCCTTTCCCGACTGTAGCCACGTCGGGACGGGTGTCCCAGTGCTCGAGACAGAAGTATTTGCCTGTGCGGCCCATTCCCGTTAGCACTTCGTCGGCAACAAGGAGGATGCCTCGCTCATCGCAAAAGCGGCGCAATTTCGGGAAGAAATCGCTCGGCGGGAAGATCGAACCTGACCATCCTTGGACGGGCTCCAGGACAAAAGCGGCCACGTTTCCCGTCGTTGCGTTTCCTATAAAATCGGCAAAAAATCGGATATACGCATCGGTATCAATGGACCCGTCCGTCTTGGTGAAAAGCGGCCGGTACGGGTTAGGGCGGGGAACGAGATAAAATCCCTGGCTGCGGCCATCTCCATTACTGCGGTTCATCCTCCCGCAGCTCACCGCATGTCCGCTCTTGCCATGAAAATCCATATAACAGGAGATGAATTCAGATTTTCCCGTGGCCGCCCGGCAAACCCGCAGTGCCGCCTCAACCGCTGTCGTGCCGCTGTCGTAAAGCTGCATTCCGGTCAGATCCCATGGCTGGACCTGCGCAAGCTTTTCCAACAGAGCAACTTTCACCGGAGTATTGAAGTCGTGGCAGTTCATTAAGTTCTTCGCATGAAAGGCTACGGCTTCGCTGACCTTTGGGTGACAATGCCCCAACGTAGTCACGTATATACCACTGGAAAAATCGATGTAGGTGTTTCCGTCGACATCGGTGAGGGTGACGCCGTGGCCTTTCGCAAAAACAACAGGACAAAGGGTAACTTGACTCGAGTAACCGACCATATAACGCATCCCGCGGAGATTCAAAGCGTGGGACTTCGGCCCGGGCACGGTGTCGGTGACGATGTGTGGCACCGTTGCGGGATCAACGGAGGCCCAAGTGTGGCCCAGGATTGGCATATCAAAATCCTCCGAATGTTCTGGTATGTTTGTATAACCTCATGCGGTGTTCATTTTTCTCAAACGGCGATAGGGTTGTCAAGAAATATTTGAGCGCGGGCCGTGGCGCCGGGCTTAAGCCCGGCACGTGCCGCCCTAAAGGGCGGCGCAGACTACTGCCGCGATCCTCATATAATCATTCCGGTTCGGCGATAAGTACATTGACGCCGCTCTCCGTCAGGTTTGTTCGATCTGTAGAGGAAAGGCGAGCGTCCGTTACAAGCGTATGGACCTGCTCGGGCTTGGCATAACGGACGAATCCTTTGCGGCCAAATTTCCAGCTCTCCGTAACTACGACCACGCGGCTGGCGATGTTGATCATTTCTTGCTCGAGGCTAGAGATGAGGAGATCAGAAGCGTAGAAGCCACTCTTGCTGTCAGCGCCGTCGCAGCCGATAAAAAGGATATCCACGTGAAAGCTTTTCAGCATCGCTTCCGTCATGGGCCCGTACAGACTCGGAAAGTCCTTGCGCGTATAGCCGCCGAGCAGCAGTAATTGCATAGGTGACCCGTACAGCTCCTGAAGAACACAAAGCGACGTCGTGGCCACTGTGATGTTGGAATCCTTGGGAAGGTTTCGCGCCACCTCGAGCGAGGTGGTTCCCGCGTCAATCATCAGCGTCTTTCCAGGGGCTATCAAACTGGCGGCCAATTTCCCGATAGCGGCTTTCTGCGGGCTCACCGCGTAGTGGGGAAACGCGCTTTGCAAGAAGCGAAGTTTTCCTGCCGGTATTCCCCCACCGTGGGTACGCACAAGAAAACCCTGCTCTTCAAGCAACCTTAAATCCCGGCGAATGGTCATTTGCGAGACCTCAAAACGCTGGGCCAAGCGCCGCACCTCGAGGCGCTCCGCTTTTTGAAGAAGGTCGACAATTTCTGATTGGCGGGTATTCATAGGTTTCGCCTGCTGGGGACAATATGGAGCGCATTCCCCATGTTCGAATTGAACGGGTAGTGTATTACAGCCCTGTTCTCCAGTCAACTGCAAGTGGGCCGAAAAAAGTTCTTGACAGACCCCGTTCGTTGAGATATAAGAACACGGTTTGAGTAGAATAGAACATTGTCTAACATTATCCGTCGGGTCTTGGTAAACATAGATTCAAGTGAATTTTCTTGCTGGCTTGTCGAATGGAAAGCGGACCTTCAAGGAAAGCTTTTGTCGCGGGTCGGCCGGCCAAAACTCAATGCACGTGCGAGCGCATCCGTTAGCAGCCGTGCAAGGATATGTGACGTCGCGGGACGCCACTTACTAAAGGAGGTAAGATGTTGGAACAGATTGAGAAGGTAGGATTCGTCTCCAAGTGCGCACTTGTTGTCGGTGGGTTTCTGCTATTCCTCTTGCTACCCATCTGCGCGCCAGCTCAGATCGGCCGGTCCGGCATCACGGGTACGGTTACCGATCAAACCGGCGCAGTGGTACCGAACGCCAAGATAACCATAACAAATGAAACGTCGGGCGCTGAAACGACTACGTCCTCAGGAGGCGCAGGGGTGTACATCGTTCGCGACCTGTCGCCTGGGGTCTACAAAATCTCAGCCGAAGCCGCCGGCTTCGAGAAGGCCGTTGTCGAGCACGTGGTGACAGAGATTGACAAGGTATCGTCAGCGGATGTCAAGTTAACCGTCGGCGCGGTTACAGAACAGGTCACTGTGGAAGCTGCGGCAACCTTGATTACCACCACCGGGGGCGCGGTGGGGACCTTGGTGGGGCAACAGCAAATTGAGACCCTGCCCTTGAACGGCCGCAATTGGCAGAGCCTTGTTTATCTTAGTCCTGGGGCCGTAGCGTTTAATACCGGCCAAGCGTCAGGTTCTATAAACGTGACGGTCTCCCCGATGAACTTCGCAGTCAACGGTCTGCGCCCAGGTGACAACTTGTATTTCATCGACGGCGTTAGTCAGACCGACGAGGAAAGCCAACAGCTAGGGATTATCCCCCCGCTTGACGCCCTGTCAGAGTTTCGCGTTGAGACGAGCAACTTCTCGGCAGAGTACTTTGGCGGCGGGTCGGCTGTGGTGAGCGCGGCGACCAAGACCGGCACGGACCTGTTTCACGGTTCGGCTTGGGAATATATCCGGAACGACGTACTCGATTCGCGAAATTTCTTCGACGCGACCGTCCCACCCCTCAAGCGGAATCAGTTTGGTGGTACTCTCGGCGGTCCCATTCGAAAAGACAAGACCTTCTTTTTCGGCAGCTATGAGGGTTTTAGACAGGTTAAGGGGACAACTTTCGTGGGTAATATGCCTACTGCCGCAGATCGAAGTGGTAATCTCTCAGATATTGTTTCCAGTTTCTCCGGCCCACTCACGAACCCGTACACGCTGACCCCCTTTTCTGACAACACTATCCCCGCCGGCATGATCAATACGCTCAATGCTAACTGGATGAATTCGTATGTACCTCTTCCTAACTACCCTGTTCCGGTTGGGTCAGGCAACTATCGCCGGCTGGGTGAAATCCCGATAGTTTGGAACACTGCAATCGCCCGCGTTGACGAGCATTTCAGTGACAAGAGCAGCTTGTTTGGACGGTTTATGTACACGGGCTCCCACCTTAATGAAGCCTATGAGTTGCCTCTGTTTAACGAAATCTTGCGTTCGCCGACCTATGACGCGGCCGTCGACTACCAGCGCAGCATCACTCCTACCACTATACTCGAGGCTCGCATTGGATGGCACTATTACAACCACACAGAGACGAGCGGCGAAATAAATGGCGCTAATATGTCAACGGCACTCGGGGTAGCGTGCGCAGCACATTTCACCTGTGCCCCGGACTCTGAGCTAAATCCACCCGGTGGTATCGCACCTACTCCTTTTGACAGTTTTTCGGGTGGCTTTCCCGGCCGGCCGCGGCGGTGGTACAACACGGGCTTTTTTCCCAATGTTTCGCTCATGATGACACGGGGTTCGCACTCGCTGAGGATTGGCACTGATGTGACTAAAGTTTATGCGGGCTTCCCTGAAACCCTGTGGCCTAACGGGTCGTGGAGTTACAACGGATTCTTCTCAGGGTCCGGGATGGGCGACTACTTACTAGGGTTACCCAGAAGCATTCTAACAGCTAGCCCGTTTTACCCAACCTTACGGCGCTGGGCTGGAGGAGGTTGGGTTCAAGATGACTGGAAGGTGACGTCTAAGCTCAAGGTTAACCTGGGGTTCCGATTCGACGTGGACGGGAGATATTCGGACAAATATAATAGGCTAGTGAGCCTTGATTTGTCAACTCCCCCAACTGCGACGTTTGTTCTGTCGGCGTCCCCCATTTCGGGTTATAACCGTACTTTAGTGGACACGCCGAAGCTTGATCCGGCTCCTCGCATTGGCTATGCATACCAGCTAAGGACAGGCACGGTCATCCGGGGTGCGTACGGAATCTTCTTTCAGCCAGAGACTGAAGATACGGCAGCGAATTTGTCCGTCAATGCCCCATATGTTACCGGGGCATTTCAGGAGTTCGATTTCACGACGTTACCGACGTTCAACAGGGCAAATCCGCTGGCCAATGCTGGTGCTATCGGACTGGGCGTCTATGCAGTTGATAGGCACTTTAAGGACCCGAATAGTCAGCAATGGAATTTGAGCGTGGAGCAAGCGCTCGGTCCGAATAATCTCATTGCCGTGACTTACATAGGCAATAAAGGCACGCACCTCAACACCTATGCAGACCCCACTGGCGCGCCTCCAGGTCCTGGCCCGATCACGCCGCGCCGCGCATATACGAATGTCGGCTCAGTCACCTGGCAGGAAACAAGTCGCGATTCCAGCTACCAGGGGTTTCAAGCAAAATTTGAGCGACGTGCTTTAAAGGACCTTACCTTGACCGTTGCCTATGCCTTTGGCAAATCCATTGATGACGCCAGCGGGACGTACATCGAGGCAGTGGGGGACAGTTTTCAGGACGTCCGTGACCCCTCAGCGGAACGTGGTCTGTCCCTCTTCGACGTGCGACAAACCCTGACCTTCGGCTACAGTTACCCCCTACCCCTTGGTGCTGGTCAAAAACTCGCGAGCGGCGCGACAGGGGTGGCGGGTAAGCTTATTAGTGGCTGGGAGCTAAGCGGCCTGACTACGTTGAGGAGCGGATTTCCTGAGAGTACTTACTTGTCCTACGATAATCTGAACACCGGTACGGATTATCAGTCGAGCTACCCGAACCGTACCTGTAACCCGAATAATTTTTCCCACGCGAACCACAACGCAGAGGTGACCGAGTGGTTTAACACCGCTTGTTACGCGGTTCCACTGCCATACGTTTACGGGAACGCTGGGCGACAGAACCTTATCGGTCCTGGCCTTGTGAACTGGGACTTTTCACTTTTTAAGAAAACCACCATCCGAGAGCGGGTGGGAGTCGAGTTCCGGGCGGAATTCTTCAACCTTTTCAATCGTCCGGACTTCGGCCAGCCAGATAGTACACTTGGTCCCGGGTTCGGCGAGATTTTGGGCACATCGGCAGATAGCCGTGAAATCCAGTTCGGTCTGAAGTTCTCATTCTGATTCGGCATAGGAGGGGCGGTCGGCAAAGTATTCCCGATCCGCCCTTCCTGGCTACCGAGGTCGCCTGGATGGAAGCCCGATGAGGTCTTGCAGGTCCTGGCGGGTAAATTTCCACCAGAGCCAAAGCACCAGTCGTGTTATCTTGCCCATGGCGGTGAGTCTCTCGGGAACCAGGCGGGTTCTCCGAAGGGTGATTTTAGAGAGAGGCTCCACCGCCTTTCTTGTTTTCTGTCCAGTCCGATACCGGAGTTCCGTCCTCAAGTGCGAGCGCGGCAAGCCATCCTCCCTCAGAAATCAGTTCCGGTTCGCCGCAGCCGCAGGGGGTTCCAAAGGGGGGAGCAAGCAGAAATACCTGCTTCGATCAAGCAATTCAACAAATTAGCAGGCTAGAGAAGAGAAGTTTTTGACAGTACGGGAATGCTTTCGAGGAGGCTGGCATGAATGATCAAAAGAGAATTGTTGCCGTTTTGTTGTTGATGGCAGGTCTTAGCTGTGTGCAGGCGGGGATGTCGCAAACCAAAACCTGCGACGTGGAGGTGGATTTTTCCAAAGCAGCGGGGACGATAAGACATCTCAATGACGTCAACGAAGGACCTCTTTGTGAGAGGGGTTGGGTCGACTTGAGCTCGTATTACAAGGAGCTGGGAATAGAGTATGCCCGCTTACATGATGTCCCCTGGACGTTTGATGATGCTGCTGATATCGACTATCTTTTCCCGCGTTTTGAGGCTGACCCAGACCAGCCGGACAGCTACGACTTTTTTCAGACCGACTGGTACCTGAAGTCGATCGAATCTCTGGGCATCGGGATAATTTACGGCCTCGGTCCCACGGCAGAGTATCCCAAGCTGCCTCCCCGGCATGTCGATCCTCCCAAAGACTTTGAGAAATGGGCGAAGATCTGCGTGAACGTAATCAAGCACTACAATAGCGGATGGGCGAACGGCTACCACTACAACATAAAATACTGGGAGATATGGAACGAACCGGATGGTCGGGAATCTTGGACCGGCACGCCCGAGCAGTACTATAAACTCTACGAGATCACGGCCAAAGCCATTAAGAACTACGATCCGAATGTGAAAGTGGGAGGACCAGTCTTGGCCGTCCACTTAACATTCCTGGAAGGATTCCTGGCGTACTGCAAGAATCACCAGGTTCCTTTGGATTTTGTGTCCTGGCATATGTATTCCACCCAGCCCTCCGCCGTATACGTAAAGGCGGCAAAGGTTCGCGAACTCATGAATAAATATGGGTTTCCCAACGCAGAGAGTATTTTAGACGAATGGAGCTATTTCCCGGGTAATTGGGGTATGATGCCCGGCGACGCCAAGGCGCTAGCCGACCCGAAGTACGTAGACAGTGTGGCTCAGGAGGTGCAGGGTGTTGCCGGGGCAGCTTTCGACGCTTCGGTGTTAATGTTGCTTCAAGATAGTACAGTGAATATCGCGAACTTCTATCAGGGCGCCACCATCGTAATGTGGGGCCTGTTCAATGAACATGGGGTCCCCAAGAAAACCTATTACACGTTTAAGGCGTTCAAATCGCTCCTCGAGACTCCTGAGCGTGTGGCGACCGGAGGCTCTGACCTTAGCGGCTTATCGGCCATCGCCGGACTGTCACACGACAAAGCTCAAGCGACCCTGCTGATCAGCAATTTTGGAACAGAATGTAGTCGCTACAACATCCGATTGGAAAACCTACCCTGGAAAGAGGGAGTCATCTACGAGAAGTATGCCTTGGACAAGGATCACGACCTCGATCTCGTCAAGACGGAAACTTTGGCTGGCACAAGTGTGGCACTTCCAGAGGATGTGGAAGTTCCCTCGGTATGCCTGATACGCCTTAAGGCAAGTACAAATAAATAGGTTCTGCACAGCGAAACAGGAATTACCTCAGCAGAGGGCTGGCAGGGCTGAAGGGGATCGGCAACTCTTGGTGAGCATCAAAAAGCAGGTGTCTTTTCGGAGGTCATTGACATGAATGCGCAAAAGAAAATCGTTGCTGTTTTGTTGTTGATGGCGGGTTTTAGCTGTGCGCAGGTGGGGATGTCGCAAACCAAAACCTGTGACGTGGTGGTGGATTTTTCCAGGGCAGGCGGCACGATAAGACATCTGAATGATGTCAACGGCGGACCTCTCTGTGAGAGGGGTTGGGTCGACTTGAGTCCGGATTATAAGGAACTGGGAATAAAGTATGTCCGCTTGAATGACGTCGCCTGGACGTTCGATGATGCCCTGAATATCAATTATGTTTTCCCGCGTTTTGAGGCTGACCCAGACCACCCGGACAACTACGACTTTTTTCAAACCGACTGGTACCTGAAGTCGATCGAAGCCCTCGGCATC
>Ga0181533_1006760_pt1 | contig 10276 bp, 12 predicted proteins | sample PEATcosm2014_Bin_45_FD_119772 | JGI IMG/M metagenome (GOLD analysis project Ga0181533, IMG submission 119772) | Peatland microbial communities from MTU Mesocosm Facility, Houghton, MI, USA - PEATcosm2014_Bin11_60_metaG | ecosystem: Environmental > Terrestrial > Soil > Wetlands > Peat | place...
AGAACGGCCTGGCGGCCAAGAGTGGAAGCAATCTCGCAGAAGGGCGGGAATTCGATCGCGGTGTACCGGTCCATCGACAATCGCCGGTGGAAGACGGCTACTTTGCCCACGCGATTCCAGGGCAGATCGACTCGCCGAGAATGCGTCCGGCCATCGCTTCGGAGATGCACAGTGAACTGAGGCGCGCCATTCGATGCTCCTTTTGAGACGTCAGTCAGACGTCACCCATCTGTGGAAAGACTGTGTCGCTGGGACACCAGTCAGTCGCCCCGTCGGATCTCGATCTGCGCCAGGTGCCGCGCGCCTCGGAACGGCGTCGCCACGAGTTCGAGTCGTGCTCCACTTTTGGCCCGGGCCGGCGCCCATGGTGCCGCACATGCTCCCTTGGCCGGGTATCTCGCCCTCGGCTCAAAGCGCCTGCGGCGGTTGGCGGGACGTCGTCCATGAAAAACCTCATCCGGCGTCGCACCGCCCATAGACGGGTCCGGCCGGACCTCGTTGTACCAGTCCTCGATCCGCGCCAGAGATGCGCAGAAGGCAGTGTGGCGGAGAGGAACGATCTCGTGCGCAAGCCCCTCTTCCTTGAGGGTGCGGATGAACCGCTCCTCCACGGCGATGCTGCCATGTCGCCCGACTGCGCCGAACCGGGCGCGGACGTCGTGGTCGTCGCACCATTCGAGGTACTCCTCGCCGAACTCGCTGCCGAAACGGACCTTCGGCAAGAACGCGGACGCCTTCTTTCTCAGAACAAGGGGTTCAAGCACATCGCTGGTGTGACCTGGCTTGTTCCATCGCAGACGCAGCCTTCCGGTGGCTACATCGTGAACACCGCCGAGAAGACCTGCTCTTGTCCTGACTACGAGCTTCGCCGCTGCAAGTGCAAGCACGCTTGGGCGGTGGAATTCGTCCAGACCAGCGAGAGCCACGCCGACGGCAGCAAGACCGTCACCGAATCCATGACCTACAGCCGCACCACCCATCAGCAGGATTGGCCTGCCTACAACGAGGCGCAGGTCAGCGAGAAAGAAACCGTCCAGACCCTATTGCGCGGTCTTTGCGACGGCGTGGAGACCCCTGCCCACGCTGGCCGTGGCCCCAAGCCGATCCCACTCTCTGACGTCGTCTTCGCCATGGCAATGAAGTGCTACACGCTGATGTCGGCCCGGCGCGCTTCGACCGATATCAAGAATGCCGCCGAAACCGGCAACATGACCCGCGCCCCGCACTACAACAGCATCCTGGCAGCCTTCGAGAAGACCGAGATGACGGCCATCCTGACCAAGCTCATCGAGCGAAGCGCGGCGCCACTGGCCGGCATTGATACGAGCTTCGCGGTGGACAGCACGGGTTTCGGAACCTGCGTCTACCGTCGGTGGTATGACGCCAAGTACGGCAAAGAGATGAAGAAGGCCACGTGGTTGAAGGCTCACGCCATCGTCGGCACCACGACCAACATCATCGCGTCGGTCAAGGTCACGGACAGTGACGGCGCCGACTCACCCCAGCTTCCCGGCTTGGTCGAAGCCGCCAAACAGAACTTCGAGATGGGCGAGGTTTCGGCCGACAAGGCGTACCTCGGCCACGACAACCTGGCCGCCATCGACACGGCCGGCGCCTCGGCCTTCATCCCGTTCAAGCTTAACAGCCAAGCCGACGGCTCGCCCGCGTGGCGCAAGATGCACGCGGTCTTCATGTTCAAGCAGGAAGAGTTTCTCGCCGCCTACATGAAGCGAAACAACGTCGAGAGCACCTTCTCGTCGGTGAAGCGGAAGTTTGGCGGCTCGGTTCGCTCCAAGGTCTTTACCGCCCAGGTCAACGAGATTCTCTGCAAGGTGCTCTGCTACAACTTGTCGATGCTCGTCCACGCCATGCACAAGCTGGGAATCGAGCCCAGCTTTCTCGGCCAGGTGGCCGCATGACCGGGCGCAAGCTCACGGGGGTTGAGCAAACCAATACCCTGAAGGCTCTTCAAATCCTGCGCGTGCGCGTGGGGGCTTGGCGCCTTCTGGCCCCCCCATACAGCACGTGGAGTATTGCACCCCTGAAGCCTTACTCGGCATCTTTCTTATGAATGCTTGCGCTCGCTCGTCCCCAATTCACCATGGGCCATCTCCCGGCTTTCCCTCACTTTGCGCCCCTCGACATCTCGCACCAAGGCACCATCGAGGACGCCCTTGCGGTCGAGCCGCCCGAGGTGTCGGAGCTGAACTTCGCCGAGACCTTCGCCTGGCACGAGGTTCGCCAGACCCGACTCAGCGATCTCGGCGGCGCTATCTGTCTGTTCATCACTCGATACGGCAGGCGCTGCTTCTACCCACCCCTGGGTGCGCACGAGCCTGCTGCGGCCATGCGGACCATGCTGCTGTGGCTGCGCGCGCAGGGAGAAGAAGGATACGTGTACGGGCTGACTGGGCGGCAGGCCGCGGTCGCGGCAGCGAGCGGAGAGCTGTTGGCCGAGGAAGATCCAGACAACGCGGACTACGTGTACCGAACCCAGGACCTCATCCACCTGCCGGGGCATAACTACGATGGTAAGCGCAACCACATTCGCAACTTCACGCGGAGCTACCGGTTCGCCTACGCCGCGCTCGAACCTCGCGCGCTCCCGGAGGTCATTGACTTTCAGCGCCAGTGGTTTGCTGGACGACGCCACACCGACCTGCCGGGGCTAGCCGCCGAGGATCAAGCCGTGCATGAGCTTCTACGCCACTTCGAGGATCTGCCCGTGACAGGCGCCACCATCAGGGTCGACGGGCGCGTCGAAGCTTTTTCCGTCGGCTCACAACTCAACGACGACACAGCCCTGGTCATCGCGGAGAAGGCCAATTCCGAGATCCAAGGGCTGTACCAGGCCATGAACCAGATGTTCTGCGAAAATGCGCTGTCGCGCTACACCTGGGTGAATCGCGAGCAAGACGCCGGCAATGCCGGGCTTCGACGGGCCAAGCTCTCGTACTATCCGCACCACATGGTGGCCAAATACCGCGTGCGCTTGGCGAGATAGTGGGACAGGAGTCTCCGACCTCTACTTCTTCAGCGACTGCGCGAGCTTCACGGCTTCGCCCAGTCCGCGCCTCCGAGCGACTTCAAGGCACTGAGGTACTGCCCTTGCAGCTTCCGCGCCCAGGCGCGTTGGCGCAGACGACCGTACGAAATCTGCACTACGGCAACGTCACCCGCTGGTAGCTTGCGAGCGTGGTCGGCGACGAGAAGCCATATGACATCAGGGATGGACTGCCACCGACGGTCAGGGACACCGGCTCACCGCTTCCGGTGAGGATGAACTGATAGATATTTCCGGTGACAGCTACCGCGAGAGTCCCCGACACGGCCACGGTGGGCTGGATGGTGATCGTGACCAAGTCGCCGATGCGCTGGTCGGTGACTGAGAAGGTGGGGGGAAGGGTGAGTGCGCTGCTGGTGTAGATCGGCAATAACCCATCGCCCAAGTAGGTGGCCGCTTTTTCCGTCCAGCGCCAAGAGTTTGCGTCGACTACGGGCACGGACAGTGATCCGATAAGGGGCAGGCTGGAGAAGGCGAAGCTGTCCGACGTCGGCAGGTTGGCGTGTCCCGCCATGACGGCCTCGCCGACCAGGACACCGGGCGTGGCGAAAGAGTACTTCAAGAACTGGTCAATAAACTGCATCCCGCCGGCAATCCCGAGCCCGATGGTGCTGTTGCCCAAGTAGCCGACGCCGCCTCCGTGTGGCGCGGTGATGAAGTTCTGCCCGGCGCAGCCGTCACCATCGGCGAACGTCGCTGCATCACACGCGCAGGACACCATAATGGGGTACTGGCTGTTCTGGAGCGCATAGGCCATCGCCCCGGAGAACTCGTTAGAGCCGTCTAGCTCCACGGTCAGATCCGATGCGTCGCCGTGGCCGGAATGTACCACCAGGTTGACGCCTTTCTCGAACGCCGCCGTCTCTGCCGCCACGGTGAGCGGCGAGGCGCCCGGCCAAGCGCCAAGCGACGAGTAGAGCTTGGTGATGGCGAAGTCGCTGGGCATGAGCGAGAGCGTGCGTCCCGGCGTTTCGAAGTACAGCGCGGAATCGACGGGAATGGTCGTGCCTGTGTCCGGGATGGTAAGCTCAGTCGCAACATTGGACAGAAATAACGCCGTGTCGATCTGGGCTGTGTCATAGGCCGTGAGGTAGCCCTCGACCTTGGTGATGTACGTCTGCAGTTCTGAGGCAGAGGACACCGAAATCCGGGTGACGTCGAGCTCCGGGAGGTACTCAGGCGAGTCGTTGTTCGGGTCCCCGTAGATGCAGTCCCCATTGGTATCCCACTGGGAGAGATCGGAGAAGTAGTAATCGGTGTAGAAGGTCTCGTTGTAGGAGACGCCCAAGAGCACGTTCGAGTACGAGTCGCTGGTCTGCCTCGATGGCACGATGGTCATGTCGCCGCCCAGGACCACATGGTGAAGCCCGGCGCTGTACTGCGTGATGAGGTAGTCCTTGATGACCTTGGAGGTGTCGCTGCATGCGTCGCCGTCCTGGCAGCCGGTGGCGCTCGCGCCGCAGAGGCTCTCGACGGTCACTACCTGGGTGGGCACGCCGGTGAGGGTGTGGATCTGCGCAAGCTGCTGGAAGGCATCCGTGTAGGCAACGTCGGTTATGATGAGCGCCGTGTACGTGAGCTTCGACGGGGTGGTCACGGACGCTCCGTCGGGCTCGCCCATCACCACCCGATCTTCGGCGGTGTCACTAGCGGCTAGCTGATCGGCGGCGGCGTCTCTGTCTTCGCTGGTCGTGCCGCCAGCACCAGTCGCGCCGTCCCCAGTGGTCTCGCCGGCGCTAGTCGTACCGCCCGCGCCAGTCCCGACCGTTCCAATCGTGCCGCCTGCGCCAGTCGTGCCGCCCGCCCTGATCGTGCCGCCAGCGTTGGTAGTGGCCCCTCCGCTCGTCGTGGCCCCTGCATGAGTCGCGCCGCCCGCGTGAGTCGTGCCGCCTGCGCTAGTGGTGCCGCCTGAGCCAGTCGTGCCGCCGGGACTGGCTGTGCCGGCCGAGCTCCCGTTATTCGGGCCATCGCCAGTGGACAAAGGTCCGCCGGCTGAGACAGTGCCCCCTGTGGCCCGTTCTGCACTGGTGCTCGTCCCGCCGCCGGACCCCACCATGCCTCCCGTGTAACGCATTCCGCCCATGGTGACTGCTCCATCTGAGGACGTTGCCCCACCGGCACCTGCGCCCAGTGTATCGAAACTGGTACGCCCGCAGGCTGCCGACAGAAGGACTGAACCAACTAGGACAACTCTGGGGTCGCGCATTGCTGATCCCGCGCTCAGCCAATGCGCCCTCACGCGAGCAGAACCCGATCCATGCGCAGAAGCTTGAATATCGCCAACGGCTGGTCACGCACGCCGTGGAGGGTCACCACGCCGCCATACTCCCTGGCCTTCTTGTACAAGAACACCACCGCACCCACGCCCGAGCTGTCGATGAGCCGCAACCCCGACACATCGACGACGACACGAGGATGCTGCTCAGCAACCAGGGCGTCTACGGATGGCCGAAGATCCAGAGTGGTGACCGCGTCCAACTCGCCCACGATGCGAAGGGTAGCTACGCCATCCGCTTTGCTCGTTGAGAATTCCATTGGCCTTACTCCTCTTGCTTCAGAAGTGCTCGTCGGCTTCCCCACATGTCGTGGAAGCCTAGGTCTGTTGGAAAGCAATGAACGTGCCGACCGAACGCCTGCCGGTGTCTGGCGGCGCGTTGTCCGCCATCCGACGTGTTTTCACCCAGCCTGATCGATCACGCGCAGTCGCGGGCAACGTGACGATGTCCCTATGCCGTGCTGTGAGACGATCTTACCATCCCGTAACGCGGGTCCGTGCCAGTGCAACGGATCGCACACACTTCTGCTTGATACGGGCCGCTGTCGGCGGGCGGTCGTGGGCTGAAGCCCCCTGCCCCTCCGGGCTCGAAGTCTGAACGCAGCCCAGCTGCGCACGAGGACCTCCGATACAATCCTGTACGCAACAGCAACAGGGCTGGAATCATGGAGAAATTTGCGACACCAGCAGGGTGGCTTGCTGACCGATGCATTGATTGGACGACATCGCTCGGTTTGCTGCGAGACGCTCTTCCCGCGCCTTGCTTCGGGCCGCCGCCAGTTCAGCGGGCACGTGGTGTCGTCATCGGACGGCATGAGGCTCGTCGCCGTCAGCGGCGGTTTTGACATCGACGGTGTTCGCACCAACGGGGGGTAGATCTACACGTCATCAGATTCCGGGGCGACCTGGACCCAGAGGACTGCTGCCCAGTAGGGACGCCGACCGCCGCACCATGTGCCACTTCGTGCGATGCGGGCGACAGCAAGGTCGTGACGTCGCCCGCGCGGTGGAGAAACCACGTCTCGCCATCGAGCTTCTCCGAGGCCAGACAGGGGCCGGGCGGCGGCAGCAAGGCCAATATTTCGCCTGGGGGCAGGATCAGACTCCGGTTCGACCTGGATCCAGCTGCCGTTTCCGACGTTCTGATCCTACGAGCCCTTGCTCATGGCCTCGATGGCACGGCGGTGCATCTCCTCGAGCGACACGTCCTCCTTGTGCGTGGCGACTGTCCACAGATTTCCGAAGCCGTCCTCAATCTGCCCATAGCGGTCGCCCCAGAAGCCGTCTCTGGGCGCGGTCTTGGCTTTGGCTCCGGCTGCCAAGGCGAGGCGCCGCGAAAAAGGATGGTAGCAGTGGCGGAGCGGGCGGAACCATGACCACCACCGGTGGAGCGGCCGAAACAACGATTACCGCCGCCAGCGGAGTCGCGACTGCGGGAGTGGGCGACATTGACGCGGACGAGGGAGCCGCCGCGTCTTACCGGCCACGCTACAACGTGGCGCCTGCTCAGCGTCACCCGATTCTGCGCACGGTCGGTGGTCCCGCGAGGTTGGAGTCCTACTCGGGTGCTTTCCAACAGATGGTGTGCAGCACGCGCCCGTCAGCAGCGGCCACGGCCGCGACCATGTCGATCGTGGCGACATCAATGGCGAAGACCAGCTTCGCCGCCCAGGTCGGCGCGTGAAATGGTCTGGAGTTGAGAATCGTTGACCGCCATTCTGCGATAGTTTGCTCGCAGGTGACCTGGCTTTCTTCCTTCGGGCAGAACATTTGTAATGAGCAAATCCTCCAGCAGCTCCCTGGTGAGCGTCGTCATCCCGACCTACAACCGCGGCGACTGCATCGAACGAACCATCGACTCGGCCTTGGGGCAAACACACCAGAACGTCGAGATCCTCGTAGTGGACGACGGTTCCACCGACGATACCCGGCAACGCATCGAGCGGCGCTACGGGTTGGACGCGCGTGTCCGCTATCTCCATCAGCAGAACCAAGGCGTCCCGTCTTGGCCCAGGACCGCGACCGAATACACTTGCCTCCTCACATGATCGCCTTTGTGCTGGCCGATGCCCACAACTGGATCGGCGAGGCGGCGCTGAATCTCGGAGAGAACGTCGAAGCGCGTAGACACTTGTCGAGAAGTCTTCGCTATCGCCCCTGGCAACCGCGCGAGGCTGGCCTGTTGTTGGTGGCGCTCCTTCCGGCTCGGTATGCCCAGCTCCTTCGGGCGGCATATCGGCAGGTCAAACGACGTCTTCGGCGCGCAGACAGTGCCCGAAGCTCTTGACGATCCGTGCCCGATCCCGGGAGCAATCACGGCCGCACAAGTCGTGTGGATGGGCCTGCCGGACGAACGCGGGCGCGCCGCCGCGCCGACATATTTGAGCACTATCTGCGTGGGCTCAAGCTGCACCCAGGGCTGACGCCCGACCGGCTCGCCGCCGAGATGGCCGGTGCGACGCCGAGTTCAGCGCGCGCGGGGGAGCAGGTACGGCGGCGGCGATCAGGGCAGGGCTGCACTGAGCTAGGGGATTGCATCCGGGGGCGACCCGGCAGACCATGGAGGTGTGCGGACGCTTCTTATTCTCCGGCACGCGAAGTCCGGCCACGACGAGCGCGTCCCGGACAAGCAGCGCACGCTCACCTCGCGCGGCCGCAAGGACGCCCGCCGCATGGGTGAGCTCGTCCGCGAAGGGAATCTGCTCCCCGACCGGGTGCTTTGCTCGACTGCGACACGCGCGCGAGAGACGTTCGAGTTTTTGGCCCAGGGCGCGAAGCTCGATGGGCCCGTCGATTTCCTGGATGCGCTCTACCTCGCCGGGCCGGCCGCGATTTTTCGCGAGATCCGCGCGCACGCAGGACCGTCCGAACGGGTGATGGTAGTTGGGCACAACCCCGGCCTCGAGAGATTGGTCTCGAACCTGACCGGTGAGCGCGTCGAGCTCAAGACGACCGCACTTGCGGAATGCATCTTGCCTGTCAAGAGCTGGTCCGAACTCGATCTGGAAACGACCGCTACCTTGCGCTCGATCTTCCAGCCCAGTTGCTCCGGCAGGTCGACCGCTGTGCGTCGAGCAAGACGAGAAGTTGGGCAGCGACCGAGACCTGATGCTGGGCGCCCTAGGCAGAGCGCGATGGGGCGATGGAATCGATAGAACCGGGGACGGGAGCAGTCGCGCGCGCTACAATGCGAGCGCAATGGATCTGCGTGAGGGCTGCGCGACCGCCGGCCCCAGACACCCCTGGGAGGTGAGCCGCGCCTGCTTCTTCCGCGACCGGCTGGTTGCACGGGGAATCCTCGGTTCCGGCACGCGCGTCCTGGACGTGGGGGCTGGCGATGGCTATCTGGCGTCGGTCTTGCTGCCCAGCCTCCGCCCTGCCGGGACCGTGCTCTGCTACGACGCCCACTACGGAAGCGACATCCTGGCGCGACTCCGCTCGGCAGCCGCGCCCGAAATGACCTTCACCAACCAGCGTCCCGACCGCGCCTTCGATCTGGTCCTGCTGCTCGACGTGCTGGAACATGTTGAAGACGACCAGGACCTTCTTGCCGGTGTGGTCCGCGATCTGGTTCGGCCAGGTGGGGTGCTTGTTGCCAGCGTTCCAGCGTGGCCAGGGTTGTTTACTCGACACGATCAGATGTTGGCTCACCGTCGGCGCTACCGTCCCGCGCGGCTGCAACAACTGCTGCGGGGGTGCAACCTGACGCTGGTGGAACAGGGGGGCTTGTTCCACAGTCTGCTGGCCGTGCGTGGGTGCGAGAAGTTGGCCGAACTCCTACGTGGCAGCCATTCCCACCCCAGCCTGGAAAGCGTGCCATCGATCGCAAACACCGCCGTCGCCCATTGGCAGGGCCGCCCATGGATCAGCCAGGTCGCGCTCAAAGCACTGGCGCTCGACAGTGCCGTAGGCCAGATGTTGGCGCGCGCTGGCGTGGCCTTGCCTGGCCTTAGTACCTGGGCCATCGGAAGGAAGACATGAGCGCTATCGACGTCTTGGTGCTGGTCGTGCCTTGCTACAACGAGGCCACGCGTCTGGACGTGGCAGCCTTCATCACAATGGTCGACGACACGGCAGGCCTTAACTTCCTGTTTGTCGACGATGGCTCGTGCGACGGTACCGCGGAGGTACACCAGCGCCTGGCCGTGGCCCGACCCGGTCGGATCGAATTCTTGACCTTGACCCGCAACCAGGGCAAGGCCGAGGCCGTGCGGCAGGGGCTGCTGCGCGCTCTCGCCGGGCCGGCGGCAGCGGTTGGCTACCTGGATGCCGACCTGGCCACGCCTCCGTCAGAAGTCCAGCGCCTGCTCGCCCTGTTTCAGGCCCAACACGCGTTCGACGTGTTGCTCGCATCGCGGGTCAGGCTGCTGGGGCGAACCATTCAGCGCAACCCTGGACGCCACTATCTCGGCCGCGTTTTTGCCACGGCGGCCTCGCTGATTTTGCGCATGCCCGTGTATGACACCCAGTGCGGCGCCAAGCTGCTGCGAAGATCGCCTGCTCTGACCCACGCGCTGGCCGTGCCTTTCCGCGGCCGGTGGACGTTCGACGTGGAACTGCTGGGACGACTGGTGACGGGCGCGCCGAAGATCGCGCCGGTGCCTGTAGCGCGCATACACGAGGAGCCGCTGCTGGTTTGGAGTGATGTGGGGGATTCCAAACTCAGCCCCACGGATATGCTGCACGCGGGGCTGGACATGGCGCGGATCGAACGCGACCTGGCCCGACGGCGACGCGCGCGCTGACCAGCGCGCGGGGTGTCTAGCCGCTCATGGGGTTTCAGTCTACCCCATCCGAGGTCGACGTCGCGAGGCGTAGTGCCCACGCGAGTTGAGTACGGTGGGCATTGGGCGTGAGCACCCTCTTTTTCGCGAGAAACCGACTCCGCGTGACAGATCCCACCTGTCGTCGCCCAGCAACGCCGCACGTGAGCGCGG
>Ga0181533_1006764_pt1 | contig 10274 bp, 8 predicted proteins | sample PEATcosm2014_Bin_45_FD_119772 | JGI IMG/M metagenome (GOLD analysis project Ga0181533, IMG submission 119772) | Peatland microbial communities from MTU Mesocosm Facility, Houghton, MI, USA - PEATcosm2014_Bin11_60_metaG | ecosystem: Environmental > Terrestrial > Soil > Wetlands > Peat | place...
CGGCCAGGGCCCGTTCCCGGAAGTCCCCGTAATGTTGCGGGCTCATACCATCGACGTTGGCTTCGATGACGGAAACGATCTGGTCGCCGTGAGGGGTTTCCTCCGCCACCTCCTCGCGCTCCACCACCTTCCGCCGCGCCTCATAGATGCGCACGCCAACGGCGGTGGTCTGTTCGAGGAGCAACTGGGAAAGCGCGTCACTCTTGGCGGGTTCGCAGAGAATGCTGATGGTGAGGCCGGGCCGATTCTTTTTCATCTGCGCTGAGCTGCACGTAACGTCAAGCGCACCGGCGGCCAGGGCCTGTTCCAGGAAGTCCCCGTAAAGTTGCGGGCTCATATCATGGACGTGGGCTTCGATCACGGAAACGATCTCGTCGCCGGGCAGGCCCGGCTGGCCGGCGACGGCCTCAACCAGCTCGCCGATGAAGAGGCGGGCAATGTTGGGGTGATCGGAGTAATCCTTTTCTCCCGCGCCATAGCCGATTTTCGCGATCTTCATTGACGGCAGGGGGCCGAATCCGGAAGCCAGGGCAGCAACCAGGGCGGCGCCCGTGGGCGTAACCAGTTCGCCTTCCACGCCCGAGGAATAAACCGGAATGTCCTTCAGCAGTTCCGCGGTGGCAGGAGCGGGGACGGGCAAACTTCCGTGCGCCGCCTCGACGCGCCCGCTGCCCAGGTTCAAGGGCGAGCAGATGAGGTCAGAAATCTCCAGCAGTTCCAGGCCCACACATGTGCCCACGATGTCGATTACCGCGTCTACCGCGCCAACCTCGTGGAAGTGAACTTCACCTGCTGGGACATTGTGAAGTTTCCCTTCCACCTCGGCGAGGTGGTTGAAAATCTTCAGCGCCTGCCCTGCGGCTTTTTCCGGCAGCGACGCATTCTCCAGCAAGATTTGGATATCCGCCAGCTTGCGGTGAGGTTGGTCGCCGGGAACACGAATGTCTATACGCGTCCCCACCAAACCGCCGCGCACGGTGCGCGTGCGTTTGAATTCATAATATCCCAGCGCCAGCTTCTTCAGTTCGCCGAACAGCCGATCCACCGGGATTCCCGCGTCGATGAGCACTGCCAAGAACATGTCGCCGCTGATGCCCGAAGAGCAATCCAGGTAAGCTTGTTTCATAGTAACCTCGGTAGAATTTCTCCGGCCGGGCCGCGGAGAATCCATTCGGCGAGATCATCGGCAGGAGTGGGGTCAGGATTCACAATCGCCACCCGGGCGCCCGATTGGCGGGCCGCCTGCACGAGGCCGGCAGCAGGATAAACTGTTGCCGAGGTCCCGATGACCAGAAAAACCTCCGCCCGCGCGGCTGCCTCAAGGGCTCGCTCCCAGGCGCTTTCCGGAAGAGTTTCACCAAACCACACCACGGCCGGACGCAACAGCCCTCCGCAACGGCAATGCGGGGGAAGCGATTCCAACGGCACCTGCTCGTTTTGTTCTTCTGCCGCACAACCCGTGCAGCGCACCCGCCAGATGTCCCCGTGTAACTTCACGACGTTGCGGCTTCCCGCCCGGTCGTGAAGCCCGTCCACGTTCTGCGTCACGAGAGTGAAGCGTCCCGTCGCTCGCCGTTCGATCTCCGCCAGGGCCCGATGCCCGGAGTTCGGCTGCGCTTGGTGGATGATCTGGCGCCGCCAGTCGTACCATTCCCAGACCAGCCGTGGATCGCGCGAGAAAGCCTCCGGGGACGCGAGCTTCTCAGGCGAAAAGCTTCTCCAGAGTCCGTTCGGCCCCCGAAACGTGGGAATCCCACTCTCAGCGGAGATACCCGCTCCCGTGAAGGCCACGATCCGCGCGGCCTCCAGACTCTTCCGCAACGTCCCCAGCAACTCTTCCACAAGAATTTGCGATTCCCGGCGAGAAATTCTGCCGGAAATTGGATACTATGCTTTACCGTAAAAGGTTGTCAATGCGTTGAGGCATCCGAGCGCAGACTTCCGGCTGGAGAGGGAGAGAGTGATAAGCATCTGGAAACGATTTAATGGGTTCTTGGGGGTGGTGCTTGGGTCACTCCAGATGCTGGGGGTGACAGGCTACGCGCAAAGCGAACTGTCAAGTCACGCGTACGATGTCGCGGTCGCGGTGAACGTCATGGTGCCCATGCGTGACGGCGTCAGGCTCGCCACGGATGTTTATATGCCGGCCCACGGGGGGACATGTGCGCCGGGCCGGTTTCCGGTTCTGGTGTCGCGCACTCCGTATGGAAAGCAGCCGGCGGCTGCCTCCCCCGGATCGAACGACCTTGCCCGCCACTTCGCCCAGCAGGGCTATGTGGTTGTCGTGCAGGATTGCCGCGGCCGCTACAACTCGCAGGGCACGTTCTATATTGACATTCACGAGGGCGAGGACGGTTACGACACAGTGGAATGGGCGGCGCACCAACCCTGGTCCAATGGCAAGGTGGGCACCTATGGCGCCTCCTACCTGGCGCAGGCACAGAACGCTTTGGCGGTCTTGCGCCCACCTCATTTGGCCGCCATGTTTGTCATGGTCGGCACCTCCAACTATTACGAGGAAGGCGCTTACCGGGGCGGCGCCTTCACCCTTCTGCACAACCTCGTTTATCCGTTGATCCTTGCTTCGACCAGCCCGGAGGCGCAGAAGGACCCGGCATTGCGAACTGCGCTGCTGCAAGCCCTTCATGAGCAAATCGGAAGTTGGCTGCGCGCTTATCCTTTCCGACCAAATGCCTCGCCCCTTTTCCCCGATCCCCTAAATCAGCGCTGGTTTGAAGATTTCGTCAACCATCCCGGTTACGATGATTACTGGAAACAGAACGGCTTCAACTTCGAACTTGCATACGACCGGTATCCGGACATCCCCATTTATTTCCTGAGCGGTTGGTACGATCTTTTCGAGCGCGGCACGCTGCATAACTATCTGGGTCTCGCTCCTCGCCACAAGTCCCCAACCAAACTCCTGATGGGCCCCTGGGTACACGGAATCGGACCACGCTTTGCGGGTGACGTCGACTTTGGCCCCGCCCTGCAGGTGGACCTGGTTGCGGAACAACAGCGTTGGTTTGACCAAGTATTAAAAGGCCAAGAGAGGGGAATTCTGCAAGAGCCGCCCGTCCGTTTTTTTGTCATGGGTGGGGGAGATGGTTCGCGTGACGCGAGGGGCCACAGGAAGGACGGCGGGGAGTGGATGGCAACTTCCGCTTGGCCACCTGCGGGAGTATCTCCGCGTCCCTATTTCCTGCACGCGGACGGCAGTTTGAGCGAGGCGGAGCCCGGGGACGAGGCCCCTACCACGTATGCGTTCGACCCTCACCACCCCGTGCCCACCATTGGCGGGCAGATTGATTCGGGCAAGGATCTCTCGCCCGACGGCCCTCGTGACCAGCGCTGCGATTGGAAGATCTTTGGGTGCGACAATGACCTTCCGTTGTCTTCCCGCCGCGACGTGCTGGTGTTCCAGACGCCGCCGCTGGCCTCCGATCTGGTCATCGCGGGTCCGGTAAGCGTTGACCTTTGGATTTCCTCCTCCGCGCCCGCAACCGACTTCACCGCCAAACTTGTGGATGTGGCGCCGCCCAACCACGATTATCCGGGCGGATATGCCATGAACCTGGCTGATCGCATCATCCGAGTCGCGTTGAGCAACGAGGTCGGCACACCTTCGCTTCCCAAGCCCGGCACAGTCCGCAAGGTGACCATCGACCTCGTGGGTGTGGCAAACCGTTTTGGAGTCGGCCACCGCATACGCGTTGACATTTCCAGCAGCAATTTCCCCTTCTTTGATGTCAATCCAAACACCGGTGAGCGCAGTGGTTACCAGACCCGCGAAATCACGGCCCTAAACACGGTGTACCATGACCGGAATCGGCCGTCGCACATCACCCTTCCTGTTATGCCCAAAGCGCAGGCAGCGATTAGAAGGGGAGACTGAGCGGCGGCTCAGGATATGCGAAATTGCAGCAACTTGGTCGTAATGACTTGCTGTAGAAGCTGTACCACACATTTCGAAAAGGGGAGAGAAGATGGACAATCTTAATCGTCGTCGATTTCTGCAAGTTTCAGCGGCCGCCGGCGCGGGACTGATGTCGAGCATTCCGGCAGCGCCTGCTATACCCGCCGGCAAGCCCTTCCGCTTGGGCATCATCATTGGGGTTGCCAAAGATCCGGAAGCGGCCCTGAAGCGGGTTCATGATTTTGGAGTTCCGACGTGCCAAGCCGGAACGGATGACTTCTCGGACCGGGTTTACAACGCCCTCAAGGGGGCCATAGAAAAGTACGGCATTGAGGTCACGGCCATCAATACTTCCGGCGGACCTCCCAATGAGTATACTTTTTACGAAGGCCCCCTGACCATCGGCGTGGTTCCCAAAAACTATCGCCAACAGCGAGTCGATAACTACAAGCGCGCCTCCGATTTCGCCAAGCGGCTGGGCGTGCCGGCCCTCCACTCGCATTTTGGATTTATCCCGGAGAATCCCAATGACCCCGACTATCAAGGAGTCGTCGGCGCACTCCGCGACGTGGCCACGCACATCAAGGGGAATGGCCAAATCGTATTGATGGAGACCGGGCAGGAGACGCCCATCACCATGCTGCGCGCCATCAACGACGCCGGTGTGGATAACCAGTTTGTAAACCTGGATTGCGCCAACCTGATTCTTTATGGCAAGGGGAATCCTCTCGACGCGCTGGATGTTATCGGCCACTTGGTGCGGGGCACACACGCCAAAGACGGGCTCTTCCCGACCAATCCCCGGGAACTCGGCAAAGAGGTGCCCATCGGGGAGGGGAAAGCGAATTTCCCCAAGCTGATTCCGCGCCTGAAGGAATTGGGATACCCCGGGCCGCTTACCATCGAGCGGGAAATTTCCGGCCCCCAGCAGTTTGAAGACATCAAGAGGGAGAAAGTCTATCTGGAAAAGCTGGTCGCCAAACTGGGGTAGAGGGAAGCAAGAAAGCAGAAAGCAGAAAGCAGAAAGCAGAAAGCATTGTCCCCTATGCAGTGCTCAACCTCCAGCCTCCAGCGGCTCGAATGTGGGGCTGGGGCCGTCCTTACGGCCTCGCCCCTCAAATGAAGGGTTTACGGAATGGGGTCCGGTGATGTAATTTTGTAGAGGTAGACTCCGCGAGACTCTTCTTTGGCCTGTGAGAGTCTAACGAGAAGGCGGCGCGGCATGCTCTTGTGGCGTCGCATTTCAGGGATACGCAACCCCGCGCTGGGGTTTGGGCTCTTCCCCGAATCCTTAGTCCCGAGTGGCGAGTCCCGTGTTTAGCCGGGCCGGTAGCTCAATGGTAGAGCACTGCCCTTTTAAGGCAGGGGTTCTGGGTTCGAATCCCAGCCGGCTCACCACTTTTCTCACGCTTCCCGGGCCGTGTCGCTGGCGGCGTCCCACACCATCTTCTTGCCGGATCGATATGAGAGGTTGACCATGTGCCCCGCGGCGGCGGCATGGTGGCCGACCACGGCGTTTTCGCTGCATTCTTTGCGCGAGCGCACGCACTCCAGAAATTCCAGCGTGTGCAGCACCACCGAGTCCGTGCCCTGGTCTTTGTAAGTGACGGTTCCGTCCTCGATGATCGGCGGGTTGGCCTCTTCGCGATGGTTGCCCATGTTCATGAACTCTTCCTGGAGGCTCTTCGGCCAGGAATCAATGGCATACCCGTATCCTTCTTTGGGATTCTCCGGCGCAACGGTGAAGCTGCTTCCCATCAGCGTGAGCGACCCCTTGGTTCCCAGGAACGCCATACCCTGGTCGGGTACACTCGCATTGTTAAATGTCGCCCCCATGTTGACGTTGAACTCCTCGGGATAAACAAAGAGGGCATCCAGCGTGTCGGGCACTTCCCGGCCATCCTTCCGGACCAGGATTCCGCCTGCCGCCATGACGCTCGACGGAGCCTTGGCGTCCATGATGAAGTGAATGGACGTAATCAGGTGAACAAACAGGTCGGTGGAAATGCCGCCGGAATAATCCCAATACTTGCGATAGCGGAACACACGCTCGGGGTCATAGGCACACTTCGGCGCATTGCCCAGCCATTCCTTCCAATTGAAGTTCACGCCTTCTTTCAGGTCGGGGGGAATGGGATAGTTCCAGGCGCCATTCGAGCTGTTGCGATTGTAGGAGGCAATGACCTTGGAAACCTTGCCGAGTTGCCCGGAAGCCACGATTTCGTGCGCCTTCTTTTGCAGGAAGGAGGAGCGTCCCTGACTGCCCGTTTGCAGGACGCGGTTGTAGCGCCTCACCGCCTCGATTATTTTGGGTCCGTCTTCGACACGATGCGTCATGGGCTTTTCGATATAGACGTCCTTGCCCGCGGCGAGCGCGTCCAAAACCATCGGCAGGTGCTGGTGATCGGGAGGCGCAAGAATGACCGCGTCGATGTCCTTGCGCTCCAGCAGGGCTCTATACTGCGCAAAATTGGTGTCGATCTTGCCTTCGGTGCGTTCCTGGGCGCGCGTCAGATGCCCCTGGTAACAATCGCTGACGGCCACCAGATTGGCTTGTCCGGTTTTCTTGATGGCTTCCATCACGATGTTCCCGCGAATGCCGAATCCGATGAAACCAAGGTTGACGCGGTCGTTGGGGCCAGCCGGCGGGGGCAGGGGAGTCGCCTCCAGGGGGACCCACTTCCCGTTCAGCAGCAAGCCCAAGCCTGCTGCTCCTACCGTGCTCCGGCGCATAAATTCACGTCTGGAAAAGGATGACATTGGATCTTTCCTCCATGCGAATTAATAAGATGGCAGGCGTCCTAACTTGCTTGGTCTACCTGGCGAGGTCAGGTCAACCCATAACTCATACCCTTTCAGCGCCCTCCGGTCAACCGGAATCTTCTGGGGCTTTCCCCTCCCGGTTGGATTTTGCGGTGGGAGGGATACCCAGTCTGGTATTCTCTATAACCACCCAGACGTTGACTCCACCAAGGTGAGGAATCCATGGCGAATGAAAACAAACCCGGCGCGCAGATGCCGCAACTTGCCTACCGCAATCTTCGCTTCCTGGAAAGTGCTGACGCGCGGGCGCTGCGAATTGTATCCGAATATTTTGATCCGCTGGCCCACTTGCGAAAAGCCGGCGTGCAGCACACGGTCGTCTTCTTCGGCTCGGCGCGAATCCTCTCGCGTGAGGCGGCCCTTCAGAATTTGCGAGAAGTGGAGCTTCGCTGCAAGGAAAGCCCCGCGGCGGCGCTGCAAGCTGACCTCAAGCGCGCCCGTATGGGGGTTCACATGTCGCGCTATTACGAGGAGGCGCGCGAATTGTCGCGGCTGATCACGGCATGGGCGATGAAAGTGAACAAGAGCCCCCGCTTTCTGATGGTCTGCTCGGGAGGCGGACCCGGCATTATGGAAGCCGCCAATCGCGGGGCCAGCGAAGCCGGCGGCAAATCCATCGGACTCAATATCGAATTGCCCATGGAGCAAAAACCTAACCCCTACATTCCTCCCGAACTCAGCATGTTGTTCCGCTACTTCTTCATGCGCAAACTCTGGTTCGCGCAGCCCGCCCAAGCGCTGATGGTCTTTCCCGGCGGCTTTGGAACCATGGATGAAATGTGTGAGTTTCTCACTTTAATCCAGACTCACAAGATGGGACATCGCGTATCCATCCTCCTTTACGGCTCGAAGTATTGGAAACGCGCTATCAACTTCGGCTGGCTGCTCGAGGCCGGCACCATTAGCAGGGAGGATTTGAAATTGATCCGCTTTGTCGATTCTCCCCAGCAAGCGTTTGAGATGTTGAAGGATGAATTAGGGCGGCGCTTCGGCTTGCGTCCGGTCATCAAGCATCCTTTTGTTTAGTACAAGAGGGTTATAATGCAATCGTGGCGAGGCTGGTGGCGCGGAGTCTCGCGGTCCATCTCCGGAGGTGTTTATGCAATTTCTCAAGGAAAGCATGCTCGAACTGATCATTCAGACTTCCACGAATCTCCCGCCGGATGTGCGGAAAGCCATGGCGTGGGCGCTGCGCACCGAGAATCCCCAAACTCAGGCGGGGCAAGCGCTGGCCATCATTGGCGAGAACATTGACATGGCTTATCAGGACGAAGGCGCGATTTGCCAGGACACCGGCATGCTCACCTTCGAGATCAAGACTCCCGTCGCAGTGAACCAGATCGCCATCCGCAAACAGACTCTGGAAGCCGTCGCGGAGGCCACCAAGCGCGGCAAGCTGCGGCCCAACTCGGTGGATTCGATCACCGGCAAGAACAGCGGCAACAATCTCGGGCCCGGCACGCCGATCTTTCATTTCGAGCAATGGGAAAAGCCGGAAGTCGAGGTGCGCCTCATCCTGAAGGGCGGGGGTTGCGAAAACAAAAACATCCAATATTCCGTGCCCTGCCAGCTTGAGCATCTGGGCCGCGCCGACCGCGATCTGGAAGGCGTCAAGAAATGCCTGCTCCACGCCGTGTGGCAGGCGCAGGGCCAGGGTTGCGCGCCAGGGGCCATTGGCGTTTGCATCGGCAGCGACCGCGCGGGTGGTTATCATCTTGCCAAGCAACAACTCTTTAGGACATTGGATGACACGAACCCCGACCCGGCGCTGGCGAAGCTTGAACAAGAGATCATGGAGCAGGCCAACAAGCTAGGGGTCGGAACCATGGGCTTCGGCGGATCTAATTCACTCATTGGGTGCAAGATCACGGCGGCAAACCGGCTTCCCGCCAGCTTCTTTGTAACCGTGGCGTACGATTGCTGGGCGTTCCGCCGCCTGGGAGTTCTACTCGATGCTGAGTCGGGTGCCATTACCCAGTGGTTGTATCGCGACCCCGACCGCCCTGTCGAGCGCCTGATCTCGACGGGTACGGGCTTCCAGTTGACGGGCCGCGAGGTGCGCCTTGAGCCCCCGCTCAGCGAGGAAAAAGTCCGCGCCCTGAAAGTTGGCGACGTCGTGCTGATCAATGGCCCCATGGTCACCGGTCGCGACGCCGCGCATCACTATTTGCTGCACCACGATACGCCCTACGACATGCACGGGGCGATCCTCTATCACTGCGGCCCGGTGATGCTCAAGGAGAATAACGAGTGGCGGACCAAGGCCGCCGGCCCTACCACCAGCATCCGGGAGGAACCCTACGAAGCCGACATCATTCGCCGTTTTGGTTTGCGGGCGGTGATGGGCAAAGGTGGAATGGGGCCCAAGACGGGTGCTGCTCTGAAAGAATACGGGGCTGTTTATCTGCACGCCATCGGCGGCGCGGCGCAATTTTATGCGCGCTGCCTGCCCAAGGTTCACGGCGTCTATCTGCTCGAGGAACTCGGCGTTCCCGAGGCCATGTGGGTCTACGAAGCGCGCAACTTCCCCGCCATCGTCACCATGGACGCGCACGGCAATTCGCTGCACGCAGAAGTCGCGGCGGCAACCGGCGCGGAGCTGGAAAAGGCCGGTATGCGCTAGCGGCCATCTACCTGAATGCGCCTACCTTTTGAGCAGAGGATTCCCTTGTTTACGGGCCAAGCATCATCTAGAATGGGAAATGCCCGACATTCAGACTGTTGGGCAACATTGGAGGGTCGGTGGAGACGAGCAAAGTCGGCAAGCGTGGCGCCATAGTTGTTCCGGCGCGCTTGCGGCGCAGATTCGGCATTGTGCAAGGGTCGTTGGTGGTGGCGGAGGAACGCGGGGACGGAATTCTGATTCGCCCCGCAGTCGCTTTGCCGCTTGAGATCTATTCACCGGAACGTAAGGCGGAGTTTCTGCTTTCGAACGCCATCGACGCAAAGGATTACCGGGCTGCTCTTAGGGAAGTGCGAAAAATGGGAGTGGACCCCTCCAAGGTTACTCATCACCCGCCGGCTCGACGCCGCGCCAAACGTTCCTGAGCCCACTCGTGGACAAGATCTTTCTGGATGCGAACGTACTCTTTTCCGCAGCCTACCGCGCGCACGCGGGACTGCACCGGTTGTGGCAAATGGAGGATGTGGAACTGGTCACCTCCGAGTATGCAGCGGAAGAAGCAAGGCGAAACCTTTCCGGGGTGACCACCAGGAAGAGACTGCGGGCTCTCTTGCAGTCCGTTCAGGTGTTTACTCCAGTCCCGCAGGCAGTATCACCCCTGGAAATTGAACTCCCGGAGAAAGACCAGCCAATCCTTCTGGCATCTATTCAGGCAGGAGCAACGCACTTGCTGACCGGCGACAAGCAGCATTTCGGCGCGTACTTTGGCCGGCGCATCCATGGCGTACTGATTTCACTTGTGTCCAAAACAGGTTTTTGAGGTGATGGGTGAACGGCAGGGTTGCCCTCCTGCAACGGCGGCTTCAGAATGATGTTGCTGAAGCATCTCTGAACGCCATTGAGGAGGGCACC
>Ga0181533_1006766_pt1 | contig 10271 bp, 8 predicted proteins | sample PEATcosm2014_Bin_45_FD_119772 | JGI IMG/M metagenome (GOLD analysis project Ga0181533, IMG submission 119772) | Peatland microbial communities from MTU Mesocosm Facility, Houghton, MI, USA - PEATcosm2014_Bin11_60_metaG | ecosystem: Environmental > Terrestrial > Soil > Wetlands > Peat | place...
AACATCTGATATTGTTTCATCACATGCTTCAAAATCACCCATGTCTTCAGAAGAACTGGTACTTGAAATCCAGAAGGTCCATGCTGCATTGAAAGCACTTGAAACTGGTCAGTCGGTAGCTGCTCCTTTAGGAGAGGAAGGGAAACCAGCGATCACTGTAAAGGAGGCCTTCAAGAAAAATGAAATAATCTGTATGGTATGTGGGAAAGGGAAGATGAAGACCCTTGCTCGACATTTGAATATGGAACACAACATGAAACCTGGGGAATACCGGAAGCAGTTTGGCATTCCTGGTAAACAATCCTTGACTGCAAAGAGCTTTTCAGAGGCAAGAAGGAAGATGGCAGAGGAAAGAGGATTAGGTGATGTATTTCTCCGTCTTACCTGATGAAACAAGAGCGTTGTGATAGTTTATCGCAAATACGTGCAAGAATGGAAATGTATACCTGTCCATACTTACGGGAATATTCTCGAAGGCTTTTTTCAGATAGATGAGAGACTCTGCTTTCTGTCCAACAGCAAAGAGTGCGCTCCCCAATTTGTAATTGCCGATAATATTGTCAGGCTCGGCTTCGACCCATCTCTGCAGCAAGGCAAGATTCCGTTCATGTTTTCCATGAATATTTATCGACAGGAAGCCGTAATGCTTCAGATGAACATCAAGAATGGAAGGGAAAAAGCCGGGCCAGTGCGAAAACAATTTTTCGGAGATGCATTCGTGAACGGGGTTAGTGAACCTGATCCGAGGGTCGTTTTGAAACAACCGAATCGCCATGTTCTGTATCACTTCCCCCGAATCAAATAGATTATCCTGATATATTATGTAGGCGGGCGCTGAGTCGTTCATTAAGGCATCACCAAGAATAGCCTTAGCATCGTTGAAGTCCAATACCTCATCCGAATCGATGTTCATTATCCAGCGGTACCGCGCCTGTTCAATGCCGAAGTTCTTTGCCTTGGAAAAATCATCACACCAGTTGAATGCGAAAATCCTGCAGGCATGGTTTTTTGCGATTTCAATGGATGAGTCTGTCGATCCAGTGTCAATAAAAACAATTTCATCTGCAACCGCAGACAGGGAAGAAAGAGATTCATTAAGATATCTGCTGGCGTTTTTTGCTATCATCACAACCGACAGTCCCTCGACAAGTTCTTTCATTTTATCCCCTTTAGGAAAGCGGATCAATCCGGGTGCTGGAGTAATCGACGTACTTTTCGACAGATTAAAAGCAAATTCATTGGACTTAGCACGGTTCTTACCTGCCGCTGCAAACCCATGTACAAGTTCTGAACGACGAACTGTGGGAACCCGTCTGCCATGATGGTTTCACTGAATGAAATCGAAGAAGCAAGCGGTGCTAAAGGCAGCGGCATAGAAACCCCAGTCCCCGGATTGTTCTATTCTCCAATCCAGATTTCTTTTTACTTTTAGATGTTCACCACGCAGGCTCCAGGCCCACTTTATTTATAAAGCCCCTGATAGCATGTATGTGATCTAGAGAGACGTTAAGGAACTGCAAACCCATTCCTAGTGGGAGATCCTTTGATTTAATTTCCCCGGATTCATTTGTCCACGCAACCTTGGTCTTGCAGGAAATAATCTCGCCGGTGGCTGGGAGCGTGAATTTCATGAAAAGGATTGTATCTACTGGCATCGGGTTTACGGTTTCAATGAAAATCCCGCCGGTGCTCAAGTTAACAGAATAATCGGTCATAAGCTCCCGTTGTCCGGAACCATAGAAAATAGCTAGCCGGGTCTTGCACCTTGATTCGTATCCCTGCTCCAGCACGGTGTTTCCATCAAATAAATATCTCATAGCTTAACATTTCATTGCTACATCCAAATTTTCAATAATTTGACATTTTATCAAGAACCAAACTATTCATCCGCATATTCCAAGCCAGAATTTTGCCTTGCTAAATCAACCCACTTCCATAATACATTTAATTGATTCCGGTCCAGCCAGCTGGCCAACAATTCATGGTGCACCTTGCCAAATTCATCCAGGGAATAAGGCTTTTTCACAATGCCGCTAGAGCTGTAATCACAGTAACTTGAAAGAATCGGGGCATTCCAATATTCAATGAATTTGAACCCAATGATACACACACTTAACCCATCACACTAGTAAATAAAGGGGGACGGGGAGATGGTGGATCAGTTTAGGGACGCTTTGAATTTAGTTTGAGCAGATTCGAGCTTTTCCTTGCGGGTGAGGACATAAGTGCGTCCCAAAAGAGAAATACCTATAAAACCTCGGACTTCCAGCCGGTCAGGTGTCTCTAGGTGGATTTTGCATTGGTAGCTATTGCCGCTTTCCGGATCGTAACAGGTCCCGTGTTCCCACCGGTTGTCTCCTGTAGCGGTAAGGCCTTCTATTACCTGCAGGCCGATAATAGGTCGGTTCCTCAGCGTCGGATCAGGATTTTTCCGGTCAACCTTTGGCGTACCGACCGGACCGTCGTGGTTGGAGACATAATTCGGATTCTTCAACCAGGTAACTTTTCCGCATAGTTTCTCTCCACACCCGTAAATTTCAATGGCCGATCTATCTCCATCGGTTTTCCACGAACCGATAACGTCGCTTGGATTGGCACCAAAAGCGGTTGTCGCCGCAAGTATTACTGCCGCAGAGAATACCCAGACCCTCAAATATTTCTTCAACTCGCCCTCCTTGGTTTATTTAATAATAGACAAGGAGCCGGGTGGAAGGTTACATAAAATTTACGGTAGCGTTGTCAATACGATACCTGCAAAATTATTGTCAACGTGAGAGTTCTTTAGACGTTTAAATTAATAGAATGGAAGTGTACAATAAATAGCAGAAGATAACGCTTTTTACCAATGGGGGTTGATATGAAAAAGGTCATTTGTATAGCCCTTGCTGCAATAGCGCTGATACTGGGAGGTTCTTCATCCGGGCAATGTGCCCACGGTGGGTCGGGAGGTCACGGTGGGTATGGCAGTCACGGTGGTGGGTATGGCGGTCACGGTGGTCATGGCAGGTACGGCGGGTATTACGGAGGAGGTTTCTGGTTTGGTCCGGGGTGGTGGGGTCCGTACTACCCGTACTACCCGTACTACCCATACTATCAGGAACCGGTGCAGCAGTATGAAAACGTGCAGCCAGCCCCCCTACCAGAGGAACCTTATTACTGGTATTTCTGTCAGAATCCACAGGGTTACTATCCGTATGTGAAAAAGTGCCCGAACGGTTGGATGAAGGTTGTTCCTTCTCCCCCGTCACCAAAGGAAGAAGTTGCCCAACCGGCTCCAGAATCGGCAACTATGACCCTGCTGGTTGAATTCGACACCAACAAGGCAAACATCAAGCCGGAATACAACGACGAAATTGCACGGGTTACCGACTTCATGAAAAAATACCCGACAGTAACCACGACCATCGAAGGCCACACAGATAATGTCGGCAGCATTAAAAGCAACATGGAGCTTTCCCAGCGTCGTGCGGAAAGCGTAAAAAGTTACCTTATAGAAAAATACGGCATTGAACCATCAAGACTGCGGGCAAAAGGTTTCGGCCCCACAAGACCTGTAGCGGATAACAAAACCGCCGCGGGAAGACTGAAAAATCGCCGCACTGTAGCAGTATTTGAAACCATGGGGCCGAAGTAATCAAACAGATTGGGAATAAGGGACGCCACTTATTTGATCCTGGCCGATACTAGGTTGGGCAAGACCAGAGAGAGGTCGATTGTGGCAATCGGTTCCTCCTATAAAGAAAGAAGACATCGAGGGGGATTATATCAACGTTAAAAGCGCCTACGTCCTGGGGGAAGATAAGAAGAGCCTGAAGACAGCTTTCCGGAAACGGCAGGTCTTCATCACCAAGGCGATCAGAAAACGGCTTGAAAAAATCCTCAAGCGTTCGGCTTCTCCCTATGTCTTCACCATGGAAGACGGCGCCCGCTTCAACAGTTCCCGCTTCTGCAAGGTCTGGAAAAAGGGAGTTGACGCGGCCAGGATCACCCCGGTAACCTCCTACTCGGCCCGGCACTCTTTCGCGGCGTGGAGTCTCCTCGTTGGTATCAATCCGCTAAGACTCGTCAAGCTCATGGGCCATGCATCAAAGCAAATGGTCTATGAAGTCTACGGGAATTACGTGGAAGGGCTGGAAGAAGATGGGGAGAGAATCTTCGAATACATGGGGAAGGACTTCGTTATCCCTCAGAAAAGCAAATCCCCGGTTCCGTATGGGTACAGTACCGGGGACAGTTTCTTAAGTTCCGCTCTAACTAGTTGAACTTATTCAATTATTATGGAGCGGGAAACGGGATTCGACCCGCGACCTTCAGCTTGGGAAGCTGATAGGTCATATTTGTGAGGATATGGTGGCTGCAAAAAACGGAGTATGCAAAGAACGAAGAAAAAATACCAATACCAGATTTTTTCAGTTCTTAAGTTTTTTCATATTGGTTGCTTAAAAAAAAGGTTACACGAGAGGTTACACAGCAAACAAAAGGGGCCGGCCTTATTGGCTAACCCCTTGATATTTTGGAGGCGGCGAGCGGATTTGAACCGCTGAATCGAGGTTTTGCAGACCTCTGCCTTACCACTTGGCTACGCCGCCGGATAACATGTGGGAAGGAATCTGTTACTCCTTCAAGAAAAGAATTTTATACATTTTTCTCCTTCCGATGTCAATGGGAATAATCGTTTAAGAGAATTTAAGGCTTTATCGTTTGGCCTCCCCCATCCTGATCAGTTTCGTGATCGCATCAAGTACTTCGTCAACAGTGATTTCGCTCATGCATCCTGCATTTATTGGGCATTTCGGAGTATAGCCGAATTGAGTGCAAGGGGAACAGTGGAGGTTCTTGTTAATGACGATGTGCTTCTCCCCCCGTGGCGCCCACTTTTTCGCAATGCCCGGCCCAAATAGGGAGACGGTCGGCCTGCCAAGCCCTACACCGACATGGAGAATGCCGGAATCGCCGCTGACCAAAACCGCGGATTTGTCAATGACCACGGCAGTTTCAACCAAGGATGTCTTGCCTGCTAAGTTAATTCCATAATTGCCAGCGATAATTATTTCTCCGGCAGAAGCATCTTCCTTGCCACCAACCACTACGACAGGAATACCCTCGGCATTGAATACCCCGGTAAGACCCTTGAACTTTTCGGTGCCCCATCTCCTTTCGGGGATACTCCCCCCGGGAAAGATGGCAATGAATGATTTCTCGGAAAGATCGCCAAGGAGCGCTTCAGCCCTCTGCTTTACAGGTTCAGGCACTGTGAGGAAAGAAGCGGGAAGCGCGCCATGTTTATCGATGCCGAGCGGCATTAACAGGTTAAGAAAGCTCATCGCTTCATACTCATCATGGGAATATGGAATATGGTGGGTGAACAGCCTGCTCCGCTCATTCGTTGCAAAGCCGATGCTCACCGGCGCTTTGGTGAGTCGCGCCACAACGGCCGACAGCCGGTGCCACTGCTCCGTATCGATGACAACATCGTAACGACGGCGAAGAGCCGCCATCAGTTCACGGGGCACATCGTAATGAAAAATATTGTTCACTTCCGGCACCAGCGAAAAGATGCCACCATTGCGTCTTTCGGCTAAGAGATCAATTGTCGCTTCGGGATATGCCCGTCGCAACGCCCTGATCGCCGGGGCAAGCAGAACCGCATCGCCGATACCGCCGGGGCGGATGAGGAGAAATGATGAAGTCCCCGTTTCCCGTAGGCGGGGTGCGCTCCACAAACACACCGCAATCTTGCCAAGTGTTGAATCAACTCGTTTCAATATTTTAATTTTCAACTCTATCATCTAAGTGAATTACCGTCTTACTCACTGGAACAGTGTATTTTTTCAGATCTTAAAATACATTGTTAGAAAGGAAATAATTGCGGAATACAATTTTGATAGCCCTGTATAATATAATCGACTAACGGATGACACATGTATAAGGGTAAACATGACAATTAAGACTACTGCCACAATTCTATCAGTCTTTATCATTTTGTTATAATACTCATGTTATTCGGAGATGTGTTGATATATACGGATATTACTGTATCATTGTAAATAACATTTGCTATTTTACTATATTTATAACCGGTCAAAGGATTGTCAAGTGTATAGCACTTTGTTACTTTCATCTTAGAAGCTGTAATCTCTTCCATACCTTCCAGGGTCATAAGTACTCTGTTCGGTTTATTCATCCCATAATCCAGGTACCTTAATCCGTATCCTAAATGACTTGAAGTGACAACTGGTATATGTTCACGTAAACTTGGCATTATCAGGTTTGCCACCTTTATAGCTTCAGGCCACGTATCCAGATAATAGTATCTAAGCAATTCTTGCTTATCAATTCGATTGATAATCGACTTATGCATTATAAGGCAACCACTTTCCGAGTGAGAAACTATCATATAATTACTGTCAGTTAGCACATCATGAATACTGACATCATCATTAACCTTAAAATTATGCGGTATTATACTACGTTCCAAAAGCCTAATGACCCTATTCGGGTACAAGTAAAGATAGGCATCAACCTTTTCATGCTTTTGTGGATGTAAATTCAATACTCGATTCTGCAAGTCACTGCCGAATACCGGAGCGGTAATAAAAAGATTTGCTTTTGCTGCAACAAAACAATTCAAACCTATCGCGTCATCTCTTGTAAGGTAATCCAATGGCTCCCAAATAAATCTAAACCCGGCATAGTCAGGTATAGAATTCATCAGATATTTATATTCGGAAGGGTATCTATGATTCAATTTATCAGAGATCACGCTGCCTAGGGCATACGTTGGCTTGTTTGAAATTGACATTAAAGATATCGTCATTATTGAAAACAAAATGCAGAACATTTTTACCAACGTGGTAAATGATTTATCTCTCAAGATATTAATAGTTTGACACATGCCAAACAATCCTATTGCAACTACAAATATCGAGAACCTGCTCGCAAACTCAATATTGCTCTCCGGCACTATCATCAGCAGCAAAAACCCAATTGGCAATTGCAGTAAGACAAAACATTTGGGCAAGTCGCTAATTTTGAAATTATATATTGAGCGAACGGAGATATATAGCCATGATGGAAATCCAATCCCCCAGAAAACCAGGCCGAAGCCGCCATCAAAAGAACCGACACCAATATCTTCAAGCGGATATCGCAAGAACCACTTATGAATATTTGCACTGATGGTGTTTAAGGTCATTACATAGCCACCCCCTCCTACGGCATGACTACCAAGCAAAGGAGCAAAGATGTTCATCGGATATAATGGGTCATGCAATACAAAGGTATTCCTGACGTACCACCAACCACACAATAAAATGATTAAGGCAAAGCAACAAACTGAATGACGCTTATTTACCGCATTAATTTTTTTAATAACCATCAATTGTATCGGAATTGTTAAAAATACGGCTGTATATTTCATGCCGCACACCAACCCGATTGAAACAGCTGTAGAGTACAAATAGACCACACGTTGAGTATCATAAAACTTCAGTGCGAAATAAAGAGTCAGTAATAAAAACAGAGAAACAATTATGTCGACATAATTCGTTCCGGACTGCATGATTATCACAGGGCATAATGCGTATAAAAAGGAGGCAAAAAATGAGTCAATTCTGGAAATGCAAAAATGACGGAGAAGGGCATATATTGTGGCTATTGAGAGCAGGACAAATGGCACGTTGAGGCCATTCAGCATCCTCTGACTAGATGAAAATATCGTTGGCCACATGAACAACAATTCTGCATTTTCAGGGAATGCAAAACTGGTATGAACGTTAATTGGTATCAATTTGATTTCATGCGATTGGATATATTCGAATATTGGCGGCAAATGATAATACAGATCATCAATGCCTCGAATAGGCAGATAGTATGCGGACATTAATATCCATCCGTAGGCCAGAAATACCAATAACCCGAGAATAATATTGTAAGCATCTAACGATTTTCTTACATTTATAACTATGTTGTTTATGTCATGCTTAATAGTAGTTAAAAGATTGTTATTGCCAAGCTTCAAACTCATAAGTATTGTAACAAATGATATTGTAGCATTTAATACTACAATATATCGTAGATATAAATTATGTGACAGACCAAGCAGAAGCTCAGATAGTATTATTTGTGCACAGGTCATTACTGATGACATTATCACCTTGTTCAGCACATTTTCTGAAGTTAGCGATGACAGTAATGAATAATAAGACAAGGCAATTAAGATGGTCAACAAAACAGAAAGCATAGTGTATCTTTCAATAATTACGATACCATGATCAAAACTGTCAGTAAAACGCATATCATTTTGCAATCCGTTGAAACCACTCTTCAGGTCAATATCTTTAAAATCATGCACGTAAACCGGATCGACAGCAACTCAAAGAAACAACTCGTAGCATAAAGACCTAACACTTTTACTCCGGCAAATAAACATCACAAACATGCTGTAGAGACGTATTGCATATACCCCGTTACGGTCGCACAGCAGTGTGTCCATACCTCGATATGTTTAATTGCCACCGTAATAATAAAGTTCTTCAAATCAAAACTGTAGAGCTAGCGCATGCCTATGTATCATCCACCACTGGGCATTTCAATCGCAAGCCTTTTCGTAAACTGCCAGGGTCCGGCGTGCAGTTTCCCGCCAGTCGAACATTCCGGCCCGCTTCAGACCTGCTAGGCGCATCTTGCCGCGCAATTCTCTGTCATTCCAAACTTTGAAGATTGCCGAAGCGATCTCCTCGGCCGACTGAGGATCGAACAATAAAGCGGCCTCCCCCACTACCTCAGGGATAGAAGTTGTTGCAGAACAGGCAACCGGACAGCCACAGGCCATCGCCTCAACCAACGGAATTCCGAACCCCTCGAACAGAGATGGAAAAACCATCATGGTAGCAAGATTGTACAAACAAGGAAGATCTTTGTAAGGAATATAACCAAGAACCGTCACCATCCCCTCAAGGCCGTGCATCAGAATTTTAGCCCGAAGCTCACCACCATGCCCGGTCGACATCCCCGAAAGGACTAGGTTGACCTTAAGACCGTATCTATCGTGTACCAGTCTAACAGCATCAAACAACACACTGTGATTCTTGTGTGGCCACAACGCCGCTGGGTAGTAGATAAATTCATCCGGCAGACGGTAGCGGTGCTTTACCACATAAAGAATCGCATCATCCTTAATCGGACGATACTCATCTCCATAGCCAGTGTAGACGATATCGGTCTTTTCAGGATTAACTCCGTAGCGTTCAACTAGGCATTTTCTCGTGAATTCGGAGCTGACAATTATCCGCCTGGCCTGCTTAGTTGAAGCCCGATAAGCATGCTTCCGTAACCTCATTTCTCGACGGGTGAAAAATTCCGGGTAAAACTCCTGCTGCATATCCCAAAAAGTGAGAACGGAAGGAATTCTTAAATTCAAAGGTTCAAGTACCGTAAAAGGGTGATGAAGCACATCAACCGGCAAACGATTCATCAAAGGCTTTATAATATCTATGTGCGCTACCTCGAACAGAACACTGCGTATCAGCCATTGTAGGGACGGTCTTCCGATTTCGAAGGCCTTCACGGAAAATCGTGGATTCTGCAACTTGAAACTGCCGACGTCCGTGTTCTTGCAGGCAATCAGATAACTATGCGCTCCATCCTCAAGCTGCAGATGATGTAGTAACTGGCGGAAATATGTTTCAACGCCCCCCATTCTACCGGGGTTAAACCCGATTGCATTGAGACCTATTCTCATCTACCCCTCGATGCTACCGTCTAGTCTTAGTCGCCAGTGGATTTTGCGTTGTTCTACAGCGTTGCTTATATTTCATGGAGGCAACAATCTGCTTAACTTGTGTAAAGTTGCTATTTGGAGCCAGTATTGGATACCATTAAGTCGTGGTCTTGCAATGTTTTAGAGTCCAAAAGTAATCGTGCAAAAAGCGGCGCCAACTGTCTAACTTTCAATCCACACTGCCAAACCAGAGCAGGTATTCTATCGCGGGTAATCAGGTGATATGTATGCCCATCCGTAAGCAAACGGCAGCCAAAACTTTCAGCCATACTTTGTAGTGTTCTGAGGCGATAAAATCCAACATGTTGCCCATGTTCTCGGCCATAATACCACCAATCACCATGAGCCGGACAAGGTGTTGGCATAATCTCAGTCGACAGCAATACATTTGGAGCAATGGTTAGCATATACTCTAGCACCTCCACTGGCTCAACAAGATGCTCGAACACCTCAAACGCCGTAACGAGGATTGCAGGCTCGTCTTTGTGCT
>Ga0181533_1006767_pt1 | contig 10270 bp, 6 predicted proteins | sample PEATcosm2014_Bin_45_FD_119772 | JGI IMG/M metagenome (GOLD analysis project Ga0181533, IMG submission 119772) | Peatland microbial communities from MTU Mesocosm Facility, Houghton, MI, USA - PEATcosm2014_Bin11_60_metaG | ecosystem: Environmental > Terrestrial > Soil > Wetlands > Peat | place...
AACTTCCAAACCAAAGTCGATTGAAATCCCATAGCGTCCGCCGCGAACAAAGCGGCTTCCTTCAAACGGCTGTATCGAAAGCGAACTCCTCAGTTCCAAGCTAACCGAAACTGTCGCGCTGGTTCGCTTCCGATACAGCTCTAACGTGATCCGCCCGAAGGAGTCTTGCCGTCCTGTCAAACCCACGCGGCAATCCGCTCCGACAGTAGAAGGCAAGCATGGGAACCGGTCGAAGCGTTAGGGGGTGGGTTCAAGCCTCGAACGCGGGAAGAAGAGTCCCGTGAAGCTGGCGGTCCTAACAATATGATTGTACACCCGGCGGGAAGAGCGGAAGCGACGTTTGCGGCAGTGGGCCCATTCTGTCTTTCTACACAATAAGCTGCGAGCTACGAGCCTCGATCTCCGCACAACTGGTTTACTTGAAGCTCGTAACTCGAAGCTCGCTCTTTGCTATTTTACGTACACGAAATCCTGCGTTAACTCCTTCGGCATCTTGACCGGGAACGGAGGGAACTCGTGCGACACGCCTTTGAATAGCGAAACGGTAACCTCGGACCGCCTGGTACCGTCGTGAACGGCGATTTGGTGTGGCTTCTCCGAATAGCCCTCCCACAGAGACACGCCGGCATAGGCGCCATCCTTGCGCAGAACGTAGTAAGTCATGTCGATGAACTTGAGCTTGCTCATGTCGTTGTTGTAGTTGCGGACGATGCGCTTGAGGGCGTCAACGCCGGCTTCGAGCGGCGACATGCCGCGCCGCATGTTCTCGACAATAGTGTGTGCTCCGGCGACCTTGATGTTCTCTTCTCCGCTGCCGGTGGCGCCCGCCGAGCCCACGTCCTGGTCGGTGTAGCAACCGGCGCCGATGATGGGCGAATCGCCGCAGCGTCCGGGGAGTTTGAAGGCGAGGCCGCTGGTGGTGGTGCAGCCGGAGATCTCACCTTTGTCGTTGAGGGCTGAGCAGTGGATGGTCCCGGTCGGTGGCGACAAAACGCGCCGGACGGCAGCTAGGCGGAATTCCGGTTCGATGCCCAGCCGGGCGGCGTGCTCTTCGAGGCGTTGGATGCGCTGTTCCCAAAGTTCGGATTGCGGTGCTGTCGTTGGTGTCGACGGCGGCTTCCATTGCGGGTCAGCCAATCCCGGCCCCCACCAGTCGTCGCTCGAGTGATACTCCTTCCAGAGCAGCCAGATTTTGCGCGACCGTTCGGTAAGCAGATTTTCACGCGGGAAGCCCACGGCGACGGCGAATCGTTCGGCGCCTTCGCCGACGAGCATCACGTGGCCGGTGTGCTCAAACACAGCTTTCGAAACGAGCGAAACATTCTTGATGTTGCGGACTCCGCCGACGGATCCGGCGCGGCGGGTGGGCCCGTGCATGCAGCAGGCATCGAGTTCGACCACGCCCTCTTCGTTGGGAAGACCGCCGAGTCCGACGCTATCGTCGTTCGGATCGTCTTCCGGTCCCTTTACGACGCGGATGGCAGCGTCGAGCGTATCGCCGCCGTTTTTCAGGAAAGCGAAAGCGTCGTCGAGATAATTGACGCCATTGTTGGCGCAGATGATGATCGGCCGCTTGCCAGTGCCAAACGGAATGGCGGGGTGGGGAGCATCGTTGTTAGCTTTCTGAAGCTTGTCTTGTTCAGGTGCGTCTTGCGCGTTCAGGCCAGTGGCCATTGATGCAGCGATTGCGGAACCTAGAAATCCACGACGGCTTATAGACATGAATTCTCCGTGCCTAGGAAAGGGCAAGAGGGATAATACGAGAGCGTTCTCATCCGGAATTTCCTTCTTGATCTCGAAAACGACACCATTGTACGGTCGCACGATTTGGTCTTGCGGCCTGCAGGGCAACTCAGGATGTCAAAATGCAATAGCGTCGGGTGTGGCGAGGGCATACGCGCTCGCTATGTAAGCATGCAAACAGACTTGAGTTCCGTGTAGTAGTCGGTGACTACCTGTCCCAGCTCACGACCGACGCCAGATTGCTTATAGCCTCCAAAAGGCATGGCTGGGTCGAATATGTTGTGGCAGTTAACCCAAACAATACCAGCTTTCAATTGCGGTACCAAATCGTTCACTTTGGAGAGATCGTTGGACCAGACACTGGCGCTAAGCCCGTATTGCGATTCATTGGCCAGGGCTATCACTTCACTGAGGTCCTCGAAGGGCGTAGCTACCAGCACAGGACCAAAAATCTCCTCCTGACTTACAGTGGAGTGTGCGCCGGCGCCGACCAGCACGGTGGGTTTCACGAAGAAGCCGGAGCTTTGATAATCGGCACCTCCGGCAACCGCTCGAGCGCCTTCCTCAAGTCCGCGGCAAATGTATTTGCGCACCCGATCGCGTTGCCTTTCCGAGACCAGCGGTCCCATCTGTGTTGCCGGATCAAGCCCCGGACCGAGTTTAATCTGCTTTGCTCTCGCAGCTACACCTTCAACCACGCTGTCAAAAGCCTTCCGTTGCACGAATAGGCGCGAGCCTGCCGTGCAAATCTGGCCATGGTTGAAGAATATAGCCTGCGATGCGCCTTCCGCGGCGACGTCTGGATCGAAGTCTTCAAGCACGATCACCGGCGACTTACCACCCAGTTCGAGAGAAAAACGTGTCATGTTCTCAACCGCGGCATGACCGACCAGCTTTCCAACCTCCGTCGACCCGGTAAACGCGAGTTTGTTTATTCTCTTGTGTGCGGCAAGTGGAGCCCCAGCTTCTACTCCGTCACCCGTAACAACATTGAGTACTCCTGCGGGATAGCCGACCTGTTCGGCGAGTTCAGCGAGACGTAACGCGGTAAGCGGTGTCTCCTCGGCAGGCTTTAGGACGATGGTGCATCCAGTAGTGAGCGCAGGCCCAATCTTAAACGCCGCCATCAGCAGGGGAAAGTTCCAGGGAATGATTGCTCCGACGACGCCGACTGGTTCACGCCGCGTGTACGCGGTGGTCCGCTTCCCCGGAGGTGCCGGAAATGAGAGATCAAAGGTCCGCCCCTCGATTTTTGTCGCCCATCCTGCCATATAGCGCAGGAACTCAACCGTACAGGGGATGTCGACGGCTGCGGCCATCGCTCTGGACTTGCCGTTGTCCAAGGACTCCAGTTCAGCGAGATGCTCACGATCTGCGTCCACGGCATCAGCGAGCCGGAACAGGAGTCGTTCGCGATCGGCAGGCCGAAAGCGCTTCCAAGGGCCCTCTTCCAAGGCAGTTCGCGCCGCCTCAACCGCTGCATTGACGTCCTCCGCCTGTCCCGCCGGGACAGTGCAAATTTCCTCCTCGGTGGCAGGGTTGATTACGCTAAGTGTTCTTCCGGACTCCGCCTCCACCCAGCGTCCCCCGATCAGCATCCGCCGCGGTTTCTGAGTAAAGCCAATTGTCCAATCTGAAACTGTTGTGGTGGCAGTTACCATATCTCCTCCTCATTTTTGGCAGTTACTATATTTCCTACTCATTTCTTCCTCGCTCCCCAACGAAGATATAGTTCGGGAGGCTTGCGAAATTCGTAACCACACGGCGCACTTGGATGCACTGGATCCAATGTCAATCCCGGCAGCCGCTGGAGCAAAATACGAAGGCAGATCTCGCCTTCCAACCTGGCAAGGGGTGCCCCCAGGCAGAAGTGGGGGCCGGCTCCGAAAGAAAGGTGCTCGGCAGCACGAGGACGGTGGATATCGAAAGAATCAGGTTGGGAAATCCACGCCGGATCGCGGTTCGCCGCTCCCAACATGCACTGCACGGCGTCCCCACCATGGAGTTCGACTCCGCAAAAGGTGACGGAACGAGTCACAAACCTCGTACAACTCTGTACGGCAGGTTCCCAGCGCAGGGATTCCTCGATCACCGCAGGTATGAGTGCAGGATTCGCTAGAACTTCCTGTAGTTGTTCCTGGTGGCTGAGCAGGGCCCAGACCGCGTTCAGGATCAACGATTCGGTGGTCTCGATTCCACCGAACAGGATGATCAGCGCATTAGATAGGATTTCCTGTTCGCTCAGGCGACTCCCACCCTCTCCTAGTAGTTCACTGAGCAACGATTCATCCAATTTGCGTTTGAACCGGGGGAATAACTGCCGAACGTGCATGCGAAACTCTTCGGCCGCGGCGTGGCCACGATACCGGATGTGCGGATCGCGATCAAAATTTGCAAGAGCCGCTGCAAAATCGTCGTACCACAGGCGTATTTGCGAAGCAGATTCCTCCGGCAGCCCCAGGATTCGCGTGATGGTTTGCACAGACAACAACATCGCGAAGCTCGGTCGCAGATCGACCGCGCCCTTTGCCTCGAACCGGTCCACCAGTTCATTCGCGTGCTGCTCGATCCACCCCGCTGGCTTACCGCGGACGGCGGTTGCCGTGAAGGGAGGTACACACTGGGACTTGTATTTCTGACGCAGTGCCCCATCCGTACTCAGCATTTGAGGCCCGAAGGTGTCGAGAATGGGCGACGCTGGCGAGTGAGTGGTGAAGGTCTCAGCGTCCTTAAGGATGGTGTTTATGTCGGCGCGCCGCGTGACAAACCACATGTCAACTTCTGGAATCCAAGAGATCGGTTCTTGGTGTTGCAGACGCCGAAGAATCGGGTAGGGATCCTTGTCTAGATCTTGCAAGCGAACTGTTGCCCCCACGGGGAAACGGCGGGCGCGCTCAGCGCCCAATTCTCTGGGGTCAAAACCGTCCGAATTAAGCCGAAGCAACATTTGAGAAATTGCTCCGCCCTTCAACATCAAGGTGCCAGGTCTGGGCTGTAACCCAGAAAGTCGACGAAATCCGCAATCTCAATCATGTCTTTTCCGACAAATCGAACCGTATGGGAGTCGACACGCTGGATCGAATGTAAGTAAGTGAGCATCTCCACCGGCCGGTAGTTCTTAAAAGTCACATCGAGTGTCACGGGGGTCTTCACGACATAGGGTTTGAAATCACTCAACCGTCCGAGTGCCGCCTTCACTTTCTGCCCAATCAGTTCGTAGGAGACTTCGGGTGTCAGAGTGATTGCGGAATTGAAACCCAGCGTCTTCTTTGTTTCTGCGCCTTCAATGTTTCCAATTTGCGACCATACCTCGGCCAAGGCGGCATCATCACCGGACATCATGACCACCGGTACACCGAAATGTCCCGCAATGGCAGCGTTGAAAGATCCTTCGCTGACCTCTTTTCCATTCAGCACGACGCGAGTGAAGTGGGAACTCGAAAATGTGTGTGCGATTACGCCGCGCGTGTTGCCGGTAGAAGCGTGATAACCGATGAAGAGGATCGCATCGAAAGTGGAGTCGATGCCGGCCATCATTCCTAGGGGACGACCCCACGAGCGGACGATCCGTACATCCTTGGGGAACTGCTCGATCAACAGATTCTCACCATTGCCGTGTGAATCGCTGACCAGAATCTCGGTAGCTCCCATCTCCTTGGCCGCGCTGATAGCGGCGAGCGTCTCTTTGGTCATGAAGTCCCGAAACCGCTGGTATTCAAAACCATTTGGGGCGAGCTGATCGGGCGTCACGGTTCCAACCACGCCTTCCATGTCCACCGAGATGTATATCTTGAGTTTCTTCGGCTGATTCGGCACGGCTGAGGCAATGGCCGACACAACCGCTATAAATAAGACAAAGGCAAGCACTCGGCAGATCGGACGATAAGTCATGTCATCTCCTCAACCGAAAATTCAGGTCTTTACTCCTCCTCTTTCAATTTCTTCAGCGCCTGCACGGAGTGCACCAGCCTCGGATCGAGCTCCAGGGCTTTTTCGTAGTTGGTAATAGCTAGCGACTTTTTCCCGTCGTCCAAATAAGCTCCTGCCAAGCGATCATAACCTTTGGCAGAGGATGGATATGCCGCCACATTCAGTTGAAAGATCTGGACTGCTTCCTTCGGATGGCCTTCCCCTAGTAATCGTCCGCCCAGTTCATCCAGTTGCTTTTCCCCGAAGTCGTAGAGATCGGAGTGCTGTTTCAGAAGCATCTGATATTCGCGGAGAGCAGCGTCAATTCCATCCTGCTGAAAAGTGAAGTACAAGGTTCTTGCCAGTGACCGCTTTAAAGCAATCGGTTCAGGCCTCCGTCCCAGGGCAACATCGAGCGCCGCGTACGTAATGGGCCCATTGATGGGGCCCGCGTCGATCCAGTCGCAGTTGGCCATCCAGACCACGGCAATCTTTCTGTCCGGCAGCATCGCCAGGTCGGTGATGAAGCCGGTATCACCACCGCTGTGCGTGACCAAAGCATTTCCCCGGTATGTTCCCAGGAACCAGCTCATCCCTTCGCTCGTAACGTATGTCCCGGCTGCTGCTTCGCCGATTCCCTCTGCGGGCTTCCACATCAACTCGTACGTCGACGCCTGCAGGATGCGCTTTCCGTCCAGTTCGCCATGGTTCATGTTGGCCATCGTCCAGCGGGTCATGTCAACGGCATTCGAGTGCAGGTCGGAGCTGGGCGAATGTGTCCGGTTGTACGGGTACACTCTGCTGACTTCAGGATTACCCCGCGAATCGAGCACATGGCCATCGCTCATGAGCCGCGGATCAACATCGCGGTAAAGCAGGGTGCTGTTTTTCATTCCTAATGGAGTGAGGATGTGATGCTGCACGTAATCATCGAAGTTCTCACCTGAAGCTTTGGAGATGACGTCACCAAGAACCTCATAAGCAATGTTGCTGTAGGCGAACCTCGCGCCGGGCTCAAAGAGCAAGTGCAGATCACTCAGGCTGCGCACGTAACGTTCGAGTGCGCCATCATCAAATTGCGGTCTGTTCCACTCATAATCGGTCACGTCGGGCATACCGGAGGTGTGGGTCACCATCTGGCGGACCGTAATAATCTTGTAACGCTCATCCGCAAGCCTGAAATAGGGCAGGTATTTCACTATTGGCGCTTCCAGATCCACCTTATTCTGCTCCACAAGCTGCAGGATGGCGGTAGCTACGAACGGTTTTGTGATCGAGGCCATGTGAAAAACGGTAAGCGCTGTAACAGGCTCCTTTCTTCTTTCCAAACTTTCCCAGCCGAACCCTTTCTCGTATACCACCCGATTGTTTTCCACGATGGCGATGGCAAGGCCCGGGATTTGTTGCCGCTGGATTAACTTCGCGAGCAGCGGCTCCAGTTCCTTCTTATAACGATTGTCGGCGCCTTGAGCGCGGGCGGGAATGGCGGTCGGAACAATTGCGGCGAGAAAAGCGAGAAGGACTTCTAATTTTATTAGCCGCGACAGGTTTGCTCGTCTACATAAGCCTGATTGGATCATGACCTACTGGCTCATCCCCCTTGCAGCGATTTTCCAAATGGTTTCCACGTCATCGCCACGCACGCAGAAGATACGATCGTAGAGGTTCACCGACGGATCGCAGTGCGGTATGATGAATTCCAGGTGATCCCCAACGTTCACCATTCTCGAAGCATGCGTCAGATCGAGCATGCCGTGCTCATCGCCCCCCCACGAATACTTGATCCCCTCGATGTGCTTCGCCGCTGGCATGAACGGCTGGTCGGTGGAGAATGCCTTAAATCCACCGTCGACCACTGCGAGTTCACGCAATGGCCTGCTTATCACAGTCGTCAGCACGGTGAGCGAATTGTGGAAGTCACGGTAGACCGGCCCGTCCTTGCCACCGATGCTGTTATATGCTAGATCCATAAAGATGAAACTGCCCGGTTGCAGCTCGGTCATTCCCTCGATCTCGGAGTCGATGTTGTAAGTCGCTGTCGAGCCACCGGTCAAGAGTGGAACCTCAATTCCCTTGCTTTCCAGCAAGCGGCGCGTCTCCACGGCCTCTGCCATCGCCTCGAGTGAAACCCGCCGACGCTCTTCCCAGCCGGCAACTTGGGTGGCATGACCCGCGTAAGCCTGAATGCCTGCCAGCTTCACAAACGGCATGGCCTCTATCGCCTGCGCTAACCCCAAAGCGGGTAGTCCAGGCTGGACGCCGGTGCGATTGCAAACCAGCAGGTCAATCGCCAGGTTCAGCCGGATCCGCGCCTCGTGGGCAGCGTCGTTCAAATCGCGAACGTTCTGAGTGTTGTCAACACTGAAGATTGTGTCTGGCTGTTTGGCGGCCAGCCGTACGGCGCGCTCGATCTTGTACTTGCCGATGACTGCCGTGGTGATGAGCAGGCCAGAGATACCGTCCTGCGCGAATACTTCCGCCTCGCTGATTTTGGCCGTGCACGCGCCCACGGCTCCGGCGCGGATCAGAAGTTTGGCAATCTCCGGGCACTTGTGGGTTTTTGCGTGGGGACGAAGGGCCAGGTTATGTTTGCTCACATGCTGCGTCATTTTCCGGATGTTGGACTCGAAAGAATCGAGATCCAGCAGCAGAGCTGGTGTCGGCAGGTCATTCCGCGCGATTCTGCCCCTTAAATCACCCTGCGACAGGAACTTCTCAATTTCTGGCCAACTGTAACTCCGGCGGTGTTCTTTAGATCTGAGCACAGCGGGAGCTGCCCGACGAGTTAAAACGCGACGTTTCATAATCTGTTTTTAGGTATAGAAGTTCCTCTACTTAGTACTTTCATTAGTGACGATTCCATCGTTGTTGAATGTTGTGCGACCTTCCAGATGCTTTTCAACTTCAACGCGTGTCAACCACGCGTCGCGCCATTCCTTCTTAGACGTCATCTCGAGTTGATCACCGAAGTGGGGAGAATCCGGATTGCTGGAATTGCCGTAGGTTAATATGACTTTTGCCCTAATCGGCCTCGAAAACTCAACGGCCGCGACAAACGTGTCCCCACCCAGCGGTTCGAACTTCCCATCCTTCGCCGGGATATATTCGATCACGCGGAATACGCCGAGAAGATCACCGGTCGCGCCATTACCGGGGAAGTCGAACTTCCCACGGCGAAGGCGATTGATCTCGCCCCAGGGGACATCGAGGCGGCCAGACATTTGTTTCAGGCGGCGCGCGGCCGCTCCCAGCGCCTCGGCTGCCTTGCCAGGATCGCGGAATCCACGGGGCGTGTCGAGCGGTCGCTTGGGATCAAACGGCTCGGCGTAGATGTTGGCCTGCCGAGTGTACTGAAGTGCCCAGATTATAAACAGCTCCGCTCCGCGGCTATCCGCATTGAATTCGTGGTTCCATTTTTCGAGAACATCGGCTGCTTGCTTCACATCGGTATCGTTAGATTGCCGAGCAGCAAATAGCAAATCAGGGAGTACGCGGTCGGCCAACTCCGAACGGGTAGAGACCTTGTCGGCCATGAGCGTATCGAGCGATATCTTCGCATCTTTCGTGATCAGCCTCAGCCCACGTTCTTCACGCAGATTTGCGGCGCCGCCGGGCATTGTCGGCGACGGCGCCATGTATGGCGGAAACTTGGAAGGATCCAGGAACGGCTCAGTCATATACCACGGTGCACTATTGGAGTTTTGTACCCAGCCAGAGGGAGGATCCATTACCTGCGGTAACTCGTCGTAGGAGAGCGTGCTATTCCAAACCAGCGAAGAGGTATCCCCGGGTACTGGATCAGACCAAAAGACCCAATCTCCTTTCGGCCGTTTCGGAACCAGCCCGAGGTAACGCGCCAGAATGTGACCGTCGCGATTCGCGTACATTACATTGAACATCGGTATTTGCATTCTCTTCAAGGCAGTCTGAAATTCCTGCAGATTATGCGCCTTGCCCATCTGCCACCATTCTTCTAACGCTCCCGCGAAAGAAGACGCCTGCAGACCGGCGATACGGATCGCTGTGAACTTGCCGTCTTTCTCAACCACTGGCCCTTGAACAGCGCGCCGCACCACCAACGGCTCCTCTTTCAAGCTTCTGTCCGCCTGTCTGATCTTTATTACCTGGTTCTCGGTTTCAAAAGAACGCTTCCGTCCGTCAAATTTGTATCCATCCCCATCCGGCGTGAGGGAATACAGATCGCAGGCGTCAATTGTGTTCACCGAATGCGTCCAGCCGAAATAATCGTTGAACCCCGTAGCTAATACCGGCCAACCGACCATCGTGGTACCGTAGTTTGAATAGCCTGGTGCCGTGATTTGTGCCTCATAGAATAATGTGCCGTCGCCCCATGGCACGTGATCATTCGACAACAGCATGGCATGACCGCTGGCCGAGTGCCCGGGTCCGATTGCCCAGATGTTTGTGCCGAGATAACCGCCGTCCGGGTGTCTCTGCGTCCTGGCCCATTCATCCCCGGAGCCGAGCGGAACTCCCTCCGGCAGGGCCTGTGAACATCCGCTGACGGCGCTGAGAAAGCTGTACAGCATTCGCGTTGTGTGGGCCAGAACGTCTACGCTAGTGACGGGCAACACGGCCTTGCCCGCGCCGCTGATCC
>Ga0181533_1006768_pt1 | contig 10270 bp, 4 predicted proteins | sample PEATcosm2014_Bin_45_FD_119772 | JGI IMG/M metagenome (GOLD analysis project Ga0181533, IMG submission 119772) | Peatland microbial communities from MTU Mesocosm Facility, Houghton, MI, USA - PEATcosm2014_Bin11_60_metaG | ecosystem: Environmental > Terrestrial > Soil > Wetlands > Peat | place...
CCCAGGCGGAGCGCCGACTTGCAGTCGGCTTAGACCGAACCAAGAGCAACGAATTCGAAGACGGGGTACGCGCAAAGCCGACTGCAAGTCGGCGCTCCACCAAGCACTCGCGAATGCGCCCCAATCGACCGGGTCTGGACTAATCCCACCAAAAAAAAACTCGACTTCAAACCGGTCACTTCCATGGTCCGCCCGCCGCCCATAGGCGCCGAGATACCCCGCCCGCGCCGCAGCCAGGGTCTTGCGCTCCATGCGGACTTGCCCAAGCGACACGGAGATCCGGCCTTACAAAGGCCGCGCACAAGAATCAAAGTCACCACTACGGTGCCGCCAGGCGGAAGAAGCGCTGGGTATCCTCCGCGGGCGGCAAGGGGACATAGAACCGGTTGTTCTTGAGCACGGGAAGCGAGTTGGTCCAGGGCAGCCATTGAACCGGCGGAGCCAGGTTGGCGGTGGACTCGAGGTGATAGCCCATCGCGGCCCCGGGCCACCACAGGCCCCCGCCGCCTGGGCCGGGTGAGATAGCGAGGCTGGGGGCGGCGGACAACACGAAGACCAGCGTGTCGGCCGAAGGGTAAGTCATGCCCTGCCCGTCGGTGACCACGGCCGTGATGGTGTGCGTTCCGGCCGCTGCATTGGTCCACACCAGGGCGTACGGGGCGTTGCTGACAGTCCCGAGGTTCAAGCCGTCAGAGAAGAACTGGACTTGCGCAACCACGCCGTAGGGGGCCGAGGCGGCGGCCACCAGGGCCATGTTCGTGGGCTGGAGGTAAACCGAGTTAGGCGCCGGCGTAACCAGGGTGACTGTGGCCGGCGGATACATCACCGCGCCCAGGTCGAGATCAAAGGCGAGGTCCTCGCCATCCGGGGCGGCTTGATGAACTTCGGCCGCCAGGACGTTGTACCACATCCCGAGGTTGACGGGCGAGGTGCTGCGGCTGACCAGCACGTCTTCGGCCGCGCCGCTAATCTCGTCGGCGGCCAGAGTATCGTAAGCGGCCGAGCCGCTGAGATTATCGCGCAGCACCTCGAAGCCATTGAGGTAGACCGCCACGCCGTCATCGCGCAACACCCGCAGAATCAGGCTCTGCGCATTGGGAATGGGGCCGAAGCTGTGCCGGAAATAGGTGGTGATGTATTTGTGGTGGAAATCCGGCCCGTAATCGACGCGTGTCGCTTCGTTGCCGTGGCCGTAGCCCAGCGGTCCAGGGCCGCTCGGCCAGGCCGTGTCGTCGAATCCATTGCGCCCGCCGGCGCGCCAGGCCATGCCCAGGTTGGTTCCGGTGTCCGAATAAGACCAAGTCGAGCCAAAGGGCACGATGTCCATCAAGGCGCCGCTGGACGGCGCCACCGAGACGCAACGGACCGCGGAGGTGGCGCACAGCCCGGCGTTGTCGTACGCGACGGCAAAGATCGCATGCTCCCCGGGCAGTGGGTTCGTCCAGGTGAAGTTCCACGCCCGCGCGAAGACGGCCGAGCCTAGCAGCGCCAGGTCGCCGTAGAATTGCACGTTGGTGACCGCCGCGGCGTCCACCGTGCCGCAGGTCATGGACAGGTTGGTCGGAGCGTGGTAGATGCTGAAATCGGCCGGCGCGCCGAGCGTGACCACAGGCGGGCGGTTCGTGTAATCGAGCGTGGTGAACTGCCAGATCGGGCCGGGATTGGTCAGGCCGGCGCGCACCGAGCAGACCAGCCAATAGTAGGTGGTGTTGGTGGCCAGCGTGCCCAGCGGCCAGGTCGTGTTCGTCGTGCTGCCCACGTACTGCCCGCTGCCGGGCGTCGCGTTGGTCCCGAAATAGACCAGCCACGTCGTGGGCGCCGGGGGCGTGGCCAACAGGCTCACGTCATCCAGCGACACGTTGAGTTGGCCCAGGGCGTCTTGCTCCACGAAGGCCACGCGCACCGTCTGGCCCCCGAACCCGGTGAGGTCCACCACCCGGTTTGTCCAATCGGCGGCCAGCGGGTCGTTGGTCGAGGTTGTGTAGAGCGTGGCCAGCACTCCATTGGTCGTCGGTTCGCGCAATTCGACGCGGAATTGCTGGTTGGTGGCCCAGGCCAGGGCATGGTTGTGGAGCCGTTGAGACCAGCTCAAGGTGATCGGCCACGCTGCCAGCGGCAGATCCACCTGCTGCCAGAGCGCATGCTGGCCGTTGCCGTATTGCTGGCTCAGGGCATAGCCGGAGCCCGAGAGCGGCCCTTGCGCCGGCTCCGAGCCGACCGGCTTGTAGGTCGAGTTGGCGCCGACCCAGCCTCCGGCCCCGATGTCCTCACGCGTCCAGTGGTCCAGCAGCGACTCAAAGCCGCCGTTGACCATCAGCTCACCTTCCCCAGGCCCCCAGGACAGGCTCACGTCCAACGGCACATCCTCCGCATAGAGAAGCGGCGATGGGTGCAGGGCGATGGGTGGCCCGCGGATGTCCAGGAGGAAGGAGGCCCACTGGCCGGTGGCGAAGCCCGGCGCCGAAGCGGTGAAGGTGACCAGGCGCGTCGGCTCGATGGTCGGGTCCGGCCAGGCGAAGAGGTTGAAGAAGGCGTTGGTTTGGCCGGCGGGGATGGTGACCGGCCCCAAGGCCCACACGGCGGACAGATTATCGCAAGTGACCTGGACGGTCAGGTCGGTGCTCAGGGTGCCGGCGAGGCTCACGACGGCGGCATTGCTCAGCATGCCGGTGCCGACGACGATGATGGGTGCGGTGAGCAACGAGAGGTTGGTGTTCTCGTGGTAGAGGACGGTAAGCGTATTGGTGGCGCTGGGCCAGTTGGCGACCGAGGCGATGACCTGGACAGGGCAGGAACCATCGATGCGGTGGTGATCCATGGCCTGGATGGTGAACGCGGCCGAGGTCTGGCCCTTGGGAATCACGGCGAAGGGGACCAAGCCACCGAAAAGGATTTGCCCCGGCGGCTGGCTGCTCAACGTGACCAGGACATCCTTGCCAACCGGCACGCCCGTGTACACCGCGGCAAAGGAGGCATCGCCGCCTTCCTTGAGCTTGGAGGGTGTCTCCAGGTACAATGGGGTGCTCTCCTTGTCATTGATGAGGACCAACGTTTCGGCATAAGCGTAGCCGGGGGCGCTGGCGCCGACGGCAGCGAGTTGGGTGCCGCCGAGCACGTGGTCGTCCATAATATCCAGGTTGAAGGAGGCATTGGTCGCGCCCGCGGGAATGATGACGCAGACGGGCACCACGCACTGGTTGGTGTCGGCGGAGGTGAGCTGTACTGTGAGGTTGGTGACGATGGGCGCCGGAATGCTGACCCGGCCTTCGTTGAGGAGGTGGTACTGGCCTTCGGTGTAGCTCGCGGGTGCGGTGATCGACAACGAGGGCAAGGCGGCCCCGCAATCGACCGCGCCCGCAAAATCGGTGCTGGTAAAATCATCCGGACGGCCGGCCCCCCGCCAGAGTCCCACCGTGGGAGTAAACCACAGGTTGGTCGGCACGTGGACGATGGTCATCCGAATGGTACCGTCGAAGAACAGCTCAGCCTGGAAACTGCTGATGTCGGGGTCAGAGGGGCCACAGATGTTCTGCCACGTGACCACAAAGCGATCAGGGAGTTGCTTCCAGGAAACGGACGCGCCGGCGACGTTACCGGAGCCACTGCGGTCGAAACCCCAGTAAACGGGTGCAATGCGGCGGCGCGCCCAATACTGGCTGCTATCGAACTTATAGCAATCGTAGTTGGCGTCCGGCTGATCGAGGTTCACGCAACCAAGGAAGGTCACGAGCACGTGATTGGTCTGGTAGCCGAAAAGGGACACGCTCGCGCCGTTGGTCAAAACCACGTCAGCATAAGCGTCAAAGCCGGTGCCGTACCCGCCATTGTGCAACTCGGCGCCGCCGGTGGGGTCGGTAGGAAACTCCGAGACCGAGGTGCGGCAAACGCTGTAATACTGCGGGCTGCCGTCCGGGGTAAAGGTCAGGCAGGTATTGAGCAAATTGGAGGAGTAGCCCTGGGCGATTTCCTGGGTAAGGTAACCATTATTGAAAATGTACAACTCGAGGTTGGCTGACAAAGAACTGCCGCTGGTCTCGTTGGTGAGGTCCAGTTCACCCTTATACGCCCCGTAGGGAAGCGTCGAGGCGGCGGCGCCAGCCGTGAGATTCAAGGGTATCACCGTGTGCCCCGGGATGGTTCCGGAGGAGGGCGAGAGCAAGAACGGCTGGGCCACGCTCGCGGCCCAAGACATCGGCAAATCGCTGTCATTGGCCAGCAGCACCGGCTTGACCAGGGGGAAAGGGCCGCCCAGGAGGCCCTGCATGGTGTAAGTGGAAGCCGGGGAGCCATTGGTTTGGTCCCTCAGCTCGAGCGGTTCCGTGATGCTGGAGCCAAAACTGAGGTCCTGTGTCACATGGCTCACTCGATTCGAGAACTGCACGGCCAGGTCCTGAGAGTATCCGACAGGCAGGCTAGCCGCCACCACCTTATTGACCATGACCTCGACCTGCGCCGTCCCATGCCCGGCAAGGGTCCCGAGCTCGGGCGCGAGGGACAGCAACGAGTCGGCCCTGCTGTCCCAGCTCAGCGACGCGCCGCTTTGATTCGTTAGGGCGATCAAAGTGGGACTCACCGACCACGGCCCCCTGAATACACCGCTCACCGAGGGATCCTTGACCCCAAGGACGCGCAGCGGGTCGGCCGTGACGGTGAAATCCTCCGTCACGCTGGAGCTGGTGTTGACGCCACCCACGGCGTAAACCCCCAAACCGCGCTTGGCAAACGCCCTCCACAGTTCCGACTGGTTGGCGCCGCCATCGAGCGCCTGGTCCGCCGCCAAGACGGCGTCGCGCGCCTCCGTGAACGTCGGGTTGGGGGGCGAGAGCTTCATGCCGTCGGTGACGAGTTGGAGGATGAGGTTGTTGCCTGTGCTGTAGCCGTACTTGGCAATCAACTCCGCGCGGGCCTCCCAGAGCGTCGCGCACCACACCTCGCCCGAGCAATGGACCTCGTTGGCGGCGATGCCGGCAAAGATCGGGCTTCGCGGAACACCGCTATGAGGGCTGATCTGAGGCGGGTCAATGTCCTTGAAGGTCAACGGATTGACGGAGAGGTTCGTCGAGTAGGGATAGCGGCGTAACCCGAAATAGTAGTTGTCGCCGTCGTGCTGGAAGCTGCCCCAGTTGTTGAAGCCGTAAACTACATAAGCGCCTTCGATGTAACTGTCGCTCAGGCTGCCGTTGGAAGGGGACAGCAAGGACAGGGCGTAGAAATCCGACCACCCTTCTCCCATCCCCTCGGTTTGCAACTTCGAGATCCCCACGCCCCCGCCCACCAACCGCCCGCTCAACCCGTGGGTGTACTCGTGAAGCATGATCGTCGTGTCAAAATCCCCATCCCGGCTGGGGGTGGGGCCGTTCCAAAGGTACATGCGTATCCGCCCCGCATTGCCGTCCGCGGGACAAGAGAAATTCGCGTTGTCCGTCCCCTTGCCATCCTGGGACTGGGCCAGCACGGCATCATTGGCCTTGCCGCCCCGGCCGAAGTTGTCGGTCTGGAAATTGCCGGATGCCTCATCAAAGCCGAGCTCATAAAGCCGGTCGTGCATCCAGTTGCACCAATAGAACAGGTTGACAATCGCCGCTTTGCGGTAGGTGCTCGGGTCCTGGGTCAAATCGAGCCCGAAATCAAACGTGCGGAATGGAGACCCTTGTGGGCGGGGCAGGTCGGCTGTATCCGTGCCGGTGAGATCGGTGTGGGCATCCACATTGTTGCCGAGCGTCTGGTTGTCGCCATCATTGATCCAGCCGTTAGGCGAGGCGGTGGTGTCGAGCGCGGCAAGGGTCACCAACTTGCGGCTCACGCTTGCGGGTTGGCTGTTGCTGGCCAGGCCGCGATAGCCGGGCAGCTGGGGTGTCGGGCCGTCGAGGGTGAAGACGCGCAGGGAAATGTTGCTGATGTCGAATGTGCAATTATGCCGCACCCATACCTCGCCGGTCTCCGCATCCACGACCGTCAGGAACATACGCCCCAAGGGCCGCGGCATGAAGACCACTTCCCAGGCCAGGCGCGCTCGGCTCGGGTCCAGCGGCAGCCACACCAGGCGTGTCTGGGCATTGTCCTCGAGCAGCGCGCTGGTCCATCTGCGCTCCTGCTCGGCGCCTTGCGGCGCATCCACGGGTTTGACCCATTCGCCGCCTGGCATGGCCAGACCCACGTTGGTGCAGGCGCAGGCCAGCGCTTGCTCCGCCGTCAACCTGGGCCCTGCCTTCCAGTCCACGCCTTGTCCCTTGGCCACCGCGGCCGCCGGGTCCGACAGGAATTGGCTGGCCACGTTGACCAGTTCGCCCTGGCGCGTCAGATGCGCCAGGAAAACCCCTTCAAAGACGGGAATGCCCTCATACTGCTGCTCCCAGACCGTGGTCCGCAGCCCGTTATGCTTGCCGGTCGAATCACGGCTGATCCGCGCTCGCTCCAGTTCATCCGCTCCGTGGCCAAAGAGTTCGCGATGCGCCTCGATGTACGCCTTGACTACCCGGTGCGGATCGGCCTGCTGGCGGGCCGGCACAGGCTGCTTCTCCGGCGCCGTGAGAAAGCCTTGCGTCGAGTGGATCCAACGCGGCGACGCCGTCACTTCGTGACGGCTCAAGCGCAGCCCCGGCGTCCCTGAAAGCTCTTGCTCCGCCGGGTTGGAAACTGCGGTGGCCACGCGCCGGTCAATGGTTGGCCAGAGCCCGGGGGGCGCCTCGCCGCGCGCAGAGTACGCGCCAGCGCAAGCGAGAAGGAAGCAGCCGAGAGCAAAGGAACAGCAATACTTAATCGGATGGCGAACGAGTAAAGCTTGCATAACCGATGGGCTATGCGGTCAAAGATGGGATGTCAAGGCCTTTTTCCGTCTCTTTTTCCATCTCGCCGTTTTGAGTTGGCTTCGCGGGCCAATTGTGCTGCTGATGCCATGAATTTGCTTCACCGCGCCGCCGGTACAACACCATCGTAACTGCTGCTGCACGACCCCGCGCGCCTGTTGCGGCTCCTAACCAACCCCCGGTGCCCGGTCCAGCTTGTCATCGCCGGCAAGGCCCATCCGGCGGACGGGCCGGGAAAGAAGCTCATCCAGGTGTGGATTCACTTCATCCGCCAGCCGGAAGCCCGCCGCCACGCAATCTTCCTCAGCGACTATGACATGCTCCTGACTGAACGGCTCGTCCAAGGGGTGGATGTGTGGATCAACACCCCACGCCGGCCTTGGCAAGCCAGTGGAACCAGCGGCATGAAGGTCCTCGTCAATGGGGGGCTTAACCTGTCGGAGTTGGATGGCTCGTGGGCGGAGGCCTACACCCCTGAAGTGGGCTGGGCTTTGGGCGACGGCAAGGAACACGGCGGTGACCCGGCTTGGGATGCCGCCGAAGCCGAAGCCCTCTACGAGCGGCTCGAACGCGAGGTCATCCCCGAGTTTTATTCCCGCGACGAGCAGGGCATCCCCGCCGCCTGGGTGAGGCGCATGCGCGAGAGCATGGCCCGCTTGACCCCCCAATTCTCCGCAAATCGCACCGTCGAGCGCCGTTACCATCGAGCGCCGTTACTTGAGATGATTTTCCAAACATGCGCGGTCCTTTCGCAGTTGATCGAGGGTGGCGGGAAGATTCTCCCACTCGCGCACCAGCCGCGCAAGGCGCCGATAAAAACAAATCGCCGCCGCCCCGTAGAGGCCGGTCAGCGCCAGCAGCGCCGCCACCCGGGAAAGCTCCCACAACATTACTACGATGGCCCCGGTGAGCGCCACGCCCGCCAGCAGGCCAAACGCCGCCACGCCCAGGGCCAACAGGATCGAGCGCAGGAGGCGCTCGCGCTCCTCCTGCACTTCCACCATTAACAACTCGAAGCGGTTTTCACAGATGGCCAGTAGCCGTCGCGCGAAACGCTTCGATGCCTCGACGAGTTGCCCGGCATTGGCGAGGGGCGGTTCCATGGCCCTGTCAGTCACCGTTGCGGGCGCGCCGGCTCGCGGCCAGATAGCCGATCAGCGCCCCCGCCCCTAAGGCGATGCCGATGGCTTGATAAGGATGTTGGCGGACCGCCTCGTCGGTCGCTTTGGCGCCTTTGACCGCCTTCTCGCGAACGGTGCCATAGATTTCCTTGCCGCGCTCCAGTGCGGCCGCCAGACGCTTGCGGGCCCCCGCAACTTTTTCTCCCGCCACCTCGGCGGTGGCGGCCATCAAGCCGCGCGCCTCTTCGGCGAGCGTGCCTGTGTCATTATTGCTTGCTTGTGTTTGTGTTTCCATAGTGCTCCGTCCTTTCTATTGGTCCTTGCTTTTCAGGTGTGAATTTCCTATGCTGGCAACATACGACGTTTCCGGCGAATTGGCTACCCGCAGAAGCGAATTTCTCCCAACGGTTCAACTCCACTATCCAGCGGATTGCAAGTCGAGGGCGCGTGAACGATAATGTGCGGGCAAGACCATCACCATGGAACCTGCTAATCAAAGCATCCTGACGGTCAATGGCGGCTCGTCGAGCATCAAGTTCGCGCTCTTCGAGGCCGGCGCCCCGCTCCGGCGCATTCTGGAGGGGACGATTGAGCGGATTGGACTGCCCGAGGCGGTCTTCCGCGTGAAAGGCTCGATCCAGGCGGATAACTTCTCGAGACCGCTGGCGGCGCCGGACCACCTGGCGGCAGTGGGCGCGCTGATGGATTGGATCGAGGAACGCCTGGGGCGGGTCGTGTTGGCCGCGGTGGGGCATCGCGTCGTGCATGGTGGACCGAAGTACTGCGACCCCCAGTTAATCACTAAGGAAATGGTCGAGGAACTGCGGCTCCTCACACCCTTCGATCCCGAACATCTGCCCGAGGAGATTCTCCTGACGGAAGCGTTTCATCGGCGCTTTCCGGAACTGCCGCAGGTGGCGTGTTTCGACACGGCTTTTCACCATGACCTGCCGCGCGTGGCGCGGCTGTTGCCGATCCCGCGCCGCTACGAAGCGCAGGGCGTGCGGCGGTACGGCTTTCATGGCTTGTCCTATTCGTTCCTGATGGGCGAACTGGCTCGCCTTGCCGGAGCGGAAGCGGCAGAAGGCCGGGTCATCCTCGCCCACCTCGGCAATGGCGCCAGCCTGGCGGCAGTCCATCATGGCCACCCCGTTGATACGAGCATGGGGTTCACCCCGACCGCAGGGGTGCCCATGAGCACCCGCTCCGGTGATCTCGATCCGGGTCTGGTTTGGTATCTGGCGCGCACCGAAAAGATGGGCGCCAAGCAATTCAACGAGATGGTCAATTTCCAGTCCGGGCTGCTCGGCGTGTCGGAGACGAGTTCCGACATGCGCGACTTGCTCGAAAGTGAAACGCAGGACGCGCGGGCCGCCGAGGCGGTGGCGCTCTTTTGCTACCAGGTCAAGAAATGCATCGGCGCCTTCGCCGCCGCCCTCGGCGGACTGGACACCTTGGTGTTCTCCGCCGGCATTGGGGAAAACTGCCCGCCCGTTCGCGCCCGCGTATGCGAAGGCCTCGGCTGCCTCGGCATCGAACTGGACCAAGCTCGCAACGCCGCCAATGCGCCGCTGATTTCCGCCCAAACCGGCCGGGTCGCCGTGCGCGTCATTCGCACGGATGAAGAACTGATGATCGCGCGCTCGGTCTGCCGCATTCTCGAAACCCTCCCGTTGAACAAAAAGGACTGAACCATGAACACAAAGACCCTCTCTCCGGAACTGCTCCGCAGGATGGACGCCTATTGGCGCGCCGCAAACTATCTGTCGGTCGGCCAGATATATCTCTACGACAATCCGTTGCTCAAGCGCCCGCTGAGGCTGGCGGATGTGAAGCACATGCTGCTCGGACACTGGGGCACGACCCCCGGGCAGAACTTCATTTACGTCCACTTGAACCGGGTCATCAAAAAATACGATCTCGACATGATTTACGTCTCCGGCCCCGGGCACGGCGGCCCGGCCGTCGTGGGCAACACTTATCTCGAGGGCACTTACAGCGAGATCTATCCCGACATCAGCCAGGATGAGGCCGGGCTGCGAAAGCTCTTCATTCAGTTTTCGTTTCCCGGAGGGATTCCCAGCCACGCATCGCCTGAGACTCCAGGCTCGATCCACGAGGGCGGCGAGTTGGGCTATTCGCTCAGCCATTCGTTTGGGGCGGTGTTCGACAATCCCGATCTCATCGTCGCCTGCGTTGTCGGCGATGGCGAGGCGGAAACCGGGCCCCTGGCTACGGCGTGGCATTCCAACAAGTTTCTCGACCCGGCCACCGACGGGGCGGTGCTCCCCATCCTGCATCTCAACGGCTACAAGATTTCCAACCCGACCCTCCTCGCCCGCA
>Ga0181533_1006770_pt1 | contig 10265 bp, 10 predicted proteins | sample PEATcosm2014_Bin_45_FD_119772 | JGI IMG/M metagenome (GOLD analysis project Ga0181533, IMG submission 119772) | Peatland microbial communities from MTU Mesocosm Facility, Houghton, MI, USA - PEATcosm2014_Bin11_60_metaG | ecosystem: Environmental > Terrestrial > Soil > Wetlands > Peat | place...
CACGCTCAACACTTTTACGTTTCGGTCGATTCTGCGCATAAGCCCGCGCAATACCTTCTTGGGGCCTACCTCGACGAAATGATTGAATCCCGCCCCGATCAGTCGCTCCATCGACTGCCACCACAGAACCGGGCTGCAGATTTGGCGGCTCAATTTGTCCTGAATTTCCGAACCGGCTCTAAGGATTTCCGCATCAACGTTGTTTACTACCGGGATTTGGGGGTCTTTGAAAACACATCCCCGGAGAACCGGGTTGAAGTTTTCGCGCGCATATTCCATGCACCTGCTGTGCCACGGTCCGCTGACATTGAGCCTTATGCACTTTTTTGCGCCCGCTTTCTCGCACATCATAGCCGCACTGTTTACCTCGACTTCAGGCCCCGTGATTATGACCTGCTCCACGCAGTTTACGTTCGCTATCTCCACTCCGGCAAGCGTGCAAATCTCGCGGATTTTCTCCTCTTCCAGGTCCATTATCGCGGCCATACCACCCGGCTCGATAATTGCCGCCTCCTGCATGAATTTTCCCCTGTGCTGGACCAGTTCGAGCGTATCTTGCAGGTTTATCGCTCCCGCCGCATACAGCGCGCTGTATTCTCCAAGGCTGTGTCCGGCGGCGGCCGCCGGGTAGATTTCATGCAGCCTGAGAACGGTCAGGCACGCCAGATTGATCACGGTTATCGCCGGCTGGACGTTCTCAGTCAAAACGAGCACCTCGTCGGGGCCTTCAAAGCACAGCTTCCTGATATCCATTTTCAGGATATCGTTTGCGTTTTCGAACAGTTCCCGGACTTCGACGTAGTTGTCGTGGAATTCACGCCCCATCCCAACGTACTGCGATCCCTGCCCCGGAAAAAGGAACGTCCAGTTCTTCATTCAAAATCCTTTCGATTCAGGAAGGATCGGACACTTGGACACTGCTGCTGTTTCGCATGGTGTTGCCGGATGAACATAGATAGGAAACTCTGCCATGAACGCTTCTATTAATCTCCGATGTGGAAGTCAAGAACTGAATTTGACGGACGAAACTCAGAATATGATCTCCAATCTAAAGCAACTCAGGTGAGGCCGCACTCTACGCCTCCGTCGATCCGAATGCTTTGTCCCTTTTATCCCGGTTAAATAGAATGTTTCTGTATTCGATCTTCATTGTATCCTTATCGTCGGGAACAATTGAGAGCCGTCCCGATCCCGGATATCCGGGTGTGACTGAGTTCTGAGGAAGTGCGTTTTTTGTCGTGTCCTTATCCGGGTTCGATTGCAGGACAAAAAATAATCCGGCGGCCAGAACCACGGCCAGACCAAACAACCTGGAATATTTCAGCAAGTTCATCGGAATTCTCCTGTCGAGAAATAAGTGCAATATGTCGCGATGATAGCATGTAAATGCCAATCAACGGCGCCTGATACGTACTCTTTCATTTAAGACTTGGCAGGAGCAAATTCAATTTGAGGAGGGAATAATTAAGGAGCCGCTTACGATTTCTCTTCCTCCCGCTCGCAAATCCAAATTGCGGCGGCAAGCCTCTCAATCCCGGCATTCCAAAGCGCCCTTGCTTCTTCCGTGCTGGTGTCGATTTGTTTAAAGAGGTCGTCAGCCCCTTCAAGCATCTGAATTATTTCGGCAAATCTTTTGTGCACTTTAGAATTCTCCATTGCGGGGCAATCGGAGAAGCTTCACTACGAGGATTTGCCTCGTATGGGCCTCCACCTTCACTCTGTCGTCGATTCTCATTCCAACTACCCAGCATATTTTTTCACTGTCGCATAGAAGCGGGACCTTTTGCCGCTTCTCCCTCGGGACCATGCAATCGGTGAAAAAATCTTGAAGTTTTTTCGAGCCGGTCATGCCAAAAGGGCGAAATCGGTCTCCGGTCCTACGGTACCGGAACTGCAGAGGCCATTTCAGTTTGCCTGAGTCCATGCGGATGCATTCAGCGCCTGAATCAGGTCCGCAACAGGTTTTAGTTTCTTCGCAAAAGCGGAACTCGAAGCCTAATTTCCCAAAAAGATAATTCCCGGGCCCATGAACGTCCAGGACATCATCCAGCGGATCTTTCGGCGCTGCGCATTCCTTTGAGCTGATGAGGAGCTTCGCTCCATGCCGCGTGGCTTCGATCCCCCCTGGAATCCGAATCGATTTCCCGGTCTTGCCCGAAGAAACGAGCTCGATGAGAGCTTCCAGGTGCACCATGCCGACCCCTGAAAGATTCCCTTTGACCTTGTCGATAGCCAAACGCAGCATTCGGCGCGCAAGGGCAGGATGAAGTTGCTTCATCGGCCCAAAATCGAGCGCGCACAGGCCTTCCGATAGCTCAAGGCATATATCGCCCCAGAGTGTTCGGATTTGCGATGCCCACAATGACTCTTCCTCACGCGCCAGGTCTGCGCAGCGTGCGATGGTTTGCGCGATTTGCGGGTGAAATGCCTCCCGCAGGAGTGGAAAGACCTTCAGGCGAAGGAAATTTCTCTGACATGAGGGGGCGAAGTTCGTCGAGTCTTGCCTGTATTCCATGCCGCGTTCCTGTAAATATTCCAGGACCGCATCACGGGTGACAAAAAGGAGCGGCCGGATAATTCCTTCCGCAGTCGAGGGGGACATCCCTTGGATGCCCGCTGGACCCGTCCCCCTTAAAATCCTCAGAATCACCTCCTCGGCCTGATCATCTGCGGTATGTCCCAGGGCGATTTTCCCGGCATTGAGCTCAGCGGCGGTCCCTGTGAAGAAAGAGCGCCGACACTCCCTGGCGGCCATTTCGAGCGATATTTTCCGGCTTCGGGCAAAAGCGCGCACATCCGCTGCCCCGCAACGGAAATCAAGCCCGGCGGTACGCGCTAGAGCGCGCACGAACTCCCTGTCCCCATCAGATTCATCCCCACGGAGCCGGTGGTCGAAATGAATGACGCTGATCCGCTCTATTCCAAGAGTGTCTTTAAGATTGACTAGTATAGACAGGAGAGCGACTGAATCCGGACCGCCGGAGACAGCGGCCAGAACGTGATCCCGGTTCGATATCAGGCTATTTTTTCTTATATACTCGGCTGCCCGCGCCGGAAGGGATTTAGGGGTTGCGCTCATGTCTCCGGATCAGCAGGGCGGGGGAATCGATCCACCGCAAGGGTTCTCGCTGGACTTGCTCTCTGTGGCTTTGCTTTCACTGGGCCGCTCGGGCAGGAGCTCAAGCGCCTTCCCGAACTTCCTGCCGTTTACGAGGAGCTTTCCCGAGCTGTTCAGCACCGTATTGTCTTCGAGAATTACAAGGCCGAACTTTTCGGCTATCTGGGCCTTGTACTGGTATTCCATCGCTGTTTTGCGGAGCCGGTAGTTGAGAATGATCAGAATCAACGCGAAGATAGATGCAAGAAGCAAAATGACGATCAGCGCGGTCAGCAGAATCTTTACCGATTTTTCACCTATGCTGCCGATAAGCCATACAATGGCGTTCAGCTTGTAGAAAAACGCCGTTCCAACGCCAAGAAGCAACAAGAGCGCCAAAAACGGGAGCCTCTGGATCAATGCGACCATCCGGCTTAACCGTTGGATTCTGCCGGTTCCCGCGCTTTCAGCAGTTTCAGATCGGCTTTCCACCTCAGCACTGGCTTGCTCCGGTTCTGCGAAATACTTGTTGAAACCGACAACCACAGTCCCCATAAGGAAAGTGATGGCAACGGGGGCGAGGAAGGCGACAAGAAAGTAGAGACGCCACGGAAAGGTGGACTCCCCGTCGCGGCCGCTGTCACCTATCTGGTAAAGCCAGCAGGTAAGGAGAATGCCCAGTTCAACCCAGCAGAGAAAATAGAGGTATTTGCGGAAAAGATCCTTGCGCTCCATATCATCGAACAGAGCGGCTATTCCCCGCAGGCTCTTTGGTTTTTCGCTTGAAGCGTCCATCCCATTCCCGGTCGTTGTCCAGAGGTTATCTATCATGCGAGGATAACAAATGGCGAAAACCTGGTCAACCGGCTTGTCAGTGAGTAGTGAGCATTGAGCAGTGAAACCCCAATTTGCTTAAAGACGCACTTGGCGCGCAGAGGCACGTGATGGGGTGGCGGGGATGCATTTTTTCTATTCACCCACCCACCAACTCACCACTGGGAGTTTAAAAGCTGTTCAGACTGGCCCCCGGCTTTCTTCCATAGCCGCCGAATTTTGCCGGTTATCTGAAACTAATCTCAAGTATTGTGAAATCGTCATCCAGCCCCTCGAATCCCACCGCGCGGGTCGCGAATTCCCAGAGACGATCGAGGTGTGAGGTTTCATTTGGAGGCTGACTCGCCATCAGCTCGACAAAAGACTCGAAAGTCCACATTGTATTATCAGGCGGCATTCTGATCTCATAGGCCCCATCGCTGAAAACGTAAAGCCTGCTCGGGCTATTAATGTTTATCCTGTCCGATTGATAGTGGGCTGCTTGAAAGGCGCCGATTATCATATTTGCTGTCCCCAGTGTTTTCGTTCCGGCCGAATCGACCAGGAGTGCGGGAGGGTGGCCGGCGCTGGCATAGACCAGTGTGCGCGAAGATTTGTTATAGACGCCGTACCAGATGGTGAAATACATTCCGTTATGGTTTTCCATTAGGAATGCTTCATTTAAGCCTACAAAGACTTGGTCCGGCTTTCTAAAATCCGTATTAGGAAGGCTCTGCGACCGGAGGACGTTAATAGCTGAAATCGATAGGAGTGCAGCGCCAATTCCATGGCCGCAAACATCGAGCAGGTAAATTACGAAATGGTCCTCATCCAGCCAGTGGTAGCCGAAGGAATCACCGCCAAGAGACGTAGAAGGCACGAATCTCCAATCGGTGCTGAGAACCTCTCCTGAAGCCGGCTTCGGCAGGAGCTTTTTTACATAATCTGCGGCAGCGGCGAGTTCGGCGGCCAGCCGCTTTGTGACCTCATTTCGTTCGAGTAGATTGATATAGCCTTTGGAGTGGTGGCGAATCCTGGCAATAAGCTCGACCCTGTCGGGAAGCTTTACCAGGTAATCGTCTGCTCCCAGTTTGAAGGCCTTTGCCTTTACAACTGGCTCTTCCTGTGAGGATAAAACTATGAGAGGGATGTCCCTGGTTTTTTCGTTTGACCTGAACAACTTCACCAACATCAGCCCGTCGATTTTGGGCATGACAAGATCCTGTAAAATCACGGTGGGGTTAATCTCGATCGCCGTCTTTACCGCCTTGGCCGGGTTCTGGCAGAAATGAAACTCGATATCCGATTCTCCCCTCAACATCTTGCCGATCGCTCTTGCAACGATTGGCTGATCGTCAATCAGTAACACTGTTGTCTTGTACTCAGCTAACCGGCCTGGAGCATCCATCCCCGGACTCCATTGTTGTCAGAAGTTCAATCAGTCTTTGACAATCGTCGGCAACCCAGTCGGCCCCCGCCCGCACGAGTTCGTCTCTGCTGCTGCTGCCGCTGCAGACACCCGCAGTCATTACCCCGGCTGCCTTGCCGGTTTGAATGTCGAGGGGATGGTCGCCGATCATTATTGCTGTTCGCAAATCCGCGCCAAGGGATTCAAGCGCATGGATTAAGTGAGCCGGATCGGGTTTGGGAGATGAGACATGGTCGCGCGAGAAAAAAGCGGAGCAATAGTCGGAGAGGTCCGGAAAGACCAGCCGTACTGCGGCTTCACAGTTTCTGGTTATGATTGCGGTTTTAGCTCCTTTTTGTGCCAGCGCCTTCAGGAGCGGCCTCGTGAATGAAAAGAGCGCCCCACTTCTTGCACCTTCCAACTCCATTTCGGAGATCAGGGTCAGGGCCTTCTGCCGGAACTCGCCGGTCCGGTCTCCATTTGATTCTCGAATCCTTTTGTCCAGCCAGGCAAGCCATTCCAGGACGGGAAGAAAAGGCGGCGGAGGTGTTGGAGCAAAGTAGCTTTCGGCAAGTGAGCTCAGCCGCAGTTTCATTTCTGCGAAATCTAGCCGCAATTCGGCAAGAGTGCCGTCAAAGTCGAAAACGAAAGATTCTATTTTCATTTCGGACTCTATCTGATTGGATAATAACCTCAGGACCGCCGTTATTATGGACGCAGAGAACATAATATTATAATCTAAACAGGCTGATTCGTCTCCATATGAAAACACCTGATAAGAGACTGGCAGTTTCCGATTCGGATTTTTTGACCTAAAAAAAGGCATAATCTGTTCTCCGGGCTCTTCTTGGCCTGTCAATGACCAAAGGCGTTTAGACGGAGCGTTTTCGTCCCCGGATCGGAGCGTGCCCCGGACTTGATTCGGGGGGGCGGGCTCTGGCAAAGAAATCGAGCTTTTCCCTTTCCTAAATGGGGGCAGGGGGGATTTTAGCGCGGAGGCGTGCGGTCCAGCCGCCCGCCAAAGGCGCGGGATATCTCATCAACCTTTATTGCAGGAAGAATCAATAACGCATGCCGCGGGCGCAAAGCTCCAGACAGTCCAGGCGCCGGCCCGGTGCTCATCCTGGCTGCGGGGTCTTCGCCGCCCGGCGGCCCTTCTCGGCTGAGGTGAATATGTCTGTACCCGTATTGAGTTTCGACCAGGTAATCGACAGGTTGATTTCCATGAGGCAGCCTTATTTTACAAAATATCTTGCCGCCTACTCGAGCTGGTATGGCGGCATTATTACCGATCCCACCCTTATGATGCTGCCCCTTGACGATCATATGGTCCATCGGGGGGACGGAGTATTCGAAGTCTTCAAGTGCACCGACTGGAATATCTATGCTCTTGCCAGGCATCTCGACAGGATGAAGCGTTCGATGGCGGCATCTTTTCTGGAGCCGCCGGTCGATGAGAAGCGCCTCATCGAGATAGTTTGCGCGACGGTGAGGGCCGGGAACAGTGGGAACTGCCTGGTGCGGCTTTTCGTATCAAGAGGCCCCGGCAGCTTCTCCGCAAATCCCTTTGAATCCGTTGGAAGCCAACTTTTTGTAGTAGCGGTCGCACACGAGCCTGCCGCCCCTGAAAAATATGAAAAAGGCGTCAAACTTGTAACCACTGACATTCCCATTAAAACCGAATATTTTGCCACCATTAAAAACTGCAATTACCTTCCGAATGTGCTGATGAAAAAAAAGGCGCTGGATCGAGGCGCCGATTATTCAGTTTCACTGGATGAAAAAGGGTTTCTTGCCGAGGGGTCGACGGAAAACATAGGCATCGTATCGAAAAAGGGTGAATTGCTCATTCCGCGTTTCTCGCGCATCCTGCGTGGGATTACGGTAACGCGCGCAATGGAACTCGCCCGTAAATTAACAGGCGCTCAACTTACCTCGACAGCCGAAGCGGACATAACTCCCGAACAGGCCTGCGACGCCGCAGAAATTCTTATTTTCGGAACTTCTTTCATTATCTTTCCCGTGGTGGAATATGATGGAAACAGGATAGGAAATGGCCGGCCGGGTCCTGTTTTCAGGCGGCTCCTGGAACTTATGGCGGAAGACCAGGCGAAAAACCGGGAGATGTTGACGCCTGTGAAGTTATGAGTTTTTAGTTTTTAGTTAACTCAAAACCAACAACCAACAACTCTTGAGTTTTTGTTCTCGGTTAATTCAAAACTAAAAACTAACAACTAAAAACTATTCAACCGTTCATGCCATGGGCCTCGTCTCCGCACTCGTGGTTGAGAAAGAACTTCAAGATGCGCGTGAGAGACGTGGGAACGCCGCTGCTGGCTATGATAAATCTAAAGGTCCCTGCTGTGTTCGCCCGGAAGTGTGCTACGTGTAGCGATGAAATACGTTTGGCGGCTTTATAGTGTTAATGGGGCTTTTGTCGGGGTTTCACTATTTTGCGATGGCGGAACTGCCGGCCGGCATCGTGCGGGAGAGCAAGCACCGGGTTTAGGCCGCTTTGCAGAGCAGCGGATAATCTGGTCATTCAATTTACCGGCTTTAGCCGGAATGATCTCTTCCCTTTTGAGCGGATCACCGGTCGCAAGAGAACAGTGAACAGTGAACAGTGAACTAAGAAAACGCTTTTCCTGCCCACTTCTCGCTGTTCCTATGCCGGCCGATGGCAAGCCGGGCGCTGGACTGCGGTCACAGCGATATCATAGTTCCGGCCGCAAACCCCCAGGAGGCCGCTGTCTTGAACTCTTTGACGGAAATCGGAAAACGGAAATCAGCGAGAGAAAGTTCCGTCCTCTGTCCTCTGTCCTCCGTCCTCTGTCCTCTGTCCTCTGTCCTCTGTCCGTCCGGCAAATCACCTGTCCGAGGTGGTTGAATTTCTGAACTGCCGGTCCGAGCTGCCCGTTTTTAAGACCGACCTGGATAATATCTGGAACGCGAGCGCTCCCGATGAGCTCGATTTCGAAGGCGTCAAGGCCAGGAACACGCAAAACGAGGGCTGGAGGTTGCCGCAGCCGGAGTACAGAATTTCTTAACGTTATAAACTATTTATATCCACGTGGGATAAGTCTTTACAGTAAAATGCCACGGGCTCGCCTCCTATTACCGGCTGGACAAGTCGGGCTTGGTTAAGTCTCGAAGGGGAAGGTTCAATGAACCGCGCCAGGTTCGTATGATGGGCAATCAGAGTTTCGCTGATATCGCTTCGGCCTTCGGTATCAGAGGTTACAGAATCGACGCCCGGCGAAGTGTGCTCGACTTGGTGAGATAGCGTTTGGCAACAGAGTCAGATCTGGATGTGCGTTGCCAACGCATTATGAAAATTATACCGGTAGGTCATACGGAGATCCCACCCGCCACCTGTGTATCGGCGTAAAAAAGCGCTTCTCTTTTGCAAATGCAGACCGGATTTTCCGGCAGTTCATTTATGTTTTTTTCCCAACCAGCCGAATGATACGTTGAGAGCTCCGGAAGAGGCCGAATTCTTAATGTTTCAGTATGATGGCCTGGTCTGATCGGGATGGTTCCGCTTGTGCGATCGGACGTATGACTCCCCATCTGCATGATACTGATGGAGCCTTGAAGATGTACGAAAAAGGAGGATGAAAACCAAAATGGTGGACAAGCAGATATCCATTCTGGTCGCAGACGACTTTGGCAGTATGCGGACACAGATACGCTGGCTGCTGGGACAGATGGGGTTCAAGAACGTTTTTGAAGCACGCAACGGAAAAGAGGCCATGGCTCTGCTGGAGAAAAGCAAAATTGGCTTGATAATATGTGATTGGGTCATGCCGGAGTGCAACGGTCTGGATCTCCTGCGCCATGTGAGAGGCCATGAAAAACACAGGGACCTCCCCTTTTTGATGGTGACGGGCGTGACGGAGAAAGAAAATGTGATCGCCGCGGTGGAAGCAAAGGTCAGCAACTACATAATAAAACCCTTCACCCCGGAAACTCTGGAGATGAAGATAAGGGCCATTTTCGGTAGCGCAGAACCGCTCTGGGAAAAGTAGTCGACCCTGTAGAAAGATAAGCATGGCAAGTGAAATTGTAGTCAATGAGTTTGTTGCGGAGGTGCGCGAGCATCTGAGCAATACGGAGTACGACCTGCTTGCAATGGAGAACGGCAGGGATGGTGAGGGCTCCGATATTATAGACCGGGTGTTCCGCACGATTCATAGCATCAAGGGCGCATCCGGTACGTTCGGGTTTCCCGCGGTAATGGAGCTGAGCCATGCGATGGAGAGCGTACTGCTGCTGTTCAGGGATGGCCGTGCGGCTCCCGACCATGGTAAGATAAACGATCTGCTGAGTGGTCTCGATAAGCTCAAATGCATGATCGACGACATACATTCGAGCAACAAAGTGGACTGCCGCAACGAGATGGAAAGGCTGAACGCCGTCATGCAGGCGGGCAAATCGCCCGGCCGGCCTTCCGGTAACGACGGGAAATCCGGTGCGCCTCATCCGGCGGCTTCGACTTCTGCGCCCCCTCAGTCCAGCCGTTGCGTGAAGCTGGAGATAAAGGGCCCCGCCGGCTCCCTTGTCACCTTCCAGGCGGACGCGGACCAAATCGCCCCTGCCTTGGCCATGCAGCATTTTGTATGTGTGATTCGGGCGCATCGGGACCGTGATTTTGAGCAAAAGCAGCGTACGGACCAGGATTTTTTGGCCAGATTGCAGAAGCTTGGCCAATGTCTCGCGACGGACTCCGGTGTTGGAGGCAAATCGGACGGAACATGCCACTATCTTTTTGCTACGGTGCTGGAGCCCGATCTAATCGGGTCGGCGCTCGATATTTCGAATGATCAGATAGAGGTCATAGCACCCGAAGTCCTCCTGCGGGCGCCTAAAGCCGAACCCCAGGATCCACGGCCGCAGTTGCCCTCTGAGTCCGGCTCCGCAGACGCCCTTTCGCAGCCGGTCGAAAAA
>Ga0181533_1006776_pt1 | contig 10260 bp, 10 predicted proteins | sample PEATcosm2014_Bin_45_FD_119772 | JGI IMG/M metagenome (GOLD analysis project Ga0181533, IMG submission 119772) | Peatland microbial communities from MTU Mesocosm Facility, Houghton, MI, USA - PEATcosm2014_Bin11_60_metaG | ecosystem: Environmental > Terrestrial > Soil > Wetlands > Peat | place...
ATAGTGCTTGATAATGAGAACGTCTCCTTTATATGTCAAGAGATTATTAAACATTTCGGAGAAGGGATCGCAACCCACTATAACTCCCAAGACCTGGCGCGAGGAGGGATCGAAGGAGTCGATCGTTACGGTACTCTCCGGTCATTCCCGATTATGACCATGTCTATAGCGGTAGTCATTTGTCAGGAGGGAGAATACGAGTCGGCAGTCGATATAGCGCAAACCACCGCGGAAATCAAGGATTACGTGAAAGGAATGTCGGGGAGCAACTTCATGATCAACCGGCGCAGAAAAGCACGATGAGAAAGTTTGCAGCAATCATAATCTGTACAATGGTCTTGAACGCCTGCGCAATCCTGCAGACGCAAGACGATAGCCATATCTATCGCCAAAATCAGGAAAAAAAGCTTGCCACTGCAGTAAAGTTGCAGAATGAGGGTAAGTTATCGGCCGCCGTGGAATTTCTGATGGGACTGTGCAAAGAACGTGGAGTATACGGCGTTACCGATGAGGCGCTGTTTCGTCTGAGTCTTTTGTATCTCGGCAACGGTCTGGAAAGTGACAAGGAATCCTTGCAATTGGCACAACAGAGCATCGAACGGCTGCGTAAAGAATATCCATCCAGTTCTTGGTCCGTCATGGCCGCTCCCGTGGCTGACTTGTTGACAACAACGGCGGAACTGCGCCGACAAAACCAGAACCTGAAAAACCAGAACCAGACATTTTCCAAAGAAAACCAGACATTTTCCAAAGAAAACCAGGCGTTAACCAAAGAAAACCAATCATTAACGAAAGAAACTCAGGAACTGCGTGAAACCATAGAAAAACTGAAGCGCCTCGATCTTGAGCTTGAACAGAAAAGGAAATAGAGGCGAGGCCGGGAAATACTACTTCCGCCAATCCATGGGGACACTTGACTTTGCTGCTGAAGCATCGAGGTCTTGCAGTTGTTTCTGCAAATCCGTTATCCGCGCTTCATCTTTTTCTATTTCAGCTTTCAGGTCGTTTGAGGATATTCTGTCACTCGGTTTATGATATAGTGTCCTCCTGCGTCCAAGAACTGTTAGCTCATCCTTCTTAGCCGGCAGGTTGTCCTGAATTCCTTTCATCTCGTCACGCAATGCCTTGTATCTTGAACGCCACCATTCTTCATCATGTCCCCCATAGAGGTCAGTTGAAGATACATCCTGTTTTTGTGTTTGCGAAGGGACCTGTTCTTTCTCCGGCGTTACATCTATTGCCCTGGCTTTATTCCGGTATTTGGCTGGGATTTTGTCGGAATTGTCCGTAAAATGCACTCCTCCCTGGCTGTCTGTCCATTTATAGATCTCCCCATTGGCTGGAGCAGCCATTGCCATGACGCATACCAGCAAAAAGACACTTTTCATAGCTTTCTCCCCTACGCATCAAATTGTGGAATACAAATGCGGTTTCACCGTCCCGTCTTTACCATTAATTAGAGCACCCCTGACCATTCCAGTCAATATTTAAATTATTTAAATTGACGGGTTACCCCTTGATGTGTATATTACCGCGGTTATAATTTAAATGTTTTTACCTTCTCAAGGAGTGAGTCATGAAATTTCGCATCCCCTTGCTTGCGCTCATAATCGGATTGCTGCCGTTAACCGCATCGTCAGCAAAAGAAACGAAGGACATCCTGTTCAAAATCAAAAACGCCAACCCGGTGGTATTCAGCCATGATATCCATTTGTCTAAATATAACAACAATTGCAGGATTTGTCATAATGCAATATTCGATATTAGACAACCCAGGCATTTCACCATGGCGGAGATGGAAAAAACCAAAGCGTGCGGCGCCTGTCACACCGGCATCAAGGCCTTCAGCGTCGCCGATGAGAAGGAATGTGTCCGCTGCCACAAGGGAAATCCGCGCAACATAATATATAAACCAAAGGGTGCAAGCGAGGCGCTCTTCAGTCATGAATTGCACATTGCCAAGACCGGCGGCAAGTGCAAGAGCTGTCACAATGGGAAAGTGATCACCGGCAGGGAAAAACGCGTCACCATGGCCGAAATGGAAAAAGGCACGACCTGCGGTGCCTGCCACAACGACAAGACGGCCTTCAGCGTTGCTGGCAACTGCGGCAACTGCCACAAGGGAATGAAACCGCGGGAAATTGAATTCAAGGCCAAGGGTGTAACCGACGCGCTGTTCAGCCACAAGTTCCATCTAGGCTCATATGGCTGCAAGGATTGCCATTCCAGAATCTTCCCATACAAGGCTGGGGCACGACATTTCACTATGGCCGACATGGAACAGGGGAAATCTTGCGGCGTCTGCCATAATGACAAGGACGCCTTTACAGTTGCCGGCAGTTGCGATCGTTGTCATAAAGGCTTCAAGCCGGGCACTGTAACCTTCAAGAACGATGGAGGAGAGGTTAAATTCAGCCATGAATTCCATCTCGGTATGTACAAGTGCGTTGACTGCCACACAAAGTGCTTCCCTTTCAAGGCGGGAGCAAAGCATTTCAACATGTCCGCCATGGAGGCGGGGAATTCCTGCGGCGGTTGCCATAACGGTACGGATGCTTTCACCGTCAAGGAAAACTGCGACAAGTGCCACAAGATGTAGAGGTAACAATCTAAACCATGCATATCCTGGACGGCAAAAAGTGTGCGGAGGTACTGATCGCTGATATTGCAAAGAAGGTTTCCGGCTATGTGGAATCGGGCCTGCGCAAACCGCACATAACCGTCATACTGGTCGGCGAGCATGCGCCGAGTGAATCGTACGTAAAGTCCAAGATCACTACCAGCGCTCTGGCCGGCTTTAATAGCAACCTGATCAGGTTCCCGGAGACGGTCCGGGAAGAGGAGCTTATCGCCGGAATCCATGAGGTGAACGACGATCCGACTACCGACGGTCTTATCGTCCAGTTGCCGCTGCCGAAACAGATCAATGAACAGCACATAATCAACGCTATCTCCCCGGACAAGGATATAGACGGCTTCCACCCGACTAATTTCGGTCGCATGACCCTAGGACAGAAGGCGTACCGGCCGGCAACCGCCTACGGAATCTGCAAACTTTTGCAGTATTACGGCGTTGAAGTCAGGGGAAAGCATTGCGTAGTCATCGGCAGATCAAACATTGTCGGCAAGCCGATTTCCATCATGCTCTCCAACAACTTCGATATCGGCAATGCCACAGTCACCCTCACCCACATCGAAACGCCAAGGGAATTGCTGCTGGACGAGACGCGCCGTGCCGATATCGTGATCGTGGCGGTGGGTATTCCCGGCTTTATCACGGAAGAGATGGTCAAGGAGGGAGTGGTGTTGATCGACGTGGGGATCAACCGGCTGGAGAGCGGCAAGATGGTCGGGGATGTGGACTTTGCGGGGGTCGCCCCGAAATGCTCGTGGATTACGCCGGTGCCGGGCGGCGTCGGCCGGATGACCGTTGCCGCCCTGATGATCAATACCCTGACGGCTTACCAGAACAATTTTGACCTGGCCTGAAGTTGAGAGTGCAGCAGAAGAGTGAGCTAAGAAAGTTATACTAGAACGACTGCCTGCCCCGGAATCAAATCAAGTCTGACCTTTGCAGAATCGCCTCGTAGATCCCCGACGGAGTGGCTTCCACCACAACCACCCTGGTCCCCAACGCCTCTTCAATTTCATCCACTGTAGAATCATCCAGGAACAGCCCCTCTCCTTCCTTCAGCATCACATCCGGGATCAGGACCATATCCCCCAGCCCTCGCCCCTTAAGAGCCGCGATGATGTCACGGCCGCTGACAAGACCGGTTACCGTGACACCGGCGCCGAAAAGGCGGTTTTTCACTGAAACAAGGCAGAGTTCCACGCCGGTTATTCTGCCAAGGGCGTTAAGGAAATCGGCTAGGTAACGGTACGGCGATTCTCCGGTCACCACCGTGGCGCTGAACGGCTTGAGCGGTGCAGCCCGCTCAAGGATTTGGGATGCCTCGTCCAGGAAGAGCGGGATCATTCCCACTCCGTTTTCCAGTTGCGGCAGGTCACCGTAAGAGTCAAGCAGGGGGAAAGGGACGCCCCCCTTTATATAAAACTCGTCGGCCAGAAAGAGGAATGGCCCGCCAAGTTTTTCCTTAAGGGATGAGGCCCGCCGTGACCATTCGGCGACAAAAGCCGCTGCGTACCTCTTCGTCACCGGTTGCAGGGAAGGGAGCCTTTTGCGGTGTCTGGTAAGACCCACCGGGACAATGGCCAAAGATTCAACCCATGGGTGAAGCCCCGCCAGGTCGGCCACGGTCCCCTCCAGTGCGTCTCCGTCGTTAATGCCCGGGCAGAGGACCACCTGGGTATGCATGGTGATCCGGCCGGCCGCCAGTTCTTCCATGACTTTCATGATGGGTATGATTCCCGCTTTGCCGAGGAGTTTTTCACGCAGGGCCGCATCCGTGGCATGAACCGAGATGTAGAGGGGGGAAAGCCGCTGCTCCTTGATTCTCCCGATTTCCTCACTGCCTATATTGGCCATGGTAACGTAGTTGCCGTAGAGAAAGGAGAGTCGGTAATCCTCGTCCTTAATGTAAAGGGGGGAGCGAAGCCCGGCGGGGAGCTGGTGGACGAAACAGAAGATACACCTGTTACCGCACTGCAGGGGTGTTGGCGAGGGGAAAATAAAGCCGAGGGGTTCATTTCCATCCCGTTCAATTTCCACCTCCCAAACCTCGCCGTCATCTTTGACTATTTCCAGGGTTAGCGACTCTTCCGCGCCGAAGAAGTTGTAGTCGATAATATCCCTCAGTGGATGGCCATTGATTGATGCCAGCCGATCACCCGGCTCGATCTCCATCTCCTCGGCGATGCTGCCGGGGATGACCTTTTCGATGGCCAGGCCGGTCATCACACTCCCGTGAAAAAGGTGGTGGAACGGTAGAAATCCAGTAGTGAACGAAGCCCCACCTTGAGCACCGCGGTAGTCGGAACCGCCAGGAGCATACCGAGGATGCCGAACAGCTGGCCGCCGATGAGGATGGCGAGGATGGTTATGATGGGATGAAGCCCGACCTTTTCCCCGACGATCCGCGGAGTGATTATCCCTCCCTCCACCCCTTGGACTATGACGAACCACCCTAGACAGAGGAGCGGATGAAGAAAATCATGGAATTTCAGAAGTGCGAGCGTCATGGAAAGGACGATGCCGAGAATGGTGCCGAAGTAAGGGATAATGAAGGTTATACCCGCCAGGGTACCGGTGGCTATCGCCAGGTCGATGCCGATGAAATAGAGGCCGATGCTGTAAAGTACCGCCAGGATTGCGCAGACCGACAGCTGGCCGCGGACGAAGGCTGAAAGGATCTCTTGTATTTCCCCGATTTTTTCCGCCAGCTTCTGCCGATGACGCTCCGGCGCCAGTTCGCGCAACGCGGCCTTCATCTGCGGCAGGTCTTTGAGAAAATAGAATAGATATATCGGCGTGAGCACATAACCGAGGATTGCCAGGATAAAGGCCAGGGTTGAGGCAAAGGCCTTTTGCACAAATGAGAAGGCCTCTTTTAAAATATCCGCGGATGCCGCCTTAATGGAATCCAGCGCGGTATTGATATGCTGGTAAACCTTCTCCGGCGTCTCTATGCCGAAATAAACCTTGACCTGATGGGGTATGTATCCATAGAGACGGTTTGCGTATTCCGGCAGACTTATCTGTACATCCTGGAATTCTCCCTTTATGGAGACAACAAAAATTGTTGCCAAGCCCGCGAGAAGCGCCAACAGTACGCAGAAAACAATTATAATAGAGAGTGCCCGGCCAACCCCCCGTTTTTCCACCAGCGTGACCAGAGGATTGAAAAGGTAAGTCAGGATGAGGGCAATCACCAGCGGCAGAAAGATGCCGCTCTGATAATAAAAGAGGGCCACTCCGCTTATGAAGATGAAGATTGCCAGGAAAGCCGCTATTATATCCCTGTTTTTCATAACTGGTCTTGGAGCAGAAAACCGATTTAGTGACAGACGATTTTAATTGGTTGGAATGCCGAGGGGCGCGTGTTACGCGCCCCTTTCCTTGCATTTTCGTTCGTTCCCGGATAAAACTACACCAGTGTTGAAATTACTGATGCAGTCGGAAGGTGCCATCTATGGAAGTTATACTGGTGATGGCATGCTTATAGATGAGGATGTCCCCCTGGACCTCCAGGAGAACCGAGAAATTATCGAACGACTTTATAAAGCCTTCCATCTTGTCTCCGGACATTAGCTGCACAACCACCTTTACCCGCTCCTTGCGCGACTGGTTCAGATACTGGTCCTGAATATTGAACGGTGCCTTTGCCATGGTCCTCTCCTTTAAGCAAAAAATTCAATCACATAATTATAAATACTAGCAAATATATCAGAATATTCAACCCATTTAATTTCATTATCATTGTTAAACCAGGTCATCTGACGTTTCGCGTAATGCCTGGTATCCCTTTTTATCAGTCTGATCGCCTCATCCAGGCTATATTCGCCCGAGATATACGCGCATATCTGACGGTAGCCGATGGAGCGGAGCGCCTTCAACCGTGGGCTGAAACCACGGTCGAGCAATGTTTTCACCTCCTCCACAAGCCCCTTGGCGATCATGCCCTCCACCCTGCTGTCGATCCTCCCGTAAAGCTCCCGGCGCTCCACGGTCAAGCCGATTTTCAACGCACGGTAATAATCCCCGCTGAAACCATGGGCGATCCTCTCCCGCGAGATCGGTACACCGGTCAGGCGGTAAACTTCCAGAGCACGGATAATCCTCACCCGGTCGTTCGGGTGGAGCAGAGCGGCAGTAACGGGATCGACCCGGTTGAGTTCATTGAGGAGCGCTTCATTCCCTTCCCGAGTTGCCTTCTCCTCCAATTCCTGTCTTACCTCTCCAGCTCCGCTGGGTGAATCGACAAGCCCCTGCAGCAGGACTCGTATATAGAGGCCGGTCCCCCCAACGATGAAGACATTTTTCCCGCGGCCGGCGATCTCTTCAATGACTCTGGTTGCCTCGCGCCGGAAATCTGAAGCGGAAAAGTTCATGTCAGGATCGACAATGTCGATGAGATGGTGGGGAATCTTCCGGCGCAATTCGAGAGAGGGCTTGGCCGTGCCGATGTCCATGCCGCGATAGACCTGCATCGAATCTGCATTGACGATCTCGCCGTCAAAGCGCTCGGCAAGCCGGACCACCAGATCGGTCTTGCCCGATGCGGTCGGTCCTAGAATAATCACAATCCTCTGTTTATCGTTTTCATTTTTCAAATAATTCTCATTTGAAAAGAGCCCTTTTGGGTTTTGGGCTGCATTTTCAATCCAGGGCAACGATAAAACAGCCCGGAAAGCCAACACTTTCAAAATTCCTGCGCGCCTCTTCCGCCTGTTTCAACGACCCGAAACTCCCTATCCGGACGCGAAAAATGTGGCTTCCCTTTAACATACCATTCTGGATGGTGGCTGTGCCGTAGCGTTTCCGGACCCGGTCGGCCAGTCTCTCGGCATTTCCCTGTTTCGAAAATGCAGCAACCTGGACGGTAAAAGCACCGACATCATAGCTCGCTGGCGCACGGTAGGCATTAGCGGCGCCGCCGGGGTTGCGATATCCCAAAGCTTCAATACGGACCGGCGCACTCCCGGCATCGGTGATTCCCAGTTGCAGCGCAGCGGCATGGGAGAGATCTATTATCCTCTCCTTGACAAAGGGGCCTCTGTCGTTAATACGGACAACAATCTCTTTTCCGTTTCTCATATTTCGCACATAGACGTAGACCCCCATCGGCAGGGTCTTGTGGGCGGCGGTAATGGCATGCATGTCGTAGATCTCGCCGCTGCTGGTCGCCCCTCCGTGAAAATCATCGCCATACCAGCTGGCCATGCCCTCCTGGACAAACCCTTCGTGGGAAAGGAGCGGATCATAGCGCTTCCCGTCAACCATGTACGGCTTCTGCCAGCCTTTGAGCCCGCGGGTCTCCGGTGTATCGATAACCCGCGTACGGTGGACGCCGCAGGCGGAAAGGAGTCCTGTCAGCATCATGGCCGCGATCAAATACCTGAGCATCGCTAACCCACTTTTATCCGGAGCTTTACTGGAAATTATGGTAATCGCCCTTCCTGCCTGAGCTTCGACAATATCGCGTTGATTCGCGGCATGGCCGCCCAGGCGGCCTTTTCACCTTCCATGATCGCCTCGTTGCGGTGGTCGAAATCCGCGGACCCGACAAAACCCACCTGGGGTTTGATCACCACGTCGGCCTTGCTTATGGGGATCTGGGAAATCTTGTTGTACATGATCTCGATCGACTTCATGATGGTATCCATTGCTCCGACCGGTATAGCGTTGCCGATGGCGGATGTGATATCGACGGCGATCACTACATCGGCGCCGTAATGTCTCGCCACATCAACCGCAAGAGGGTCAACCACGCCGCCGTCCACATAACTCGTCCCGGCGAAGCTTGCCGGCTGGAAGATACCGGGAACCGCACAGCTTGCCTGCACCGCCATGCCTGTATTGCCTGTGGCGAAGATGGTCGGCTCTCCGTTCCTCAAATTGGTGGCCACGGCGTAAAAGGGTATCCTGAGCTTTTCCATTACGGTGTTGCGCAGCTGCATGTTGATAAAGTCCCGGATTTTATCCCCTTTGACAAAACCGTTGTCAGGCACGGTCAATTCGGCAACATCGCTTTTATTAAGGGCCATGCCGATTTTCTGTACTGTATAAGCGTCGAACCCGAAGGCATAGAGGCTTCCCACGAAACTGCCGGAGCTGGTGCCGACTATCATATTGATCGGGACCTTCTGGGATTCCAACACCTTCAAAACGCCGATGTGGGCAAAGCCCTTGGCGGCGCCGGCGCCCAGCACGACTGCTATCTTTGCCGGTCTCTGGGACGGGGGCTGCTGTACTTGCGGCGCCGTTGCGCATGCCGCAATGACGAGGCTGCCAATAACCATGGCTAGAGAACAAACTACGTGTTTTTTCATAATCTATCTCCGTATGTGTATTGTTTTTTGTCGCTAATTATATTACCACAAATCTGACCTGCGCGGTTTCCAAAGACATGTCATGCTATTCCTTGTTCCGCCCGCAGCCCGGCCTGAATATTCTCACACTAAGCCACAAAGCCACGAAGAATTATTCAAGAAATGGCTTTTATTCACGAAAAGTCGCAAAGGCTGCAAAGAAAATGGTGTTTTGCAGAATTAGACCAAGCCTCCTTTTTTTGCATTGACCAAATATAATAGAGGGTTTATAACGTGCTGTAAATTAAAATTATTTGTAACTACCCAGGTGTTAAGGCTGAAGAGTGAAGGCTGACGAGGGCAACGCACGACTTAAGTCAGTTTCATTGCCCGTTTCCTGAAGGGGGCAAGAGGTGTTAGATGAAATCCCGGACTTTGGGAAAAACGGGGGAGAGCGGCGCGGAGCCCGGCAGGGGTCGGCAAGTTATTGCCGTTGGGCTTGTAGGCTTCTGCGCATTCCTCTCCTTGTACTCAACGCAGCCGCTGTTACCCCTCTTTCACCGGATTTTTAACGCCTCGAAACTTGCCGTCAGTCTGACGGTGTCCGCGCCCACGCTGGCCGTGGCTTTGGCCGCGCCTTTCGTGGGAATGATCGCGGACCTGCGGGGGCGCAAGAAAGTAATAATCCCCGCCATATATCTGCTGGCCGTCTCGAATTTGCTTATCGCCACCTCGCCCGGCCTTTCAACGATCATCTTCTGGCGTTTCGTACAGGGGCTGCTTACCCCGGCGGTATTCGCCGTTGCCGTTGCCTACATAAACGAAGAATGGGCAGCCTCCGAGACCGGCTTTGTAACCTCCGTTTATGTCACTGGCACAGTCCTCGGCGGCTTCAGCGGCAGGTTTTTGTGCGGGTTGGTGTCCGCCCATTGGAACTGGCTCTGGGTCTATGTATTGCTGGGCCTCTTGAACCTGGCGCTGGCCGCGGCTGTTTCCGCCTGGCTTCCTCTGGCCAAAAGTTTCAAACGGGTGGAGGATTACGGCGCCGGCCTGCGCAACATGCTCGGGCATTTCAGGAACAAACAACTGCTGGCAAATTACTCGATCGGTTTTACCATACTGTTTTCAATGGTCGGCACCTTCACCTACATAACCTTCTACCTGGCGGAGCCACCGTTCAGTCTTGGCCCCGCGCTGCTCGGCGCCATCTTTGCCGTTTACCTCATAGGCGCGGTAATAACCCCGCTGGCCGGCAAATGGTCCGACCGCCTGCCGGGCTGGAAGATATTGTCCTCGGCGCTGTTCGTCTCCATGGCCGGGGTGCTTTTG
>Ga0181533_1006778_pt1 | contig 10256 bp, 5 predicted proteins | sample PEATcosm2014_Bin_45_FD_119772 | JGI IMG/M metagenome (GOLD analysis project Ga0181533, IMG submission 119772) | Peatland microbial communities from MTU Mesocosm Facility, Houghton, MI, USA - PEATcosm2014_Bin11_60_metaG | ecosystem: Environmental > Terrestrial > Soil > Wetlands > Peat | place...
CGCTGGGTTTGTCGAATCGGGATCCCGGCTGTAATCATCGCCTCCGTCCTCTGCCCGGGAGGGATCTGGATATGGCTACTGGCTTGGCTTGTTTCTTACCAGATAACGAGATGTCAAGGCTCCGCCGTCATGCTTGCAGGGGCAGCGGGAGAAGACCAGGTACTGACTGCGCTCTCCGCATTGCCGGCAGATTATACCCTCTTCAATCAAATCCGGTTGCCCGATAAGCGCTCCAGGACCGGCTTCAGGGAAGCAGACTTCGTGGTGGTTGGCAACAACGGTGTCTTTATCATCGAGAACAAGGACTACCGGGGAGAGATTCGGGGAGAAGACACCGCCGCCAATTGGGAGCTCCACAAAATAGGCATTGGCGGTACTCCGTACACAAAGCCTTGTCGCAACCCGGTTCGCCAGGTGAGGGTGTATGTCACGCTTCTTTCCAGATTGTTCTTGATGCGCGACATAAAGGCCCGGATCACGCCCCTGGTATCTCTTTCACAAAACAATTCCCTGGCCGGCATCAGCTCCCCGAGGATTCCGGTGGTAGGGGTGGACGAGTTGTGCGGAAAGATAATCGCTCATAAGGGAACTCTGTCCGCTCAGAACCTGGAAAGGGTGACAGGGCTCCTTGAGGAACTCCGTGCCGGCACCTTCAGGGAACCGGCCGACAATAACGTTGCTTCCCCAGAGGTAGATTGCCAAAATATCCCTGAGAACAACTCATGCACAGAGGTAGCAGCATGAAAGACATAATTGAATATATGGACAGAATCGGGCATAAACTGGGGATTGGCGGATTTGAGGGGGTGATCGGTGCTTTTGTACTCAGCCTGGCGACCCTGGTAATCTTTTCCCAGTATATCTCTCTGTTGATGGGACCTAGAGTCAGAAAAGATCGGCCCAAAATCCAACGCGACGGGCACATCCGCAATCCCCTGGAGTGGAGCGAGGACCCTCAAAAGACGATCGACTGGGAAGATGGATCAAGAGCCTTCAGACCAAAGCTGATCCTGAAACTCTGCCTGATCAGCATGGTGGCGATCGGTATCTTCGCCGCCTTGTCCAGGTGCATTCGATGATTACATGTTGTTTATCCGTAAAAACTGATATTTGACCTTACAGACAGCGCAAGTTCATTCTTAATTTCTAGTCTGGCGTGGGGAGCCATACGAGTCCGCTCTGGGCAGACACCTGTGCAGTATGGTTGAATTCTTTCGCTATTCCTCCTAGCATATCAATAGGCTCAAAAAGAACCTGTTAACAGTCTATCAAAATGTAATATTCAATTCATCTGAGAGGTTGAATTCAATAATTTCCTTCTATCGCTGAGTCTTGCTCTATTGAGAAGGTATAGATAGAAGAAGAAGCCGATCAACTCCAGGGCAACCAGCCTTCCATCCCGACTATTTCCTACCCTTCATTTGCCATAATCAGGTGAATTTATATTGACGTATCTTAACTAAAGGTATAAATATCATTGTATTTACACAGGTTAGGTATTTTAGAGCCCACGCGGTATCAAAACGGGAAACCTATTTATAGCATATTTAATGTTCATGGTGAAGTATCCAAAATGCGTGGATGGCCGGGTATGGTCAATAACGAGTGTTAGCGTACATCAAGAGTTAAGGCAATGACAGAGATGGATGGTAAACAAACTCTTGAGCAGGAGATTTCTGCAGGACTAGCAGAACTCAGAGATCTCGTGGTCAATTGTTCGACCGAATCTGTCGCTGGATCTTGCTTCACATACCACTTGAAAACTTCACATGGAGACGAGTCAGAAAAACGTTTGACTTCTCCGGCAAAACAAATTCCGTTCCTATTGGGAGTGCTGCTTTCTACTCCAGAACCAACAAAACCACACGATCTAGATAAGGCTGAATGGGAACGGGTAAAATCGATTCTAGAGAGACTTTTCTCCGCATACATGCTTCTCTACATGCCAACAAAGGAGCAGCTAGGCACCCTCGCCCCAGAGTGGTATCGAGTGCGCGAAGTGTCAATGTTGGCATTTCTTCATTACTTCAATAATGGCCTGTTGGCTTCCGCCGAGCAAATAGCAGAACGTATAAAAGTCTATTTAGTTCCATTTGACGCCGAGCTTTCCGAAATCCTTGGAATTAGTTCAAGCCAAGCATTGGCTATCTGCCAGTGGATATCCAATCAGATTCAAAAAGCGCTAGATGACCTTCATGAGGTGTCCCGCGCAGAGCAAGATCAACGAATAAAGCTTTTAGAACGGGCGGAACGCGAAGGGTTGTCGCTAGAGGCTTTGAGGTCCGCAGCTCAGGACCTAGGCTATGCGGAGAAGGTCAATAATTTGTTTGACAGAATAAGTGAACTGGGAATTGTTCGACTTTCTGACTTAGAGCGTACTTTTCCGGGAATAGCTGGCACATTTTGGCGTCACTTTTCGGTGGGTCGGGGAGATGCGCTTGATATTCGGTATCCTACCGAACAAAGCATATATCAGACATCTCCCTTGGTTAGATACAGTGGCACCGAAGCCTTCTGTGTAGCTGTTAATGACCTATACATCGCCTTACTTCTGATGGGCGAACGGACTCTGCTCCATAGCTCAGTACGCAACAGATTTCTCCGGGCACGCGATAGAGCTCTTGAAAGTGAAACGCTAAAGAATATAAGGATGTTGCTAAGCAAGAAAGTGGCTATCTGGTCCGAAGTATATGAGACGCCAAATTGCCATTTCGAGCACGATATTATTGCAGTCGATGACGGATTATGTCTCGTAATCGAGGCGAAGGCTGCACCACCAATTGAGCCATTTCGTGACCCTGACAGAGCGTTCATTCGCCTACGGGACGCGTTCAGAGCAGATACGGGAATTCAGAAGGCCTACGAACAGGGGAACCGTATTGTTCGGAAACTGAAGGATGGTCACGTTGTACCGCTTTATGACGCAGATGGCAATGAAGTTACTCGCCTATTGCCGGACCCGTCAACATTGCTCATTGTCGTCTGTGTAACGCGTGATAATTTCGGGGCGCTTGCCACGAACTTAGCTCTCCTACTAGAAAAAGAGAGCGATGATGCATATCCATGGGCTGTAAACATAATCGACCTCTTTAATCTCGCAGAGGCTTGGTCTTACTTCAAGTCGGGCACTTCGGAGCTTCGAAAGTACCTGGAGCAGCGTATCGTGCTTCATGGAAAGGTGTTTTCGGACGATGAACTTGATTATGCCGGTTATTTTATGAGACATGGCGACTTTCGTAGTGCGATTAAAGCACAAGCCGATCTGCTTCAGCTTAATCCTGACTACTCAAGTGTTTTTGACGATATTTACAGGCACTTGCACTTGGGAGGGCCACCTGTAAAGCTCAACCAAACCGAGCCGGTGCTTATGGATCTCAGGCGCTCGTTAATGTCTGATCAGCCAGTATTTGTTGAGTCCCAAGGTTGCAGTGCGAAGCTCAGAAAGATTGGTCGGAACGAACAATGTCCATGTGGATCTGGCAAGAAATTCAAACGGTGCTGTGGATTCTGCAGATAGATCCAATGAGCCCAGATCGGAAACAAATTTCCAAGCGCACCAGCGGTGAACCCGCTTTGTTCTCAGACGGTATACGAATGAGAAATGAGTGAAAAGTCCTTTCCCTCCCTGATCCCAAAGAACGGAGGCAAAAGCATTGATTGCTGCAAACACGTCGGCTGGCGGCCAGTTGGCAGGGTACTTATGGCAACCGGCAGAAGCATGTCTACGATGTCTTACCGAGAAACCCGATGCGGTAATTCGCATCGAAGTTGACGATGACCTGTCCGTTGCAAGTCTTTACGGGGTGGTGTGGTCCTGCGAGCAACTCAAGCACAGCGAGCATAGCCAGTCGATCAGCGAAGACAGTCCGATTTGGTGGAAGGCGGTAGATGCTTGGATACGAGGGCCTACACCACATATGGCGAAACTTAGACTTTTGACGACGGCTGCGCTCCAGCCTAACTCGCTCTTAGCATCTTGTTACCAACCTACCGCCGCGTCGCCTTGGGATGCTCTTTTAGACGAAATGGACAATCGGGCAAAAATTGCCCCCAATCAGGAACTTAAAACGAAAGGAGTCTACCAACGGTGGATTGAACTTAGCCTTCAAGATCGCCGCAAGCTACTCACCCGAATAGAAATCGCAAGTTCACGAGGCCGGTTGGCAGCGACTAACGAGAAACTTGATGAGGCTCTTATGGAGCAGCGTTCAGTTTCCCCATTGATTGTCGCACGTGTTCGCAAGTCCTATGTCGGCGCATTCATGACCCAGCTGATGGCCTCTCTCGATTCCGGAGGATTCGAAATAAGTGTCCGCGAAATGAACAAAGAATTCCTTGACGCCCATGCGCGAAATGCAACGCCAGGAGTCTACGACTTCCCTGAGTTGGCATACAGTGCCGACGACATCAAGGCGCTACAAATAGATCATCATCAACATTTGATTCCGCAGCTTTCAGCCATTGATCGTGACCAACCCGATACTGTAACAAGGGCTTTGGACAGCTGGTTCCGAGCTCGGACTCGAAGACAAGACTTCTTAGATGGATCTCCACACGAAATTCAGGATCTGGAAAGACACGACAAGGATCTCCGTACGTTCTGTGTTACCACTCACGAGGAATACGCCCCAGTTGTGGACTCAGAACATGCCAAAAATGTCGGTCGCCAAGTTCATGCTGTTTGTATGAAATACCAGCCCAGGCTCGGGCGGTCTGATCCACCACTGGAATTCTCTCAAGGAAGCTACCACGAACTCAGCAATAGTTTGCGCGTGAGATGGAACCCATTGTACGGAGGGAAATAAATGGAACAGCTGCTCGATACGGAAATCCATCAGGAACCGATGACGGTTGCAGTGGTTTTACATTGGCTGGCCGAGAGCCACATGAAGGCCCGGAGCCTCAAAGATGGGATCCTCATACCTTGGGCAATGCTGGGGGTCGGGCTCGTTGCTACCAATTCCACTTTGGTAAAGTTGCCGACACAAAAGCAAAGTTTTACGGGGTGGATACGTGGAGAAGGGGCTCGTGAGTGGCGTGGCTATACAAAACATATCATCCTCGCGTGGAAAGGCTCGTTCTGGAGGGCATTTGCGTTTGGTAGTGCTGCCGGCGTTCTATCCCTGAATAACGGCCGCCTTTGTTCTCAAGGAAAGATCTGCTCCCCAGACATAACGAGTTCTGCAGGAATCGTGAGACGTGCTGCCCGAGCCATTGGGGGAACAATCGGAGCAGAACAAGATGACCTGCGTATCGCAAGCGCACTTGGATTGGAGTTCGAATCATGAGTTGGCGAATAAAGAGCCTTATTCTGTACCAGCGAGACGGGAATGACAAACGGGTCCTAAAATTCAACACCCATGGGGTCAATGTAATCACCGGCAATAGCCAGACAGGAAAATCGGCTGTTTTGGACATCCTCAATTACGTTCTCATGAGCAAATCATGCCCTATTCCAAAGGGCATCATCCGCCAAGCCGTATCACACGTAGGAGGACATTTCATCGGTCCAGATAGCGAATTAATGATCCTGCGTCCTCTCCCGGACCCTGGATCGAAGGTGTCTACACAAGGATGGTACCAGTTAGGGAAGAGACTGACCTTTCCGAACGAACTACCTGACATGGTATCAAATCGTGAAGTCATTCGCGATGTACTCTCCTCGTTTACGGGAATCAGCGGTGCCGCTGTTCTTTCTAACCCAAAGGAACCGTGGCAGGCTGTCCAAGCAGAGGCAAACATTCGCCATGCTGCTCCTCTAATCTTTCAACCCCAAGACATTGTCGCCAATCGATATGTTAGCGTCCCCGGGTTAGATCTTGAAAATCATCGCAGACACATGCTTGACGCTCTTCCATTTTTGCTTGGCATCGAAAATGCGGAGTTCCTTTCCGACAGGGCCCGACTTCGTCACCTCAAAGGAAAAATTCGCGTACTGAAAATGCGCGGACAGGAACGACAACGATTGCGTGCCAATACCTTCGCACGAGGTCATAAGTTGTGGCTTGAAGCCCAAGGTGTTGGTTTGATAGATGGAAAGATTCCAGAATCGGTTCCTGAACTTCTGGTGATGCTCCGTGATCTTCATGTTGACAACGAGAAGCGGTTCAATATTGCGACCGTCGTGCCGGATATCCGCGAACTAGAGGCTCGCGAACTGGATACTCGCAAGGCCGTGCAAAACCAACGGAAACGAATTAAGAGCTTGTTGGATTTTGAGCAGGCGGCTGAAAGTCATCAGGATGTTGTGGCGAGGCAGATCAACAAACTCTCCGTTGCAGACCTCCTACCCACGGCTTATGCCGGTGAAAATTGCCCAGTCTGTAACTCAAACACCTTTGCCTCAGAGAACCACCGTGAACAATTGAAGATGACCCTGTCCTCTCTCGAAAACATTCGAGCCGTTCCCCTTAAGATTGATGTGAAGGCAAGAAAGGCCCGCATTCGATTGGAGGAGGACTTGGTCCCGTTGGAGGAAGCACATGAATCCGCTAGGGCCAAACTTCGCAATGCAGTTGCAGTCATCTCCAAAAATGCAAAGTGGCTTGCGGGCGACAGAGCAATAGACCGCCTTCTCGGCAGAGTTGCGGAATATCTCCGCACGGTTGACATTGGTGACATGGATGATGAAGATGCGGGGCTGGCTGGTCTCATTTCAGAAGCTGATGAATTACTGAAAAAGATCAATTCCATTTGGAAACGGAGAATGGAAACTCAAAAAAAAATTGATACGCGTATGACCAGCTGGGCCAGACGTATGGAAGTCGAGTTCAAAGAAGGAAATGCGTCGATTTCTGTAGAAGACTTAGCGATCAAGGTTCAAGTCGACCCGAACAGCGACGAAATGACTAGTTTATCAGAAATTGGGAGCGGTGCTAATTGGGTTTGCTACCATCTTGCCGGCATATTGGCCATCCATGACCATCTCTCCAAAAACGATTGTCCCGTCCCACGAACACTTCTTATAGATCAACCTAGTCAAGCATGGTTCCCAGAGGAGCTTAAGGATACGGACAAAGAAGGTAACTTGATCCCACGCAGATCCGAAGACGCAAACCGCGTACGTGACATCTACCAGTTACTCAGCGAAATCAGCGCCCAGAACAAATTCTCTCAAATTATTGTGATGGATCACGCGAGGTTTGCTGACAAATGGTTTATGGACCTGGTCCGCTACGAATGGCGGCATGGGAATAAACTCGTGCCTGAGCATTGGATATTATAGGGAAGCCGAAAAGGTGTCGCGGCAAACATTTACAGAAATCTGTAGAACATGTCCCAACTAAACGGGAGGACCAGTGAACTCGGTCACCCGCTGGCCCGTTGAGCGACAAGATTCGATAAATATCAATTTCACAAGGAGAAGCTATGTCTCTAGACCTCACTTTTAAGGATGTTTGTGACCTGCTTAAAAAAGATGAGCCAAAACTTATTGAGGCAGTAGACAAGCTCCTCGGCTTTGCTTTGATCTGTTCTCCTGCAGTGATCGGCCAAGATGCGGCCGCCCTTCTACCAACTTTGGCGGTAAAAAACGAACTCATAAAAATTGGAAAAAGTGTCTTCGATAAGTTTTCAAAAAAGAAAGACACTGATTACTTGGCTAAACAGCAACGAATGCAGGTCGCATATTCATTGTTGATTTTTACAGCTTTTTTCGAGGCATTGGATAAAAAAATCCCAAAAGAACTACGAGACAAGATTGGATTGCTCGGTAGTGACAAAATTTATCTTGCCACCAAGTCAATCGGTAAGGCTTGCGAACTACAAGATGCATCATATGAAAAAAGCAACGACACTGAAATCTCTAATCCTGTTGTTTCCCTTGCTCTAGCCTTCCCACATCCGACAGAGACACTGAAGCACCAAGTTGAGCGCAATGGATATGTCTGGAAACTACTTGGACAAGGCTTTCGAGAATTTGTTCAGAAACTTGCATTTTGGGAGGAACTTAAGGAGCAAGTACAAGTTCAATTCCTAAAAACAATAAGTGAAATTCCAAATGCTACAACTGAGTGCTTCGAAGCCCAATATTTTGATCTGGCAAGCCGTTATGAAGACTTTGCTGTCTGGGCAAGTCTTCAAGAGCATGGGAAAAGTCATAAACTTATAGCTTCTCTATCACAGTACGTACAACAACAAGCAGTTCTTTCCAAAGAAGGGAAAGAATCAATTGACATCGGATTTGCAAAACTTCACGAAGCTGTCCTGGGAATTCCTGAAACGCTTAAAATTAGCCAAGCAGTGGAGATTGTTGAGAGTTTGGAACGACACTATAAAGCTAGAATAAATGAACCAATAATTGAGGAAAAAGATGAGTCGGAGGAAGGAAAACCGAAACTTTCATTTCCAAAAGTTTCCGAAGCTTTTATTCCCCAATCGTTCCGAGTTCTTCGTCAAGGTGCCAAAGCGAGACGCTTGGAAGATGAAGATATTTGGAGAGACTTACCAAGAAGAAGCGACTTAGGCTCTTTTTTACTTAGCTATTTAAGATCACCTTATAGCAATGAAACGCCTCTGGTTATACTAGGTCATCCGGGAAGTGGCAAATCTCTGCTGACGACCGTCATTTCGGCGCAATTAATGTCTAAGCAGTTCACTGCAATTCGGGTTCCTCTTCGAGAAGTTGACGCAGAGGCCGGTATTGTTGCTCAAATTGAGCAGCGTCTTAAACATATAACACATCTCAGTGTGGACTCGTGGGCAAAACTTGGTAGTGCTTTCAAGAATTGCCCACCTTTGGTTATTCTGGATGGTTATGACGAGTTGCTCCAAGCGAGTGGAAAAGTATTCTCTGGCTATCTAAAAGATGTTCAAAACTTCCAGAAGAACGAGTTGGAACAGGGGCGTCCTGTTCGGGTGATTGTCACAAGTCGAATTACACTCATAGACAAGGCAACGATTCCATCGGGTACAACAATACTTCGACTTCTTGAATTCGATCGGCGACAACAAGAGCGTTGGCTTTCAATTTGGAACAATACAAATGCCAATTATTTCAGAGAGGCTAAAGTTAAGGAATTTGCTCTCCCTGACACAGAAGAAGATGGCGCAGAAAAGATTCTTGCTCTAGCCGAGCAACCTTTGCTGCTATTGATGCTCGCTCTCTATGATTCTCATAACAACAAGCTCAGAAAGAGCAAGACGCTAGACCGCACCCTGCTTTATGACAGTCTATTGCGACGATTTGTTACTAGAGAAAGAGGCAAAGACCGTGGTTTTGATGATGGAGAGGTAGCGGATAAAAAGAAAACCCTTGACACCGAAATGCAGCGTTTGGGTGTAGCTGCAGTCGGCATGTACAACCGACGAACTCTTCATATATTGACACAGGAATTAAATGACGATTTAAAGTTTTTCAACTTGGAGCGAAAATTCAATATTACTACTGGAAGGCCTTTAAGTCAGGCCGATCTCTTGCTAGGGAGCTTTTTCTTTGTTCATAAGTCAAAGGCGCAACATCACGCGGGTGCTGCTGAACAGTATGAGGAAACCTCAGCCTTTGAATTTCTTCACAATACATTTGGTGAGTTTCTTACTGCTGATTTCGTATTGCGATGGGCTATTGCTGAAGTTGAGGCGCATAAGGCGTTCAATGAGAACCCTGCGCTACACGCCCAACTTGAGCAGCGACTTAATTCAGCGGACGGCCTATCACGAGAATGGTTCGCAAGTCTGGTATATACACCACTATTTACTCGTCCTGTCGTACTAGAGATGATGCGTGAGTGGGTGACGCACATATTAAAAGAACGTAAACTATCAAAACAGGAGTTTTCAAAGCATCTTGATACTATGGTTCTGAATCAGATCCAGAGGATTTTAAGCAAAAGAGAAATGCCGCCAATCATGCGAAAGGAAACAGCGCAGGAAGGCTATCGCGCTCCATTTGGCGAGCATCCGTTGCTAGGCCATATTGCAATATACAGCCTCAACCTAATACTTCTGCGAATGATTGTTGACGATTCACCTTTTGTATTTAACGAAAGCCAGATAACCACACATGAAGATGGTGCACGTCCATGGGATCGTCTAATGTATATTTGGCGTGCATGGTTCGCTCTAGATAACTTGAATGGCGTTACGGCTGTAATGCTTGCAAATAGAGAAGGAAGTCAAATCAAGATTCGTGCAAAAGACAAATTTCAAGTATCTGAGAGCCAGAATAGATTAGAAACTTGTCTTAGCGTAGCCCTTTCTTTAGGTGACGATATAACAAGCGGCCTTACAGGGCTCTTACTATTTGACCCTTTTATCAA
>Ga0181533_1006779_pt1 | contig 10255 bp, 7 predicted proteins | sample PEATcosm2014_Bin_45_FD_119772 | JGI IMG/M metagenome (GOLD analysis project Ga0181533, IMG submission 119772) | Peatland microbial communities from MTU Mesocosm Facility, Houghton, MI, USA - PEATcosm2014_Bin11_60_metaG | ecosystem: Environmental > Terrestrial > Soil > Wetlands > Peat | place...
CGGCATCGTGGCGCGCATCCGACGGCAGACGTCCAAGCCGTCGATCCCCGGCATCATCCAATCCAGCATGGCGATCTCGGGCCCCTTCGACCCTTGCAAGACACGCAAGGCCTCCCACCCATCCACAGCGACCAGAACCTCAAATCCCCAACCTCCGAGGGTTGCCTGGATCAGGTGTCGCGACGTAGCCTCATCATCGGCAATCAGAACTCGCATGTCGCTCCTCCCCCACCAGCCTTTCAACCCCAGGCTTGGGGTCTGGACGGCCCAGAATCTGGATCTTCAGTACTTGACCTCGCGCTTAACGATTCAGGCCGATGCAACGCACTGGAGAGTTCCTCGAGCGAGTACGGCTTGCCGATGAAGCCCAGAGCGCCTGCCAACCGCGCTTCACGTGCAACATCACCTGAGCTGTAGCCTGAGGAAAGAATCACCTTCACCTTGGGATTGATCCCCCGCAGCCGGCGGCAAACCTCCAGACCTGTACTGCCCGGCATCACCATATCGAGCAACACCATGTCGATCTGGTCGGCGTGGGAGGAATAAACCTCGCAGGCCTGCTGGCCATCCACAACCGTAAGCACCTTATAGCCGAGCTTCTTCAACGCCTCCTCAATAAAGGCTAGAACCATGGGCTCGTCGTCCACCACAAGAACTGTCCCGGTCCCGGCTTCGAGCACGGAGCTTCTAGCTGCAACCCCCCGCTCCACGGCCGGGCCCTTCAGCGGCAAATGGATTGAAAAGGCAGACCCAAGCCCGACTTCACTTTCCACCTGCACAAACCCGCCGGCCCCGTTCGCCATTCCATAAACCATGGAGAGCCCAAGCCCTGAGCCCTTCCCTGGTTCCTTGGTGGTGAAGAATGGATCGAAGAGCCTGCCCAACACATGCGGGGCAATACCCACACCCGTATCCCGAACTGTTATGCGCGCATAATTGCCGGGGAGACAATGGCTGGGCCGAGTCGAATCGCCTTCACCGAGTGTGACCCGTGAACTTTCAAGCGCCAGAACTCCCCCCTCGGGCATGGCATCTCGCGCGTTAATGCACAGGTTAAGAATTGCCTGTTCGAGCTGGCCCGGGTTCGCGTCCACCCATAACGGTGCGGACTCGGTGTGAGTTTGTACTTGGATGCGCCGGTCGAATGTGCTGGTGATGATCCTTACCACGCGACCGAGGACATCGCCGACTCGATTGGGTACTGATTCACGCTTTCCTTGCCGGCCAAGGCCAAGTAATTGCCGAGCGAGGTCTGCGCCACGCTCGGCAGACTGCTCAATCATCTTCACAAACTCAAGAAGTGGGTCGGAATGGGCTAAGCGCAGCCGCACGATGGAGGCAAACCCCAGGATGACGCCCAGCAGGTTATTGAAATCATGCGCGATGCCTCCCGCCAAGGTCCCAAGAGCTTCCATCTTCTGTGCCTGGAAGAGTCTTTCTTGTAGCCTGCCACGCTCTTCCTCCGTGTCCTTGTGCGGCTGAATGTCCTGAATGAGGGCTAACACCTGGACGGGTAGGCCCGGAGTGTCTTGGATAAGAGAGAAATTCTCCAAGCACCATTTGGGCGCACCGGACTTTTGCACATAGAGTCTTTCCGTGCTGTGAACCAGCAACGCCCCGCTCTGAATTTCTCCAACCACCTGACCAACGTCGGCACGATTTTGGAGGTGGGTCAAGTTCGCGTACCCGGTGCCCAGAAGCTCCCCAGCCTGGTAATTCAGCATCCGTGCGAAGGCGGGACTTATGGCGACAAGTTTCCCTTCGGCAGTACACAGCGCGGCGCCGATGGTTTCACAGGCAAAAAGGGAGCGAAGAACATCACCTTTTGGTAATAGCCCTCCCTTCGATAAACTGAGGTCAATTGCGAGCTGAGGACACGCCTGTTGTGGCCCTTTCAAAGCCTCAACTGATTCGTTGGCCGGGCAAACCTCAGCGCCAGTTGGAACCGTGGAAGAGGAAATCTCAACACAAGACTCCTCACGCGACACTCTGGCGGTTCGCTCCGACATTCGGGCCCTCAACCTGTCTTTCGGCAGAAACGAACACAATCTTAAATAGGCGGGAAGGTGGGAACGTGCCACGGCCAGCCAACTCCCCCAGGTTGGGACCACGAAGCGTGTAGAAGATGCGGCTGGAAAGAAGATTGCCTGATTAACCCTCGAAGATTGTTGGACGTGTCCTCGCGCTTGCCTCAGTTGAGCCCTCAGCTCACCGACCCGGGGCGCTGGGCCGAGTCGGGCTCGCTTGGCTGATTTGGCGCTGAGGATACTCCAGGGTACCCGCATGGAGCTAATCAGGTCAGGATTGATCCCGATGCCCGCGCCGTTTCCTCTACAAGGTCGGGATTACCTCGCTTGTTATTTCATTAATAGCGGCCACAACTTTCGTTGCGGCTTCGTAAGCGCGCTGATAGCGGATCAGGTTCGCAGCCTCCTCATCCCAAGACACACGCGCGATATCCGCGCGTTGCTTTTGCAGTTGCATGAGAACCAGGCCCACGGCTTCTTGCTCGTCCGTGGCGCTTGATACCTTATTGCCGACCCTGCAAACAAGGTTCGAGTAAAAGTGCGTTGCTGTCTCACCCTTTACAACCGCCTGCTTCCGAATGTTCGCCATGGCCAGAGCATTAGCGTTGTCCCCTTGTGTGCCGTCGGCGCTGGCGGCGATCCTGGAGGGGTCGGTGATGGCCGTGGCCATGTTGTCAGCCGCGCCGCCCTTCGATCCCGGCAAAGGCTGGACAACCGGTTGGAAGAAGTTGCCCCCAGGGTCGCCGTTCAAATCGTACCCTTTCTGGTTCTGGCTGTTAATAGATGTGATGATACCCGATGCGAGGTTATCTGTATTGGAAAGTACGGACGGAATCGCCTGGTCCCGCGCTTCCAGCAGTCCTGCCAGTTGGCCACCGGTAAACTTCAAAGTCACATCGGTGCCTGGAGAGAAGATGTGCAGGAATCCGGTGTCTGGGTCCGCCGCCGTGCTTAGGGAAAAACTTTGGGCGGCAGCGACCAGCGGCACTCCGTTGCTCGTCGTGACTGTGAGGCTTCCGTCGCCCGAGTCCGTCACCACCACGTCCACAAGTTTCGAAAGACGGTCAAGCACCGAGTGCCGCTGATGATCGAGCCTCCCGGCCTGCTCGCTGTCGCCCTGTAGACTTGCGACGGGTTGATTCAGGCTGGCCAACTGTGCCGTGTGCGAGTCGATCTCTTCGACCGTCTGCCTCACCTCCTGGTCAACCCTCTCCTGAATGGTACGCAGTTGCTGCCCGGTCTCGCGGAAGGCCGAAGCCACGTTTTGTCCTGCCGAGATTACGACTTGACGCGCGGGGACATGGGTGGGATTTGCAGAAAGCTCCTGGAAGCTGTTGAACAACCGGTTGATGGCGTCGTCGAGCCCGGTGCCCTCCGTTTCATGGAAAAGCGACAGCACCGGATTCATGGAGCTCACAAAAAATTTGAGACGGTTCTGCTGCTGGATTTCTTCGTCGATCAGAAGTTCCAGGATATGGTCGCGGACACTTTGGACTCCCTCGAAATTCACCCCATTGCCAATCGAAATCTGCCCTGTGTCCAGAGGGGGGGCCTCAGTCAGAATGGGAAGCTGCCGGGAGTAACCGGGCGTGTTGACGTTGGAGAGGTTATTCGCAGTAGTGTCAAGCGCGCCTTGCTGCGCAAGAAGAGACCGCACCGCAAGCGAAAGACTTCCGAATAGATTCGACACAGCTCAGACCCCTACCTACGATGGAAATGACCGCGCGCTCCCGCCCGGCGATGGACTGTAAGTTCCAATGTAGTTGGCCATCACGTTGATCAGAACATTGATCGAGCGGCGCGAGCGCCTCAACTGCCCGGCGTAGACTCGGTTCAGCCGCCACGCGCTTCTGGACCACTTCGAGATCGTCCATGACTTGTCGCAACTGCAATGAGGAGCCAGCATCACACAGCCCTTGGAACGCGGCCGGACTCATCCCCTCAGGTTGCAGGCCGGATGCCACAGCCATTTGGCCCCGCAGAACCCTCAACTCGTCGTCCAGGGCGCTGATTCCGGAACAGAGGCTTTTTTGATACGAGATATGCTCACGAATCGCTTCCAAGTCCATGCCGGTGAAGGACTTTCGGCATTCGCGAAGTTCCCTGGCCGTCAGCCGCAGACTTGCCACTCGCCTCTTAAGAAGCCCAATGTACTGCCCAGTTTGTGACCTCTTCATGGCTCAGACCGAAATGTCAACGTGATGCTCTTGCTCGTTGTCGTCAATCGGCTCCTCCCCTTCATTCATTTCTATTTCACGGTTCTGGGTTCGGAGCCTTTTCTCCACGTGGTACGAGGCCGCATGTGCCCGCTGTTCTCGCGAGTCTGCGGCGCGAATGGGCTCAGGAATGGAAGGGGTTGAGAACTCATCCATGGGCGCGGCCTCCTAGCTTTCATCGTCCCCGTTACTCCTTGCCCCAGCAGATCAGAAGACATCGCCTGCGCAATCTGGTGGATGGGCACCTCGTAGCTACCCGCCTCGATCGCTTGTCTGAGGACGGCAACACGTTCCTGGCGCAGGTCCGGCAAACCGTCGAGGTCCGCCTTCAATTGTTGAACCTTCTCACGGTCAACCGAAAACTGGACCTCATCTGGAAAAAGGCCCACCTTCTCTCCCTTGATTTTGGGTTGGGGAGGACTACAACGCCCCAACGCTTTGTGGCCCAACGATTTCCGGAAAGGCCAAGGAAACATCAACCTTTATCCGCTGTCTCATCTATGTGCAATCTATCGGCACCATGGCCAGAACCTTTAGGCTTTCGTCAATTACTGCAAATTCCAGGCGCTTTCTCGGAACGCGATAAGGCCGGGGTAGGTAGGCAAAGCTGATAAGAAGGGGCTACGGAAGTCTGAAGTCTGATTCGGAATTATGAACTGAATTGCCCTCTACCTACTGCCATCTGCATACCCCTTACTGCCCACCTACCGTCTTCCGATCGTGGTTCCCGAACCCTGTTCTTTCCCCACCTACCACAAACGGCCTACGACCTACGTCCTTTCCTTTCAACAACATTCCCGCTTTAAACAGCTAACTATCTTTCTTTTCATAGACATTCCCGCTTCACCGCCAAGTTTTCCACAGCGGTCCTTTGTTTTCAATAACATTCCCGATTCGTTCGTTCACTTTTTAAACTTACTACGATTTTTTCTCCACGCATGGTGTGACATCTTGTCCTGGGGTGCGGAACGGCCGAAGCGTGCCGCCAACTCCTCGAATGCAGTAGGCAGTAGGCGGTGGCGAGAAGTGAGAAGGCAACTCACAATCCATAATTCACAGTTCAGCATTGCCCCAGCCCGAGCGCCTGCCACCTGACACCTGAATCCTGAATCCTGTTTCTTCCCCAACCCCACTTACAATCCTAGCCTATCGCTGCGGCATGTCAAGAGACATGAAGTCCACTTCCGATGTGTCCCCTGAACTCACCCTCGACCTGAGGCGCACTGTCTTGAAGTGGGCAGTTAGCAGAAGGCGCGGGCAGAACGCGGGGGTGAGGAGGGAGCGTGCGAGGGAGGCTGTCAGCGGTTGGTTCAAAAAGCGGGGCCAAGGACCGGGAGCTGGAAAGACAGTGACGAATCGCGCGACCGGCGCTGTCATCCTGAGCCGGCCGTGTGTTTTAGCAGACGAAGGATCTCCGTAGTGCAGGCGCCAGGCATGATGCCGATGTTGAATTCTGAACTACTTTCCTGTCTTAGCCCCATATGCCCGGCCAGTGAAGGACCGCGCTCCCTTGTCCGGCAGAGACTCGCATTTCAAGCAACTGGATAATGTTTGGCATTTCGACTTCTAGAGTCTTCGCCCACTTGGTTCTCTCCTCATCGCTCTGACTGAGAGCGCAGCTATCGAGCAGCTCCTTGTACTTGTTCTGATCACCCAGCGTGATGCGGGGAGGCTCTCCTCCAACTCTCACCCCGTGCATCAAGCAAACAAGATCCGCTGCCCGGACGATCTCCACCAAAACTACGTTTTGCCGCGCTTCCTGAGGTCGGTGGTGGTGTTCGAGCACCTCAATGAGCTCGGCGGAAAAGTTCCAACTGAGGCCAATGCATTTGCCGACCGAACAGTGGTCAACTCCAAATTGTTTCTGCTCCGATTCAAGTGACTCTCCCCAAAGGATGGCGCCGGGCGTAACATTGGGTTCCGTTGACCGCAGGGCAAGAATGAGAAGAGGAAGAACTCCTACATCGTGCAGGAGTCCTGCCAAATATGCCTGCTCCACCTCCGGGTAGCGGAGACAGAGGGCGCTGCGCGCACTCAAAGTCGCGGTTAACAGGCTGTGCTGCCAGAAGGACTGCAATTCGGTGGGAGAAAAACGGCTTCCGACGCACTCCACTAGCGAACAGTTCAGTACCAATGTCCTCAGCCGTTCCGTCCCCAAGAGGATCACCGCGTGTTCGATGTTGGAAACTCTTTCCCGCAAACCCAACAAAGGCGAGTTGCACAAGCGAAGGACCTGTGCGGCAAGGCTGGGGTCAGTTCGAATTACCCCGCAGACGCGCCTCAAGTCCACTGGTATGGTGTTTAACAAGGCGCTAAGCTCAAAAACATAAGCTGGGAGTGTGGGGATGCCGTCTACGAGCAGAGCCCTGATCTTGGCTTCTTGGCTCTGTTCCTTTTCCAAACGGTCTGATTCATCCGAACTTGCGCTCTCCCCACCCGCTCCACCCGGTCGGTTGAGTTGTGATGGCATGCCTTGTCTCTCTCCCAAAGCTCCATCGGCACGCGAGAGCAGGTCTTTAGGTGATGACAAAAAGGTAGGTGGTAGGCGGGGGGGGAGAACGACAGGCGACAGGTAGCAAGTGGCAGGAGCTAGGGGCGGGGGTTTTATAAATTATGAATTCTGAATTGTGAATTACTCACTGTCTACTGCTTACTGCCAACTGTTCTTCCCAACGCCCAAAGGAAGACACGAGAGGTTACGCGCGGAGGATCTTTGAGTCCTCCAGAGTGCGTGCTGGGTCATCGGCGGCGCGGCGGAAGTTGCAGGCGGTCACGTTCTCGTTCCTGCCCCCCGGCTGTCCGAAATCGCGAACCCGGGCTCGCGCTGCGTGGAAGAGCGCGTCGATTTCGTCGTGGTTAAAGATCTTGTCAAATATTTCCCGCCCGCCAGCTCACTCGTCCTTTCCAAGGGCGCTCGCGCAGTCCCCCGCGCATTGAGCAGTTCCTCCATTCGCGCTCGCAGGCGGATAACCACTGCGGAGTGCAACTGTGAGACTCGAGCCTCCCCGATACCCAGAACCGCCCCCACTTCCCTCATCGTGAGTTCCTCGTGATAGTAAAGCGCCAGCAGTTGGCACTCCCGCTCAGGGAGTTCGCCAATGGCCTCTGCTAGAAATCCCGTCATTTCGGAGCGCAAACAAAGGAAAAACGGATTTTCGGCAGGCGTGGATGAGCCGAGGGAACTGACCGCGCGATCAGACCCCTCTTCCATTGTTTCTGCCTGCAAGCTTCTCAAGTCGAGCCCCCGTAGTTCTCCCAGTAAGTGCTGGAATTTGTCGAGACTCATGCCCAGCTCTTCAGCCAGTTGAGACTCCGACGGGGAGTATCCCAAGCGCGCGCTTAATTTCTGATGGGCCTCCGCGATTTGGCGGGCCTTCCTGCGCAGCGGGCGGGGGCTCCAGTCAAGATCACGCAAGCTATCCAATATCGCCCCGTGTATGCGGTATTTGGCGTACGCCTTGAGGTCAACATGGCGCTCGGGGTCAAACCTCTGAATGGCCTCGATCAGTCCAAGAATGCCCGCATGGATCAGGTCTTCAAGCAGAACATGCGGTGGAAGCCGATCATGAATTCGCTTTGCGATGTATTTGACCTGAGGAAGCTGATCAACTAACAGACGCTCACGCTCGGCTTGGTTCAGATTGCCAAAGGAGGCATAAGCAGGTTTCACCTCCCGCAACGCCTGGACGCTATGGTCTCTCTGGGGTTGGGTTGTTACAAAGGTGCTCATCGCACTACCCCCACGGAATGCGGCAAGAGCTCCAACCCCAATCGAACAGGTGGGCCCGCATTCTCTTGTAGTCTTCAAGACTCTGAGTCAGATCTTGATTTGCTTTCTCAAGCTCGCGACGCAGCCGCCTGACTTCTGCCCGATGCTGAGAATAAGAGTTCTCAAGCGATAATGCCGCGTGCGCAAACGAGCGGAACGCCTTCAAGCGAGATTGCTTCGCAGAGCGTTGGCGCAACTGACATGTGAGGGTAGGCGCGGTCCTTCTTGGCTGCCTCCCAGGAAAAATCTGCATGGCTCGATGGGTAACAGCAGGAAACATGCCATTTTCCAGCCCCCAATCTAAGTTTCTTCTCACCCGACCACTTCAAATTGGCAGGCTCAGGTATTCAGAGCGAAGCACTGGCATGTCTTCGGACAGGATGAATGCCCGCTCGATGATGTGTTGCAGCTCACGAACGTTCCCAGGCCACGAGTAGGCCTCCAAAGTCCTGGCCACCTCGAAGGCTATTGACTTGCACGGAACCGCAGCCTCGCGACAGAACGAGTCCAGAAAGTGAGCTGCCAAGGGGAGTATGTCTTCTCTCCTCTCTCGGAGCGGCGCAAGTTCGATCGGAAAAACGCATAGCCGATAGTAGAGCGCGTCGTTGAAGCGCCCTTCGGCCATGGCACGCGCCAGATCGACGTTCGTGGCTGCGATCACCCGCACATCCACCCGGAATACGTCCGGGCTTCCCAACCGTTGGACTTCCCCCTCTTGCAGGAAGCGCAGTAACTTGCCCTGCATGCCCAGAGGCAGTCCTCCCACTTCGTCCAGGAAAAGCGTGCCACCATGCGCAGAATGGATCCTTCCCAACCGCGACTGGAATGCTCCCGTGAAAGCCCCCCGACTATAGCCGAACAACTCAGACTCCAGGAGAGTCTCAGGAATCGCGGCAGAGTTCACAATGACAAAAGGCTGCCGGGCCCGCGAGCCGAGATTGTGGATGGCTCGCGCCATCAGTTCTTTCCCAGTCCCCGTCTCCCCCATGATGAGAACCGTCGTATCACGCGGGATCACCAGTCTCGCCAGACGATAGGCCCGTTGCATCGCCCGGCTCGATCCCATCATCCCGGGCAATGGCTCTTCCCCCTTCACCTCCGTCACGATCCCAGCCGTGCCGCCCGGGCGCTCCCTCAACCCTTCCGCTCCTGTTTCGCACTCCCTCGACTCCTGCGCATCGGGAAAATCCAGTGGCAGGTCCTTTTGTGGGGAAAGCCTCTCAACCAGGCGGCGTTCCTCAACTTCGGAGCCAACGACCAGGACCTGCACCTGAGGATGGCGGGCCTTGATAATGTCAACCAACTCCGACACATCAAGGTCTGGCAACCAACGATCAAGAAGGAGTGCTTTGAACGCTCCTTCCTCCACCAGTGATAACGCCTCGGCTCCGCCCAGCGCCTCTTCCACGGTCCAACTGCGAGACCCCAACCGTTTGAGAATGCGCTCCCGAAACTCTTTGTTTGCGCTCGCAACAACAGCGGCGCTGCGAGCCTCGCACGCCGGTTTTAAATCCGATGAGCTCATCTTACATTCCAATGATACTTATTATAGAGATAGCATCATTAGAGACTAATAAACCTTGTATTAGAATTCTCTAAGATTAAAGGGCGAGTAAGATGTGGGATCCTTCAGGCAAAAGAACTAACTTTGCCCTGCTTCACCATAGCCATAGCCTGCTGAGAAGCCCGTTCATTGCCCTTCGTGCGGTGAAAGGGGGAGGCAAATCTTGCAGATGAGGGGGGGAGTCTCAGCAGATATAATCAGGACGCTGCCTCCCAGCGCCTCGACCGCTCTGCGCACCGGGGCCCAATCCCCCTCTTCACTGTCCGGGGCTAATGCCCTCTGGGATTCACGTTCAGGGATTTCGGCGCACTCCGGCGGGGAGTACACCTCGGCCCGTTGCGCACTCGCCGAGATGGTGAGACAAGCGCTGCCCTCCTTGGTTGATAGGCTCACTTCCAACTTCCCTCCTGATGGGCTCTGCTGGATAGCGTGGAGCAATCCCAGACGCAGAGCCACGAGTAACTGCGCCGGATCGGTTTGAACGAGGCAGTTGTCCCCAAACTCCACATGGACAGCGAGCCGACGAGAATCCGAGAGTGGACGCAATTGTTCCAGCGCCACCCGGACCAGCTCGCCGAACCCAGCCTCGTCATTCACAAGATCGCTTGTCCCCCCCTCGGTCAATGCCCGGTACGACTTAAACAATTGGACTAAGCCCTCCGCCTGTGCAAGTGACTGC
>Ga0181533_1006780_pt1 | contig 10253 bp, 9 predicted proteins | sample PEATcosm2014_Bin_45_FD_119772 | JGI IMG/M metagenome (GOLD analysis project Ga0181533, IMG submission 119772) | Peatland microbial communities from MTU Mesocosm Facility, Houghton, MI, USA - PEATcosm2014_Bin11_60_metaG | ecosystem: Environmental > Terrestrial > Soil > Wetlands > Peat | place...
CGAAGCCAGAAGCCCAATGCGGCGCAACCCTCCGGGCGGCATGTCTTTTTGCCTCAGCCTTTGTTGCTCGCTCCTCACAGACCCGTGAAGGGTATGCTCGTCGCTCGCGCCTCGGCTGAGGCAAAAATCCATCGCCGCAAATGCCAACGTATTTGTAAGACACCACACTGGTTCCGCGCGTTCCTCCAGAAGGCCATGCAGGCAGCCGACAACCTGGTCTTCATCGGGCTGGCCCCCGCGTGGTTCGTCCGGGCCCGCCAGGAGGACATGCGGCGGGCGCGGTTCGCCCTGGTGGAGCTGTGCGCCCTGCCCATCCCGCGCGACTGGCCCCAGTTCGGCATCGAGCTAACCGCCGGCTGGGCGCGCCGAGGCTGGCAGGGCGCCATCGCCCACACGCGCCCCTCCGAGGAATCGCCCGAACGGTGAACCCATCGCCGAGGACGCGCAGTCTGGTGACCAGGCCCTCGACCCGTGGCCCTGGCGGCTCGGCCCAAGGCGAGCCTTGGTACGGTCTGACCCTGCTCATGGATATGTTCTGTAGCGCCGGATTAGGCCGGGTGACAGGGGCGGTTCCTCAAAATCATTAGAAATCGCCCTTTTTTCATTTTTCAACTCGTCATTATCCCGGTACCCGCCATGACAAAACACCCGTGAAAAATCGAATCTTCAACCGGTGGCCCGACCCCACGCTTCATTTGGCCGAGGCTGATACCTTCTGTCCTTCGATGTCCGGCAACCCCGCCGCATGGAGGATGACAGCAGTCGCTTCCCTTTTGTGACTCTTGATGAAGGTCAATCGTGCGCCGTCGATCTTGATGAAGAAGTTTGTTTCCGATTCCGCGTAGATACTGAGCGGACCGGGAGTCGCGCCGCTGGCCGTGATTTGCCCGAGCAATTGCTCGCCTTGCCGCCAGATCCTCAGCTCCATTCCCGGGGGAGGTAGCGCGGCATTGGGCGCAAATCTGTAGCGACCGGTGCAGGCATCGAGAAGTTTTGTCTCCAGCTTTACTGCAATGGGCCTGCTCGGTGGTTCGGGGGCTGTGGGCGGATCATCAGAGATTTTCTCATAAGTAAATGTGTCATCCTGGTAACGCAGCGTTAGACCGGTCACCTTGCCCCCGGGGACTTGGGAAAAAACCATAGCGGTTCCGCTCAATCTCTCGAAAAAGCGGGTTTCTGATTCCGGCATTAGTTCGCCTGAGATGGGCGGCAACAATGCATTTACCGGCCAGGCACTTGAGCCCGTGACCTGGGCGAAAAGGCGGTCCCCCGCGCGGCGAATACCGATGCCGGGCTCGGACGGCGTGCCAGCCGAACGCTTCCAGGAACGCCGGTATTGCCCCACATACGAATTATTCTCCATTCCGCTGCCCTGACTCTCCCTTGGCCGGCGATCCGACCGCCATTCGCATTTGAGTAAAAAGCCGCCCAGACCGAGAAGTTCATTGCTCATCCTGGAATTTGAAAGTACGACCACGCCGTGCCGCCGCTCCTTGTCGAAACCCACGAATGCCAAGTGGCCGTATGTGGCTCCGTTGTGCCAGACCGTTTTTGTTCCCCGCGGGTCGCGCGAGATAATCCACCCCAACCCGATACTAAAGTCTGCCAGCGTGTTTAAGAAGCGGACCGCATGAGTCCTTTCCATGGTCGGCACGAGCGGGGAGGGCGTGAGGCCGAGGTTGGCCGAAAGGTATTTGACCATGTCGCTGGCCGTCGACTTCAAGGCCGAAACGGGCGCCAACGCGCCAAAATCGCAACTCGGAAGCGCGTAACCGCAGTGACTGTGTCCAATGGCGAACCTGCTTTTTAGTTCTGGCGTCAGGGTAACTCGTGTGCTGTCCATCTGCAATGGCCGGCAGATTCGGTCCACCACGATCGATTCGTAATTCGTTCCCGCTTTCAGGGCTGCCGCGTGGCCAACCAGAGCCATCCCCGGGTTGGAATATTCAAACTGGCTTCCAGGGTCGCGGGTCAACTGGTAACTGGACAGGAATGCATACAACTTTTCGACGCTATAATCAGTACAGGGAGCGTCCACGTACCTGGGATCATAGTGGTCTGGCTCGCGGTTGTCCGGTTCACACGGAAGGCCGGAGGTATGCGTTGCCAATTGGAGCAAAGTGATCTCCTTGCCGTTTCGGGCTGGCATCCTGACCGACTTTGGTAAATAGCTTGCTAAAGGATCATCCAGCTTCATCTTCCCCCGTTCGACCATGTCTTGCAGCAGCAGAGCGGTAAAGGTTTTCGTGACCGATCCGATCTCGAAAACCGTATCGCCGTTAACTTCCTTGCCGTTATCCAATTCCCCGCAACCGACAATGCTGGCGCCGCTTTCGTCCACCAAACCGACCACGATGCAAATGTTTATTTTTTCTGCTTCGACGCACTGCTGCAAATAGGCATGGATGGCATTGGTGAAATCCTCCCCCGCGGCTGAAAATGGAACGTGCAACAAAACCAGAGCAAAGCAGGTGAATCGGACGATTTTGTGTATGCTCATAATTCTTAATTCTCCGCCAACACGAAGTATGGCCGCGCTCAACAGTTTGGCGTTATCATGCTTTTGACAGCGCTGCCGACGGTTCGTCACGTCCGGATGAGGCCGAGTACAAGGCGAAATTCCTCGAATGCGTGAGGGATTTCGCCTTTTTGCCTTTTCCAACTCGGCATTGTCAGAACCCTTGCAGGCAGGCCAAGATCTGATCGGGAGGACGGTAGCGAGCTACCTGGCCTTGGAAAGGCTCTGTTTTGGCCAGCGCCTGTTCTTTGAGTTCCAAATTGGCGTGCAGATAGATCTGGGTGGTATCCATGGATTCGTGTCCCAGCCACAGCGCGATTACTGAGCGGTCCACTCCGTCTTGCGAGAGGTCCATCGCGGTGGTGTGCCGCAGCACGTGGGGAGAAGCCCGATTGGTTTTCAACGACGGACACGCCACTCGCGCCAGCTTGACGTGTTGGGCCGGGATGTATTGGACGCCATCACGGGTAAGAGGTTGACCCCGGGCGTTGATGAATACCGCTTCGTCGGGCTGACCGTCACGTTCCCGGAGCCAGTGGCGCTTTTGCAGTGCCTCCGCCGCATGGGCGCTGGCTTGCACCAAGGCTGCCTGGGATCGGCCGAGGGCCTGTTCCCGCTCAGTTCTGATCCGATTCAGTTCCGCCTCGGCGCGGGATACCGCCAGTTCAAGCTCCGTCGCACGGTTTTGGGCGGCGAGGGCGGTCCCGTCCAGCCGCTCATTTTCTGCGGCCAAGGTCTTGAGGTTTTCGCGCAGGTCTGCGGCCACGGCCTCCTGCTGGGTGCGGCCCTCCTCGACAGCCAACCCCCAAATCTCTCGGAAGGCTTTCAAGGCCTCCGGGGAATCACTGACCGGCTGTGCCGCCGCCTCGATCTCGGCTTTGAGGCGGACCAGGGTGGACATCGAACCTCGGTGATCCAACGCGGCGTGGAGGAGCGCCAGGGTGGGCTTTTTGCCTTGATCGCCTAGATCACGCATGGCGGTGACGGTCATCCCGGCGACCGAGTCGGAGTCGGCCGCGGCGGGCCTGGCGGTCCGATCAGGGACTTCTGAATGGAGAAACTTACGTAGATTCTTTGCCCATAGGGAGCCTTTGGAATGAACGGACGCTGGCCGCGCAAGTTCCTATACCATTTTAGGGACTTTTATGCTACATATTATCGGCTCCTTTGTCAGGAGAGAGAAGCTTTGACTTGGAGTTGTTTGGGTGTTTATGCGCTGTCCGAAGTGCCAGTCTCCGAATGCCGACCGTGCGAAATTCTGCAATGAATGCGGGGCACGGCTGGAGCAGCTTTGCCCAAGTTGCGGTGCCGCCAGCCCTCCCGGCGGCAAGTTTTGCGGCGAGTGCGGACAGGCACTGGGGGCTGGCCAGGCCGAGAGCAAACCGGCTTCGCCAATGGTCGTGCAAGCAACGACTCCTCGCGAAGAGCGGCGTCGGGCAACCGTGCTGTTTGCCGATCTAACGGGTTTCACCAGCTTGTCTGAGCAACTGGACCCGGAGGACGTCAAAACCCTGGCGCACCGCTGCACCGAACGGTTGAGCGAAGAAGTGCGCCGCTTCGGCGGAACGGTGATTAACATCGCTGGCGACCAGGTCGTAGCGGCGTTTGGCGCCCCGGTGGCCCACGAGGACGATGCCGAACGGGCGGTGCGCGCAGCCTTGGCGATGCGGGATTGTCCGTTGCAGGACAACGCCAGCCGGCCGATCCAGATCCATCTTGGGGTGAATACGGGTGAGGTGATGGCTGGCTTGATAGGTCCCGAAGAGCACCAGGGCTATACCGTGATGGGCGACACGACCAACGTGGCGGCCCGGCTCATGAGCGCGGCGCCGGCGGGCAGCGTGCTGGTAGGGGAAGAAACCTGGCGCGCGACTCGCGGGGTCATCCGATATCGCGACCTGGCCCCGGTGTTAGCCAAGGGCAAACAGCAACCGGTCCGGGCTTGGGAGGCACTCGAGCCGTTGGCGGCGCCCAAGTCGCGCCCGTTGGGAAGCGCTCCGCTGGTGGGACGCGATGAGGAGTTGGGAATCTTAGCCGCGACCTGGCTGCGGGTCGTGCGGGAACGACGTCCACATTTGGTGAGCGTGTTGGGAGAGCCGGGCATCGGGAAGTCTCGCTTGGTGTCAGAGTTTGAGAAGCGGTTTTGCCGCGACGCTGTGGTATTGCACGGGCGGTGCTTGCCCTATGGCGAGGCGTTCGCGTACGGTGCCTTGACGATGGTCCTCAAGGAGGCAGCCGAAGTGGCCGCCGGGGCCAGTCCGGAGGCTGCCCGTTCCCGCTTGGAGGCCACGGTCCGGGGCGTCGTCCCCTCCGACCCGGAGGCCGGAACCCAGGGAGGCGGGAGGGAAGTTAGCCAACACCTGGCGCTGCTGAGCGGGCTTGACGGGCCGGAGGACCGGTTCGAGCAACCCCCGGACCAGCGTACCTTGCACGCATCGCTGCGGCGGTTCCTGGAAGCCTTCGCGGGGCAAAGGCCGCTGTGCTTGATATTTGAGGACATCCAATGGGCGGAGGCCGCACTCCTGGAATTGATCGAGTACATTGCCGCGCGGGCCAAACCGGTCCCGCTCCTTCTGATCACCCAGGCCAGGCCCCAACTGCTGGAGAAACGCCCGGCTTGGGCGCAGGGAGTTAAGGGCTTTACGTCGGTGCCACTCGAGGCTCTCAGCCCGACCTCGGGCGGTGAGTTGATCCGGGCGCTCTGCCGCGAGCGCGGCTTGGCCGAGAGTGCCGCCGAGCAGATAGGGCGCGGGGCGGGAGGCAATCCCCTCTTTGCGGAGGAGTTGGTGGCGATGCTCTCTGAACGTCCGAGGGGCGGAGGCCTGCCTTTGGCCGTCACCGCGCTCATTGCCGCGCGGTTGGATTTGCTGCCGGCTGCGGAACGCGACTTGCTGGAACTGGCCGCGGTTTTTGGCAAGACGTTCTGGACCGGCGGCCTGCGCTCGCTGGGCGCGCCCAGAGAGCTGGGCGAACACCTCGAAGCACTCGAACAGAAAGACTTGATCCGCGCCCAAGCCCGGTCCCAGTTTTCTAACAACCGGGAATATGCATTCAAACATGACCTGATCTGTGATGTCGCCTACGAAAGGTTGCCGCGCAGCCGCCGCCGGGCATTGCACGAGTATGTCGCTGACTGGATGGAATGCGCGGCGGGAGAACACCTGGACAGCTATTCCGATCAGCTCACCTACCACGCCTTGCGCGCCGGCCAGGAGCAGAGAGCCCTCAACTATTTGGAGAAGGCGGCGGAGCGCGCCTTCCGGGCCGCGCTCTATCAACAAGCCGCCGCATTTCTCGAGCAGGCTATCGGCATCGCCACCCGCCTCGGTTCAGGCCGAAACCTCGTGGCTCTTCGCAGTCTGCGCGGCCGGGCGCTGGAAATGACCTTGAAATGGCCCGAAGCCCGTTCTGAGTTCGAAGCGGCCTTGGCCGGCACTGGCGAGGAGCGGAGCGCGCAACGGGCCGAGTTGCTGCTCGAGGTGGCTTGGATGTCCTTTTGGTTGCACGATTGCTCCAAGCTGCGACCTCACGCCAACGAGGCGCTCGCATTGGCCGAGGAAGCCAATCGGCCGGACCTGGCCGCCGGGGCCCTCTACCAGTTGGCGGCCGCAGAGAACGCCGACGGCGAGACCCGGGCGGGTGTGGAGTTGTGCCGCCGTGCCATAGCCAGAGTGGGTCGTCCGCATGTCCCTCACCATACCCACTTGCCAACCATTCTTTTCTACCTTGTGGGCGAATACCAGGAAGCCATTGACCTGGGATATCAAGCGCTGGAGTACGCCCGGGAACGCCAGGACCTGGCCGAGGTTCTGCGAATTCTGCCCCATGTCGGCCTGGCGCTTTCCGGAAAGGGCCGCTACGCCGACGCGCAAGGGGCCCTGCACGAAGCCAGGCGGCTGGGGCAATCCGGCGAGCTTTGGTCCATGCACGCCCGCGTCGTGGCCGTGACCGCGGGGTTTCACTTGGATGTGTTCGACTTCCCAGGGAACGAAGCCTTGGCTATGGAAGCCCGCGAGTTGGCCAAAGCCGCCAACTTTCCAGCCTCGGTCTGCAGCGCGGGGATTGATCTCCTGATCAACTTCGCCAGGCGCCATGACGCAGGCCGGGCGGAAGCCTTGATCGATGAAGTGAGGGAGGAGATCCAACGCACCCGAGGGTTCCATCTTGCCCAATGGCGATTGCGGCTGGCCCAGGCGGAGGCCGAGATTGCCCTGGCCCGAGGGGACTGGTCGGAGGCGGTGAGCCTGGCCGCAGACTCCTTGGAACTTAGCCGCAAGGGCGGACGGCCGAAGTATGAAATCGCTGCGCTAGAGACACGCGGAAAGGCCTTGGCCGCCCTCGGCCGAAAGCAGGAAGCGGTGACCGATCTCAAAGCCGCAGTGGACCTCGCGCGTCCGTTCGGCGATCCGGCCCTGTTCGTTCGCGCCGCCTCCGGTCTGTTGGCGACCGACGGCAATGATGCTCTGCTGGCCGAGGCGCGTGGCGCCGCCCACCGAGCGCTTGGGGCGCTCCCAGATGAGGAATTGCGGCGGCGCTTCGCGGCGGCAGAACCGGTCCAGGCGCTCGGGTCGTTGGGTTGAGGGGTCAGCCGTTAGGGCAGTGCTCGAGTAAAAAAACGTCGGCCGTGGCGTGGAAACCATGCGCCAACCAATCGAGGAAGGCCGCATCACTATCTCGCGTGCCGCGGGCAGACCGCAACGCGAGGCCGCAACTGTCTCGACTCCTGGCGAACGGAGGAGAGGGATCGGACGAGCTCGGAAAACTCAGCGAATTTCAACAATTCGCGAACCTGTATCAAAAGCCTGCTTGATTTGGGCAATCGGACTCTAAAAGTGTCCAGATGCGCCTGCTTGCGCCAATTGCCAACCCTCACCCAAACGAGTCTGCCATTTGCGCCGGGTGACGTGGCAATGAAGTAAAAATCCTCGTCTTTACTGATGACCGCGATGTCGTTCGCAACCGCGTAACGCCAGATGGCCATGTCCGGGGCTTGTTTCAATCCAAGTTCGCGGACGTGTTTTGCGGAATGGCCTTGCGATTCGAGAAAGCGCGCCAACGCGGGCGGCAGTTGGTGGTCAACCAGGAAGTTCACGCACCTTGCAGCACGACATGGTCGGCCTGATGCGCCGCGTATTCAATCGCTGCCAAAATGTCTTCGCGTTCGAGGTCGGGGTAGTCCTCCAATATTTCCTCGTAGGAAGCTCCCGCGCTAAGCAATTGCAAGACATCCGTGACGCGCATCCTCATGCCGCGAATACACGGACGCCCGCCGCATTTTCCCGGCTCGATGGTGATACGCCTCAGCAACTCAGCATTCATGCCTGGACCTTAATCTTCAATCGGGGAGCAGACAAGTATTTGTACGGGCTGCTTGGCTATAACATGTCGCTCCCAACGGAGCTTGGCGTGGAGGACGGCACCCCGATGCTTCCCCGCAACGGCGATGACCGCATCCAAGCCCCCGACGCCCTGGCCCCCGCGTGGTTCGTCTGGGCCCGCCAGGCGGACATGCGGCGGGCGCGGTTCGCCCTGGTGGAACTGTGCGCCCGGCCCATCCCGCGCGACTGGCCCCAGTTCGGCATCGAACTGACCGCCGGCTGGGCGCGCCGAGGCTGGCAGGGCGCCATCGCCCACACGCGCCTCCTCCAGGAATTGCCCGGAGGGTAGGTTTGCAAAGAGGACGGGGCCGAAAGGCCCCGCCCTGTGGTTCAAGCCGCTCAATTCAAGGAGCGGAAGCTTTCGGCCAGTTCCCAGATGCCAAGGTTGATCCGGCGAGTTGAACACACCCCGCATGGCCATAGGGCATCGATTCTGCCGGCTTGCAGCCGCATCAATAATGCGGCTCGTCATCTCTGTTCCACCGACGGAGTGACACATCGTCGTGGTCCAGGAAAAGCCGTCTGAAGGTCAACGCCTCGACGTGTCCGTCGCAAAACGCGACGTTGCCCTGCTTCTGATGCCGCACGGCGGCCCGTGTCACGGTCCCTGCAATCTCCTCTCCAATGGCGCCGGAATCCTCCTGGCGCATCAGGCCGGAGTCCGACTCCATGACGGTGTCCGCAGAATAATCGCTGCCGGACTTGGGCAAGAGCTTCAGGCTGTCCCCCAGCGCCAGCCTATCGGAGGGAACTCGCACGTCCGCCTCCCTCACATAAAGGTAAAAACCGTTCGCGGCCGCTACTCCTTCGAGCCCAAGGGGCCCGGACGGAGGGGGACCTCCCGGCCCAATATAACCGGTTTCGTTGTAGCCGTAGGATGCGCAGGCGGTTAAACTGTCAATAAAGCCGGCCGGAGCGGCATAGACACGGCCAGGGCATCGCCTTACCCCCTGCTCGCCCTGTTGGTTGACCACCAGCATTCCGCCAGAGACGAGCCAAAACGGTCCTTGCCCGACTATATTGGTAATTACGTAACCGGTCTCCGGGTAGGCTCCACAATCCAGGACGTACGACAGTAGTCGAAGATCCAATTGCCGCAGATTGCTCCTGCAATTGATTGACTTTGCCCGCGCCTTGGCTGCCGAGAACACAGGCAGAAGCAAGGAGGCGAGTATCGCGATGATCGCGATGACGACCAATAGTTCAATTAGAGTAAAAGCGCGGCGCGGGGCCTTTTGGGCAGTCCTAATCGAACGTCGAATCTCAGGAGTTCAAGGAGCGTGAATGCTGGACTGCCGGTGACCCTCTTGGCAGGCCCAAGCCGGTTGGCCGGATCCAGTTTCCGGTAAGGCTCGCTCATAAAATCCTGTGCTTGCTAATCCCATACGGCTGGCGAGGGGCAAGGTCAAGGGAATTGGTGAGACACACCCAACGAAGATTGGGCCCGGGAGAGGCTTTCCACCGGAACAATTTCGAGCCTTGCCCCTGCCAGACAAACCCAGGACCTTGGCACCGAAACGCCCACGATGTTGCAAGACAACAGCTTGCGTCGCTTCCTGGAGGACGCGGAGAATACAAGATAAGATTGTCATTGTCGGCCTCCCGGACATCCGCGACCTCCGCGCCGCCGACCTCTCCCCCTCCATGAACCCCCCGGTACCGAGCCGCGCCCGTCCGCGCCTCCTGCTCTAATCCTGCTCCTAATCCTACTCCAAATCTCCCCTCTATGACCGCCCCCAGTACCGCCCCGCCCACCCTGAATATTTGTCGCAGCCTGTGCCGAGATCCTCATCCCGAACCCTAAGCCCCCCTTCCCCGCCACTCCGGCCACCAGCACCCCGCAGACCGTCCCGGCGGCCAGTCCTCACTATTGACACTTTTTGCGGTCACGCGGAAGGGCCGTAATGCCCATCTGCACCCGGCAATTGCCCCGATTGGAAGCGGGCTTGCAATATCGCCATGAGCAGGTATCATTTCCTCAAGAGCATGACAGCCTATCCACTGGGACTGCCCGACGAACTCATGGAAGAGGTTAAGCGGACGGCGGCGGACACTCATCTTTCGATGGCAGACGCCATGCGTCAGGCCATTAAAACCACCGTTTGAGGCGTTCTTCTTGTCGCGGCAGAGGAGGCAAGCAACGTGGGTGGGGACTCCCATGTGCAAGCGCTCCGCAATCCATGCCAGCGTCAGCGTGGTCTCGCGCCGCAGCCGCGCGGCGTCGAACACTTTCTTGAGGTCGGCAACGCCGGAAAAGATCGCCGAGATTTGCTCGAAATGGAGATCGGTAGCCCGCGCCAGGAGCCGCGCCACCGTGGTCTTGCAGGTGCCCGGCGGGACCCAGAAGATGAGCGAGA
>Ga0181533_1006788_pt1 | contig 10244 bp, 11 predicted proteins | sample PEATcosm2014_Bin_45_FD_119772 | JGI IMG/M metagenome (GOLD analysis project Ga0181533, IMG submission 119772) | Peatland microbial communities from MTU Mesocosm Facility, Houghton, MI, USA - PEATcosm2014_Bin11_60_metaG | ecosystem: Environmental > Terrestrial > Soil > Wetlands > Peat | place...
CTACACGTCTACTACGGGTTCGAGACCTGGCAGGCCATGGCTACGCAACGAAAGAATGCCTACGCCCAGTCTCAGATCGATTTCTTCAAGACGAAGCTGGCCCAGCTATCCGACCAGGGCGTCGTGTCGCATGGCCGCGTGGGACAGGTCGAGCTGGCCAAGGCATACCTGGGAGCCTCCCTGTGGCTGTACCCCACGAACTTCCTTGAGACGTCATGTTGCCATCCCGACACCTTGATTTCCCTCCCAGGCGATCACCGACTCTCCCAACCCTACCGAGTCCGCATAGCCGATCTGGCCGGCAAGACCAATTTCCCCGTCTATGCCTATGATTCGGTGAAAGATTGCTTCTGCATAGGCACTGCCCTATGGTGCAAACAGACAAAAATCGCCGAGGAGATGGTCGAGATAACCCTGGATGATGGATCTTCCCTGAAGCTTACCCCCGAACAACTGGTGATGGGCTTCAACGATCAATGGACAGAGGCCGGCAGCCTGCAACCAGGAGATCGCCTGTTGGCCCTACATCACCGTTATGCAGTAATGATCAAGGATACCAGTGGAAAATGGATAGAAGAATCCAGGCTGGTAGGAGAATGGCTGGCAAACCAACAAGGATTCTCCCTCACCAGAAAACTACACGTAGATCACTTAGATCCCTTGAGACTGGATAATTTCCCCGAACATCTTCAAATTCTCTCCGATTCCGAGCACTTCAAGAAAACCCACAAAGGCAAATTTCAAAGACACGCGGCGACCCTGAAAAAAGCAGCAGCCAGCCGCAAATGGATTGCCGACAACCTAGAGACAGTCACTGCCAAGCTCAAGCAAAATGGCAAGAAACTTTGGAATGACGTCAATGCATTATCCCCCGAAGATCGCGCCGCCTGGTGCAAGGAACGAAGCCGAAAAAAACAAATAAAAATGAGACTGCGCTCGTTGTTCCCTGACTTCGAGGAAAGAGTCAGGAACTTGGCCGTGCGTCACGCCCAAAAAAACCAACTCCTCGGACACGGCTTCTGGGATTGGATGGCCATATTGCCCCCCGAGCTTCAGCGAAGCATCATTGAAGACACCGTGGAAGGGAAATGGAACCATCGGGTTATATCGGTGCGTCGCATACCAGGGGGTCCCGTCTTCGACATGGAAGTATCCAAACACCATAATTTCATAGCCGGAGGCATCGTGATACACAATTGCATCTCGGCCATGGAAGCACAGGCCGCGGGAACCCTGCCCATCGCCACCAAGCTCGCCGCCCTGGCCGAGACCGTAAGGCACGGCATCCTGGTGGCGCCACCGAACAGCGAGAGCCGGTACGAGCAAGAATTCCTCGGGCACGTGAGAGACTTCCTGGAAGGACGGCAAGCCGCGATCACCGACCAGGTGATCGCGGCCGGACGGGAATGGGCACTGCGATCGCTATCCTGGACGGCGGTGGCAGGGCAATGGGAGGAACTGTTCGAGGAAAGGCTGAAGAAAAAATGAGCCAATGTCCCTCATTCCCTCCCTCCAGGCTGCCGAGATCCCTGATAGCATTCGATCCCTGCCCTCCCGACCATCCCTCGCCCAATGCCCACGATGACCCAAGTACCCCCACGAAGGATTGAGGCATGAAGAACAAGAAGAACCCAAAACCCGGCATGGCCAAGCTATTGACGGCCACGCGGATCCTGGTGGAAATCTTCAAGGTGCGCGATGTCCTGTCGAAGGTGAAGCACGAACTGGAAAAACAGATCGATCTCACCCGCAAGATCGACAGCCAATTGTCCGAGGAAATGAATTTCCATTGGCAAGTGATGGATGGCATGAGAATGGGCATGGGGCTGAAACCCCTCCCCCACGCCCTGGCCGTCAAGCGGTGGCTCAAGAAACAGAAACGACAGTGACCCAGCCAGGATGAAGATCACCTTCTGGAAAGGAGTATTCGTGGCCCAGGCCGAGGCGTCGGAGAGATCTGCGCTGGAACGTGCCGGGTTCGCCATGCACGAGCCCACCCTGTGCGAGGACAAGGCCCGGTGCAAGGCATGCCGGGGCAAGATCGGGAGATACTACTGGTCCTCCCGCGTGGAAGACGCCACCCGGCTCAGGTCCCACTGCAACGACCTGGCCTTGCGGGCCATGAAGAACCACCTGGACCGGCTGGAGAAGTCCAGGGCCGTGACCGCCGACATCGAGGTCCCCCATCCCCCGGGGATGGACTACCTGCCCTACCAGAAAGCCGGAATCTCGTATGCCCTGCAACGGAAAGACACCCTGATCGGGGATCAGCCAGGCCTGGGCAAGGATCAGCCCCTGGACGCCAAGCTCCTGACGCCCACCGGATGGACCCTGATGGGACACATAAAATTGGGCGATCTTATCATCGGCTCCGACGGACTCCCCCACCCGGTGACCGGCATCTTCCCCCAGGGCAAGAAGAAAGTCTTCAGGGTCACCTTCCAGGATGGATCCTCCACGGAATGCGGAGACGAACACCTATGGGAGGTCAACACTTCCCTGCGCAGATGGGGCGGATACGCCCCTCGCATCAAGACTCTCCGAGAAATCCGATCCAGGTTGACCGACAAGGATGGCAAGCGAAGGCATTTCATCAAGCTGGCCAAGCCGATCGACTTCAGGACAAGCTTCAATCCATTCATATGCCCCTACGTGATGGGCTACCTGCTAGGCAACAGAGGATTCTCTCAAGTCAGCGTCCGCGTCACCATCCCCGACCCTGAATCCGTCAAGAGGATCAACCATCTCCTCCCACCAGGATTCATCCTCTCCCAGCAAACCCCCATCGACTACATCATCACGTACAAGGACAAGAAAAAACGCAGGAAATCAAATGCTGTCCTGGATGAGATGAGACGCCTGGGGCTCATGGGACATCGAACTGAAAAAAAATTCATCCCACCAGAATACTTCTGGATCGATGCCCAATCACGCCTGGACTTATTACAGGGACTGCTCGATGCTGATGCCCACTCGCGTCCCCTGGACGGCAACGTCGAGTACAGCAGCTCATCGCCTCGACTCGCGCGTGACACGCAGCAACTGATATGGAGCCTAGGGGGGACTGCCAAGATCCGTCCCAAGCCCACCAAGAGACTCCCCTCGTACCGGATGAGCGTCAGGATGCCCCCCGGAATCCCTCTCTTCCGGTTGAGACGGAAACTGATATGCCAGGGAAAATGGACAAAATATCCTCCTTACAGGGTCATCGCATCCGTCAAAGAAATTGGGATCAAGGAAACCCAGTGCATCCGGGTAGATTCGCCAGACGGCCTCTACGTCACCGATGACTTCATCCTCACCCACAATACGGTAGAGGCGCTAGGGTTCATCAACTACCTCAAGGCAAGGCATGTCCTGGTGGTGGCACCCGCCACCCTGTCCTTCAACTGGAAGCTGGAGGCCGAGAAGTGGCTCGTCGAGCCGTATGAGATCTTTATCCCCGAGGCTGGCATGGATGCCATCCCGGAGATTGGGGATCGCCGGCTCCTCGTGATCTGCAATTACGAGAAGCTGGCCACCCGGGCCAGGGACGGCACGGAACAAGAAACGGAGTTCGCCAAGAGCCTGAGACGGGTATGGGACGTCTCCGTCTTCGACGAGGCCCACGCCCTCAAGAACCCAGGGTCCAAGCGCTCACAGGCCGTCCTCGGCGAATTCGGGCTCATGCGCCGATCGCACAGGACCCTGTTCCTCACCGGGACCCCCATGGAGAACTTCCCGAAGGAGATCTGGCCGATAGCGGCCTCCATCTGCCCGGCCAAGTTCGGCGACTGGTGGGACTTCGCGCGGCGGTACTGCGGGCTGCACTCCGAGATGCACGGCACCCACAAGGCGTGGGTGAGCACGGGATCTTCGCACCTCTCCGAACTGCAACAACGGCTACGCTCCACCTTCATGGTGCGCCGGCTGAAGCAAGACGTCCTCAAGGAACTGCCCCCCAAGCGGCGACAGCTCGTCGTCCTGGGCGACTCCCAGATCGACTGGTCCCAGCACCCCGAATTCCGGAAATGGAAGGAAATCTACGAGAGACGCTACGAGGAAGCCCTCGCCAAGCTGGAGGCCGCCAAGACCACCGCCGAATACCGGGCCGCCATGAAGGCACTGGATGCCTTCATCGGCATCGCCTTCCAAGAGATGTCGGAGTTCCGGCACAAGACCGCCCTGGCCAAGCTGCCCATGTGCGTGAGTTACCTGGACCAGATGCTGGCGGCAACCAACGACAGCATCGTCATCTTCGCCCACCACAAGGACGTCCTGCAGAAGCTCGCCGAGCACTTCGCGAGCGACTGCGTTGTCCTGTTTGGCGACACCCCGATGGACGAGCGTGGGAAAGTGGTGAAGGACTTCCAGGAGGGACGAAAACGGATCTTCATCGGCGGGCTGAAGGCGGCGGGGGCCGGCTTGACATTGACGAAGGCATCGACGGTGGTGTTCATCGAGATCGACTGGAACCCCGCCACGCTCAGCCAGGCGGAAGATCGCCTATGCCGGATCGGGCAGAAGAAGATGGTCCACGTCCTGCACCTGGTGCTCAACAACACCCTCGACGTCAACATGGGACAGCGGGTGATCCAGAAACAAGGCACGATCGACCGGGCACTGGATCACCTGCCCGAACAACTGAGGCTCAAGCAAGTAGGCTGACCATGAATCTGAAATGGCGCTATTATTTGATGAGCAGGCCGGTGGGCTCAGTCCCCTATGTCCTGAACCATAGGAAAGGATCGAAGAGCCTGGATGACATCACCAAGCATGCCCTGGAACTTTTCCATCGAGTACGCCCTGAAATGAAAAAAGCAGGCATGGAAGAAGCTAGCATTTTCCCCATCGTGATAATCCAAAGCCTATCCCTCCAATCAGCTATCAAGAACATAGGGCCAATAAAAAAGACCTGGACATCCTTCCCTGTGACACCGTCAACGACTCCTCCCTAAAAGAAGAGGTTTCCGCACGTGGAACACCATGAAGAAACCAATCACTCCTCCTGACAAGCCCCTCCGCCACGACGTGAAGCCCGGCATCTCGCTCTCCTGGAGCATGAGCCAGCGTGTGATCCAGAAACAAAACGTGGTCGACAAGGCACTGGATCACCTGCCCGAACAACTGAGACTCAAACAAGTAGGTTGAACATGAAAATCATCTCTCTCGACGGCGGCGGACTCCGGGGGATCCTGTCCTCCATCATCCTGGGACGGCTGGAAGCCAATCATCCCGGGTTCCTGTCCCAGGCCGACCTGATGGCCGGCACCTCCACCGGGGGCATCCTGGCGCTCGCCCTCGCAGTCCCCTTCTCCCCCCAGGTGATCACGTCGCTGTACGAAAAGAAAGGTCCCCTCATATTCAAGCACTCTGCCTGGCGAAGCATCGCGAGTGCCTACAACCTGTGGGGCGCAGAATACGACAATGCCGGGCTGCGGGATGCTCTGGTATGGGTGTTCGGGACCATATCCCTGCAAGAACTCAAGACCAAGGTGGTAGTGCCCACCTTCAAGCTCGATGCCCCGGATGGGTGGAAGCCCAAGATCTTCCATAACTTCCCCGGGCCCGGCAGCGACGGCCCATGCCTGGCTGTCGACGTGGCACTCCGCACGTCCTCCGCCCCCACCTACTTCCCCACTTTCGACGGATATGTCGACGGGGGAGTGTGCGCCAACAATCCCAGCATGGTGGCCGTGGCGCAGGCCCTGGACCCCAGGAATGGATCGCCAGCCAGGCTGGAAGACATCAAGGTGCTGTCGATGGGGACCGGATCCCGGCTGGGACGCATCGAGGGAAAACGACACGACTGGGGAGCCTCCCAGTGGGCCCGCCCACTGCTCGACATCCTCATCGACGGGGTGTCTGAGATCTCGGACTTCCAGTGCAGCCAATTGCTGGGAAACCGCTATGCCCGCGTGCAGGTGGACTTCCCTGAGGGTGAGAACATCTCCATGGACGACGTCCGCCAATTGCCCAGGATGAAGGAGATGGCCGAACACGCCGATCTCGACCAGGCATCCGACTGGATTGCGAGGAACTGGACATGAAAAAAGATCCCCCCGGGAAGCCTCCCAAGAAACTACCCGATCATGACGTGAAGCCCGGCAGCTCGCTCTCCTGGAGCGAGGATGCCTTCCACCATGCCGTCAAGCCCGGCAGCTCTTTCGAGGCCAAGGACCCAGGAAGCAAGCCGGCCCCAGATGAGGAAGGCATGGACCGCACCATCCGCTCCATGCTCCCCCCTGAGATGGCCAAGATGTTCCCGGATCCCACCCACCTCGACGACGTGATCGGCCCCGCGGAACAGAAGACCCTCCAGCGCATGATCGACAAGCACCTCAAGCCCGAGATGCCGTCGATGGAAAACGATCCCTTCTCGGACGGGGTGCCCTCGGCATCCCCCCTGGCCCCCGCGCCTCCCCCCCTCCCACCCCTCGGCGTGGGACCAAGGACGAGATCGCCCAAGGAACACCTGGCCCACTCCAAGCTGCGCCTGGCCAAGCTGCGGGCCAAGCTGAAGCTCAAGAACGCCATCCGGAAGGAAGGGCCCCAGGGCGAGAAGCTGTCGATGCGGCTCTCCGACCTTCCCACCGTCATGCTCCCCCTCGACAAGATCGCGATCGATCCAGGCTTCAGATCTTTCCGCCTGCCCCCGACCCCCGAGGACCGTGCCCTGCTCATGGCGAGCATACGATCGGAAGGGATCATGATCCCCATCAAGGTGGTGGCCGATCCCGCCAACAAGGACACCTGGCTGCTCCGATCGGGCTTCCGCCGCGTCGATGCCGCCAACATCCTGAAATGGAAACACATCCCAGCCATCATCCTCCCCGACGATCTGCCCGAGGACATGGAATACTGGGGCCACATCGTCGAGAACACCAGCCGCAACCTCCACGCCTACGAGATCGCGCTGGCAGCCAAGATAATGCGCGACGAGTTCAAGATCGGGTACAAGGAATTCGCCCTGCGGGCCGGCTACCACGCACACTACGTCGACAACCTGCTGCGTGCCATCGACCGCCTGCCCCCCGAGATCGTGGACAAGTGGAAGGCACGTGAATCCATACCCTTCGACATCCTGTACGATTGGTCCACCATGCTGCCCTCGGAAGCGCTCAAGGCGTACAACGTGCATGCCGGCCTGCACCCGAACATCAGCCGGATAGAGACCGTGCCCTCCCGGCCTCCTACACCGCGCGAGAGGATCCAGCACCAGATCCGCACCGCCAGCGAGACCGGCTTCAAGCGGATGAAGAATGCCCGCGATGCCCTGGAAATGTCCACCAAGATCGATCCAATCCTCCAGGACTTCGGGCTGAAGGTCATAGACTTCTGCATGGGAGCCCGCCCCAACATCCCCGGCGTCTACGATTCCGACCTGGAGATCAAGAAGGCCCGCCAGCGCAGCCGGAAACGACGGATGGAGCCCGAGCCCGATCCCGAACCGGATCCCGATCCGGATCCCGAATGAGCCCGAAGAAATAATTATTGCGTCTGCTTTTTTATGCGATGGTATGCCCTGCCATCGCGATGAAGACTGCCGGCAAACGCAAGATGCACCTGGTGCAGACCGTCCTCGACCCTACGACGTTGAGGAAGCTCGACGCCCTGGCCAGGGCCGCCGGGCACAAGCGGGCAGGCTACCTGCGACACCTCGTCGAGATGCACATCCAGGATCTCGAATCGCGAGGGATGAACGTCCCCGGCCCCGGTCCCCATGCTCTCCTGGAAGACAAGGAACTGGCCAGGCCCTCCAGGAACGGCACGCCTGGCATCCACATGCCCTGATCTCGCCAACAATCCCCGAACACGAAAGGCACCTCATGAAACCGACCATCCCCGGACAGCCGCTCCCCCCATTGCCGCCTCCCCTGGATCTCTGGTTCGAGATCTTGAGACAAGACATGGCCCGCATCCGGACGTGCATGAGCGACGATTCCTCGCACCAGATCGCCAGCCTGAACTTCCGCCACGCCATCTCCCACATGAGGCTCGGCTGGATGATGGTCACGGATCACAAATCCCGATCGTCCTCATCCAAGGAAACCTCGGGACTCTCCGACCTCGCCAAAGAACATCCCACTTCCCCGGCTGATGAGATCTTCCAGAGAGACTGGGCTGAGTCGCGCGAAGCACAGAAACGACACAAGAAAGAAAACCTGCCCTGGTGGAAGAAAGACGATCGCTTCGCCCAGTTCACCCGCCTGGCCAAGGAAGACATCCTGCGAGCTTGCAAGATCCAGGGCATCCCCCTGCGACGGGAAGCCAGCCTCCCCGCCTTCCTGCGTGCCACCATCCTGGCCTGCAAGGATACCCTGATCTACCCGAGGCTGAAGAATCCCCTGGGCTGGGAAAAATTCAAGATCGCGGACGAACTCTTCGCGAAGTCCATCTGCATCGTGATAAAGGCCAATCATGACTGCCTGGACACCAGCCTACGGTGCAACCTGTCCCACCTGCTGGGCTGGCTGCAACATAAACTGGGACTGAGATGAACCATCCTCACGGGACCCGAACATGGACCTGCCCCTCGTGCAAGACTTCATCGACGAGCTGAAGAAGCTCCCCCCGGACGAGCGCATGGAAGCAATCCTGCGACTGGAGAGTGGGTTCCCCGACCTCTACGCCAAGGCCAGGGCCGAGTCGATCGAACGACGACAAAAAGAAGGAGGATCATTTTGACCGACGGCCAAGCCAAGATCGTCACGCGAGAATTCCCGGAAGTGACGCAATGCCTGCTCAAGGAGCCATGCCTTGAGACTCCATCCAGGTGAAGAACATCTCGGACAAGACCGTCGCACTTGACGGCCATCACAAGCAAACATGAGACTATCCAAGGTCGAGGCGGCCGAGAAGGTCGCCAAGCTCCGGCGCCTGGCCAGGGGCACCTCGAACGAGAACGAGGCTGCCACGGCCGAGGCACAGGCCAAGAAGATCATCGCAGAGTACAAGCTCACCAGGGACGATCTATCGGGCGGCGAGAAATCGGATGCCTTCGACGATCTGGTGGACACCCTGCACAAGTTCGCCGTCAGCCACCCCGATCTGCCGGGAGGATTGTTCGGCACCTCGGCCGTCATCCACGACATGCTCGCCAAGATCAAGTCGATCGACAAGGCCAAGAAGAACACGTATCTCGCCTGGATCGCCGGGAGCATCCGGACCCTGTCTTTCATCTCGGGAGATCGCCCCGAGATCAAGGAACTCAAGAGGATCCTGGACGAGACCCTGCTGCGCCACAACCTGGTGCTCTGACGACAGCCCAGGAGGACATGGCCTGGGTCGACAAACCACAACCACGGGAGAACAGTATATGACAGAGACGATCCCAAGCACCCTTTCCCCCACGAAGGGGGAACAGGTCTTCCTCATCACGGCCCTATGGGAATCGCTCCAGATCCCCTCCTGGACCAGCGACGTCCTCATCGATCTCGGCAAGATGCTCCATGCCAAGAAGACCCTCAAGGATTTTCCCCCACAAAAATTCGACCGGCTCTTTCCCCACCTCGTGGTCATCGCGAGCCACCTGGGCGCCAAGCTCCTGTCTGCCTCTCCCGGGGCACAAGCTGCCGTCCCGACCAAGGAAGAGCAAGCGTTCCTCATCAAGGCACTGTGGGAATCGCTCCTGATCCCCGACTGGAAACGACCAGAACTCGAAGACATGGGCAAGATGATCTTCGCCAGGCGTTCGCTCAAGGACATCGCCAAGCAGGACGAGCAGATCTTCAACCGCCTCTTCCCGATCCTCGTGGAGATCGCGAACCACCTGGGCACCAGGCTCATGACGGCTCCCCCACAGGCCCCGGTGGCCGCCCAATCTCCTGCCCCACCGTCGACCATCCCACCTGCCGTCGTGGCCCCAAAACCCCAAGCTCCGGCCCCGCCACCAGAGGCCGTCCCCCCTCCCCCCACTCCTGCCCAGGCTCCCCAAGCCATCGTCCCGCCGCCGGCCGCCCCGCCCATGGCATCCCCACCTCCCCCGGCTCCAGCCTCAGATCCCCAAGCCATGGGCGACATCAAGCTCGTCGCCACCACGCCCAGCAAGCCAGGGACCCCAGGTACACAAGCACCATCCTCCCCAGAACCACCTGGCACCATCAAGCTCGTCGCCACCACGCCCAGCAAGCCAGAGACCCCAGAGACCCCAGAGACCCAGACACCAGCCACCCCCGAGGTGCCTGACGCCATCTCATACAAGGCACAACAATCCGAGTCCCCCCAACCAAAAAACTGACAACCCCGGAGACACCCATGGCCGA
>Ga0181533_1006790_pt1 | contig 10241 bp, 3 predicted proteins | sample PEATcosm2014_Bin_45_FD_119772 | JGI IMG/M metagenome (GOLD analysis project Ga0181533, IMG submission 119772) | Peatland microbial communities from MTU Mesocosm Facility, Houghton, MI, USA - PEATcosm2014_Bin11_60_metaG | ecosystem: Environmental > Terrestrial > Soil > Wetlands > Peat | place...
CCAAGGCAACAAAACTCACGACGGGCAACGGCAAGACCTCCTGCATTTCCTGCCATGCGGTGGTCCCTTACCTGCTCGCCCGCCCTGCGCTGCGCAAAGCGATGCGCGTGAGCAGTCCGACACCCCAGGAGACCAGGCTCATGGACGAGATTACCCAACGCGTGGACACCTTCGACAGCCACCAGGCGCTCTACGGGAACCAGGAAAAACAATCGCGCGGAACCGAAGCCGTGCTCGACCTCCTCATCCTCGCCCAAGCCGATGCCCGCGAGCACCGGCAGCAGCCGAGCGAGCCTGCCCGGAAGGCGCTTCATCAACTGCTCGAGGAACAGCGTCCCGACGGGGCTTGGGACTGGCTGGATTTCGGGCTGGAGCCCGCTGAATCTCGAGATGCCCGCTATGGTGGGGCGGCCATGGCCGCCTTCGCCCTGGGCAGTGTTCCCGGTCTCCTTGCCGCCGCACAAGCCGACGGCCACATCACCAGGTTATGCGCCTATCTCAACGGCAACTGCGCCGGCCAGAATCTCCACAATCGAGCCTGGCTGCTTTTGGCGTCCACCCGGCTCAAGGACCTCCTGAGCCAGGACCAGCGCGCAAGCTCGATAGCGGAGTTGAAGGACCGCCAGAATGCCGACGGGGGCTGGTCTCTTTACCGGCTGGGGCCATGGCGATGGTCCAAAACCACGCCGCCATTGACGCCCAGCGGAAATACCAATGTCTCGGTGTTGGCAAAGTCGGACGGCTACGCCACCGGCCTCATTGCCTGCGTGCTCCGCGAGGCCGGATTGCCGCCCGCCGATCCCGCTTTGAAGAGCGCGGTTGACTGGCTCAAAGCCAACCAGCAGGAGTACCAGGTCGATCAGCAACGCTGGAAATGCTGGCGGACCCCTTCCCTCAATCATGACCGTGAAAACGGCGGCCCTCGCGGCGACCCATGGAAGGCAACGGTGATGTCGGACATGGCGACGGCCTTTGCGGTCCTGGCCCTCTCGCCGCCGGACTAACCTCGCCCACGACCAACAAACCGGGACCACCCGCCCGTTGCCAATGACAGCAGTTTTTCACAACCTCCCCATGCCATGCATACACCACTGTCTCGCCGCGACTTTCTGAGGGCGACTTCCGCCATGGCGGGCGGGCTGGCCTTGGCAGGCCCGATGTGCGCCGAGGCTGGACAAGCAGGCGCACAATCGGAGCAGGCACTTTCCGGGCTGCCGTCCGGCCCGGCGCCCGAACCGGTTTCTTTTCCGCACTTCCCGGACCGTCTCCATGCCTTTGTCTGGCGCAACTGGCCGCTGGTTCCAGTCGAGCGCATGGCGCGGGTCGTAGGGGCCGAACCTGGGGAGATCGCGGGCCTGGGACGGGCCATGGGCCTGGGTGCGCCGCCGCGCATTCCACTCGGGCAGCAGGCCCGCTCCTACCTCACCATTATCAAACGCAACTGGCACCTGCTGCCCTACGAGCAACTGTTGGAACTGCTGGGTTGGACGGCGGAGCAATTGGCCTACACACTGCGCGAGGACGATTTCTTTTTCATCAAGTTGGGCAGCCTCAAGCCCCGTTGCGAACGGCTGGTCTGGCAGGCGCCGGGGGAGGACGCCCGGCAACGCGAGCGCGAGATAGCGCGCATCATAAGCGAAGAACTGGCCGGAGAACCCGCCCAACCCAAGGACCCCCTCTTCGGTTTTGTGGCTGCTCTTTCAAAACCGCCCGCCGCCCAAGACCGCCGCTCAAATTCAGGCAATTTGAGATTTTGCTATTCCTACTTCGCGCCGTACGGCGACCCCTTGCTTGAAGGAGAACCGGACCCTTACCCGGACGGGTATCTGGCGCGCCTGGCACAAGCGGGGGTGAACGGCGTCTGGCTGCAGGCCGTGCTTTACAAGGTGGCCCCTTTTGCCTGGGAACCGGAGCGCAGCGCCCAATACCGGACGCGCCTTAAGAACTTGCGAAAGCTCGCGGCTCGGGCGGCCAGGGAGGGCATCCGCGTTTTTCTATATCTGAACGAGCCTCGCGCCATGCCGCTGCGGTTCTTCGCGGACCGCCCGAACCTCAAAGGCGTGGTCGAAGGCGACCACGCGGCGCTATGCACCAGCGCGCCGGAGGTGCGCGAGTTCCTGGTTGAATCCGTCGCCGCGATCTGCCGGGCCGTGCCCGACTTGGGCGGCTTCTTCAGCATCACCGCCTCCGAAAACCTGACGAACTGCTGGTCGCACGGCCAGGGGGCGCATTGCCCCCGTTGTGCGGCCCGCCCGGCGCCGGAGGTCATCGCCGAGGTCAACAGCCTCTTCTACGAGGGCATCAGGCAATCCGGCGCCCGGGCGCGGCTCCTTGTTTGGGACTGGGGCTGGAACGAGGCCTGGGCCGGCGAAGCCATCAGCCGGCTCCCCGCGGGGGCTGCCTTCATGAGCGTGAGCGAATGGGGATTGCCGATCGAGCGCGGCGGGGTCAAATCCGAGGTGGACGAGTATTGCCTCTCGGCTATCGGGCCGGGTCCTCGGGCGCAGCGGCACTGGGGGCTGGCCCTGGAGCACCGCCTGGAGGCGGTGGCCAAGATTCAAGCCGGCAACACGTGGGAACTCGCGGCGGTGCCTTACATCCCGGCCGTGGAAAACGCCGCCCGCCATGCCGAAAAACTCCGGGGGGCGGGCGTGAGCAGCCTCATGCTTGGCTGGACACTCGGCGGGTTCCCATCGCCCAACCTGGAAGCCGTATCCGAAACCCTTGCCTGCGGTTCGGCCGATGAGGGGATGCGGCGCGTGGCCGAGCGGCGGTTTGGGTCCCGGCTGGCTCCCTCGGTGGTGGCGGCATGGCGCGGGTTCAGCGCCGCGTTCTCCGAGTTCCCGTTCAACGCCGGTGTCTTGTATTCGGGGCCGCAGCAGCTTGGTCCGGCCAACCTGCTCTGGTCCGCTTCCACCGGCTATCATGCCTCGATGGTTGGTTTCCCTTATGACGACCTGGACGGCTGGCGCGCCATTTACCCGCCGGAGGTCTTTGCCGGCCAGATGGAGAAGGTCGCCCAAGGCTTTGGAGCGGCGCTCGAGCGCCTGCGAACGGACGCAGCGAAGGTCGAAGCACTCGCCACGGCGGCGCAACGCCGCGCGTTCGCCCAGGAATGCCGGGTGGCGGAGGCGGCCTCCATTCATTTCCGCAGCGCCGCAAACCAGGCGCGGTTCGTCCTGGCCCGGCGCGCCCTGGCGGGGGCGAAAGTCCCGGCGGAGACCGGCCCTCAAATCACCGCGCTCCGGCGCGTGCTCCAGGAGGAGATCTCCCTGGCCCGCCGCCTGTACCGCATCCAGTCTGAGGATTCCCGCATCGGTTTCGAGGCCTCCAATCACTACTTCTACGTCCGGGCGGACCTGGCCGAGAAAATCCTCAATTGCCGCGACCTGCTCGCCCGGTGGCCGTTTTAGGAACGACATTCTCCTCTCCCGAGCGCCGACAGAGCAATTGCACGATCTGCTCCGCCCCGATTTCCTCCGCGCTGCCGTTGGTGTAAATCGCCGACCGCTTTTTGTCCGCTCCGCTCTGGAGCACCACGGCGCGAATCGGTGATGCATGAGAACCCAGACTTCCGCGAGCGACGTTTTTAATCCTCAACCAATCGAGCTTCCTCTAAACGCCTTGACTGTTGACATCAAGGCGCAACCGCCCGGTAAAACATCACGTTGTTGGTCATTGGCAGGTTCGTCTGCGTCATACCCGGCGTTGAAGCAATTGTGAAAACGTTGGTCCAATTCCGCAGGTTTGTGCTGGCCTGCACTTGGTAGGTGCGCTCAACATCTCCCTGTATCGTGAATTGAAGTTGGCCACCTTGCACGAGCAGAGACAGCAAGGCGCCATTACCCACCACCAGCGGGTCCGGTGTGGCTGCGGCGACCGCGACGGTCGTCATCCCTGACAGAAGACAGAATACGTCCCCAGTGATATCTTGAGTTCCACTTTGAGCCGCAGCAATGCTCACGGTATAGGTAAAATTCAAAGGACTGGCGGATGGGCCATCGAAAACTACCTGGCTTCCGCTGACTTGCGGGTCCCCGTCGCCGGCCGCACCCGTTAATGCCCAACCGACCGGCAATCCGGGCTGCCAGACCAGGCTATCCACTGTGTGGCCGGATGCATATCCGATTTGGCACGACAAAGTCAAGGTGCCGGGCGACTGGTAGTAAGCCGGGCCGCTCTGACTTGCGATGACGGGGGCCACGCTGAATTGCCATGAATTCGTGTAGCTGTTGGGAGGGGAGGCGTTGTCGCTGTAAACGATCGTGACCGTGTTGCTGGTCCCAGGCGAGAGCAGAAAAACGCTGTCCATGTTGGCCACCGTCGCGGTCGTCACGTTATTGCTCCGGCTTGCGCTCACAGTCGCGGGCGAGCCGTTGATCCACATTTGCACCGAGGCGACTTGGGCCGGACTGCCGTCCACCACGAACGCGGTGATGTCCGGATTCGCGCCGATCTCACTGGCGTCGTTCACGGGGATCACGCCGGAGACGTAAATTGGGCTGCTTCCGGCCGTGACGTACGCATAGATTGCCTCCGGGCCTCGAGAGGGATCATTGATCAGCGCACGTTGGCCCGCCGAGTTGACCATGAACAACCCGCAGTTGGCCCTGCTGTTGCCTTGCTCATAGAGCAGGCGGAAGGGATATAGCCCCGGTTGCGGAACAACGACAAAGAGAATCGTATCTGCCGCACTGCGTTGGCCCTCAAACTTGCCCAGCAACTGCCCGAAAATGTCTCCCGGAGCTTGGCCGGACTTGACGCTAAAGCCGTCCGCGCTGTTGACTCCCATTCGCCAGATTCCGGCTGCGGGAAAATCAAGCCACGTCTCGACCAACATCGAGAAATAATTTACGCCCGTCTTGGGAAAGCCGGCCTCGTCTCGATAGTTTCCACTGATGATGCCGGGGAATTCCTGGTTGGGCAAGCCCTGCGCCCCGTTCCAGGACATGAAGCCACCGGCCCCGTCGGTGGGTCCTTCAATGTCCCAGTCCACGTAATTCGTATACACGAAGTACCACCCTTGGGGGCCCGGAATTGCATCCTCGATTTGTCCGTTCTGGCTGTTGGGCCAGTTGGTCAAGGTGGCGTAGTTCGGCCCCTTCAAACCGAGGATTTGCTCCTCGCTCCAGACGAGGACATCGTTCGGCCCGGCTGCGGAGGTGCGCCACGGATAAACGATGAAACCGGAATTGGTGGCGCTGAGGTTGACGGCGGGCTTCGCGTTGAATGGGTTAAGGGTGACAAAGCCACTAAGCCCGGACGCTGCAGTCACCCCGAACTGCCATGAATTGGTATAACTGTGGGCAGGGGAGGCGTTGTCGGTGTAAACGATCGTCACCGTGTTGTTGGTTCCGGGCAAGAGCAGGAAAGGGCTGCCCGTGTTGAATGCTGTAGCCGTTGTCACATTGTTGCTCCGGGTTGCGGTCACGGGGACAGGCAGGCCGTTGGCCCACATTTGCACGGAAGCGACCTGGGCTGGGTTGCCGTCCACAACGAACGCGGTGATGTTCGAATTCATGCCGACCCCAATGGCGCCGTTCACGGGGATGACGCCGGAAACGTAAATTGGGCTGCTGTCGGCCGTCACGTAGGCATAGATTGCGTTCGTGCCTTGAGAAGAGTCATTTATCAGGACATGCTGGCCAGCCGGCGTGACCGTAAACCACTCGCAGTTGGCTCCGCCGCTACCTTGCTCATAGAGCAGGCGGAACGGGTACAACCCCGGCTGCGGAACAAGGAAGGAGAAGATCGTATCTGCCGCAATGCGCCCGCCCTCAAACTCGCCAAGCAACTGCCCGAAAATGTCCCCGGGGGCCTGGCCGGACTTGACGCTAAAGCCATCATCGCTGTTCACCCCCATCTGCCAGGTTCCGGCCGCCGGAAAGTCAAGCCACGTCTCGACCAACATCGAGAAATTATTTCCGTCCGTCTTGGTGAAGCCGCCCTCGTCCTGATAGCTTCCAACGACGATGCCGGGGAATTCCTGCTTTGGATAGCCCGTCACCCCGTCCGTGGAGGTGAAGTCGCCGGTGCCGTCGGTGGGTCCGTCAATGTCCCAATTGATGTAATTCGTATAGACGAAGTACCACCCTTGAGGGCCCAGAATTGCATTCTCTGTTCGTCCGTTTTGGCTGTTGGGCCAGTCGGTCAAGGTAGCGTAGTTCCGCCCCATCAAACCGAGGATTTGCTCCTCGGTCCAGATGGCGACATCGTTCGGTTCGGCTGCGGAGGTGTGCCACGGATAAACAATGAAACCGGAATTGGTGGCGCTCAAGTCGACGGTGGGGTTCGCATTGATGGCGCTCAGGGCCCGCTCGTTCTTGAAGCTCCAGGTGCGGTCGGTGAGGTTCCCATTCGAGTCGGCAAATACCAGCTCGGCCGTGGCGCCCAGAGAGGAAGAAGGGTCCGGAGCCCAGGTATAGGCAATCATGGTCAAGTTCCCGATCGGGTTTCCATTAGGCAAGGAACTCGGGCTTTGCGAAATGGCGGGCGCAACCGCCGCGCCGTTGAGCTTCAGGACAATCGAATTCGTGTTCACGCTGTTGGGAACGCCGTCCTGCAGTATTACGGTGATCCGCCTCGGGACGTCGCTCTGACCCGGCGTGGGCGAAACCAGAACCGCGTACGGTTCCGCATACACCTCCGGGGTCGGATAAGCCAGCAGGCAGTTGGGATTGTTTGTGTCGTTCACCAGGATGTTTACGCCATCGACCACGGTGAAGAGTTCGCAACTGGCTCCGCCGGAGCCTTGTTCATAATCCAGCCGCAGCGCGTATGACCCATTCGTGCCTACGGCGACCGGCATCACCGTGTCCGCCCAGCTTCGCCCGCCGTTGAACTCACAGATGTTGGCGCGATCGAAGGCATCGTTGGGATTGGCCCCGCTGGAAATCGTCAGGAGAAAGCCGTCGTCGCTATCCACGCCAAATTCAGTCACGCCGGCCTGAAGGTAAACGTAGGCGGTGAAGGCGACCGCGAATTCGCTGGTGCCCGGATTGTACTGAGAAAAACCGGGGATCCCGGGGAAGGGACTCTTCGGCCAGCCGCTGACTCCATCCGGGGAGGTGAAGTCCCCCTCTTGGGCTGTGGGTCCCGCAATGTCCATATTAATATAGCCCGGAACGAAAAAGAACCCGTTGACGTCGGCCATGGACGAATTAGCCACATTTGCGCAGTGTAGACCGGTGAGCGGATCGACAAAAAGGCCGGCTGAAGCCAACCCGCCGCCATCTGTATTATTGGTCGTCACCGTGCCCAAGGCCGCTTCCATATTTGCGATGCTGTTCATGACCGCGCTCGCATCCGCCCCCGCATAATCTATTTGCGAACACCGGGCGATGAAGCCGGGCTGGCAGGCTGGGTTGTTGGTACTGGTTGGCGAAGAGGCAATCCAGAGGGTGGCGACGGCGCTGGTCACGCTCCCGGAGGCGTCGGTGACGACCACGCGGTACTTGCCTGTGCTAGCCATCCGGACGTTGGTAACGGTAAAGCTTGGGCTGTTTGCACTCGGCAAGTTCGTCCCACTGAACTGCCACTGGTAGCTGAGCGGCGCATCGCCCAAGGCCGAGACATTAAACGTCGCCGTGCCACCCAAGTCGGCGAAGAGCTGACTTTGAGGCTGCTCCGTGATCAGTGGTGGACCAATCCCAAAATTCAACGTGAAATTCGCTGCCCACACATTTCCATTGCTGAGGCCGTAGTTAACCGATCTGCCCGTCCAACGATTGGAGACTGCAGAAACGAAATTCGTCATACTTGCGATGACTGTATATTGAGAGGCGGATGGAATAGCGACCAAGGCATAGATTCCGTTCGTATCTGTTGTTGCGGTGTACGCACCGCCGCCAGCGCGTAGAGCGGTGACGGTGGCATTGGGCAAAGGCGCATTGCCAGACGTTACTCGCCCGCTGATGATTTCGCCCGAGCCGTTGGTATAAATGTTGTAAATAAAACCCAACAAGTTAGTTAAGGCAGTACTTACAATAGGCAGAGCATACCAGGCGTCACCATCCCCTCCCCACCCCATGTTTAAATGGTTGTAAAGAGTTGATAGATTGTAACCATAACCATCGGTCACAACTTGATGCCCGTTGAGGGCGACACAAACGGGCAGACGAGCGTCCAAATTTGCGTTTACCATCGTAACGAGCGAAGCATCAAATTCCGACTGGCTGGACGGGAACCCGAAGATGGCGTTGCCATACATGAAAGTTTGCGTAAGAGCCACTCGAGGTTGATCGTCTCCTGCAGCGGACGCATTGGTCCCGAAGGCCATCTGCTCGGAAACGGCGCAATCATACGTTAGCGCACCGATCGCTTGGCACTGTGCAGCGCTTGGGTTGGCTGGATTCAGCGGCATGCTGCTCCAAGAATACGGGCCGCCGGCCCCGTCACCACCACGGAGCCTGGCAGTTGTGTTCGTTCCATTGATCTTGATCGCGAAGGAGTTTGTTCCAACCCCGGCCTTCGGATATTGGAAATAGCCGAGCAACTGTGCCAGCGCCGTCGCTACACAGCCACAAGGATAATTCGCTGGATTCCCTGCTGCATAAGGCGGCGTATAGTAGTTGTAGCATGCCATGCCATTGCCGGCCTTGCTCTGATTCCAAAGTGTCCGGACGAACGGTGCAATTCTCATGTCCGATACGCTTGAAAGTGAAGAAGGAGCCGTTGGGGTATTCGTGCCATTATAGGAAATCTGTTGGAGTACTTGCCATTTGTTCTTTGCTTCCAGAAAATGGCCGGTTGGCGCCGTTGTGCGCAATGCGCGTGCGTGGGTCACCCTCCCTGGCACATCCCCCTCAACCAACGCCCCCAAAGGATTATTCACCGAAGGATCAAAGCGGCCTCCGCTGACAAAGGCGATAATCGGTTCAACCAAATCGTCACCGGGCACAATGACAAAGCCCGACGGATCCAAATAGACGACGTGATACAGCGGTTCACCTTTATCGTCGTTGAATGTCTGAACATCCTTCACTCGCTGCCCCAACGGTGCGCCCAGCGGTCTTGGGTCGCGCGCAAGCCAGCCAACGACCAACTGCTTTGCATCCTCGGCGGTTTTGGGGGCGGCCAGGACCTGCGTTGGGAGAATGATCATCGCCGCAACGACAGGGATAAGCATTGTTAGTTTCATAGATTTCCTCCTTTTGAATCGGTTGCCAAATTCATAGTCATAGGTAGCGGTTCAACACGAGCCTCCGTCCGGCTCTGCCGGGGAAACTCCCAGAGCTTGCCAACCTCGGGACGGCTCCGGGAAGGCGCGATAGTAGTCTTGCGTGACGCCAAAACCTGCCGCCGTGAGTCCATCCCCGGCTTGACCGCCTTGAGCGCGACAGGGCGGCGATAACGGGGATGCCATAAGGGCGGCACTCCTTTTCCAGGGCCTGGCTGGCCGGGCCAGGGGCGCCCCGGGGTCCTGGGCGCTGGTGACAAGGCTCCGGTGCGTAGCGGTGAACCACGCTGCCCGCTCCGCCGATGTGGTTGCGCTGTCCTGCTCGTTCGCCATTGCCGTCCAGATTCTCCAATGAACCGGTTGATACACGCGGACTCTGTCACGGGAACGGTGGGACTTTAGCAGGCCGGACGTGGTTTGCAAGCATAAATGGAGCTGAATCGACTGCCTGAATGGACCAATCGACATCAGAAAAACAGGGGGACAAGGGCCGGCACGGTGTGCTAAGCTCCGAATGGCGAACAGGCTACGCATGAAAACGATTGAAATGACCGAGTTGACCAGTCTTAAAGACCTGGTCGCGCTGGCGAGGGAAGAGGCAGGATTGGTAATCACCGAGGGCCATAAGCCCGTGGCCAAAATAGTCCCGTTTAGCGGCCCGCCGACGGAAGCGCCCGCCGCGCCGCGGCGACCAAGGCTGGGTTTACACCCCGGCGCGTGGGTCGTCAGCGATGATTTTGATAAACCGTTGCCGGATGATTTTTGGCTTGGCAAAGAATGAGACTCATCCTCGATACGCACGCTTTTCTCTGGGCTGACGCCGAACCTGCAAAGCTCTCGGTCTGTGTCAACTACTTCCAGTTTCCCCCTCTCCGGATGATGCAATTCCGCCCAATATCAGTTCGGATTAAGAACAGGCGGCTTACGACTGCGGACTGTGGACTGCGGACTGTGGACTGTGGACTGCGGACTGTGGACTGTGGACTGCGGACTGTGAACTGTGGACTGCGGACTGTGAACTGTGGACTGTGGACTGTGGACTGTGGACTGTGGACTGTGGACC
>Ga0181533_1006795_pt1 | contig 10234 bp, 8 predicted proteins | sample PEATcosm2014_Bin_45_FD_119772 | JGI IMG/M metagenome (GOLD analysis project Ga0181533, IMG submission 119772) | Peatland microbial communities from MTU Mesocosm Facility, Houghton, MI, USA - PEATcosm2014_Bin11_60_metaG | ecosystem: Environmental > Terrestrial > Soil > Wetlands > Peat | place...
GCGGTAGAGCGGATTGCCGTTGTAGTCGTCCTGGTAATTATACCCGTCTTGCAGATAGTAAGGCTGCACCCCGGGAATGCCATTCCCGCCGTAGTCCCCGTCATCTTGGTTGTCATTGGCCCAAAAAACACCCTGGCGCCCTTTTTCACAAAACACAACGGCTGCAAGGGGATCGCCCGCTTTCCCCCGTCGCCGGACTTGGTTGCATGGGTCGCTTCTGACCACGCCCCGATGATGCGCCTTTTGCCCCGCCGATTCAAGGCAACTCCTCCCGTGCCACCTTGCGCCGCTGCTGCTGTTCCCGGGGATGGAACTTGCGATGCGCTTCCTTCAAGTCCGTGATGGTCAGCCGCAGATAACGCTCGGTCGTCGCCAGCGATTTGTGACCGAGCATTTCCTGGACGTGCCGCAGGTTGGCGTTGTTCTTCAACAGGTGCGTGGCGCAACTGTGCCGCCACAGGTGGCAGGTCACGCGCTTTTTGAGATGCAACCGGCGGGTGTATTTGTCGAGCAGATGTTTGACCCCGTTCGCGCCCAGGGGCATTCCGTCCCGAAGGGAGAGGAACAGCTTGTCGGTGTCCCGGCCTTTCACAAGCTCTGGCCGGATGGCCTTGATGTAATTTTCGAGATACTGGCAGGCGATGCTGCTCAAAGGGACAACGCGATCTTTGCCGCCCTTGCCCTTGTTCACGCGCAACAGTTCTTCCTCCAGGTTCACGGCGTCCACGGTGAGATTGCGCAACTCGGCCTTGCGGATGCCGGTCGCGTAAAGCACCTCCAGCAGCGTCCGGTCGCGGTAGCCGATCAACGTCTGCGTGTCCGGCGCTTCGATGATGCGGCGGGCTTCCTCCGGCGTCAGGATGTTTTTGGGCAGCGCGTCCGGCTCGCGCGCCATTCGCAGCGCCTGCGCCGGATTGTGCGCCAGATAACCCTCATGGACGAGGAACGCGAAAAAAGTTTTCAGGGCGCTTACCGCCCGGTTCTGTGAACTGACAGTGCGCGCCGTGCCTTTGGCGGTCGGCTGGTAAAACAGCCAGCGTTGAAAGTCGGCCAGCGTCGCCTCCGTGACGGTTTGCACGTCGGTTATTTTTGCCTCGGCCAAAAACTCGCCGAACCGATGGAAGTAGGTGGCCTGCGTCGCGCTCGTGCGGGGCGAGTAGTTGAGCAGTTCCAACTGCTGCATGTAGCGGTGCAGCAACACGTCGAAGGCAAGGGCTTGGGATGTCATGGGGTTTTCAAGGGTTGAACTTGTTTGTGGCCGCTGTGCATGTGCGCCGCCATTTCCTGCGTCAGCGCCGGGGGCGGCGTGGCCGTCCGCCGCGTGCCCGGATGGGCGCGCCGCAACATTTTTTTCAAATCCGGCACGCCGACGCGGGTGTAAAGATCGGTGGTCTTGAGCGATTTATGGCCGAGCAACCGCTGCACATAAACGATGTTCGCACCGTTGGCGACCAGGTGCGTCGCGTAGCTGTGCCGCCACGCGTGCGGCCCGGCGTTCCGGCCCAAAACCTGTTTGGCATAACGCTGGACGATGGCTGCCACCGCCTCCTTTTTTAGCGGCGGATGCGGCTGGATGGGCGAGAGCCAGAGCGCGTCCGTCCAGCCCGGATTGCGTTTGGCTTTAAGCCACACGCTGCGCGCCTCTTTGAGATACCTGGCTAATGCCTCGCACGCGGTCTGGCCGATGGGCACGACGCGGTCGCGCCCGCCCTTGCCCTGCACGCGCACAAAGCCGTTGCGGATGTCCACGTCCGGCACGGCCAGACGCGCCATTTCCTCGCGCCGGATGCCGCTGCTGTAAAACAGTTCCAGCAACGCCCGGTCGCGCAGTCCTTTGGGCGTCCCGTCCGGGGCGTTCAACAGCTTGCGCGCTTCGGACGGTTTCAAAATGCGCCTGGGCAGCCGTCGCTCCTCCTTGGGCAGCGGCACGTCCGGCGTCGGATTGACCAAGATCGCGCCGGTGTTTTCCAGGTGCGCAAAAAACCGGCGCACGCCGCCCAGGTAGGCCCGCACCGTGCCCACGGAATGATCGTGCAACAGTTCCCGCTGATAGTCCGCAATGGTGTCCCGGCTGACGGCGCGCACGTCGGCCATGCCGATGGCTTTCAGATAATTCAAAAACACGCCGACCGACTTGCGGCGGTTGTCCACCGTGGCCGGCGGGTGATTGCGCACGCGCAGCATTTCCAAAAAGCCGGCCAGAACCGTTGCGTTTTTCACAGGCCGTTCCTCCCGGTTTTGTGTGTTTCCGGTATAGGTTTTCCCAAAAAGAGTGCGAGGTTGCCGGACGATTTCATAAAATGCCCGTTGTTATTGGACGAAACCGCGTTTTGAACCTCGCGGATTGGCACCTGCGAGGTGGGTGCGAGGTGCCCATTTTGGGGTGCGAGGTGGGTCAAAACACCTGCGAGGTTGGCCGCTTTCCGCACCTGTTCCACCGATTTGATGCCGGTCAAAAAGCGTCCGCCTTGTTCCAGCGAAGCCAGGTGGCCGTCCGCAAGGGCCAGCCGGTATTGATACGTTTGCCCAAACCGTCCTGCCAGTGGCACGACGTATTCCATTTCGACCAGTTCCTCCAGGTGCGTGCGCAACCGCGTGTCGCCCCACTTGAACGCTTCGCGCAGTTCGCGCCGATTGAAGGCCGGGGCATTATGGCCGGTGGCGCTGCCGCTGCTCGTTTTTTCAGCCACATGACCGGCGATGAGCCGCAGCAACTCCCGGCCCGGTCGGGACAGGTCGTCGAGGCTGTGGCCAAACAGGGTGTGCGCCAGTTCGTTCGCAATGGCGATGTCATCGAGCGTCGTTTCAATGTAGTTGCCCAACTCGGCGTCGTTGTGGATGGGCCGCTGCAACTGATACAGGAACGTCACGGCTAAAATCAGGTTCAAGTATTTCGGCTGGTCGCGCCGCACCAGCAACGATTCGTCGGGATAGGACAGCAACGGCTCGAACGGATTGATGACCTTCAACGGCTTTAACAACCGCTGGAACGCCTGATGCCGTTTCAAGATGGCTTCACGCGCCAGCCGCAGCCGCCAGCCCTCCCGTGTATGGCTCTGGCGTTGCGCCGCCAAAATCGCCCGCGTCTGGTCCGGTGATTCGTCCACGCTGATGACAATGAACCGGCTCCGTGTCTCGGCGTCCATTCGCGGATTGGTTGTCGTCTGAAAAACCGCCGTCGGGCCGTTCACCGTGTTGACTTGGGTTTCCAGTTTTCCGGTCAGCGGATTTTTGATGGTGCTTTCAATGACCAGTTTTTTCGCCGAGATGAGATTGCGGATGGCGTAGTCCGCTCCCTGCGCCCCGGCCAGTTCCTCCACCGCCAGCACCTTGTGCCGCAGCGAGTCCTCGCCCTTGTAAAACAACGCCCGGTCGGTCAACGAAGTCAGCTTGATTAAATCCTCGTCGGGACAGAGGCAAAGAATGGTGTCCTGCAAATGGCTCTTGCCGGAACCGCTGCCGGAGAGCGTCAGCAACGCCAATGGGTCGGGCATCTTCCGGCTGGTCATCACCAGATAACCAATCAGCTTGTTGGTCGCCTCGCCAATCAGCCCCAGCTTTTCCATGTCCCGCAAAATCTCCCCGGCCAGATCGGGATGCTTCCCCAGCTTTACCGCCTCAGCCTTGTCCGTGTCCGACACCAGCACCACCTGGCTCTGGCTGCCCTCCAGTTGTTTCTGCGCGTAGGCTTCGACCTGGCTGATAAGCCGGTTCACGTCCGCCTCGATGACTTCCACCGTTTCCCGAAACAGCCTCGCCGCTTCCCCGATGAACATGCGTCGCGAACGGCTCAAGTAAAAATCCACCGTGTCTATGTGAAAGCGGTGCTCCGGGCCGACGGCCTTGATGGTCGCCCGCAAGCGGGCCTGCTTCTGCTGCTCGATGGCGCGCAGTTCGTAATGGCGATTGCCGTAGCACGCCACAAAGCCGTCCGGCGTCATTTCGATTTTCTCGCCGGCTGTGCCTGTTCCCAAGGGCGCTTCGCGCCGGGCTTCCGCGTCCGGTTTCGCCGGGGCCAGCGGTTCAAGGCACTGCTTCTGAAAGTCGGCGGGGGAGCGGCTAAGGAAAAATTCGTTGGCGTCCTTCACGCCCTCCGGCCATTTGACGACGTGGATCTGTTTCACCAGCGGCGGCAACACTTCCGCTTTCAGCCGGGCCGTGGCTTCCGCTCCGGCTTGGTCGTTGTCCAGGCACAGATAAATTTCGGTCGTGCCGTTGTCCCGCAAAAGCTGCCCGTGGTCGTCCGTCCAGCCGTGCGCCCCATACAACGCAATCACGTTCCGCTGCCCGGCCTGCCACAAGCTCAACGCATCGAAAATCGCCTCCGTGATAAACAGGCTTTGACTCGTTTTAGCCGCCGCTCCGTTGAACACACCGCGATGCGGGCCGGACAGATACAAGTGCCGCGGCTCGGCGTCATTCACGCGACGGCCGTAAATGCCCGCCACTTTTCCCGCCGTATCGAAAATCGGAACGGTGACGCAGCCGCGAAAGTGTTCCTGCCCCTTCGCGTTCAACACGCCCAAAGTTTTCAGGTGGCGAATGAGGTCGCCGGATTTGGGCAACGCCTTGAGCAAACTCCCGTTGCTGCATCCGATTTGAAACGTCTCCAGCATCGCCGCGTCCGCCAGATTGCGCCCTTTCAAGTAGCTCATACCCGCCGGGTCTTTCCGCAGCGTGCGGACGTAGAACTTGACCACGCGCCGCAACAACGCCTCGGCGTCCTCTGGTTTCAAAATTCGCGCCGGTGCTGCTGCCGGTGCCGTCCGGGTAAAAACGCTCCCGCTGTGTTCCTTTAACCACGCGACGGCCTGGCTCTTGGTCAGCCCGTCCCGGCGCATGATGAAGTCAATGACGCTGCCGCCAACGCGACAGCCCAAACAGTTGAAAAGATTCTTGGCCGGTGTGACGTGAAAGCTCGGCGTCTTTTCCTTGTGGAACGGACACAGGCCAACGTAGTCCTTGCCCTGTCTGGCCAGCTTGACGCCCCGCGACTGCACCACGGCCACGAGGTCAACGCTCGCTTTGAGCTTGGCAAGGTCAATGGTGTTCATACCCATGATTTCCATTCGCCGCTCTGCGGGTCGCGCTCGCCCCGGTAGCCGTCCGTGTCCAGCATCCGCTGCCAGCGTTGTTGTGCCACTTCGGGACAACGGCGCGCCAGCCGGATCATCGCGCTGCCGTGGTCGTGCCAGCCACAGAGGATTTTCAGCCGCTCCGCCCAATCATGTTGATACGCCTCGCGCATCACCGCCCGGCCCAAAGCGGCCAGCTCCGCCGGCACACCCGCTGCCTGCGCCCGCCGCTCCCAGCCGTCCCACGGATAATGGCCGAACGTGCAACCCAACACGCGCTCGTCCAAGGCGGTCAAGGGGCGTTCACCGGCTTCGTTCGGCAAGGTCGGTTCATTCATGGCACAAGTCGCCGGCCTTCCGCAGCACGGCTTTTATTCCCCGCACTTCCCCGGCGATGGCCAGGCCGGCGTTCTCCACCGCTCTTGGCGGCAAAAACTCAGCCCGGCACACCCCCATTAAATCCGCCAGCAGTTCGATGGTGCGCAGCCGGTCATCCAGTTCATCAATGACATCAATTGACAGGCGGCGGCGGTTTTTCCGGGAACCCGTCACGCCCAATTTGGAAGTTTTCGTTTTCATCGCGTCTCCTCGTCCAGGGTGTCTTTCAGTTCATCCAGGCGGCGCACTTGCTCGGCAATCAGCGTGCCGGTGATGTTCACCTGGCCGGCCTCCATCATCTCGCCGCAGGCTTCCATCAGCCCCGCCAGCGCCGCCAGTTTTTCATGGCAGTCGGCCAGCCCGTTCAATGCCTCAATCGCCTTCACCGTGCGTCTGGTCGTGCGCCGCCGCTTTTTCTTGGAAGCCGTCAAGTTCGTTTTTGAAGAATGTGATTGCATTTTGTAACTCGGCAGAGTATTACAAAATATAGTTTGTAACGTCAACCATCATTTTTAAAGTCAGGAAAGCCGCTTTATGAACATCACCGTTTATGCTTGGCCCGGTATGGCCAGACCAACAAACAAACGACCGACTGACTTCGGTGCCCAATTGACCACGGCGCGCCAGGCTGCGGGTTTAACCCAGGCGCAACTAGCGGAACGATTGTCCGTCTCACAGCAGATGATTGATTACTACGAGCGCCGGGCGAAAAACCCGACGGCCGATTTCATTCGCAAAGCGGCGGCGGCGCTCAACGTCTCCGTTGATGTGTTGCTTGGCCACGAAGTCAAAAACGGACGCAAGCCCGGCCCGCCCTCACAACTGGAACAACGGGTTTCCGCCGTGCGCCAGCTTCCCCGCGACAAGCAAAAGGTTGTGCTTCAGTTTCTCGACGCCTTCCTGCGCGATGCCCAAACGAGCAAGGCTTCCTGACGGCGGGCAGGCGATGCGCCAGCATCGCCACGCTGCCCGGCACGGCAGCCAGAGTGCCCAATCAGCAGGCCCGCGACGTTCGCCAGCCAACAACGCAGCCGCAAAGGTTCGGACGCCGCCCCGACAGACCAGCAATCCATTCCTAGAAGCCGTCTTTTCCGACACCAGCCCGCGATGTGCTACGCGGCGATGAACGGACGAACCACCGGCACATGTCCGGCGCGATTTCGTTTGCCTGTCCGGTTGGTGACGGCGAACGGCACGACGTTCGGTGCGGACACTCAAATAAAATTCCTTCGCGTCCGCTCCGGGCGGCGGGACGGGCGACGATCACGAACCGGCTGACTTTAATTGCAGCGACGCCGGCGCGTGCCTGGCGTGGGGCTTGCCCTTCGCAATGCACCATGACAGGAACGGGCCAGCGAGCGTCCACCAAGCGGATGCGCCGTCGGGATTCCGATTGCGGCCGATTTTTTCTCCGGCGCGACTGCGCCATTTCATCGAGCAAGGTTTGATTCACACGCCAAACTTTTTTGCGCCAAGTGAGGGGCGGGCGGGAAGGATGCCGGCAAGCTGGCGCGTTGACTGCCACGCGGCGGGGGCCGCGTGCCGCCGGGGGACGGCGGGCAGCAGGCAGCGTGACAGCGCCGCCGCCGGGCCGGACACAAGACGATGTTATCTTCAATGAACCGGGCCGGCGGATTTAAGGAGACGGCGGAGACTCGTGCGCCGCGAGGTTCCGCGAGCGGACACCGGCGCATGAGGCGGCTTTGCAGATAACATTTCTTGTGTCAGGAACGGATTCGCAAGGCCAACGTCCAGACGCGCAGCCCGCGAGCATCGTAGCGTTGGCCGTTCCGTCATGCCCGCCCCGAACGCAGCGCACTTCTTCCGGCGTTCCATCGAGCAACCTTGCGATGTTCGCACCGTCGCCATTTGATGCGGCCAACGGTTTTTTGTCCGGCGCGTCTGCGATTTTTTTCCGAGCCGCCATTGCGCTCGGCATCGAGCGGCCAGATCGCCGATTCGAGGCGGGGTAAGTGTCATGGTCAAAAATTCCCGTTTAGCCGCTCACTTCCGGTCGTCCTGACGGTGATTTCGACGGGTGATTTCGACGGCGTGGACGGCTAATGTTGAAAGGCGCTTAATGGCGTTGAACTCGTCAACGCATTTCAACACTCCCGGCTGTGTTCCGATGCTTCGGCCAGCCATCGCTGCACCGGATTTCCGTCGTAAGAGCTTCGTAAATTCCTCGTAAGCACTTCGGATAAAAATCGTAAGCAAAATGCCCAATTTTGCTTAGACGTAAGGCGTGCGGTCTGGAACGTGGCTTGTTACGGCTGCCCCTTGCTCTGGCAAGGAGAACAGCGTCCGTGCGAAAAACGGCCTTCACTACGCCGTTGTTACGGCGCGCTCACGCCCTCGAAAGATTTCAAACCGCCAAGCAAATTGTGCTTGGGGTCAAACTCTATGTTCCGGTCGTTGGGCGTGGGATTTAGATAGTATTTGAACTGCATGAAGTCGCCGTAAGTTTTGCCGTAGAGTGCGCTTTTCACGTTGCCATTTTCATCCAGCACCGTCCGCACACGGAAGTAGTAATTCCGATTTAGACCACGATTTTCGGTTTGCACGAATTTGGGTTGATAACCATCAGCCGAGGCTTCATGCGACGATTGCAAACCACTATTACCCAAATTTCGATCTATGGAAAATTCTTGGATGCCATCGCCTCGATTTGGAAAACTTACAGTTAATGTGTAATCGGATTTGCCGTCCGCGTGTTTGTCGAAATGCCCCGTAAAGATGATGTCTGTGCTGGCTCCTTTTCCGTATGGCGCAACCCAATCTCCGGCCATTAAATCAAAGCCAGCAGGCTTATCAAAAACCGGCATACCCAAATTGACTGACTTGGCATACATAGCAATTGGAGTTCCAACTCTTTTAATCATCAATGTTTCGTTCGGATTCCATTTGGCTGAATCGCTATCCTTGAACTGAACGAACTCGTGACCTTTGGTTGTCGCGTAATATCCTGCTTTGGTGGCCTGAAAACCCAAGCCGATTGACCCAGTGTTTGAATGCGACAACCGAACAACTCCGTTTATGTCTGTCAGACCATGAACATTTCCACCGGCCTCATGTTCTCCCGGCGGTGGCTGGACGTAGTATGACATTTCCACGTCAGCGCCAGTGACCGGCTGGCTGGTTTCATCAATCACTTTTATGGTCGCGCTCCAATCGGGTTTGGAACTCTGCGCCAAAACCGAAGAACATGCGAGCGCGATGGTGAAAAGACAGGTTAGTTTTTTCATAATTATTTGAGGTTTCCTACAGTTACCATTTGGTCAAACAACTGATACGTAAAGGGGTAAGCCACTTCATGAAAATCAGAATGGTGCCATTCCCCAGCCGCTGGATTTCCTACCTGTAATCGTGGCCGGCCAGGCGGCCAACCGTTTTCATAAAGGGATTGCATATCAAAATTCCTTGTTGCTTGCCCTGATGGACTAAAACTCGGCACTGCATGTGATCCAACTACCCACGACAAGGCGGGAATAGCGTCGGACAAAATCCGGTTGCGATTCTGGTAAGCGTAAAGGTTGCCGAGGCCGCCATACAACGCGAGGTCGGCAGTGCCAAAGCTGGGGGAAGTCAGGTCAAAAAACGCATTGGTCTGCAATTGCGATGCTGGCAGTGCGTCGGCTTGTGCGATGGTCAGCGACGCATAATTGGTGTTGAACTTCCAGCCGCCGTGCGTGCTGCCTAATAGTGTGTCACTCGCCGCCAGGCCTTTGGCTTTTTCCTGCCAGACCCAAACATAGCTGGCCACCGGAGTTTGGCTGACCCAATAGTTTGCAAAAATCTGCGCCGCGTCAGTCAGAAGGTTGGTCGGCGCATCTTCGTTCCACTCCCGCAAGACCTCTTCGCCGCTGGAATAAAAGTTATAGACCTGCGCCCCGTTAAAATTGGTGAGCCTGCCGTTCCAAGCCAGGAGACTGCGATAATCCAGATTCGTGAACAGATTGTGCCAGCGTGCCGCATAAAGAAAATTCGTGTAGGGCAGCCAGGCGGAAGTGATCATGACGTTGGTTGGGGCGGTGCTTGGGTCAATCGCCTCCAACGCCACCGCCGCATCCAGCATGAAGTATTGGCTGATGGGCGCGCTGTATTCATCAAGCGCGTCCAATACCACCATGTTGCCCAAACTGTGCGCCGCCACCACCACCGGCCCGTTGGTCAGCGTGGCAACAAAGGTTGCCAACTCCGGTGCGGTGTTGAAAGCATTGAACACATTGCTGTGATAGTCCGGCGTCACGTCACTCATGCCGGGCAGATGAATGCTGCCTTGAGTGTCCGCCCCCTCCCAAGTCACCGCCCAAAACTTGGCGTGCGAGCCGGACCAATACATGCGCTTGAACATGTCTGACGCCACGCCGCGTGCCTGTTGCGGGTTCACATTGTAGCCATGCACAAAGACAAAGTTTTTATCAGTCGTATCCGGCTCGTTCGGCACGCTCGCATCCGTCAGCCGGTCGGCTACCGTCCCTGATTGGGGATTCAACAACATGGTTTTGCTTCTGAACATTTGCTCCACGCCGCTGATGCTTAAATAAAGCGGCACACTGCCGACCAGTTTATTGATGCCAGACTGATCCTTGTGCCAGATTTCCAATAACAACGGCTTGGTAGTGGCTGCGCAGCCTTCCATTAAAATCACTCCCATCCCACCGTTAGCCTGAACATTAGCCAGCCAATTTGTATCTAATTCCGTTCCGAACATATTCGACAGGCCAACCGGAACTGTGTCGGCAGAAAAGAGCGGCTCATCCATCGTAGCACCGTAGGTA
>Ga0181533_1006796_pt1 | contig 10233 bp, 9 predicted proteins | sample PEATcosm2014_Bin_45_FD_119772 | JGI IMG/M metagenome (GOLD analysis project Ga0181533, IMG submission 119772) | Peatland microbial communities from MTU Mesocosm Facility, Houghton, MI, USA - PEATcosm2014_Bin11_60_metaG | ecosystem: Environmental > Terrestrial > Soil > Wetlands > Peat | place...
CGCCGACTTGCAGTCGGCTTTGCGCGTACCCCGTCTTCGAATTCGTTGCTCTTGGTTCGGTCTAAGCCGACTGCAAGTCGGCGCTCCGCCTGGGCACCAAGCACTCGCGAATGCGCCCCCAATCGGGAGCGTCGGGATACTGCCCCCGATAGGGGTAGGGAGAGCGGCACGCCGCTCCCCCTCCCTCCGAACCGTACAGGCGGCATGCGCATACCGCTCTCCGGTTGGCAGTTTAGAGGTTGGTGGGTTCATCCGGGCGCTCCGGTCAGCCGCCAGAGGCCCAACTTGTCAAAGTAGGCAGTTGGCCACTTCCGATTGATAAGGCCGTTCGGTTTGCCTCGTTTACCGCGTCGCTTCAGCAGGATTTGGCGCAGTCGTCTGCGGACCATTTTGTCCAGGTTCTCATAGACGTAGCGCCTGCCGTGGTCGAAACAGGCCCGCCAGCCCTTCAAACTCCGGTTGAGCCGGCTCACGATTTCGCTGAGGCTTTTCCCATTGTTCCGCGGCGTGTGCTGGCGGATGGTTTCCTTTAGTTTGGCTTGGCTCTTTGCCCTTGGCCATTGATGGCCCCCCTCAAAGTGCCAGCCCAGGAATTCAAATCCGCCCTCTTGGGTGGCATCCACGATGCGCGTTTTGTCCGGGTGCAGCGTTAGCCCCGCCTCCGTCATCCACGCCCCTACCTGCGCCAAGGCCGCTTCGGCCTCGGCTCGGCTCCGGCACTGAATGACAAAGTCGTCGGCATAGCGTGTCATCCGATACGCCGCTTGGGCCATTTGGGCAGGAACAATAGACGATGACCTCCCGGTCACGCGGGATTTCGTGATGCCTATTTTCAACTTCGTCGACCCGCAAATGGACGGCGCCCGGAACGAGGGAAGGGTCGAGGGTCGGTTCCTCACTGGGCCGCAGGTCGATAATGACCCAATTCTCCCCTGCCTCCGGTTTGCGACGGAGCTCAGGCACCGTGATCCGCGCCGTGCGCAACTCCCGCAGAATCCGTTGCCGCTGGTAGTACATGAAGCCGATATACAGATTCCTTTGGGCGTGTCTTATCCTGGTTGGTCCTCAAGCGCAGCCACCTTGCGCAAGCGGCGCAAGTGCCGCGGAGCCTGACTAAACTCGGCAGTGAGAAAGGCCTGGACCAGGTCCCAAGCCACCGCCACACCCAAGGTCCGCCCGCCCAGGCACAGGACGTTCATGTGATCATCCTCAACGCCCTGCTTTGCCGAAAAATGGTCTTCGATCAACGCAGCGCGGACCCCCTTGATCTTGTTGGCGCAGATGGAGGCGCCGACGCCGCTGCCACAAACCGCCACGCCGCGGTCCACCTGCGCTGCGGCCACCGCCCGTGCCAGGGGGACAACGAAGTCGGGATAATCATCGTCCGGCACCAACTGGCGGGCGCCGAAATCGACTACCTCATGGCCGGCCGCGCGGAGTTGTGCGGCCAATTTCTCCTTCAATTCAAACCCGCCGTGATCGGTGGCTATTCCAATACGCATGAGTTTCCTTTCGTCATGGGAGAGAATTCGTCGAGGAACAGGCCGGGGTCGGTAATCATCATGTGCGTCTCCATATAAAGCGGCTGATTGAAGCCGGCCGTTTTCATAGTATTCCATTCACTTTACGCTCACTCGCCAATTGTGGCCCTGCCAGCGATGATCATCCTTCCAAAAACAAGTAAATGCAAACACTGAACCGTGCGGCCCATCCGCGGTCGGGGAATCTGCAAACCAAAGGTCAAGCCCGCTCTCGCGGGTGGTTTCCGACTGCCGGTCTGCAGGTCATTGGCATCCCAAAGCTGTTCGCTGATCATTCCACCTTCGTTCGCCAACCTTTCCATCGCCGCGATGAACGGCTTGGGATCGCGGCCGGCGGTTGTTGTTGACGCTGTGGTTGGTCTTTGACATGAGCCGGGAAAACTGGGAAAGTGAGCCCACATTCAGTTTGAAACAATGAAGAGTTTTCTGCAAAGTCTGCTGGTGATCCTCGCGCTCAGTCTGTGTGGTATGATCTCCTTCCAATGGGTCCGCGAGACTCACATGCGCAAACGCGTTCAAGAACTGACCGACACGGTCCACGACAAAGCCGAGGCCATCCAGAATCTCCAGACCGAGGTCCGCCGGGACGAAGACGAGATCAAGCGGTTGGACGGCCTCAAGAACCAGTTCAAGGAGCAGGTAAAGTCCAATGAAGTCGAGATCGCCGCCTCCATCAGGAAAATCCATAAGGCGGAAGGCGAGATCGAGGAGTTACACACGAAGGTCGAGGAATACCAGAATGTGGTCCGGGAGGCCAATGCGAATGTCCTCCGGGCCAACGAAAACATCCAAAAGCAAAAGGAAACGATCGAAGGGTTGAGGAAAGTGGCGGAGGATCGGAACGAGCTGGCGGTAAGACTCAACAAGATGGCCACGGATTATAAAGCCTTGGTCGAGAAGTGGAACCAGCAGCAAGAGGAACTCCAAAAGGCGGCCGCAACCAACGCCCCGGCGAAGAAATAGCCTCAGACCTCCTGGCGTCCCGAAGGAGCCTTGCCTTTGCGTGGAGATTGGGTGAGCCTGGCCCGCCCTCACCGGGCGGCTCACCCGTTTTCCACGGGGTCAGGCTGTCTGAGTCTTTACTTTTGGCTGGCCTGGGGCGCGATGACGAAGGAGACCTTCTGGATTCCTTCCCGCCGAACCAGGTCCAACACGCGAATGACCGAACCATGCGTCGCGTTCTTGTCGCCGCTGATGTACACCGCCATGTTGGTCTTCACCAGGAAAAGATTCGACAGGTAATCGTGCAGTTCCACGACGTTGACCGGCCTCTTGTCGATAGAAATCTCCCCGGCCCTATCAACCCCGATGTTGATGATGTCAGGCTTGAAATCCCGGCTGGCCATCTGGGCAGTAGGCAAGTCCATCTTGATGGATTGGAGCCGCATCATGCTCAAGCTGGCCAGCATGAAAGAGGCCAGCAGGAAGAACATGATATCGATCAATGGAATGATCTCGATGCGCGCCTTCTTGCGGGGAAGCGGTGAGCCGATTTTCATGGGTGGTTCCTGGATTCAGGTTGGAGTTTTCCGCGGGAGGATCAGTCTGAAGGCACGGTCTTGTTTTCCTCGCCTCGAAACTCCGTGCCGTCATGGCCTCGCTGCCTGGCCGCGTTAACCATCACTTCGACGTTCGTGGCGGACGATTCCAATTCGAACTGCAGTTGAGCCAGCTTTCGCGTGAAGAAGTTGAAGGGGATCAGCGAAAAGATGGCAATGGCCAGGCCGCACATGGTGGCGATGAGCGCCTCGCCGATGCCGCCGGTGATCTGGCCCGTCGCCCCTTCGAAATTGGCGTTGCCGAGGGCCAGGAACGTGCGAAAGATGCCGGACACGGTGCCCAGCAACCCAAGCAACGGCGCCAGCGTGACCAGGGTGTCCATGATGGTCAGGAACCGTCCGGCCTTTTGCAGCTCCGCGCCGGCCGCCACCTGCAACGCCCCCTGCATCGAGGAATGGAAATGGTTCAGGCCGTGGTAAATCATGCGGAGGATCGGGTCCTCGGAACCCTTCGACAGGGCCGTCGCCGCCCCGAAATCCCCGTTCTCAAGGGCGGCGAACAGTTGTTCCAGAGTCTTCGGGTCCCGCTTGAGGCTCTCACGCCACCACCAAAAGACGCGTTCGCCGACAACCGAAACGGCGACAATGGCGGTGACCAGGATGGGCCACATGACCGGCCCGCCCGCGATGAAGTGTTGTACGAGGATGTTGGCTAGCATAGAGGGTGTTTCTAAAGTGATTTAAGTTCAAACTTACATTCCCATATAAAATCGCGCATCGGGCCAGGAAAAAAGGTCCACTGCGTTGAAACCACCTTGAGCGCGGCATCATCGAGGAGCTTATAACCTGAAGATTTCTGAAGCGTGACTGAGGTAATGGTCCCCGAAGTATCCACCTTGATCCGGACCACCGCGGTCCCCTGGTATTGATTGCGCCAGGCAAGGGGCGGGTAAGCCGGGGGCGGATGGTTCCCCGCTTCGGGGGAGTTGAGGTAAAACATGGTCGGCGTGGGCGGCTTTGCCTTGGGCGGGGTTACGGGCGGAGGTGGGGCGGCCCCCCTCGCATCCACCCGGATCGCCACCACTCCCTCCACGGGAACGCCGAAAGCCACAAGCGGGTCGTTGGCGGCCGCCACTACCGGAATGACTTGTGGGGCTGAATCCGGGGAGGGGTCGCGGCTTGGCTCGCTGTCGTCCGGCTGCACCTCGCGGGTTTCAGGCTTGGCCTGCTCTTCCACGGGAGCAACGATGATTGGGGCGCTTTCCACCACCTCGCTGAGCGGCTTTACTACCACCTTTGGCGGGTTAATTCCCACCAAGCCAATTGCCAGGAACAGGCAGCAAATGGAATCCACCCAAGCCAGGTTCCGGCAGGAATCCTGAAACTCCTGGGGCAGGCACAGCCGCGACAGATCGTCGGAGAGCTCGTAATGCGGCGCGCTCGAGCCAAGGTCTCGAACCGCCGTTGGCCCAAGCTCGGTTGAGGAAGAGGGCTCGCTCATTTCCTGCGTCGAAAACGCCAAAACTTCATCTCCCCGCTCACGGGGAATTCCCGGTTTGAGGATTTATTTGCCGCTTCAGTCATGGCCGTGCCCGCCAGCGGCACAAGACCAATGTCACGTTTCAGAAAAAAGTTACCATCCGGCGCGGACCGTTGACAAGCCGCAACTTGCGCGCGGCCGGGAAAATGCGCCCCGGAAGGACTCCTGCGGATTGAGCGCCGGCTTTTGGAGTGGGCCAGTCCGCCGGCGCTTTTGAACGGCCCGCTGAGATCCTTAGCCTGAGGCTCCCCACCCTTCGCGCCATCCTGGCCAGTCCCCCGCTGTTCCGCGGTCTTCGAGTCGATCTCGGGAGTTGGCCGGGTCAATGGATGCCCTTCCAAATCAGCAGCTCGCGCACATCCACCGCGCCGCTGTTGCGGATCGTGTCATTGTCAAGCACCAAGACCTGGCTCCGCCCGTCCGTGATGAGGCCATGGCGACGAACCTCCTCCTTGAGATAAGAGCCCGTCAAGGTGGTCTTCTCCGCCGACGGAGCGGTTTGGTTGCGGGTGCTTTTAGCTTTGGCCCGGGCCGCGGCCGCGGCCGCTTTCTTTTGTTTGGCCTTCTCGCCGGCAAAACCAATGGGGGCCGCGGCGAAAGTGAGCGCCAGAATAAGAAATATCGCTTTCATCATCATTGGGCGCGAGTGTCGAGCGGGTCTAAGCTAACGCCTGTGCGCGAATACTTCAAGCGGGGCTAGAACTTCTTGGAAAACTCCATATAGACGAACCGGCCCAGGATGTCGTAGGTGGACTTGTCGGTGTTATCCTCGGAAGAGGAGGCGATGAGCGGGGGCTGCACGTCGGTAATGTTATTGCAGCCAATCGCCACGCGTGCGTTTTCATACCACTTGTGGCCGCCTTTGCGGAAGTTGTAGGCCAACTGCATGTCCAGCTTGTAGTAGTCGGATACCTGGAAGGCCTTGCCGTTTACCGTGAAGTCGTTGACGCTGGACCCAACCGAGGGATGCATATCGCCCAGGTCGGTCACGCTCGGGATATAATGCGCGATCACAGTGTAATCGAAGTTGCAGAAGCTCCAGGTGAAGCCGGTGTTAATGTTGTAGTCCGGGATAAGGCCCTGCGCCGCCGACACGACATTCACATCGGTGTATTGGCCCTTGTAATTGAGCCAGGGAGAAGACGCGTCGAGTCTGGCCTGCCAGGTGAACAAAAGGTTGGCGTTGGCGAAGAGGTTGACGGTGCCGGCGTTTTGGGTCACGAGCTTGTAGTTGGCCCCGAAGTCAAGTCCCTCGGTCCGGATGGCCCCGCCGGGAATCAGCGGGATGTTCATGTAGTTGAAATTGGCGTCCGTGATTGGTCCCGTCGAGGGGCCGTAAGGGTTGCCATTGGCGTCCACATAAATTGGGTTGCCGTGGAGGGCCGGGTTATTATAAAACACGGAACTCGTGCCGTGGGCATTGAGATCCTGGGCAATGCGGCTTGGGCTGGGATAAAAGGCCACATCCGTCTCCTCGATATGGTAGTAGTCCACACTGAGGGTGAGGCCCTTGATCTGTTTGGGCGAATAGACCGCGCCCAGCGTAAAGGTCTCGGCATTGGCCGGGGGGAGGTTGGGATTGGAGAGGTAGTTCACGGTCTGCTGAACTGCCGGTGAGCCCGGAGTGGTCACCACGTAAGGACTGGACTGCAAGGGCGGACCGTAGAGCTGGGTCAAGGGCGGCACCACAAACCCTTGGGAGTAAGTGCCGCGAACCGTCACCTGCTCGTCGAGGGGTTGCCAGCGGAACCCGACCTTGGGCACCAGCGAATCGTGAGTGATGCCCTCGGACGAGATCGTCTCAAAACGGCCTTCCGCATCGATTTCGAGGCTGTACAGACCCGGGATATGATGATCCGGGCCGACCACGGGGATGACCGACTGGGCGAACCCAGCCACCCGCTCACGAGTGCCGCCCGAGTAAGGCGGCAGGGCGAGCAAACCAACCAGGTTGCCCGAGGACAACAAAGCTCCGGCAGTGGTATCCAACTGTTCATGCACATACTGTCCCCCGGCGGCCAGTCTGAACGGGCCGGCCGGCAGGTCGAAGAGATCGCCGCGGACGATCCCCTGGAGCGTCAACAAATCCGAGAACCCGCCTTGGGAATCACTGGCCTTAATGGCGTTAATCGCCGAAGGGCTGTTGACACCAGGCAGACCGAAGATGTTATAGACCGGCGTGCCCAGTTGGCTCAGGCCGCCCGCTCCCGGCGTCATGGCTTGGTTCAAAAGGATGGAACTGGCGCTGTTTTGGACCTGTTGTTCGGTGGTCTGGCTATAGTCCACACTCAAGTCGTAATGCAGCTTCTTTTCCACCACATCGCCCTTGAGACCCGCCACGGAATGCAAAAAATCGCTCGTGGTGTCAAAGCTGCGGTCGCCGGTTTCGATGAGCCGAGCGCGGATGCGAGGATCGGAGTTGGTGCCCGCGCCCAAGCCAATCCCAAACGGGTTGTAGGGGTTGTTGTAAGGAACCGTGATGTTGTAGTCCTCAAGGGCCGGAATGGGGGCCGGGGCCAACTGGCCTTGGCTCTCGTTGTGCGAGGCCAGCACCTGGCCGTACACGGTCATGTGATCATCGAAAATATCATGCTCGAAGTTGGCAAACCCGGTCCGCCGATCCTGGCTTTGAATGGAGTAGGTCTTCAGGCTGGTCGTGTTGAGCAAGGAGGCCCCTAATTCCTGAGACGCAGGGATGGAACTGATCGGAATATAGGGATCCTGGTGGTAGGTCACGCCATTGACGGTAAAGCCATCGGCGGCGGCGGCGGCATTGTAAGCGGAGATCGTCGTGTACTGGCCGCCGATGACGGGCGGGGTGTTCAGGCCTTTGATGTAACCGGGCGCGCCAACCGCCAGCGGGGAGCCTGCGAGCAAGTAGTTGCCCGTGCCGTCCTGGACGTGCCCAGGATAGGAAGGGCTGAAATAGCTGGGCGCATGCAAGTTGGCGGCTGCCAGCGCCTCCGGCCCCATCGACCCCACGGTGCGATCAGCCGTTAGAAGCGGATCCGAGTAGTAATACTGCGCGCCGGCCACGATCCGAGTGCCGTCTTTGGAGTAGCCGCCCACAACGGAAACCTTCTCTTCATTATACACCCCTTGGCCCGTCGCAAATCCATAATGCTCGTTAATCTCCGCTCCGTTGAAGTCCTTCTTGGTAATGATGTTCACCACGCCCCCAATCGCGTCCGACCCGTATATCGTCGAGGCGCCGTCCTTGAGAACTTCAATGTGGTCAATCATGGCCAGCGGGATGACGTTCATGTCCGCCGCATAGGTCCCGACGAACGTGCTGAAGGGCGTGATGTTCAGTCGCTGGCCGTCAATAAGCACCAGCGTCGGCAAGTTGCGCAGGGCGATATACGCTTCGCCGAACCCCCCATTGTTCAGGCTCTGGCCAATGTTCCCGTTCCCGGAGAAGCCCGGGCTCAGCGCCTTGAGGGTCGCCAGTACGTCCTGCGCGGCCACCTTCTCAATGTCCGCCGCCGAGACCGACTCAACCGGGGCGACCCCGACAGTCTCCGCGCTGGGAAGCAGCGTCCCCGTCACCACGGTGGGTTTCAACTCGACGGGCGCGTTGGTGTCCTGCGCCAGGGCCGCTTGCGCGGCCAACAACAAGCCGCCCATGGCGGCCGACACGAGGGTTTTCGGTAGTTGGGATGCGATGGGTGCTTCTGGAGGATGGATCATACGCGTTGGGTTCGGTTTACAAGCAATGATGTTGGCCATATTAGCAGTCGGCCCCCGAAGGATGCAAGAGAAATTTTTGCCAAAGTTTAAGATGAGACCGGGTCTCAATAAGCCGCGCCGCCTCCCGCCCCGGCCAGGCACAACAACCTTCTGCACAAAAGAGAAGATCAGGCGGCCGAGCCGCCCCCGGATGGCTCCACAAAGGCGTCGGGCCGCGCGTGTTGGGCATCTGAGAATATGATAATAAAAAAAAGAGCATTTCATGTTTGACAGCGTCCCGGCGATCGGTTATAGAGTCTATTAGTTCAACAGTTCCGGACACGAGGCGCCGGCTCAGCCAGCGTCTCGGCTCGTAGTTTTAGTCAGCGCTGCCAAGGGAACAAAGCTGTGTTTGGTTTCTCTTCGGGTGAAGGGAAAGCCGGCAGGGGTTCTGCCGGATTCGTTGAAGGCCAGAACGCAGGGGACTTCCAAGGGTGGCAAGAAAGGCTTGAATCCAAGGCCGTGCGTTATGAAAGGAAAGGTCTGAAAGTGAAACTTAAACATCAACATTTCCCCAGGTTCCTCGGCGCCGGTTCGCAAACCCACAGCGTGGACCCACCTGAGCGTGGAGCGTCGGGAGCTTGGAGCGCCGAGGGCTTCGCCGACCCCCGAAACCAGAACGCAAATCTCGTGCGGAAGCGAGTCGGCATGTTCTGGCAGCGCCTCACACCGGGCTGGACCGCCTTTGGGCTTGCGGGGCCCACGTTTGACGGCCACCGGCGCGCGGGGATGCTCGGCTGTGCTCTGATCGCGTTTTGGGCACTGGCCGGGATGATGACCTCCTCGGCCCAAACGAACCCCGCGCCAGTCCTGGTAACGACCAATATCCCGCCGCTGAGCGCCGAACTGGAGAATGCGGGGCCACCGTCGGGCGCGGTGGGCACCTTGATCAGCAACCTGGTAGATATTAGCGGTCCTAATTTCGATGTGATAGATTCCTTTCCGGGGGCGGTGACGGGCATCGCTTTGGTTAATACGACCAATACCGCCCCCGGCTCCTGGTTCTATTCCACTAACAATGGTTCGAGCTGGAGTCCGGTACCCTCGGTGTCGCAGAACGCGGCCCTGCTCTTGGCGGCGGATAGCAACACGCGCCTCTACTTCGAACCGAACACGGACTTCAACGGGACGATCTCCAATGCGGTGGCATTCCAGGCCTGGAACCAGACCTCGGGCTTCAATGGCGGCGTTGCCAGTGCCACAAATAATGGCGGAACGACGGCCTTTTCCACAGCCACTGGAACGGCGAACCTGACCATCACGCTGGTCAACCAGGCGCCCAGCTTTGTTAAAGGTCCCGACCAGACCGTGCTGGAGAACGCCGGGCCTCAGACCGTGCCCGGCTGGGCGACCAACATCAGCGCCGGCCCTGGGAATCCGTCCTCGGAGACGGTGAACTTTGTCGTAGCTTTCGACTCGAATCCTGGGCTGTTCAGCGCTGCGCCGACCGTGTCGACCAACGGCACGTTGAGTTATACGCCGGCCACCAACGCCAATGGTTCGGCGACGATGGTGCTGGTGCTCATGAACAATGGGGGCACGAACAACGGCGGAGTCAATACCAGCGCGCCCCAGACCTTCACCATCACCGTATTGCCCGTCACCCAGCCGCCCAGCTTCCTTGAAGGCCCCAACCAGACCGTGCTGGAGAACGCCACGAATCAGAGCGTGACGAACTGGGCCACGGCGATCAGCCCCGGGCCTCCGAATCAGTCCTCGGAGACAGTGAACTTTCTCATCACTACCAACTCGAATCCCGGGCTGTTCAGCATTGCGCCGGCCGTGTCACCGACCGGCACGTTGACTTATCAGCCGGCCATCGACGCCAATGGTTCGGCGAGCATCTCGCTGGTGCTCCAGAACAGCGGGAGCACGACCAACGGCGGAGTCAATACCAGCCCGCCGCAGACCTTCACCATCACCG
>Ga0181533_1006809_pt1 | contig 10213 bp, 5 predicted proteins | sample PEATcosm2014_Bin_45_FD_119772 | JGI IMG/M metagenome (GOLD analysis project Ga0181533, IMG submission 119772) | Peatland microbial communities from MTU Mesocosm Facility, Houghton, MI, USA - PEATcosm2014_Bin11_60_metaG | ecosystem: Environmental > Terrestrial > Soil > Wetlands > Peat | place...
ACCGTCCTCGGGCTGTCGGTGCTGGTCGAGCCTACTGCCGTCGAAGCAAAGCTCAGGCTTGGCGGGTACGCGTCGTCTTCCTTGTATGCTACGTTGCTGGTGGCATCGGCGAGGTAGAGATTGCCGCTGCCGTCCACGGCCACGTCTGGAAGAAAATCGCTGCCGGTGAAGACCGTGCTCTGTGTGTACGTTCCGTTCGATTGCAACGTTTCCTTTATCACATAGCTGGGACCGGTCGTGTAGCCCCAATAATTCTGGGCGTTAACGGTGACGTAGACGTTTCCGACGCCATCCACCGCCACGCCATAGGGCTCATTGAAGCCGCTGGCCACCGTGTTCTGTTTGTAGCTGCCGTTCGACAGAGCCAATTCATACACGGCGCCATTCGCGTAATCCGCGAAATAGACGTTTCCGCTCCCATCCACCGCCACGCCAAAGGGCTCATTGTAGCCCTGGCCGATTGTGGCCTGGCTATAGCCGATTGTGGTCTGGCTGTAGCCGCTGTTCACAGGCGTCAGCTTACTCACAATTCCTGACCCGTCCCAGCCTTGGTCATCGGTGACATAGACGTTTCCGCTGCCATCCACCGCCACGTAAGAGGGTAGGACCCACCCGCTCCCGATCGGGGTCTGGACATAGCTGCCATCCCCTTGCAACGTCTCCAGATACACGCCGCCGGGGCCCTCATACGCGGCGCCGGCGCCGAGGAGGCCCTGATCGGCCACATAGACATTTCCAGCGCCATCCACCGCCACGCCATTGGCTGTGTGGAAGCCGCTGCCGATCGCGCTCTTGACATAGCTGCCGCCCGTGAGCGTCTCCTTGTACACCCCGCTGGGGAGATTGCTGAGGTTGCCGTTATCGGCGACATAGAGGTTTCCATTCCCGTCCACCGCCGCGCCCCAGGGATTCACAAAGGAGTCCACCGTGAGCTGCGCTCCCGGCAAAAATCTCACCTGCGGCCCCACGCCCGTGCCCTGGACGTAGCCGGTGGCAATCGGGTTCCCATTGCTATTCCGGAGCACCACCGCGCCATACCTGATTCCGGCGAATTGGGGCGCGAAGGTCACGTTCACCGTGCAGGCTTCGCCAGCGTTATAGGACGTTCCCGCCGTGCAACTGTCCCCGCCTGCGTCGGCAAAGTCCTGCCCGCTTGCTCCCTGCATCAGCACGGCCGTCGAGCCCAGTGTGCCACCTGTGTCAAAGGTAAAGACCATGGGGATGGCCGGGCTTGCGGTTCCAATGTTCGCTGGCCCGAAGTTCCCGCCCGACAGCGCCAGCTCCTCCACACGGTTATTGTCGGCGTCGGCAACGAAGAGGTTCCCGTGCCCGTCTACCGCGACGCCCGCAGGGAGGCTAAAGCCGCCGCCCAGGGTGTTGACCGTGGTGTAGCCGCCTGCCGCCAGAATCTCCTTCACCGCATTGTTGCCGGCATCGGCGACGTAGACGTTCCCGCTCCCGTCCACCGCCACGCCACTGGGGTCATTGAAGCCGCTGGCCAGGGTATTGATCGTGGTGTAGCCGCCCACCACCAGAATCTCCTTCACCGCACTGTTGCCGGCATCGGCGACGTAAACGTTTCCGCTCCCGTCCACTGCAACGCCATTGGGCTTACTGAATCCGCTGCCCAGGGTGTTGACCGTGGTGTAGCCGCCCGCCGCCAGAATCTCCTTCACCGCATTGTTGCCGGCATCGGCGACGTAGACGTTTCCGCTCCCGTCCACCGCCATGCCAGCGGGGAGGTTGAAGCCGCTGCCCAGGGTGTTGACCGTGGTGTAGCCGCCCGCCGCCATAATCTCCTTCACCGCATTGTCGCCAGTATCGGCGACGTAGACGTTCCCGTTCCCGTCCACCGCAACGCCATTGGGCTGATTGAAGCTGCTGCCCAGGGTGTTGATCGTGGTGTAGCCGCCTGCCGCCAGAATCTCCTTCACCGCATTGTTGCCGGCATCGGCGACGTAGACGTTTCCGCTCCCGTCCACCGCCACGCCAGCGGGGAGGTTGAAGCCGCTGCCCAGCGTGGTCTGTGCCCCGCTGAAGTAGGCGGTCTGGGCAGACGCGATGCTCCCTGCGCCGCACAGCAGCACAACCAGAACGGCGCACAGGGCAACCAGCTTGCTCCGCTTCTGTGGACAGTTGAAAACACAAAGAGAGGCAACGGCAAAAAACGCCGGGCAGACTGACCAAGGCGTGAAGGTCATGGATACATTCCTCCGGGGGGAGGCTAGACTGATCGCCGAACTGTTTATTCATTAGTAAACAAATGTCGGCCAACAATCTCCAGATGCATGCAACATCGCAGACATCCTTAATCTGAAACATTCACGGTAACAGACTCATTTTAAAAGAGTAAATGCCATCTTCAGGTCATTGGGTGTACCGCTCTAGGAACCATTGAGGGGTATCACTCTTGGAGCCATTGAGGGTATTACTCTAGTTTAGCAATTTGAGTACCCGGCCTATTTGTACAGGACAAACGCTTGAACCTCAGGTGAGACCGGGGATTTAGACGCTGTAGTTGTCGCTGGTGGAGGCGATGAGGCATCTGGCTTTGAGCGGTACCTAGCCAAAATTCCATCCGCGTCCAAAAGGGACCGGATTCTTGAGCCCACAACTGTCTTGGGCTGTAGTTCACATAGCCTCAGCGCAGTGTCGCCGTGGGCACTTTGGGGGGTATTTCTGAAAATTGATTTTGCAAGCTATTGTAAATAAATGGTTTGCGTCTCAGTAGGAATCCCACTCTCGCGGGAAAAATTGACATGTTTTGCCTCGTTACTCCCTGAGGTAGGCGCTCAATGTCAATATAAGAAGAACGAGTCCGATAAGAATCGCCGTAAACCCCACCACTCTGCTGAAATTCACCAGCCAGATCGCAGGTTTTTCCGAAATCCGCGCCTCCAGTTTCCCCTGGCTGGCAAGCCTCGCATATTCCTCCGGGCGCTTGGTCTTGAATTCTTCCTCGCTTTCCACGCCGGTAAAAATCACCATATCCATGGGAAAGCTGTCAGGGCGCAGATGGGTGTTGACGAAGTGGATGGAAAAGATGAACAAGATCGCGAGCAGTCCTTCTTCGCTGTGAATCACCAGCACGGCGTTCAACGCCCAGCCGGGCAGAAATGTGGCAAAGAACGGAGCAAACCACATTGCGTACCCTGAGAAGCCGATGACGATCATGCCCCAGAAGACCGCCCAGTAGTCAAACTTCTCCCAATAGGCGTAGCGCTCGAATTGCGGCTTCGGCCCCAGTCCAACGAACCAGCGAAGGTGTCCAAAGAGGTCCTTCACATCCTTCCAGTTGCCCATCATGGAAGTCGATCCCCAAAAGACACCCTTTTCGCGATGGATCAGCCCGCGGGTGAAGATGTCTTTCACGTGGTACAAAAACGCCAGGGTGAGGACCACGGCGCAAAGCTTATGAAAGAAAAGAATCGCCCCGAATCCGCCCACGCTGCTGGCGAAACGGCGTGCCCAGTAGCTCTGGCTGAAACGCAGGGGCAGTCCCGTGCCGGCGAGTCCAAGAAAAGTCGTGAACAGCACGGCATGGAGGGTTCTCTGCGCCCGCGTGAAGCGCATGAAATACCGGCCCCTCGCGGCACGGCTTTGTTCCCGGCTTCCATTCGGGCTTCTATCTGCCGCTTGATCCAGGTCAGGCATTCTTTCCTCCCTCTGCCGGCCTTCTCTTGATCTGGTCGTATCGTGAGCGGATCAGCCACAGCACGGTGTGAATCACGAAAAACGTAAGCACACTGGCCAGCAACAAATTCATAAACAATCGGATAAAGTAGAGCGCCGGGTTCAGTTTGCGATTGCGCGCGTTGGCATGCGGCTGATACTGGACGAAACTGGCGTTGGCGCCCGCATGACACCTGCCGCAGGTCGCCACCAGGTTGGCCGGAGCGATCGGGCTGCGTGGATCGGATGCCGGCAGAACGTCATGTGCTCCGTGGCAGTCCCAGCAGCGCGCCGTCTCCACATAGCCGCCCAGCGCTCCCAGTTGCGAATGGAACGTGTCCCGGTAGGTCGAGAACTTCTCTTTGTGACACGAGCCGCAGATAGGCGTGGACTGCGTGCGAAAAGCCGCCTCCGTTGGCTGTAGAATGGCGTGCGCGGTGTGGCAGTCCGAGCACACCGGCGCGTCCAGATGGCCCTTGGCGACGGCTTTTCCATGTACCCCGACATCGTAGTCCGCGGTGATTCCCGCGTGGCAGCTTCCGCACGTCTTCGGAATGTTGGACTTGTAGGTGCGGCTCTGCGGATCTTTGTGGCTCAGGATGTGATGCGACCCATGGCAGCTCTGGCAGTTTGCCGCCACCAGCAGCCCCTCTTTGCTGAGCGCAAACCCGTGGATGGAGTCGATATATAACGGATAGACGCTGGCCAAGCCGTGCTGCTTCGCCATCCCCTTATCGCCGTGGCACGTGCTGCACGTGCGCGGGATGTTGAGGGGATAGACCGCCGATCTCGGATCTTCCTTCGGGAAGATGGCATGGGCGTCTCCATGGCAACTGGTGCATGGATGTTCCGCCCCGTTTCCATGCACGCTTCCCAATAGCCCCGCCGCTTCGTCGGCGTGGCAGGAGTCGCACTTTACCGGCGTCACGCGATCCGGATGGGGATAGTCCTTGATGGCGGTGTGGCAATCGCCGCATTTCAGGCTACCGTGGATACTTGAATGAAACTTCTGCGCATCCACGCTTACACTGTGCCCCGACCCATCTTGTATCCCTGCGTCCGCATGGCAGGACAGGCAATCCACAGTCGCCTGCGCAACGCCTGGCGTCGCCACCGTTAGAAGTGCGAACGCAATAAGGGTCAGCATGATCGAGGAAGCAGTCTTCATGTCGGCTCCGGTCAATTCCTACCGCTTCCATCGCAGGAGAGAAACGACTGCGGCCTGTCTCTCATGGTTCTCACCACACGGTCAGGGCTTGCAGCGCGCCTCTACTTCTGCAGCGTGCGAATGTACGAGATGACATCCTTGATTTGGGTATCGGTCAGTTTGTCGGTGTAGGCGGGCATCTTGCCTTTGCCGCTCTTGGTCGAGGCGATCAACTGGGCATCGGAGGCCTTCAACATCTCCGGGGCCTTGAAGGACAGCACCTTGAAGTTCTTTGCCGTCGGCGTGGAGGCAAGCCCGTCGGGGCCATGGCACATGGCGCACTTGGCCTTGTAGATGTCTGCGCCTGGCGCCTGCGCCAGGGTAGGTCCCGCAAGGAAAGCGGCCAGCAGGATCACGGCAGCCGTACCGATTCGTCGAGTCATAGTGTTGCTCCTTTGCCAGTCGTTGACGGTTTCGGTGTAACTACCTGTCATAAAGCCTGCGTTTCTGCCTCGTATGTGACGCGGCTCACACGTCGGCTACAGGTGGGCACACTCGAAATGATCGCTCCTGCCTTGCAGGCGAATCTGCCCCTCATCCATCCGATTTCGCCCAACGCAGCGGCTTGGCGCGCCTGGGTGATACATGTCACATGCTTCAACATGCCCGCTCAAGCACAATAAAACCGCTGCTTGAGGACAAATTCGATGGGCACAGTTGCGGTATCCGGGACGAAAACCATGCTCACTCTCCCTGGGGACGAGGTGCGCCAGATTCAATGGCGCTTCGCCGACCGATTCGATTTGCAGATGCTCGTCCAGTCGGCGCGTAGCGTGGCGCGGGGAACCGTGGCTCGCCTGGTCGCCGCCGGTGAGCGCAACACCCACGAGTGGACCCCGGCCAAGAACGAGATGATGGAGGCCTTTGACCGCGCCGGCGTCACCGCGGCCTTCATGGAGCCGGAAGAGGGTGGATTCATCTCCGGACCCAAGAATCTGGCCCTGTCGCTGGCGGCCTTCGAGTTGGCTTGGGTGGATGGTGGCGCGGCCACCGCCAGCTTGGCCGGTTTCCTGGCTCTCTCGCCCATTCACGAGCGCGGCACTCCGGAGCAGGTGCTCCGCTACAAGAGCCTCTCCGCGCCTCCCCAGCCGGGCGAGGATCGCAAGCCCTGGCGCGGCGCTTTCGTGCTCACCGAACCCATCCCCTACGTGGGCGTCGACACCGGAATGTTGAGCGGCAAGGTACGCGTGGCCGAGTGGAAGGAGGGCGAAGAACCCTGGCTGCAAGTGGATAAGCGCGGCCGCTTCATCACTAACATTGCCTTCGCCAACTTCGTCACCGCCGCGGTCAACTCCGACGACCCGCGTATCAAGGGCAGTTGCGTCATCATCCTGGAAGACACCGACGAGGGCGTCTTCGACCATGGAACCCCAACCAAAAAGCTGGTTCACCAGCTCTCCTCTACCGGCGACCCGATCTTCAACCTCAAGGTTCCGGCCAGCCGCATCGTGGGCGGATACACTCTCAAGGACGGCGTCATCGTCCCCAACTTTAACCACGGCGAGATCATTGAAGCAGTCTTGCGCCGCTCCCGTGTGGGGGTGGGCCTGATGACGGCCGCCAAGCTGCTTTCGGCCGTCGAGCCGGTCATTCGCTATCAGCGCGGGCGCTTTCGCGGGGCCGAGGGCACGAAACCCGGTACGGTGCGCTATGAGCAGGGCATCCAGCAGAGAGAAGACGCGTTGCACCGGCTGGTCGACGTTTGGGCAACCGGCGAAGCGGCTGCCTCCTTGGGCTTTGCCGCCGCGCGCCTCTTCGACACCCTTGACCCGCTGGAAAAGCAGAAGTCCGTCATCCTCAAGGACCGCGGCATCCAGGGCGGGCGCGCCGAACTGAAGGCGCTAAAGGAAAGCGAGCAGCGGGCTATCGAGCTGATCTCGCTCAGCGAGAACGACCCCCGCCGCGCCGGGCTCGAGTCCGATCCTCTGGTGGACTTTGTCCTCAAAGACGCCGAGGTCAACGTGATCTGTCCGGCCACCAAGCTATGGAACACCGGCCACGGGGTCAACATGATGCGCGAAGCCGTCAGCCTGATGGGCGGCTACGGCATCACCGAGGATTGCCCCGGCTTCCTGGCCAACAAGTGGATGGACGCGCAACTGGAAGCAACCTATGAGGGTCCGGAGGCCGTGCAGCGCCGCCAGCTGACCGTCACCATGACTTCTGAAGTCTTTCTGGCCCAGTTCCGCGCCTGGATCACCGGCATGCGCCGCATCGCTTCCGATCATCCCGGAACCGGCGCCTGCACTTTAGCCTCCGCCATGCATCTCTGGCTCTGGACGCTGAACTATCTGCAGAAGGCAACCGATCCCGGCGGCGCCAAGCTCTATCACGGCCAGCGCCAGGGTTTGACATTTGCGCTCGCCGATGCCCTGTGCTGGCTGCTCGCCTCGCGCTGTCAGATTCTCGATGTACTCGAATTGGCTGCTCGCGGCGCGGACGATCCCGTGGCCGCCGAAGGCCTCGCCGGAACCGTCCAGTTCCTCAGCGACCTCTGCCACACCCAGGCCGCGCAAGCTGCCGGCGAAGTCTCCCGCATCTGCGGCGAACTCGTCTTCGGCTACAACTGCCACCCCTCCTGGGACGACCCGGAACACAAGGGCTGCTTCCTCGCGAGCGAGCTGGACGAGTACGAGGAGACCATGCCGGGAATCTCCGCCATGGCCGTCGATGTGCTGGCCGGCGACGGTGCCCATCCGCCCAAAGCCGGCCCCTGCGCCGGTTGCGCCGGCGCCAGCGAATTCCTCCGCCTCCAAAACAAGTTGACCACCTGCCTGAGCGGCTCACGCCTGGCCAAGGACCGCGCCGCGGAAACGGTAAGCAAGGTCATGATTCCCGAAGCCCTGGACTATCCCGCATGAGCCCCGGCAGTCAAGCCAGCACGGACGTGGGTGCCCCAGGTCTCGCCTCTGAGACCTGGGAGACGTCGCCAGTCGGTTCACCCGCCCCGGACCTCGACAGCCAGACCATGGAAGTCGACATCGCCTGCACCGGCTTTGGTCCCGCCATGGGCGGCTTTCTGACAACACTCACCAAGGCCTGGAATGAAAACCCCGCCGATCCCGCCTTCCAAAGCCGCGTCTCTCCCGGAATGCCTTTGCAGGTGCTCTGCTACGAGCGTGCAGACGACATCGCGGCGGGTGTCAGCGGCGTGGTCACCCGCGCCCAGGGCATCCGCGCCAGTTTCCCTCATCTGAACCCCGCCGAAATCCCCCTGGCCGCCGAAGTCCATCGCGAGCGGGTTCTCTATCTGCTGGACCCCATCGGCGCCAGCCGGCGCTCCGCGCTTTTGCGCCTCGGCGATTTTTTTCTTCGTCTTGGAGGAAAGCTCGCAGGTGTAAAAGATTCAGCCTTCGAGCTGCCCTGGACCCCAGCCTTCCTCCACAAACACGGCGGCCTGGTGCTATCCATCGGCCAGTTCAACCAGTGGGTCGGTTCGCAATTGATGGCTGCAGGCCTGGTGCAGATTTGGCCGGGCACGCCGGTCAGCGCGCCCATCTTCTCGGGCCCCGCCGGCAACGACGTTCCGGTGGAGGAGGCTGTCCTGGGCCTGCGTCTCGCCGATCAGGGCGTGGACCGCACCGGCGCGCCCGCCGAGGGCTTCATGGCCGGAATGGATGTGCGTGCGCAACTCACCGTCGTGGGCGATGGGCCCGTGGGCCAGGTTGGCAGGGCGCTCGACCAAAAGTTGGGAACCCCTCCGGGGTACGCCCGCCGCGAGTGGGCTCTGGGCATGAAGTTCGTCATCGAGCTGCCGGAAGGCTCCCCGCTGGAACCAGGCAGCGTCTGGCACACCTTCGGCTATCCCGAGCCGGATATCTTCGGCTTCTTCTATGTGCATCCGGAGCGCCTGGTCTCGGTCGGCATCTTCGTCCCCTCCTGGATGGGCGACCCGCTGCGCACCACCTACCGATACTTGCAGCACTACATCCAGCACCCCGCCCTGTGGCGCTATCTCAAAGACGGAACCCTGCGCTCCTGGGGCGCCAAATCGCTGGAGGAATCCGGCAGGCGCGGCGAACCCTTCCTCTCCGGCGACGGCTTTGCCCGCATCGGCGAGGGCTCCGGCTCGACCAATATGCTCACCGGCTCCGGCGTTGACGAAGCCTGGACCACGGGCGTCCAGCTGGCAGAGGCGGTGGTCGAACTGCTCCGCGCCGGCAAGCCCTTTGACCGCAAAAACCTTTCCGCAACCTACGAAAGCCGCCGCCGCTTGAGCTGTGTCGAGCGCGGCGCGCGCCAAGCCGAGAACGCCCGCAACGGCTTCCATGGCGCCCATGGCCGCTCCAGTCTGGTTCGCGGCATGATCGGCATGGCTCTGGCCGGACTCACCGGCGGCCGCTTCTCGCTTGCCGCTCATATCCCGCCGCCCCATCAACAGATTCGGCCATTTTCTCCGCGCTCCGCTGAAGGCCTCAAGCTGAAAGATGCCGCGGCGCTGGCCCTGGCCGATGGCCGCCCGCTCCACGATGCCCTGCTCACCGCGCGCGGCTGGCCTGAGATTCCCTTCGATGGCCGTCTGCTGGTCACGCAACAGGACGCTCTGCTGATGGGCGGCAAGGTGCAGGCCATCCCCGGCTTCGCCGATCACGTCGTCTTTCTCGACAAACAGCTATGCATTGCCTGCGTGGAGAAGACCTGCATCGCCATGTGTTCCGGCCAGGCCATCACGCTGGGACCGGACGCCCTGCCCGTCTTTGAGCGCGAAAAATGCGTTCACTGCGGCGCGTGCCTGTGGAATTGCGCCCAATCGCCCGACGGCGAGCGCTCCAACATCGACTTCCGCGCCGGCGCGGGCGGCCTTCACTCCGCGGAAAATTGAGCCTCGGCCAATTAAACTAGCTACAAAAGGAAATCTTCATGGCAAATCTTCTGCACATCGTGGTCTGCGCGGGCATTGTTCCCGATCCCCTGCAAACCCTCGAACCCATCACCACCCCCACCGGCCCCGGCCTGAAAAACGAGATGGTCCTCCCCGCGGTCCTCGACCCCTGGGCCGCCAGCGCTCTCTATGAAGCCGCCAATCTCGCCGTCAAGAACCCCGGCAGCAAGCTCTGGCTGGTCTCGCTCGGCCCCAAGGCCAAGCTGCAACAGGTGATGATGACCGTCGCGCAAAAAGTCGCTTTCGAACTGGTCCCCATCGACGGCCCCATCGGCGGCTTTCCTGACGCGCACTCCACCGCGGCCGTGCTGGCCGAAACCATCGCCGCGCTGCCCGGCCTGGACCGCGCCAGGCTCCTGCTCTTCGGCGGCTGGGAGTCGGCCACGCGCGGCGCGGGCGTCACCCTTCAGCTAATCGGCGAGCGCCTCGGCATCGCTGACCAGTTTCAGGGC
>Ga0181533_1006812_pt1 | contig 10210 bp, 8 predicted proteins | sample PEATcosm2014_Bin_45_FD_119772 | JGI IMG/M metagenome (GOLD analysis project Ga0181533, IMG submission 119772) | Peatland microbial communities from MTU Mesocosm Facility, Houghton, MI, USA - PEATcosm2014_Bin11_60_metaG | ecosystem: Environmental > Terrestrial > Soil > Wetlands > Peat | place...
AAGTCAACGATATAATCGAGAAACTTGGAGGTGGCTGGGTTAAGTCTACGAAGTTTTCGAACGATCACTGGAGAATCCCAAGGTATACAAAGTGATTCATCTTGGATTGTTTCAATTGAATTTTACATGCTGATCGATTAAACGTAGGAGAATCTTATTACGATTGGAGCTAATGGTTTGCCTCGGAGTGTTTACGAAGGTGCCTTCCTCAGACAGAGGCGATCATGAGGCATTCACTGTGATACAGAGAGACCGTTGCACCGTTCAGGGCATCCTTGCAATCCTGTTTTGGGGTTCCACAATAGCGTTTTCACGAAGTCTTGCCGAGAAGGTTGGTACGTTTACAGCGGCCTCTTGCATCTTCTTGATTGCAGGTGGCGTTTCCTGCACATACTTCATAATCTCGCACCGGTTTCAGGGAATCAGATGCGTCTCTAGAGCTTACCTCTATGGATGTGGTAGTTTGTTCATCATGTATACAGTGTGCCTCTACTTTGCGATCGGAACTGCGGCCAGTCGTCTGCAGGTGCTTGAGGTAGGCCTCGTAAATTACTTGTGGCCCAGCCTGACTCTTGTGATGGCAGTTCCATTTCTTCGCTGGAGAGCACGGGCCACTCTGGTTCCTGGATGCGTTCTGGCATTTGGGGGCGTACTCCTTGCCGCCGCAGCGGCCGGAGAGTCGTGGCAAGTATTCGAGACGAATCTTGAAACGAACTCGTTTCCGTACCTGCTTGCGTTGGTGGCCGCATTTTGTTGGGCGCTGTACTCGAACCTGACCCGACGCTGGACAAAGGCAGCGGAGAATGGAGCCGTGCCATTGTTCCTTCTAGCAAGCGGACTCCTGCTTGCGATCGTACGGTTTTGCTTTCCCGAGAGAACTCAATGGACTAACCAATCCATCATCGAGCTTGTGTATATGGCCGTGTTTTGTACGAGCCTAGCTTACGTATTCTGGGATACAGCGATGAGGATGGGAGACATGATTCTCGTGGCCTCCCTGTCGTACCTTACTCCGCTCTTCTCGATCGTTATCGGATCCATATACCTTGGAGTTGCAACCGGATTTTACCTATGGATTGGATGCTTACTAGTGATCGTGGGATCTATCATGTGCAAACTGTCGGTGAAAGAAAACCCGTAGCGAGTCAAATATCTCCTCGCACGACGACTCAAGTCGCCGACATCCAGATTATCAAGGTAGACCAATTGAGCAGGAATTGAAGTGACTCACCCAACACCTTGCATCGAAATCATTTCAACCTCAATCTTGACGCTGAATCGGATGTAGCATCTTGCTCGTGGAAATCGCAGGCATCACAGGAGCGGTAGATTTCAGTTCTGAATGAACCGTCGTCCAGCTTGATCCTCTGAGCAGTCTCAAAATAGATTCCGGATCCGCACCGTGGACACCGTGACAAAATCACTGGCTTCCCCTGAAATACAACCGTCCATCGTAAATGGTCCAGAACGTTTCGCAGCTTACGCACTGGAAGCTATTGGTTTCGTTCTGCGACAGATTACGTGAGCAACGTGGACAATCCAAGACCGTTCCCAGGGTTCGCGCGTAGGGACGTTAGTTTCTAGAATATTAGCCAAAAGCCTAGGTCCCGTCAAGGACCTGGTGAAAGTTCGGATAAATATACAACCCCGAACAGAACACGAAAACCGAACATAATGGCATAGTCAAAAATGTTTGCTCGAACCGGCGAAATGTTATTTACGAGAACAGAACTGCTACGTCGAATTGATAGGCGAAGTCGATGGACACAGCCACGTCATTGCTTCTGTTTTCATTGCCTCTCTTCGCTATCCTCGTTCCGTTGATCCAGGGACTGGGTAAACGGGTTCACGTTCATATGCTAGTAGGCTGGTGGACCGTTCTCGGACTTTTAATCCCGCTATTTGGCGTGACAGCTCTGGTTCTGGGGGGCGTACAGAAACCTACTCTTCTCTTCGGAGTACTCTCAATTGACGCATATTCCGCGTATTTTTCGCTCGTCTTTCTCAGCATTACTTTACTGATTAGCGTCGCCTCGTTCTATTACATGCGTCAAAATCCGAACCTTGACACATATTTCGGGCTACTCCTCTTCGCAACATTCGGAATGATTTTGATCGCTCTCTCAGTTGATTTGATCACGCTCTTTCTCTCATGGGAATTGATGAACGTACCCAGCTACATACTGACGGGTATTCAAAAAGACGATTCCGTATCGAACGAGGCGGCAATTAAGTTCTTCATTCTCAGCGCGCTATCGTCTGCGCTGGTAATATACGCAATATCCCTTACGTTTGGTATTACTGGATCCACCAACCTGTTCGTAGTCGCGAACGCCCTCGGCGCTGCTCTTCCCAAACTAGACCCATTGGCATTACTGGCCTTAATGCTCTTCATCGCTGGCTTTGGGATGAAAGTGGCCGCTGTCCCATTTCACATGTGGATTCCAGATGCTTACGAGGGCGCCCCCATGACGGTAGGGGCATTCTTGGCGGCAGGAACCAAGAACGGCGGGTTCGCCGCATTATTCCGTGTTCTTCTCGTTGCATTTATTGCACTCAGACTCGACTGGGCGCCTACGATAGCAATCATTGCAATCTTGACGATGACTCTTGGGAATATTGCAGCTCTAATGCAGAAGAACTTTACACGAATGCTGGCCTACTCTAGTATAGCACAGGCAGGCTATATTCTGATTGGGTTAGCTGTCCCCAACCAGCTAGGAATAGCAGGCGCGCTATTTCACATATTGAACCATGGAGTGATGAAGACCGCTGCTTTTCTCGCAGCTGCCGCCATTTTTAGCAGGATCTCGACTACATCGCTTGACTCCTATGCGGGTTTAGGAAAACGGATGCCGATCACCGCATTCACGCTCACCATCTCACTATTCGCGCTCGCAGGAGTACCTCCACTGAGCGGATTCATGAGCAAACTGGTCTTGTTCACAGCAGCATTTGACGGACAGCTGTGGTGGCTCGCGTTGGCGGGTGTGCTCAACAGTGCCTTTTCGATGTCGTACTATGGTTGGGTAGTGAAACGCATGTACTTCGATGATCCACTCGTCCAAGGCAGACTAGACGAACCAAAGTCGATTACGTGTATTCTGATCATAACGACGATTATCATAATCGTACTGGGCATTTTTCCTGGCCCTGTTCTTAGCTACCTATTCCAAGTCGCCAACTATCTTGCTCCATCTGTCGCAAGCGTCGGCTAATTCATAAACGGTTTTATCTTGCCCAACTTCGTCTGTCTGTTCTCAGAAGGTCCTGGTATGTCAGCGACAGACGTGGACGTCGCAGTGGTCGGCGCTGGACCGGGGGGATTATACGCCGCAATAGAAGCGCTTAAGCATGGTCTGCGGGTCCACGTCTTTGACAAAAAGAGGATAATTGGGGCACCAGTCAGGTGCGGTGAGTACTTTCCAGTACGCAAAGAGATGGAGTACCTCCTTCCAAATGCGCGGGACTATATGACGGTGTTCGATGTTCCTGAGGAGGCGATAGATAATGTGTGTAAGTCTATACGTGTGATATCTCCTAAAGGAGATGAATACGAATTCGAGTTTCTGTCGTATGTGCTTGACAGGACTACACTTGAGCAAGGATTGGCGAAGCAAGTGGAAAAATTCGGAGGCACAATTGAGCTTCAATGTCCTGCGAGCCTTTTCAGGGACAACGGAAACTTATGCGTTGGACGATCCAAGACGAGCAGTATTCGCAGCAAGGTCGTGATAGCTGCTGACGGTTTCCCCTCTAAGATAGCTAAGGCTTCAGGAATTCTAACGGACGAATATGTTACTTCAAATAATGTGGCGATTAACTATGAGTATCTGATGGCTGATCTAGATGTCGATCAGAGCGTTACGGAAATGTACCTCGGTACTAAATTTGCTCCAGGCGGTTACGGATGGATAATTCCTAAAGGGAACAGAAGTGCGAACGTGGGAATCGGCATACGCACTTCTTACTCCAAGAAGAATGACGGGAGAGGTTACCTACAATATTTCTTGGATGATTATCCACTTACACGTAACAAACTCGATGGAGGAAAAGCTGGACCAATGATTGCGGATGTGCTACCAGTGGATGGGCCGTTGAAGAGAACTTACTCAAAAGGTGTAATGGCTGTCGGGGATGCTGCCGCGATGGTTATGCCAACAAATGGTGGGGGCATTGCCACGGCCATGATAACTGGTGCAATAGCGGGTCAAGTCGCCGTGGATCACCTCCAAAACAATAAACCTCTGTCAGATTACGAGCTCCGATGGAAACAAGTGATGGGAAAAGAGATGGTAACATCAACCAAGATGAGGCGATTAGCAGACCGGGTGATGGGACATGACTTGCTCTTTCATTTAATGTTAAAAGTTCTCGACACGAGAGGAATTAAGGATGTAATAACTTGTCGCGCGCCACGTGGCCTAAGTCTGCTCATCTCTTGAGAGTCAAAGGATATGCAGAACGCTATCGATCATCATTGACAGAAAGAGCGTAAACAGGTACGGGCTCGAGATCTTGAACGCCTTATATGCCAATTTGTCGTCAGGGTGAACAAATAACTTGAAGTTTACGTAGAGAACTGCTGTTCCAAAGATTACGGCCACGGAGAGGTAAATTAAACCGAAGTTTCCTACGAAGAAGATCCACAAGGAAAACGGAACCATGAGAGCAACGGTGGACACAATACACCTTAATGCAGTACTCAATTTGGTCACAACAGGCAGCATCGGTACCCGAGCGCGTTCGTAATCATTCCTTGTGAATATTGCAAGACTCCAAATGTGCCCAGGAATCCACAAGACGACGAGTGACGCCAGAAGGACGGGTAGAAGACTGACAGTCCCTGTAACCGCACTCCACCCGAACATGACGGGGAGACCACCACTTATGCCTCCTAAGATAATGTTCCAAGGGCTTCTTCGCTTCAGCAACAAGCTGTATACGATTACATTATCCACAACGCCCAAGCCAATCCATAGGAATGCAAGACCGTTTATCCAGAAGGCAAGCGCGAGCCCTATTGCTGACAGTAACAGCCCCCATATTAGCGCCCTTTTTGCCTTGATACGGCCGCTTGGGATCGGACGATGCTTCGTTCGATGCATCACAGCATCAATGTCGCGATCAATGTACGAGGTCAATACATCACAGCCAGCACTCGCAGCTGTGATTGCAACTACCGCCTCGACGAAGAGCCAGATATTAAATGCCTCTGGCGTTTTGATCCAAGCTACGACCATAGCGGCAACTGACGTGAAAACCAATAGGAATACTATTGGAGGTTTCGTAACTTCAACATAATTCCTGATGCTCTTAGTAACGGACGTTTGCACGACTTCAGTCTCCGATCGACAGTTACGGCAGAACCTCGAGGAGACCGTGCATGTTCGGGTGTCCTACCCCACAGTAGATTGTGCAAATGATGGTATATTCACCTGGTTGAGTTGGCACAATGTTCACGGTGATATCGTTCCCCTTCGATACGGTTACCGGGACATCCATCAAACCCTCAATGAAGAAGCCGTGTTGAGAAAACGAAGGATCCTGCTGCCACACCCCATGAACGTGGAACGTCACGTTATCTCCAACATGGACAACGATCGGAGTTGTCTGAGTATTGATCGTACCGTTGACCATGAACGCCCACTGTTCCGCCACGATGTAGATTGTGATATTCTGCGCTACGTGTGGCGGACCAATCTGTGCCGGAAGAATATAGTACTGGTAGTAGAACATGCCCGTACCGACCAATATTACTAACAGGATTGCGGTCGCGCCTACCCATGGCCCCCTGACTGTTGGAGGTTGCTGAGTCATTCTCGATCACTTACTTCGAGTCTGCTCCAATCCGGTATAAGTGGACCAGTATTCCGAACGCTATCAGCCCTACGCCGATTTGTAACAGAAGGACGTTCTTGAAGCCTTGTAGAAATGCTTGGGATGAGTAGATGTCGAATAGAATTTGAAATCCGAGTAAAGCGATGACTACGGCCCGCCATTCATTTGTTGTCATCTTATAGATTGGAAACTGTTTACGAGCATGAGTCGGCCGCGTTCCCGGAGGGGGAGCTGTGGCTCTGAACCAAAGATATGTCCCAGCGTACGCTGCTGCACCGACGAATATTACGGCGCCGAAGAAGAGGTACGGGTTAATCTCAAGCTGAGGAATGCTATCTAATCCGCTGAATAGATCGTTCGCGCGAAATCCCCAGACGGTAGTCAGGGCGACTTGCCCCAGTCCAGCCACTCCCATAGCCGTATAGAACGGCCTGTCCCTCACTGACAACTTCTTACTAGTATCCAAGAACGGTACGACGAGAAAGACGACCACAAAAATCATCGGAATAACTGCGCCAGCCAGGAATTTATCGATCCCCGTCCGGATAATCGCGTACATTCCGGTCAGGTACCATTCAGGCATGGTTATGCCCGCCTCGGCTGTCGGGATAAATTTCGCACCCAACTCTACCGGAAATAATCCCCCTATCACCATAATGATCCCTGCCACCATCGAAACAACCGGAATGTCTAGAACCAAGTAGCGAGGAAAGTGTACCATCATGACGAGAATCATGATCATCGGAAAAATGAATACGTGAATTGCATAGAATCTAAGGATGAGGTCCGCTAGGCCTGTCCCAGCCATCAGACGAAAGGCTTCAGGTCCCATTATTGGCGTGCTCCGTGCCAGCGCTCTTCCGATGTTGATCGCCAGCATTCCGCGAACGTTCAGCAGAAGGTCATAGCCAGTGTAAGCTTCAATAATCGTTAGGATTCCGATAATTATGCCCGTGACCCATAGAACTTCGTACCTGAGCTTGTATCTGCCTGAAAAGTACTGATAGAACATGTGTGCGACGGCCAGCAATACCATCGCATTCGATGCATGATAGTGAATGTTCCGTAAAGCTTGTCCGAAGGCTAGAGAGTTGTTTATGGTACTTACGCTATCATAGGGAGACGTGACGGCTCCCGTGACAGTATTGAAGATAACGATCGGACTATAGTAAAGCATCAGGAGTGCTCCTGAAATTCCTAGTAGCGCAAAAACTGAGAAAGTCAAGAATCCAAGGAACCCTAATGGGCTCACGAACTTCCTGGGCAGGGTGAACTTCAAACCCATGAATATTGTACGCTCTAGCCGCTGAGTCAACCAATCGATTAAGAGCTGGATGGGGCTCTTGTCTTTACTGTGGCCCGCTTGTGTTGCCATATCCTATATCATCCAAGTTGACGTTTACTGCATAGATATCGTCGCCGTCAATCTTCAATTCGACGTTAGGTAAGTAACGGCCTATCTCGGCAGCTGGGCCGCCTATGGGCCAGCCATCGGTGGGCCTGTAGATACTCCCGTGGCATGGGCAACCGATGATTTCTGAACCTGAGAGAAATGACACGAGGCATTGTAAGTGAATGCACGTGCGATTGTATGCCACAAATTCCTTGCCGGCTTTGCTAGCCAAGTCAGGTGGAAGATGTATCAACATATTCGTGTAGGTCGGGTCAGTAGTAAACGGGAACCAAAAGATGAGCGAATCATTTACCGGTACATCTTGTTTCTTCGCAATCAGGACCGGTTTGAAAGTTGTAGGAATCTGAGGGATAAGGTATTGGCTGGCGGCAGCAAAGGGTGCGGCCGCGAGGACTGCTGAAACTCCTCCCATTATCTTAAGGAAGTCTCTGCGTGACATCTTCGTTTTCTTAGGGGAAGCCCCGTCAAATTCGGTTATGCTTGAATCGCCGCTACAGCAATTGACGAGATCATTGCAAGTGAGGCAGGCACTCGAGTATCGATGCCCCTTGAATTCGAAACTTTTTTGTGAGGACGAGTAGCTTGCCTCCTGACCCACCTTTTTCATTAGATCAAAGTCAACTCGGAGTAACAAAAGAGGTTTGTACTTAAGTTTTTCAGAGTAACTTTGAAGGGTTCATGAGCCGATTCGCGCATCCGAATAGTCTTAAGCGATAGTTGCTAAGGTTCTGAAGTCATGGGGCCGGACAAGGATGCAGCGCTTGCGACAGACCTTTATGAGCTTACGATGGCGGCTGCATATTTTGAGAACAAAATTGAAGGTCAAGCAACATTCGAGCTTTTTGTTCGTAATTATCCTAAGAACAGATCTTTCTTGATTGCTGCTGGCTTGCAACAAGCAGTCGAGTATTTGCATCACGTTCGATTTGAAGAGAAGCATATCGAGTTTCTGAGACGCCATCCAGTATTCAAGGATGTGAGCAAAGACTTCTTTCAGTACTTGAAAACTTTCCAATTCACTGGATCAGTATATGCAATGCAAGAAGGCACAGTCTTCTTCCCGAACGAGCCAATATTGCAAGTTACTGCACCAGTAATTGAAGCTCAAATTGTGGAAACTTATCTTCTATCGATAATCAACTTCGAGACATTAATCGCTTCAAAGGCAGCCAGAGTTGTTGGTGCCGCTCGAGGGCGTGACGTAGTGGAATTTGGAGCCAGAAGAGCCCACGGCCCGGAATCAGCACTGCTGGCTGCCAGAGCCAGCTATATTGGAGGCTGCGTGGGCACATCAAACGTGCTCGCAGGTTACAAGTTCGGAATCCCAACGTATGGTACTGTAGCACACTCATTCGTAATGATGTTTGATACTGAACGTGAAGCCTTCGAACGATTCTGCAAAGTCTTTCCTTCATCCCCCGCGTTCCTGCTCGACACATACGATACGCTTGCAGCTGCAAGAATCGTTGCATCAATGAATGTTAATCCCGCCCTTGTCAGACTAGATAGTGGAAACCGGGCTTTGCTGAGCAGAAAAGTTAGAAAAATCCTGAATGACGCTGGTATGGAGGACACGAAGATCTTCGCAAGTGGTGACTTAAACGAGTATGTACTCGATAAAATTACTAAACAGAATGCGCCAATCGACTCTTTCGGCGTTGGAACAGACCTCGTCACATCGCGAGACGATTCCGCTCTCCCAGGCATTTACAAGTTGGTCGCTATAAAACAGCGAGGACACACTGTGCTTCGTGCAAAAACAAGCGCTGGAAAGAGGACAATCCCTGGCACTAAGCAGGTATATCGACGATATAATCGTCAAGGAATGATCGTACGAGACTTGATTGCTTTGGCAAATGAGACACCGCCGCCGAGAACGAAGCCTCTCCTCACCGGCGTAATGCGCGACGGACAGCTAACGATAACTCTGCCAAGTTTAGACAGAATTCGCGAAGTTCGAAAGAGTGAATTAGAATCTCTACCACAAAAGTACCACCGATTACGCGGATCAGCCCGTCCACCCGTGTACTTTAGCAGACTGCTTAAGCGGCTGACCAAGTCTCTCTGGAACGACGCAAAATAATTATACCTAATTCCACATGATTTTTCGCCAAAACCAGCAGTGCCGCCGCCGTTGATCAGGATGATCAACCACCAAACAAGGTAGTCCAGAGCACGATAACTCTCGTCTAGCCGTTTCGCAAGGTATAATTAGCGGCTGAATCCATCGCTACTAAAATCCCAAGAATTCGAGTGTTGACTCTTTGAAGCGCACAACAGCAGCGTTCATGGTTTTTTTGGGGCTGACCGCCATCATGATCGGCCTCTATCTCAACGAAATCCAAGCACTGGCTACAGTTCTTCGGTCCTATGTGATCCAATATCTTTGAGGCGTGATTTTGGCATCGGAAGAAGATCAGAGACGATTCAAGAATAAGTGGACGCTGCCTCGTTTCATGGTGCAGCTTCTATCCCTAGTGGCTGTAAACGGGTTGGCGTTCACGTTAATCTATCCACATATCAAACTCAGTCCAATTCCATTCGGACTGCCGATTCTGGCTAGCATTAATTCACCCTATACAGCAATCTACAGTTCACTAGACCTAATTCAACTAGAGCTCTCCCAACCTGAATTTCCGTGGCTGGTCCTCGGCACTATCTTTCTGATTGGCGCAGTAGTAGGCCGAGCATTCTGCGGGTGGGTTTGCCCAATTGGTTTCATCCAAGACATAATCACAACATTGAAGAATCGATTAGACGTAGTCTCTCCGAGGACACACAAGACAGCCAAGAAACTGAAGTACTATGTCCTCTTCTTGACCATGTTGATCAGCGGCACACTTGGGTTATCCCTCTATTTGGGCATAGGGTCAGACTACAAGACTGCTCTCGACGTCTTTGCGACCGGCCCATGCACCGCGTTATCTCCTGATGGCACGCTCTTCGGTACAATAC
>Ga0181533_1006813_pt1 | contig 10210 bp, 3 predicted proteins | sample PEATcosm2014_Bin_45_FD_119772 | JGI IMG/M metagenome (GOLD analysis project Ga0181533, IMG submission 119772) | Peatland microbial communities from MTU Mesocosm Facility, Houghton, MI, USA - PEATcosm2014_Bin11_60_metaG | ecosystem: Environmental > Terrestrial > Soil > Wetlands > Peat | place...
AAAGACGGCCAAACAACCGCCTAGCGTATATGGTGTGTAATCACCGCGTCAGCGTCTTTTTGTGAGAGGGGCCAGCGGCGAAAGATCGACCGAGCCGGGCCTGTGCTTAATCACTTTTTTGACATGTTCCCCTTCGGCAAGTCGTGCAACCAGCTCGGGGAAATCCCCGTTCAGCAGCTGGCGCACCGAGGCAAATTCTATGGACAGATGGTCGTCCTGGTGGAGACCGCCCCGGCCGGCCAAGAAACGGTCGAGATGGGGATCGGTTTTCCTCAGGAACTCCAGCATGTCGAGCACGAACAGTCTGCCCGCCGGGAACCTGCCGCTGATCAATCGATGCAGGTCATCCGTTTTCAGTCCGTTGGCAGCCAGGTGCCGGATCCATTTCTGGCAGTCGCAGCTGTACGCTGTCTCAAGGTCGGCGCTGGTAATGGTAAATCTGATCTTCTCTTTGGCCACAGGCAACTCCATCAAGTTGGTATGTACAATATGATACCGAATAATCAAGGAAAGACCCTCTGGGGTCAGGTTAGGCTTTCGGACATTTGAGCCGGTATATCGAATCAGTTCCCCGCTCTTGTTGATCTTCTAGGACTTCCTAAGTTCGCGCCGCTTTAGATCGCCTACCATCAGATCTTAGCTGCCGTGGCCAATGGTCACCTTCCACCGCAAGAAGTCACTTTCCCTATTGCCCCCTGATTGTTCAGCGTGGGACCGTTCGCCGCTGCTATCTTTTGCAAAAAAGTATGCTGAAAAAGAAAAAGCCCGCTATTTCAGTGGGCTTCCAGACGACGTTGCATCTCTTCGGATTTTTACACTGGTGCCGGGACCGGACTCCAATAGCTATCACAAAGCATTGAAATTACAAGCAATATATTTCGGGAACCTCACCGCCGCAACCAAACCGCAACCAAACGAGATTACTACCCCCTCTTTCTGCCTCTTCAGCAACGAAAGCCAGCCTCAATTTTCTACTGGTTTCTCGATAAGAACCTTTTCTTAAAGCTGACCACCGAGGAGAGCGGAACGAGTAACTATCTCTCTGGGCATGTCCTCCAACTCGGGGACATAGGTGCCATATGGGATACTCTGTTGTACATTTTGCCTTTATTAATACAGGCTTAATGTGTTAAAAGTGATATATCATACAAATAGTTACTGATGCAATATAAACAATATTGGTAGCCTTTTTGCCGATTTTAATGCCGATCTTGCTGCCGATGTCAGCAGGAATCATTGGCGTGTGCCGAGCAGTAGATTTGAACCTATTTTCTCTCCAGATAAACAATCTCTGCCAGCGGGATCTCCCACTGTTCGCACTGGCAGCGATCTCGGTACTCCTCACCGGTATCCTCGGCACGGCGCGCTACCACGGCAAGGACCGTAACCCTCTCCACGCTGTCCAATCGTTCCCGCCATGTCTTTCGTCCTTTTTGGGAGAGTTGTGCAACGCAGTTTCCCTTCGTGTCATGGAGCTCTATGTACTCTCCGTTTGGAACTAGTCGAAGGGGATCCCCCGGCTTGAGCGCCGCCAGATGTTCGTGCACTGGGTCTTCTCGGCGCTTGCGACCGGCAAAGTCCAAGAACAGCTCCTCCATCCCGAGCAGATCATAGCGCCGACGCAGCACCGACTCATCGGGACGTGCAATTATCGGGGGATCGTACTCCAGTAGGAAATCCCCGCTGATGAGCGCCGTATGGGGATTGGGGGCGTCTCCCCTCTCGAACAGGCAGAGGGTCTCCCTGGCGCGGGTCATGGCCACATAATAGACCCTTCTTTCCTCTTCCTGATCCTGCGGGTTCTTCCCTGTTGTCCAGCCGCCACCCGGAACGAACACATGGGGGAATTCCATCCCTTTGGAGGAGTGCACTGTGCTCAGGAATACACCAGTTCCGATCCCATGCTCGCGCCTTTGTTCGGCAAGGGCTTCATAGACGTATTCCGAAATGTATCCTGCCGGGAGTTGGGCGTCGCCGCTTTCGTTCTCCAATTCCTGAAGGATTTCCCGCAATAGCTCCCACCAGATGCTGGAGTATGTCCCTGCCAATTCGCTTACCATGGTAAGGATATCCGGGGCCGACATCAACTCGCCATGACGGGCCTTCATTTCCGCAAAGAATCGACGAATTTCGCGGATTCTGTGAAGAGGAGGTGTCTTCTCTCGATCAATCCCCCAGATTAGGGGAATCTCCTGCTCCTCGCAGAGAGCCCGGATCGGCGCCAGCTCGTCACGGGTCCTGGCCAGCACCGCGCAATCCAGCCAATCCAGGGAAGGATTTCTTCCCTTACGCCGTTTCAGCTCTTCGATCAGGGCAATCGCCTGGTGTGCGGCGTTTGTTACGTGAAGCAGTTGCACGCGCCCCTGAGTCACCGGGTCTAGCTCTTTCCACTGACCGCCTGCGGGGAGCCGCTCACGTCCCTTGTTGATGCGAATGGCGTGGTCGGTTTTCATCCGGTCCCGGTTATGAGCGATCAGGGTGTTTGCAGCGGAAATGATGTGGGCTGAGGAACGGTAGTTTTCCACGAGATAGTAGGTCCTGGCCTGGTAGTCTTCCTGGAACCGCCTGATGAACTCCACATTGGCGCCACGAAAAGTATAGATATTCTGGTCGTCATCCCCCACTGCCAGAAGCGCCAGCTTACTGTCGGGGTCGCTCTGCGTCCTGCCGGCAATGGCCGAGATCAGCTGGTACTGATCCTGGTCGATATCCTGGTACTCATCCACCAGAATGTAACGATAACCGGCCAACAGCCTCTCACGGAGTTCATCCCGTTCCATTCCGGCCAACTCGATCTCGCCGTTCAAGAGGCTCACCGCATCGGGAATGACGGTCTTGAAATCCTCTAAGTTCACTTTCCGCCGCTCGGCCCGTTCGGCAAAGGATGCTCCGGTCAGCCTCATGGCCAGGCTATGGTAGGTCTGGACAGTGACCCCCTTCGCGTCCGGACCGGCCAATTCGAGGAGGCGGCGCCGCAATGTGTTTGCCACATTGCGGTTGAAGCAAAGAATCAGTATGCTGCGCGGCTGCGCTCGTTTCACCCGCAACAGGTAGGCGCAGCGATGGGCGACAACCCGGGTCTTGCCGGAACCGGGCCCGGCCAGAACCAGAATGTTTTCATCCGGCAGTGCCGCCACCACTGCGATCTGCACCGGATTTGCCAGGTTGTCGACGATCCGGTGATAGGACGCCTGGCTGGTGGCGCGTTCGACGATCTCTTTCCTTCCGGCGAAATAGCGCTGGACAAAACTGTTGCGGTCCAGTGAGAAGTAGGCGACGACCAGTTCGAGGGCCTGCCGGATCTTTTCCAGCCCCAGCCGGGCATATTCGTTCATCACATGGACCTGGAAGATCCGTTCCTTGTAATGCTGGTCAAGGGGGCTGTAATCTCCCTTCGTGTAACGTCGCTTCATCTCCTCCGGCAATATGCGGATCGTCATGGCCTGCCGGAAGACCGCAAGACCCTGCTGGAGGATGATAACCTGCTGCTCGTGGAGAAACATGAGGGCACGATCAATCGCCGCCAGGACATCCTTGACCTGGCCGTGGAGAAGCAGGTCACCGCGCAGAGCGAGGGCAATGTCATCCACGGAAAAATCGACCAGGAGTTCGGCGTTGGGGGCCGTGTTTTCCGGGATCTTGGCGAAGAGAGTGTCCAGCGCAACCTTTGCGACGTCGCGTCTGCGTTCGGCGGTGGCGAGGAGGGCCACCCAGTCCCGGTTCAGTTTGATGCGGTAGTGATCCTGACCGAGATAGCGGAATTGAAGAGAGCCGCGGTTTCCAGCCAGACCCTTGCCGTCCAGTGAAAGGCTTTTCAGGAGATTTCGCAGGTTTTCAGGGATGCACACATATCCTTCATCGTTGAGGCGCTGATTCAAACGCCTAAGCGAAAGATCGAGCCACCCCTCGGCATCCGGCTCAGACTCCTGCATGAGCCTCAGCATGGCCCTTTCCAGTGCGCACACTTTTTCGAAGCGGAGGCGCGAGTGATCTCCCACCTTGTACCGGACAAAGGCATTCAGGAGGATACCCTGCTTTATCAGTCCCGACTCGGTCATCTCGTGGAGCACCCGCAGCACTCTCAGGGTGTCGCCGGTATTGATATCGGAAGAGGAGGATTCGCGTTCATCCGTTTTGAATTCGGGGAGTTCCGCCAATTCGTCGGCGCTCATCCCTTCGTCCTTTCTGGCATTGAACAGAGCCTGGAGGACCGCTAGCCATCTTTTTTTCTGCTTCTCCGACAGGTGAAGCGGGGCGATCTTCTCCTCCGCCTCTTCCATGTTCCGGACCAGCGGCTGTCCCTGGAACACCCGGGTATTGTTCTGGTTGCGCTCGACCAGCCCCGCCCGTTCCAGCCAGGCGACAGCGGTCTTCACCTTGGTGTCGGCCATCTGATCCTCGGTGGTGAACCCCGTCTGCACCTGCTCGTCCCGCAAGAGCTCCCCGGCGGTGATGACAATCTCGTTGTCCTTGTTCCTCTTGGCGCGGCGCAACCCCCGCAGGATCTGGATTATATCGTGCTGGGTCAGTTCCGACCTTGCCCCCAGTTGGAACTGGGTTTCAATATCCTGCTCGCTGTACAGAAGCACGCATTCGGCGTCTTTGGTGTCCCGCCCGGCCCGTCCAGCCTCCTGCAGGTAGTTTTCGAGCGACCCCGGAATGTTCGCGTGGATCACCAGCCGGACATTCTCCTTGTCGATCCCCATACCAAAGGCGTTGGTGGCACAGATGACCTGCATCTTGCCGCTGATGAAGTCATCCTGGACCCTTCGTTTTTCCGGCGCCTCCAGCCCGGCATGAAAGGCCTCGATCGGCCATCCCTTTATGAGGAGAAAGTCCCTTATGCTTTCCGTCTCCTTCCTCGTTGCGGCGTAAATGATTGCTGATCCCATCTCCGGCCGGGGAAGACACTCAGAGAGGATTTCGTGGATACGCTCATACTTCTCCGCACCCTGTATCAGCTGCACCTCGAAGGAAAGATTGTTCCGCTCCACGCCCCCCTCGAAAACCTCCAGTTCCTGCCCCAGTTCTCTGCGGAAATGGTCGGTGATCTCTTCTATGACATCGCGCTTGGCGGTCGCGGTGAAACAGGCTATCGGCGGTATCGGGGTTTGCTGCCGCTGGGCAAACTCACGGATAAAGCGGGCGGCGTAGAGATAATCGGGGCGAAAGTCGTGGCCCCACTTTGACAAGCAATGGGCCTCGTCGAAGACCCAGCAGCCGATTTCCCTCTGGCTCAAGGCTTCGGAGAGGGACTTGTTGCGCAGCTGTTCCGGCGAAACATAGAGGATGGCTATATCGCCAAGCCTCACCCTCTCCAGTATTTCGCCCCGCTCTGGTGGGGTGAGCATGCCGTAAATGGCCGCGGCGAACATGGTGCCGGTCTTTGTTGCCAGGCCGTCAATCTGGTCCTTCATCAATGCCTGCAGGGGGGAAATTACGATAGTGAGGACTCCACGGCGGAAATTACGCGCAAGAGCCGGTATCTGGTAGCAGAGGGATTTCCCGCCCCCCGTGGGAAGGATGGCGAGTTGCGGTTTGTCTCCCATGCCGAAGCGGACAATCGCCTCTTGCAGGCTAGTGCCGTCGGCGGTTGCCGGTGTCGGGCGAAAGGCGGGATAGCCGAAGAAACGACTGAGTTGCTGCGCCGGATCATGAGTGGTTCGGCACCAGATGCAGGATGGGCTGTTGCAGGGGACGTCCCGTAATTCCCGGAGAATCGGCACGACGTCGTGGAAGCGATGACGCACCCAAGGCGGGAGAACGGAGTTGTGGCCCGCCACCTTGAGCCATGCCAGGCAGTAAGCAAGGGCCGGGCGTTTGTCAGGATCCAGGAGGTATTTCATTGAAACCATGGCGATGGCGGTTTCACACGCCTTGTCCTGCACCTGGTTCTGGAAGATAGTGAAGGCATCGTTCTCGGTAATGCGTTCCGCCCCCAATGCAACAAAGACATCCCTCAGACCGTCGCCGCGGAGGGAGGGGTTTCGGCTCTCCTCAAAGCAGTACCGATAAAAAGAGAGAACACCCCCATCGGTTCTTCCGAGAGAAGCAAAGCTTTCCCACTGGTCGCAAAACACCGATGCAGCCAGCCGAGCATCGGCGACCGGATCGTTGATCGAGTCGCGGACCAGCTTGTAGTCTTTTACCAGACGATGATAGGGGTTTTCGGGGAATGCCAGGGGGGAGAGATAGAGGGTATCGACGACCGGTTTCCTCAGAAAACGGAGGTTGGGGGCCAGGGATTCAAGTACGGGGAAGTCATGGCCAAGGAGATTGTGCCCGAGAACATAGTATGCCCCGGCAGCAAAGTTGTCGAGTTCCGCAAGAGATTTCGCAAGGTCAAAACGGCCGCTTCGCTCGAATTTTTGCCCGCCAAACAGGACGCCGATATGCCTGATGCGCTGGTCCCTGGTGGTCTCCAGATCGATGAGCAGACACTTTGAAATAAAGTCAAAACTTGTCAAATGCTTCTCTTTTCGGTGTGAAAGTCCGTCACCTTTTTTCGGCATGTTTCAGGGCTTCTGAGCCATCAGCGCCAGCCCCCTGACTTTCTTCATATACCTGTCGAACATGAAACCGCTCATGTCCCGCATCCTGCGCCGCGCTCGCGCCAGTGCCCGGTCGTCGCGGAAGACGGTGCGGAGGTATTCCGCATAGCGGAGATATTCAAACCAGAGGCGGGGTACGGTCATCTCCTTGGAGGCTTCGCACTTTTCAAGGGAAGCGGCAAAGGCGACATGATTCGCAGCGACTGCTTCCATGCTCAAGCCAAACTCCCCCTGCAGCCATCCCCAGACCGGAAGCCAGCAGACCATCTCATCCTCTTCCATTTCTTCACTCCCTTCGATTTCCAGGGAGGCAAGGAGGTCGTGGATCAGCCGGTTCTTCAGTGACGGGAGATCCACCGAGCGCGGCCCTTCGAGGAAAGCGGCGAGCCAGGATTCTTTCGCCTTTCGCGTTTTTCCAAGCGACATCTGTGCATCGCCACGCCAGCCGAGGAAACGCGCCCGCTCATCGATGCCATTGTCGAGCGCCTTGGCAAGCCAGGACTCCGCTTCCGCATATCTCTCCTGGGCCAGCAGAAGCGTGCCGATATGAAACCGCGGCGGGATATAGATCAGCTCAGACCCGGGGAGTTTCTTCAATCCCTCGATCACCAGTTGGAGAACTCCGGCCGCCAAAAGTGGAGGCGTGTCATCCTCGAGTTTCAGCCATAGGCCATGAAGAGATTCGATTCCCGCAGGATGACCATGAAAAACAGAGAGGTTGTCGCGCCATTCCGCCGCCGCATTTCGCAACTGCAGGATGGTCCTGTCGCCGGGTTTGTCATTCAACAAATCGGTGTATATGGCCAGGGCTTTGTCCAGGTCGAGGGCCAGGAGGAGCTTCCCGGCTTCGTTCACCAGGATGGTTTGACGGTTATCGGAAAAGAGGTCGAGTTGCATGGCGAATTAAGTATTCAGCATACCGGCACGGGCCAGCACGCTTTAGAATTTCCTGCTTCCAGGCTAACTTTATTTATGCACGCTAACATATAGAATGTGATCGTGCAAATGATATGTTGTTCAAATATTTCAGGTGGATGTTGAGCCTTTCCGCATAATTTTGAGCCAAAGATATCCTGTGTCCAGTTGATTCTCGATGCCTTCGGATTCCTCGATGAGGTTCCGGGCGATTTCCGGAGTGGTTACGCATATCGATGATCGAAGGGTCTGCACGCGTTAAACAACTGGCAAAACCCTTAGAAATCTGTTATGTTTTGCTAATTTCTAGCAAAAACTGTTGTCAATTCATCACATTTATTTTCCTCTTTAGAAGGGCTAAAGTGACCCGCCGCGATTCCATTACCGACTGGCGCCAAAATGCCCTATGGAACCGGAAATAATGAGCAACGAAGCCGATACCTGCCGGAAATACGTGCTCCCAAAACTGGTTGACGCCGGTTGGGATAATGAGCCGCACCGGTTCAACGAACAGGTGACCTTCACCGACGGCCGGATCGTGCTGGCCGGAAACAAGGTAAAACGTCGGCCGCAGAAACGGGCCGACTACCTTCTCCGTTATACCCGCGACTATCTCCTCGCGGTGGTCGAAGCCAAGGCTGACTACAGGACTGCCGGCGACGGTTTGCAGCAGGCCAAAGAGTATGCCGAGATCCTCGGACTCAAGTTCGCCTACGCCACCAACGGCAAGGATATAGTCGAGTTCGATTATCTCACCGGCCGGGAACGGCTTATCGGCTCCTTTCCCACCCCTGACGAACTCTGGCAGCGTCTCCAGACGGCCCAGGCCATCACCCCAGAGGCGGCCCAGCGGCTCCTCGCCCCCTACTACCACCACAGCGGCAAGAGCCCCCGCTATTACCAGGAAATCGCCATCAACCGGGCCGTGCAGTCCATCCTGCAAGGCAAGAAGCGGGTCCTCCTCACCATGGCCACCGGCACCGGCAAGACCGTGGTTGCCTTCCAGATCTGCTGGAAGCTCTGGAGCGCCCGCTGGAATGTTACCGGTGAGCACCGCCGCCCGAAGATCCTCTATCTGGCCGACCGCAACATCCTGGTTGACGACCCCAAGGACAAGATCTTCGCTCCCTTTGGCGATGCCCGCTGGAAGATCGAAAACGGCGAGGCCAACAAGAGCCGGGAGATGTACTTCGCCATCTATCAGTCCCTGGCCAAGGACGAGCGCAGGCCCGGGCTCTACAGGGAATACAAGCCGGACTTCTTCGACCTGATCATCGTCGATGAATGCCACCGGGGGAGTGCCCGCGATGACAGCAACTGGCGGGAGATACTGGAGTACTTCACCCCGGCCTTCCAGGTCGGGATGACCGCAACACCCCTGCGTGAGGACAACCGCGATACCTACCTCTATTTCGGCAACCCGATTTATCAGTACAGCCTGCGCCAGGGGATCGACGACGGCTTCCTCGCCCCCTACCGGGTCCATCGGGTCATTACCGATTACGATGCCGCCGGCTGGCGCCCCAGCAAGGGGGACCTGGACCGGTATGGCCGGGAGATCCCAGACGAGGAGTATCAGACCAAGGACTTCGAACGAGTCGTCGCCCTGAAAGCCCGCACCGAGGCCATCGCCAGTCACCTCTCCAATTTCATGGCGAAGAGCGACCGTTTTGCTAAGACCATCGTATTCTGCGTGGACCAGGAGCATGCCGACGAAATGCGGCGAGCGCTTGGCAATCTCAGCAAGGACATCGTAAGCCAATACCCCGATTACGTCTGCCGGGTTACCTCCCTGGAAGGGGACATCGGCCGGGGTCACCTGGGGAGGTTCCAGGAGTTGGAGACCGACACTCCGGTCATCCTCACCACCTCACAGATGTTGACCACCGGAATTGATGCCCCCACCTGCAAGAACGTGGTCCTGGCCCGGGTGGTCGGCACCATGACCGAGTTCAAGCAGATCATCGGCCGGGGTACCCGGGTCCGGGACGACTACGGCAAGCTCTGGTTCAGCATTCTTGACTACACCGGCAGCGCCACCCGGCTCTTCGCCGACCCTGACTTCGACGGCGATCCCGTTCTGGTCAGCGAAGAGAAGATCGACGAGAGCGGTGACATCTACGAGACAGCCGTCACGGAAGAGGCGCTCATCGGCGCCGATGACTGGACAATTGACGACTATGGACCCGCAGCACTGACCATCGACGACGGCGAGAGGGAGCGGCGCAAGTATTATTACGACGGCGGCCAGGTGGAGATCGCCGCCCATCTGGTTTACGAGCTCGACCCGGATGGCAGGCAGCTGCGGGTGGTCAAGTACAGTGACTACGCCGCCGAGAGCATAAGGACCCTTTTCCCAGGCGCGATCCGGATGCGCGAACAGTGGGCCAATCCAAAGGAACGGGCCGAGGTGATCCGCCAACTGGAAGAGAGAGGGATCAATTTCAACGAACTGGCCGACGCAGTGGGACAACCGGAGGCCGACCCCTTCGATCTCCTTTGTCATCTCGCCTTCAACGCGCCAATCCGCACCAGACGCGAGCGAGCGGAACGCTTGAAGCGGGACCGGAAAGACTTCTTCGAACAGTACAGTCGGGAGGCGAAGGCCATCCTAGAAGAGTTATTGGAGAAATACGCACAGCATGGTACCGCACAATTTGTTGTGCCTGATATCCTGAAGGTCCCGCCGATCTCGGAACGGGGGAACGTGATTGAGATTGCTGGATATTTCGGCGGCGCAGAAA
>Ga0181533_1006817_pt1 | contig 10205 bp, 9 predicted proteins | sample PEATcosm2014_Bin_45_FD_119772 | JGI IMG/M metagenome (GOLD analysis project Ga0181533, IMG submission 119772) | Peatland microbial communities from MTU Mesocosm Facility, Houghton, MI, USA - PEATcosm2014_Bin11_60_metaG | ecosystem: Environmental > Terrestrial > Soil > Wetlands > Peat | place...
AACCAGATCGGCACGGTCACCGAAACGATCCAAGCCATCGAACTCGCTCGCAAGGCCGGCTACAAGTCCGTCATTTCCCACCGCTCCGGCGAAACCGAAGACACCTTCATCGCCGACTTCGCCGTTGCCACCGCCGCCGGCCAGATCAAGACCGGCTCCGCCTCCCGCACCGACCGCATCTCCAAATACAACCAACTTCTCCGCATCGAAGAGGAACTCGGCCCCGCCGCTCGCTTCAACGGCAAAGCCCCGCTCCTGTAGCTATTCTTTTCCAATTGAACGCGAGGGCGGGAACCCAAATCCCGCCCTCCCTTTTTTGGCGTGTCGATTACGTCGCGCTCATTCGCCAATCGGCAATCGCGGCCGGCTATTTTGGAATGCAGCCGCCTTTTCACCCTGCTTGCCCCGATCTTCGAGGGGAGCTTCGAAGGGCCGCCGCTTTTACGCCGTAAGCACGCCCGCGAGAGTGTCTTTCTCTGCAGTATCTGGCGGCCGCTTTTTTACCCTGAGCAAAGCGAAGAACTGCGGCGGGCTCTTTTTCCGCGGCTGGTGAAGTGGCAGTCTTCAGACTGGCGATTTTCTATGTTCTTTGCGCACGCCCAAAATTGCCACCCCGAGCGTGTACCTATCCGTGCTGCCCGGGAGTAAACTCTCCCCAACATGCCGCAGCCTTTCACACGCGCTTTGCAACTCGCCACAGGTGTCAGCATCGGTGCCGCGATTGCAGTTCATTTCCTCGCGAGCCCGCTGCTCCTGTGGACTCTCGCGCCGCTCGCGACGCTTCTGATTCTCGCCATCGCGTTTGCGAACTGGCGCGCCCGCAAGGACCGCTACTCGCTGTGGATCACCATCGGGCTGCTGTTCTCCCTCGTGGGAGATGTTCTGCTGCTTACGCCAGACCGTTTCTTCACGCTGGGCCTTTCGGCTTTCTTGCTCACGCACATCGCCTACCTCTTCGCGTTTACCCGAGACACCCATTTCCCCGCACGCCTTGGCGTGTGGACTCTCTATCTCCTGTTTGCCGCCTGCTGCTATTTTCTGCTGTTTTCGCGGCTCCCAGCGGGGCTGCGGATTCCCGTCGCGGTCTACGCCGCCTTCCTCGTGTCCATGGCCGCGCAAGCCATGGGGCGTTCTTTTCTTCTGCGTACCTCCGCCGCGCGATTGGCCGCCATCGGTGCCCTGCTGTTTGTCCTTTCCGACGGCCTGCTCGCCCTTGATCGCTTCTATGTACCGATTCGACTTGCTCCCCTGCTGATCCTCGTTCCCTATTACGCAGCGCAGTGGCTGATTGCCTCCTCCACCGATCAGCCGCCGTTGCCTTTGTAGGGGTCGAGCACTTTTACCCTGAGCTTCGAAGGGGCTCGACCCCATCTCAGCAATATGTAAACACTTTCGTGATCCTGCTCGTCTCGTGTCTCCGCGTAAGCGCGAGAATTACCCCGCCTTTTCCTCTTGTTTCTTTTTCCATCGTAACTCCGCCACCACCAACCGGATCTCTTCGTAGCTGATCTCCTCTGGCAGAGCATCCTTGATGGGCTTTAACCATTCCGTTCCGGCCCGCTTGCTCGCCTCCTGAATCTCCTTGTATTTTGCGGCATCGACCCACTGCGGTTTGAAATCCGTTTCGCCCTTTTCGATCAAATCGGCAACCAGCACAATCACGGAGCGCACTTTCCTCCCGCGAATTTGGGCAATCTCTTCAAAGCTGTGCCCCTGCTCCAGCAGATCCCGCGTTTCCAGCGATGGCGTCGAAGGCCGCGCGTGCCATTCTTTGCTGGCCCGCTCCCCACGCCCAAATCGCCTTAAAACCTCCAGAATCTCCTCCCCGTACAGTTCGCACTTCTTCTCTCCCATGCCTGAAACCCGCCGCAATTCGGTCAGGGTCTTGGGCCGTGCCTGGCAAAGGGCATCGAGCGTCGCGTCGTGCATGACTACGAACGCTGCCGTCATCTTTTGACGGGCCACATTCCTCCGCCACTCCCGCAAGAATTCCCGCAACTCTTCATTCACCCGCACAGTTGGATTCATCTCAAATCGTGCTTCTTCCAGAACCATGCAGGGATTTTGGCTGGCATGCGTGACTCGCCGCGATGTATGTTCTCTCTCCGCCAGCCAGTTCGGCAACCCGGCGCACACATCGCAGATCCCGCAACGCTCCCACTTGGTCGCCTCCCCGAAATGAGCGCAAATGCCCTTTTGCCTGCATTTTCCTGCAGCCACGAACTCCTGCATCTGGTGATACCGCCGCCAGGCATGCTCTTTTTCTACTGGATCTTGGATCTGGTTGATGAAGAAAGCCCGCAGCCCATTATCTTTCTTTTCCCAGAAGAGATAGCAATCCGCCGGCAACCCATCGCGCCCCGCGCGGCCCGTCTCCTGATAGAGTTGCTCGATGCTCTCCGGCAATCCCAACCTCACCACGGCTCGCACGTTCGGCTTATTGATGCCCAATCCAAACGCGATCGTGCCTACCAGTACACGCACTTCTTCGCTCATCCACTTTTCCTGGTTCTCCCGGCGTGCCGTGCCGTCCATCTGGCCGTGGTAGCCCACGGCGGCGATACCGCTTTCCTCAAGCAAATCGATGATTTCGCCCACGCGTGCCACTGTCGGCGTATACACGATCACGTTACCATTTTTCACCCGTTTCACGGCTTCCAGCACGCAGTCGTCCTGCATGCCCCCTTTGCATTGCTGCACCACGTACCGCAGATTCTCGCGGCGGAAGCTGGAGACGGACTTCAGCGGGTCGCGCAGGCCCAATTGTTCCACGATGTCGTGGCGCACCTGTTGTGTGGCGCTCGCCGTGAACGCGGCGATCGGCCGGTCGGGGAAGAGTTTTCGCAGCTTGCTGAGCTGGCGGTACTCCGGCCGGAAGTCGTGCCCCCATTCGGATATGCAATGTGCCTCGTCGATGGCGAAGAACGACACGGGAGCCTTCCCAAGCCACGCGCCCGTGCCCTCCATCACCGCTCGCTCCGGCGAGATGTACATCAGGCGATACTCCCCGGCAGTCGCCTTGCGCTTGATTTCGCCGCGGTCGGCTTCGACGACGGCGCTGTTCAGGAACACTGCGGGAATGCCCATCTGGCGAAGTTGCGCGACCTGGTCCTGCATCAACGCAATCAGCGGCGATATCACCACTGCCGTTCGTTTCTCTTCCAGCACCGCCGGCAATTGGTAGCACAGGGACTTGCCGCCGCCGGTTGGCATCACCACGCACACATCCCGCCCTGCCGCCAGGCTGCGCACCACCTCTTCCTGTCTCGGCCGGAATCCGTCGTAGCCCCAATACTGTTTCAGCGCCTCGAAAAACTTGTCACCGTTTCGCGACTGCTTCTGTTCCACATCTGCACTGCTCATGGCCGTCTCCCAAGTGCCCGCTCCCGTTGGGGGGAAGCAATGTTAGCGCCTGCTCATATTCGCTTTATATTCGCCTCCTGTCAAGCCCAGTTTAGCTAATTCACTGTATAGTTATCCACAATCACAACATGTCCTGTGCAAATGCCCATCTCGGGAATCCCCCCAGTACCCCTCCTTTTCGCCATTCCCGCCCATTTCCTTGCGATTCATTAGCTTCTCTGCTTTTGTGACCTGCGCCACACCCCGCTATTCCTCGCTGCCGTATACTATTTGTGTGGCCTCTCCGCGAGCATCTCTTCGTTTCCACGCTCGCTCCTGCTGACCTTCAGCACTCCGCGGAGACCGGCCACTTTCGCCCTCCTGCGCCCAAAAGCGCAGGGCCTTGCGTATGAGCGACCTCGCCCAAGCCGAACTCGCCATGCATGACGCCTGGCGGCCCACCATCAATCCGTGGTGGATCGCCTTCACGGTGATGCTCTCCACCTTCATGGAGGTGCTGGACACTAGCATCGCCAACGTTGCTCTTCCGCACATCGCCGGCAGCCTTTCCGCCGGGATTGACGAAAGCACCTGGGTGCTCACCTCCTACCTGGTTTCCAACGCCATCGTCCTTCCGCTCACCGGATGGTTCTCGCGGCTGTTTGGCCGCAAGCGCTTCTACATGAGCTGCGTGCTCATTTTCATCGTCAGCTCGCTGTTCTGCGGCCTCGCCCCCAGCCTGCCCTTACTGGTGTTCTTCCGCGTGCTGCAAGGAGCGGGCGGCGGCGGCTTGCAACCTGTCTCCCAAGCCATCCTCGTCGAAAGCTTTCCGCGCCAAAAACAAGGTATGGCCATGGCCATCTACGGCATGGGCGTGGTCGTTGCGCCGATCATCGGGCCCACACTGGGCGGTTGGATCACCGATAACTATTCCTGGCGCTGGATCTTCTTCATCAATATTCCTGTCGGGCTTCTCTCCCTCTTTCTGACCGCGGCGCTGATTTCGGATCCGTCGCATGTCTCCGGGAAAAACAATGGGTTGCGCACCAAGATTGATTACATCGGCCTGGGATTCCTCAGCGTCGGCCTGGGATTCCTCCAGGTAGTCCTCGATAAGGGGCAGCGCGACGACTGGTTCGAATCCCACTTCATCGTTTGGTGCTCGGTGATTTGCGCCATCGGCCTGATCGGCACCATCTTCTGGGAGCTTCACCATAAAGATCCCGTCATCGAGCTGCATCTTTTCCGCGATCGCAACTACGCCACCGCCACGTTCTTCATGTTCGCGCTTGGCATTGTCTTGTATGGCACCACTGTGCTTCTCCCCGTCATGCTGCAAACGCTCAGCGGCTACACCGCGCAGCTCAGCGGGCTGGTGCTTTCTCCCGGTGGCATTCTCACGCTGATCTGTCTGCCGATTGTCGGACGCCTGCTGGTGCGGCGCGATCCGCGTTGGTTGGTGGCTATCGGCCTGACGATTCTGTCCGTGGGCATGTTCCAGCTCGCGAAACTCAATCTGTACACCGGCTTCTGGACGTTTGTGTTTGTGTGGTCGATTTCGCGCGGCGGCATGGCTTTCATGTTCGTGCCCATCAACGTCATGGCTTTTTCGTTCGTGCCCAAGGAACGCATGAACAGCGCCACGGGCTTGATCAATCTGGCGCGCAACCTTGGCGGCAGCGTGGGCATTTCCCTGGTCACCACGATGCAGGCGCGCCTTACCCAGAGCCACCAGACCGTCCTTGTCAGTCACATGACCCCGCTCGATCCCCGCTATCGCGCCGCGCTGCAGGGCCTCACCGCCATGTTGCACCAGCGCGGGTCGAGCTGGGCCATGGGCGCGCAACAGGCACAAGGGATGCTCTATGGCGAAGTGCAGCGCCAGGCGTCCATGCTCGCCTTCATTGACGTGTACTGGATTCTCGGCGTGGTCTGCCTGGCCATGATTCCCCTCATGTTCATCATGAAGCGCGGCCGGCCCCAATCCGGCGCGCCCTTCTCCCATTGATGGGGGTCGGAGCTTTAGCTCCGACATATAGCCTCCCCAAGATAAATATCCCCAAAATCTGTCATTCCTCCGGCCTCCGTTCTCGTAGGGGCACAATACATCGTGCCCGCCGTAGGAGGGAGCATTGCGAGGGATCCCTCTTCCTCCTTAGGGGGTCGGAGCTTCAGCTCCGACATACAGCTCCCCAAAACAAAAACTCCCCAATCTTTCTCTTCCCTCCCCGCCTCTCCTCCTTGTTGTCATCCTGAGCGGAGCGGCCCGATTTTTTCCTGCGCGCCGAATTGTGGCGCGTCGGGCCGCGCAGCGCGATTTGTGCGCCCCGTGCGCTTCGCCGGGGTCGAAGGATCTCTCTTCCGTCTTGGGATTCGCCCCACCTTGCGTCCCGATTCGGGAACGAGCTTCTTCTTTCTTGTCTTCTGGTCGCTGGTCACTGGTCGCTGATAGCTTTCTCCGAAGGTACCCCCTCCCCCCGCCAGTTTTTGTGAAGCATGTCAAAACAAAGGGGTTGCAGGCGCGAGGGCTCCGCCTTTCTCTTGCCTCCTGATCGCTGGTCACTGGTTACCGGTCGCTGATAATGTTTTGATACCGATACGCACTGTTGGTACAGCGACTGAATGTGCTAGGGTTCTGCTTCTTCGCTGCCTCCTGGTCGCTGGTCGCTGATAACTCTCCGTGAGCGGAGCGCGGGCGGGCTTGTGCCGAGTATTCACAACGCATCATACCACACTATTTACCAACTGTCAATAGATATCGTTGAGGTACTAGACCTGAAACTGGTGCGAGGGACTGACGGCGCTGAAAAAACAGTCAAAATATGCACTCCTTACAGACCAAGCCCGAAGCCTGCTGCACCCGACGCCTCCAGAGTGCGCTAAGGCTGGGGTGGCACAAACGGCAGAGAGAATTTGTGGGCAATCCAGAAACCGGAGCATGCGACGCCCAGCCTGACGCATCTCTGAACATTGGCGTGAAGCATCCGGTTAAACCTGCGTGGACGACGTCTGCTCAAACCTCTCCAGCAGAGACTTGATCTCGGTCTCGGCAAAGCTTTGGCACTCGGTGTAGAGTGCCGTCAATAACGCTGGAAGCGTATCTGTGAGGGAGGGGAGAACCTTTTCAAATTCAGGAAATTCGCGACGAAAAGAACGAACTTTTTCCAAATTGTCATTCAATCGGACCCTCCGCTCCGTCTCGTTTTCCCAGATCGTCCTCCAGTACTGACAGGTACGGCAGGACGCAGCGCAACGGGTACCGTCATGAGATAAGAACGATTCCCAGCCGGACCTCGCAAGTGAAAGAGCTTTTGCCGAATCGTCCCGTCGCTTTTCACCGTTGCACCTCCTGCACGCCACCAACACGTTGCCTGGAACGTGGAGGCCCGCCCGATACTGATTCATCCCGTCGAGATGCTCAATCACGCATGTTGTCTCCGCCAGGTCGCACGAGCAATATGGACATCGGTTATTGAACAGCCTTCGGACGAGTTCTTCATACTCTTCGCCATCAACCTTAATCGGCCACTTTTGGCTGACCTTACGGCTCAGCTCGTGAAGAAACATGCTCACCAGTTTGTTCGCAACGTCGGATTTGGCCCGCCGCGTTGCAGAGCGAAGTTGGGAGGTAGGGTCTTTCACCTCTCTTCGTCTCCAAGCAGCCAATTGACGTCGACGCCCAACGCCTTCGCAAGGGCCTTAAGTTCATAGTCGAGCACATGGCGGTGATTGTTTTCTATTTTCGCAATCGCGGCCCGGTCGAGCTGGATCCCGAGCCGAGCGAGTTTCCCCGAAAGAGCATCCTGCGTTAGTACTGGCCTGCACGCTTGACGCCCTTCAGCCACGCGCTCGCCAACAATGTTTTTCCGTAAAGCCTTCTTACCCACAGGCAAGAGACTACCTCTTGCGCAAGCTGAAAATGTTCTAAACTAGAACACCAGGCAAAGCCTACTTATGAGAGGGGGTACCACGATCGCGATGAAAAAGCGGAAATCACACTTGCGTCAGATAGGCGCGAAGCCAGGGCACGAAAAGCTCACCTGGCCGGGGCTGAAAGCCAAAGACCACTTGAGCAGGGTTATAACGTGGGTAGTGAAGGAGGCAAAAGAGACAAGAGAAAACGAGGAATGGGCAGGGAATCAGATTGCGCGAGTGCTGGATTACGTCTCGCCGCAGACCGTGATCGGACTGGTTTTCCGCGAGACGGATCGTCGAAGGAGCCTGACTCCCGGTTTGAGGAATCTCCTCTCAGACTTCTTGAAACGGTGGAGAGCATAGGTGGAATCGTTCATGGCGAGGGTGGAAGGTGCGGGCCTCGAAAAGAACCGGAATGCCTAACCTGGAAACAAGAAATACTTTGAAGGACCGAGCCGTTCCCGTCGGCAAGGATATTAGCATCTTCCGCTGGTGCAACTACTGTCGGTTTTTTCGTTTTGGTTCCAGTCATTTCCCGAAGCGGGAAATGGTACACCGTTGCGGCTAGAACTCCGAGAGCTTCTTGTGGTCCCGAACTTGTTGATAACTCACCGCGAGGGGTTGCCCCCTCTTCATGTCGGTGGCAACAACAGGTTCTGAATCTAACTGACCGAAAACGAGTTGTTGCTCGTCGTCACTGTGATCGACCAGCAACCAAATCCACTCGACCTCCCCTGATCTTTCATCCTTGACCTCGAACTTGACGTGATCGCCCTCTTGGTATCTGCCCATCGTTAGCTCCCCGAACATTCTACAATCATTAGTTGAAGCAAGCGCGAGGCCATAGTTTCTCCGAGCAGGGCGCGTGGCCAATCGCTTGAGGCTTGAAACGACCTAAGATTCCACCCCTCACCCATCGTACCAGTTTCTAATCTAGTACCTGATAAATACTTATTGACATATGGTAAATAATGTGCTATGCTTCGCCTGTTATGCTGAGGGTAAGTTGCTCTTGTGCCATTTCGGTCCACGACATACTCGCGTCCTTTGTCTTTTCTTCGCTTTTTCGCATGCTAAGTCCAACTATTCCCGTACATCCACGAAATGCGCCCGTAAGTCCAATCATTCCCGTACATACGCAAAAACAGGGGGGTGGGGTGCATTTTCCTTTGCCTCCTTTGCCTCCCTTACTTCCCTTGCCTCTTTCTCACTCGCCACTAAGTCTAACTATTCCCGCTTGCCCAGAGCGCTTTTCGCGAAGGGCACTTACGCGAAACAGGGGGTGGGTAGGGTATCTTAATGGTAACGTACCTAAAATATGTCGGCGCGCCGACATTTTCCGTTCGGGAAAGGAATGCGGCAATGCGTATGGATTTTGTAGGTGTGGGGCTTCAGCCCCGCCATCTTGGCATGACTGAAGTCATGCACCTACAGGAACCAGAGAGGAGGACAGAGTGGCTCTCAGGCTCCGGAAACATTTTGAGACGGGGATGCGTATTATTAGATAGAGGCGCGCAGGGGGTGTCTGCCGCGCCGAGGTTGAAGTGAAAGGGGTGCACTGTGCTGACCCTGCTTTTCCTGATTGTTCTGTATTTCCTGCCGACCATCATTGGGCGGGATAAGCGCGACGCCGCGGGAATCATCCTGCTCAACGTGTTCCTGGGATGGACGGTGATCGGCTGGGTGATTGCGCTGGTCTGGGCCATCACGGCGGAGCCGTACAGCCCGGTGAGGCTGGTCGCGGTGCCGGCAGGCGGACACTTCTGCAGCCAGTGCGGCGCGTTTGCCTGTCCGGGCGCGCACTTCTGCACTGCGTGTGGCCGGACGGTTTGATACTCTGAGGGCGCTTCGCGCCCTGGGCTGAAGCCCAGGTCTACAGAACCCAATGATGGCCCGGCAATTTGATGTCGGAGCTAAAGCTCCGACCCCCTAAAAAGCATTCATGAGATGGCTTGTGGCACGATGACCGAACCCAACACACAAAATTTGCGCGAGGAATTCAACCGCTGGGCGGAGGCGGGGCGCGGCGAGGAGATGGAAGAGTATCACCTGCCGATCACGCTGCCGGTGCTCGAGAAGATGCGGCTGGAGCCGGCGGACAACGTGCTCGACGTGGGCTGCGGCGCAGGCTGGCTCTCGCGGCGGATCGCGCGGATGGTGCCGCAAGGGCGCGTCGTGGGAATGGACATTTCCGATGAGATGATCCGCGTGGCGCGGCGCGGCAGCGTGGAGCACGACCACGTGCTTTACGTGACCGGCGAAGTGGGCGAGATTCCCTGGGAGCCGAATTTTTTCACGCACGCGATTTCGGTGGAGTCCGCGTACTACTGGCCCGAGCCTGCCAGAGGCGTGCAGGAGATGTTTCGCGTACTGCGGCCGGGGGGCAGGGCGTGGATACTGATCAACTACTACCGCGATAACCCGCATTGCCACCACTGGGGCGACTTGCTGGCGGTGGCGACGAAGCTGCTTTCGGCGGAGGAGTGGAGCGGACTGTTTCGCGAGGCGGGTTTTGCGGAGGTTGCGCACGAGCGCGTTGCCGATCCTTCGCCGTCCCCCGAAACGTATACCGGCCGGTGGTTCCGCGACGCCGCGCAACTGAAGGCCTTCAAAGCCGAAGGGGCGCTGCTGGTTTACGGAAGGAAATTGTAATCATTTCTCGCGTCCCACCGAAAAAACCGAACTCGTTGTTGCTTCTTAGGCGCAAAACGCGCGCGCCACTGCTCGCCAGTCGAAAGCCCTTTGCTAAATTGGAAAGGAGCACGCTTTAGAGAAAAACGAGCGAACTGGCGCGGACGGAACTCTGCGCGGCGAAAAATGCATGGACGCCTCTGCCTCAAAATACGAAGTGCTGGTGGTTGACGATTCGCCGGTGTACCGGAAACTCGTCGAGCAGGTGCTGTACGAGGAGCCGTATACGCTGCTGTTTGCGCGCAACGGCCAGGAAG
>Ga0181533_1006819_pt1 | contig 10204 bp, 1 predicted proteins | sample PEATcosm2014_Bin_45_FD_119772 | JGI IMG/M metagenome (GOLD analysis project Ga0181533, IMG submission 119772) | Peatland microbial communities from MTU Mesocosm Facility, Houghton, MI, USA - PEATcosm2014_Bin11_60_metaG | ecosystem: Environmental > Terrestrial > Soil > Wetlands > Peat | place...
CACCCTGATACGTGCCGTTGTACTCAAAGGCAATGACGCCGATCGCCGTGCCAAAGATGCGCACCGTGTCGTCCGTCTCGCTGTACTCCATGTAGATGCCCGGCACCTGTCCCGGGCCGAGGGAGATGGCGAGTTCGTTGAGGGCATCCAGCAGCAGTTGCGTCTTGAACGACACAAACAGAGTCTGTGTGACGTTGGGCGTGTCGTACCCGAGCGGAAACTCTTGCATCGCCATGCCCGTGCCGTTCGCCGCAATGTTTTGCGCAACGCGGTTCGTCAGGTAGTTGCACGTGTTGTACCTGTACGAGCCCTGGTTGAAAAACGTGTAGTCTATGGAGGGCCCCCAGTAGTAGTAGTCGTAGCGCGTCGGTTCGCCCACGTACATGGGGTCGAACGGCAGCGACGTCGAGGCCAGAAAAGCGTTGGCCGCCGCGCTGTCGACGCCAATGTCGTCGTAGACCGTCGAGTTCGGGTGCGTCTCGCCCTTGGCCGACAGCGTTGCGCCGATGTAGCCCGTCGGGTCCTCCAGCACCCATGCGGCACACGCGCCGTTGCAAGCATCGATTGTGGTCAGCGGCCGCCGCTTGCACGTCGGCGACGCGCGGTAGAGCACCGTCTGCGACGCCGCGCCCAGCGTCGTGTTGACGCCGGTCGGCGCGCCCGAGTCGCCTGCAAACAGCGCCAGCGCCCCCGCCGTCACGTACACGCGCCGCGCCAGTCCATCACGCGCCAGTTCCTGCACGCCGACGTCGCCGTAATCCCGGTTGCCGTAGGCGTTGTAGTCCGTAATGTCCGGCATGAACAGCCCCTTCAGATCGCCCGTCACCGCGCCCTGAAAGCGAAACGTCAGGTCGCTCACCGCATAACCTGCGGCCAGAAGCGCCGGCAGACACGTCGTCAGGTCCATTGCGACGTAGGCGGGGTCAGTGGGGTTGAGTTGGCTCTTCTGTTGCGGGGAGACACCGGCGTTGTTGAGAAGTCCGACGCCCACCCCCAGCACCTTGGTCCCAAGCAGGTCGAACAACGCACTCGACACATCGGGCCGCTGCAGCGACAGCGCGGGGCAGAGTTGCGTGGACACGCACACCGACGGGCCGACGTAGATCGACGCGCTGAAGAAGCCGAGCGGATCAAAGGGGGCCTGTGCAACGATGCCGATCCACAGCGTGTCGTTGCGCGACGCGTCAAAGTTGTTGACAAGCGCGGTGGCCTCGGGGTTCGTGAGTTTGATGGCAACGTCGACGCGCATGTTGAGCAGCATCTCCGTGGCGTTGGCCGTCGTCAGGTTGTTGGGCGGAAACTGATACATGAGCCCGTTGTAGTTGACGTCGACGGCGTAGTCTTGGTTGATGTACACGCCGTCGGACGGGCACAGCGTCAGCCCGGGACACTCGGGCGCTGCGAGAAACTGCATGTGCTGGATTTCCGTGGTGGTGCCGTACTTTGTCGTGTTGAAGAGCGGCTGCGCCGTCACGTTGAGCGTGCCACTCGTTGCGTCGTAGTCCGTGCTGGTGTTGCCCATGCACACGCGCGCGGTGTTGGCAAACAGAGGCTCGGCATCGGTGGGCGCCATGTAGACTCCATCAAACTCGTTGACGTCGATGCTGATGTCGCAGTAGAGGTATGTGCCCGTCGTGGGCGCGTTGCCCGGCACCGGAATCTCAAATCCGTACACGCCCTGCGAGAAACGGAGCGGGGCGGGATCGCCGGTGTGATTCCACGTGTCCGACACGATGCGCACGCCGACGAGTTTTTGCGTGGTCTGGATGACAGACGTCCGCTGAAAGAAGAGCGGGATGTATGCCCAGTCGTTGACGGGCAGCAGAAAGACGTTCGGCGTCAGCGGGATCGGCGGGGGCGCGAGAAGAGGCTGGAGCACGTAGCACGTGAATCCCTTGCCGGCATTCCCACTTACGTAGTTCTGGTAGTCGGTCTGGTCCACGTTGACGTACACGCGCAGGGCCGACGTGCACGAGTCCTCACGGATCAGCACGCTGCACCCGTTGCTCTCCACTGTCGCAATGTCCTCTGCCACGCTCTGGTTTGCGGGAAAGACGACTTGGTAGTCGCGCACAAACAGGTTCAGGTTCGATGACACCAGTTCGTCCGTGGGGGACGGGCTCTGATCGGGCATGCTGAGAAGTTTGCGCCGCCGCAAAGGCGCGTCTTGGCTGTGATGCGACTCGGAGTGCGACTCTGATCTGGACTGTGCGCTTTTCGAGTGCGACGACGTTTTCGTCTCAGGGCGCTCGCGGATATCGGGGACACCGTCGTCAATAAGCACGTCGCTGGTCACATAGCGCGCACAGCCCTCGCAAACACACTGCACCACACTGGCCTCGCCGCCGACGCAATGGCGCGTCGCCACGGTGTAGTTGAAGCAGTCGCTCGTGTTCATGTGGCCCGCTGCCGTCAGCGTGCACAGCGTCAGATCAATGTTTCCGAGGTAGATGCTGTCGTCTGCATACAGGCCCGCAAACATCAGCGTCCAGTTGAGCGGCTCCGTTTCGGTGTGCTGTGTCGCATCAAAGTAGGTCAGTTGGTTGCCTGCATGCCCCGCCACGTATTCCATGAGCCCGTTCGATGCAAATGGGGAACCGGGGAAAAAATCCAGCGGGGTGTTGTCAAACGTGGACTGGTACTCGTCCACGAGCGTCGGGCACGCTTCGGTGAACGACACCGATATCGGGCTGTGATCGGTGTAGTCGATGCCGGAGTAGTTGGTCGGAAACGCACTGTAAAAAGTGCACGGTTCATACTGGTCCTGCGGCGGCGGCACGTTGGGGGTCCTCGCGCGCCTAACCGGCGGTGCATGACTGCCGTAGCATGTCGGGAGCGCCTCCCCGCACGTGCCCGTTGTATACCACGACGACGGATAGAAGAACATTGGGCGATTCGACACAAACATCTCATCAAAAAAGTCAAAAAACCGCAAGCCCAGTGAATCAGCCTGCGCCTGAAAGGCCGCCGTGTGTGCGCCGCCAAAGTAGGATGCAATCTGGATGCTGGCGCTCTGGATGCGTCGGCCCGGGGGCAGCGTCAGCGTGATGCCCACATCCGCGTTTTCGATCGCGCCCGGCGCCAGCGACAGTTCGCGCTGGTACGGGCAGTTGGCGTCCTGAATGCCGGCATTCTCCACCACCGACACCGGCGTCGCCGCCGCAATCTCGTTCGTGTACGCCTCGATGCAGCACTGGGGGAAGGTAAAGTTGGACGGATCAACCAAAAACGGCCGCGTGCACGGGTATTCCGGGTTGGTGCTGTTGTAGAACGGCACGTTGCGCCACGCGGAGCCGTTGTTGACCTCGAACGCGATGATCGGCATCGTCTGTTCGTTGAAGGAGGTGCTGTTGTCAATCAGGTCAATGAGCACGAACGATCCCGTGCCGTTCGGCAGCACCGAGGGCCACGGCGCGGTGCACTCGGCGCGCAGTGTAAAGCACGACCCACTGGGGCATGCCGATGGGCAGGGGAGGAATGTCTGGTTCCCAGACGTCGTGCACTTTGCGTGCTGGTAGCCAAAGATGCCCGAGGGAAACATGAAGGGCGTGTCGCCAAAGACGTCGCACGTGTCCGAGTAGGCGCCCGCGCCGGCCAACTCCTGCGCATACCCGGTGTGGTCGCCGCTGCCGGTGTAGTCAGAGTAGGCGAGTTTGGCCAGCACCGCGCACCACGGGCTTCTCAGTTGCGCAGGCCCGAACGGGATGCATGAATCCACCACGCGGTCATAGTCCTGCATGTAGGTCACAGCGTATTCGAACTCTGGCGCCGTCGTCGTCACACCAAGCACTATGCGGCTGGCGGGTGCGTCGGCATCGTCGATGTTGATGAGGAGCCCCGATAGCAGACTGATGAAGCCAAAATTGTTGTAGAGCAGGTCGAACGCGGGGCACCCAACTGCAGCGCCATCCGACACCACCCAGCGCGCCGTGAACTGCTGGTACATGTTCACGCTGTCGGCGAGGTGCTCGTAGTACTGCTCGGCGCGCGCGCTGTGGTTGTAGGTGTAGTACATGGTCTCGAACGGCGACGAGCAGTTGACCACCGCGCCGTAGTTGTAGACAATCGTGTCGTTGAACGGCGTCGGCGGTATCGGGCTGGACGACGGCGAGGGGCTCGGCGACGGCGTCGTGGGGCATTCGGGGGGCTTGAACTGCTCCAGAGATGCGGAGCAGTCCGCCGCGGGGACGCTGGTCTGTAGCAGGGGAATCACGACAGAGCCCGAATAGAGGTCCTGCATGGTCAATTGCATCAACCCTTGCGGCTGGCTGATGGAGGCGCACGTCGAGCACGAAAAGTTCAGCAGAATCTGGAATGTCCGCGAAGTCGGCGACGCGAGCACAATCGACATGTCGAGGGCAGCGCTCCCGGTGCGAAAGACACACGATCCGTTCACATTCAGCAGACACTCGTGCCCGTACTCGGTGCAGTTATCCCTCGAGTTGAAACTGTAGCCGTACTCGGCCTCCGCCAGCGGCGTTTGCGTGCAGTCGAAGGGGTCCATCAGAAACACCCTTGTCCAATGCGCGCCTGCAAACGACGAAAACACTTCCAAAAGGTTCATGTTGAGCGTAGGCGGAGAAATGTTGACGAGCGTGTTGAAGACGTAAAAGGACGTGCTGTCGTTCGGAATCACTTCAAAGTAGGTAAAGAACTCTGTCGCGCCGTTCGTCGGGAAGATGAGAGGATGCTTGTCGGCACCGGCAGTGCATGACAACGGGTCGTTGGCCGAATACACGCGCAGATCGTCGGATCGTCCTGATTGCGGAAATGAATTGCAGGTGCCCAGCGAAATTGACTGTGAGATAGACGAAGAGTGCGACGATGAGCACGACGGCAGGATGGGCAGACCCGGCAGGACGATGCTGCACTGGTCGTCCGGATTCTGCGTATTGACGGGGTCGATGGTCACGGGCGGCTGCCCCGCGGAGAAGGCGATCCCCGCCAGCCCCAGATTCGTCTCCACGCATTCGCCGTTGCAGGAAAGATAGACACGGAGCAGAAACTCGTCGCCGGCGCTCGCGCTGTTAATCAGACTCATATCCATGTGGTAGAACCACGTCGTGGCAATGCAGGTCCCATTCCCAACCCCGGAGGTCATGAAGCAAGCATGCCCGCGCGCCGTGCAGTTCACTAGCCGCGAAGACGCCGAGTCCAGCGAAGCACCTGCCACGGTCGGATAGTCGCACAGCCCCCGCTGCAGCAGCGTCATCTGCACGGTTGCGCCGGGCGCGTATCCAATCGGAGGGCTGATGGTCTCAACAGCCAAAAGCGTCGCCGTGTGGTTGGTGATGACGGTTACCATGCCGTCGACCAGCACAGTGCCCAGCACGGGGTCGACGACGACGAGGGGCAGTTCGACCGCATACTCGGGCTGGAAGTGGCCAGAGTAGACCAGCGGCGCGTCGAACGCGTCAAACGTGCATGCATCCGAATCAGCAGCCGAGAAGCCCAGCAGCGGCTGGAAGATCGGGTCCGCGTACAGCGGCGTCGTGCACTCGGTGAGAGACTCTGAGTGCGAGTGGCTGGTAGAATGCGAGTGCGAAGTCGAAGCGGAATGTGACTGCGAACACGACTCCGGTGGGGGCACCTCGGACAGCGGGTGGGTGCACGAGACTGTGGTGCCGGGACCCTCCAGAAGCGGGATGTATTCGGTCGTGACGCCGTTGTCAACCAGGAGTCGGGCAACGACGGTGGCATAAGTGTTGCCGTAAATGCAGTGTGTGCAATCCACCGAAATGGCAATGTAGAGATCGGGTGCGAATTGATTGTTCAGCAGAGTGGACGAGTTGAAAGCAATCCGCCCTTGCACATCGTCGCAAAGCCCCATGGTTAGTGATGCAGGACAGAACCCGCCACACGAATACCCGCCCAGAAACGACAGCGTTGCCGCATTCGCATCCAGTGTCTTGTTGTCACAGGTCAGCGTGACGAGAGCGCCGGTGACACTCAGCCCCGTGGTCGATCCAGAAGCCTTGGCAATGTCGACGTAGATGGAATACGTCGGGCTTACCGAGATGTTGGCCAGAGTGCCGCCGAAATCAAAGATGCCGAGCCCCAGACTGGAGACGGGGATGTAGATTTGGTAGGGCTGAAAATCCTGCGCGTAGATGTTTGCCGACGGCGTGCCCGCGAACGAGCATGCGTTGTGCGATGCTCCACCGACTGCAACTGCTGCGCTGTACCCACCCCCCGGAGTAGCGCTCATCAGCAGGGACCGGCACCCCCATGACTGCGAGTGCGAGTGCGAAGGTGACACTGACTCGGAGTGACGCGACACCGAATAACTGGACGAGTGTGAGTCAGAGCACGTCTGCTTCCATGTGTCCACCGCGAGCGGCAGCAGCGGCGTGCACGTGGCGTTGATGGGCGGGAAGGCATGGATCGGATACACGAGACCGTACCCTTGGGCGTAAAAATGCGTCGCGATGATGCCCGTATCCAGATGGAGAGCCGGGCCACACAGCGTGTCGGAGCACTTGATGCTCACGCGCATCTGAAACTCGGCGCCCGGCAGCGCCGTGAGCAGAGGGATCGGGCTGAACGCGGCAGTGTATTCAGTGTACTGGGCAGAGGCCGGCGTGCTGGAGTGGGCGGTGACGGTGCATACGTGCCCCAAGTTGTTGCAGGTGCCGGTGAGAGAGGCAGTCGGCGTCAGATACAGGTCTTCCTCATCGACTTCATTGCAGCCTTGGATGGAGAAAAAGGACCCCTCCACGGTGATGTTGTGCGGTGCGTCGAGGCGCGAGATCGTCGTAACGGACAGATTCAAGAACGCCGCCCCCGTGACGTTCAGCGTGCCACCCGGAAGGCTGAAGAGCCCGTTGCCCAGCGCGGTCATTTGGATAAAAACGACCATGCCCGCGCGGTGAGTCGGATCAAAAATGAGCGTGCTCTCGCCCAGAAAGGTCGTGCATGCCGATTGGTTGTGCGGCGCATACGCCATCAGGTCGGTTGTGTATAGAGACTGTCCGCGCGTCAGCAGCGCCGAGCAGTGCACGGGGCGTTGCGAGTGGGACGGCGATTGCGTCGGCAGCGGCGACTGTGACGTCGAGTCGGACTGCGAGCATGACTCCATCCACGTCGCGTTGGTGGTCGGCACGGGGATGGAGCACGTCAGGTCCAACGCATCTCCTTGCAGCAGGGGGACAAAGTTGAAGCCCGGACCGACAGTCACACCGATCGAGGCGAGCACTGTTTGCATGTATCCCGGTGCACAGTCGATGCATTCAAACGAAACGCGCATAAACAGGGTGTCGCCCGGGGACGTGGCGAAGAGAGCGGCGACGTTGAAATCGGCGTTCCAGCGCGCTGCTGCGCACAGACCCTCTGGCGCGGGTGAGATCGGGCACGTGTGACCCGGAGACGAGCAGATGACGTTGCCCAAATCAGTTTCCCTCGTTGCGTTTGACGTATCGAGGACTTCGGTGACACATGACTGCTGCCGCAGAAGCGTCATGCCGTACCAACGAGTAGCGCCCCCACTGGTGAGGATTGTGATGCGGATGCCGTACACCGTCTGTGCTGTCAGGTTGACGGGGACGTCGCCAAACATAAACACGTCGCCGCCAAGGTTCTGCACGGGCATGTCAATTTGGAAGGCGCCCAGATCAGGTGGCATCACACTGACGCTCAATCCACCGTTGAATGTGCATGCATCGGAATTGCTCCCGCCGTATATTATCGGCTGTGTGTAGGTTGCATCCGTGGGCGCGGACGTGAAGAACGTGTGGCACGTGTGATACGTGGACTGCGAGCGTGACTGGGAGCGCGAGTGCGAGTGGTGCGACTTGGAGTGTGACTGGTGCGACGCGGAATCAGAGTCGGACTGGGACTCGTGCGAAACCGAATAGGACTCGGACTGCGTGTGGTGCGACATTGATTCCGACTCGGACTGGTGCGACTGCGAATCCGATTCCGTCGAACTCTCGCTGCACGTGGAAGACATGTCAAAGTTGTCGTCGGGGAGGACCGACTGGCAGCCAAAGCCGGGCTTCTGTGTCATCGCTAGGGGGATGTCCACATAGCCCGATCCACTCTGCACGTTCAGCAGTGAAATGGCCACGGCCCCAGCCGTCCCCGAGTAAGTCCCGTGATTGACATAGATGGCCAGTTTCAGAGGGCCCGTGGTCGGACCGCCGAGCGTGCTCGAAAGATTGGCCAGCGAAAGCACGGCGGTGCCGTTGAAGAATCGACACCGATTATTGATTACGTTGCGGAAGGGACACTTGGTGCCGCAAATGAACGGGGCGCCTGACACAACGTCGATCTGCTTGTAATTCCACAACTGATAGGAGCATGTTGTCGTGGTCTTAGCATAGACATTGAACGTGGCCGTCAACGACACGGCTGTGTCCGACGATGCCAACTGGAACGGAAAGGTGACGGTGTAATTCGGGGCGTGCACGTTGATGATTTCTCCAGCGATGGCAATCTGCGTAATTTGCCCGCCGCCATTCGTGGCCAACACCTCCACGTCAATCACTGTCTCGTAAATGTGGTTGCTGAGCGGGACATTGTTGGCGAGATACGCAAAAGGCACGGCGCCCATCGTACACCCGTACACGGGGTCCGCTGCGCCAACTGCCATGACAGACGGATACCCCGGGAATTCCCGAAAGGACGAAAAATTCGACAGGCACAACGCAGGAGGCGAGTGCGAAGGCGACGGCGAGGTCGTCTGGGCGACGACAGAGCCCAAAACGGACAGAAAACAAAGCAACGCAATCAACGCGGCCATCTGTAGAAGACAATGGGGCAAAAAAATGAATTCAGGGGCGGGTTGATCGAAAAATGAAGGGGAGGTGACCTATGCGCCCGCATAAGCAGAGTATAACGCCATTTATTAAAACCCCTCCGGAAAAAAAATTCTAAAAACAAACAAAACACAAGAAAAAAAAATGCAAGCGCTTTTGCTTGTTGCTATTTTTGCCAGCGCAGCAGATGCAGCGAATGTATTTTTTGCGGGCGGCGTCAACGACACGGTGTCGATATCGGCGCCGTATCTGGCCGGCGTGCAGTCCATCACCATCGCAGGACAGTCCTGTGCACTGGTGTCTAATGTTTCCATCCCCCCATGCATCCCGGCCCTCACACGCGCCCAGTTGTGTGGCGTGCAGGCCACGCTGACTCCAGTGTTTTCGGGCACGCCCTGCACTACTTCGATGAACCCCTGCTACAACTATTCCAGTGTCGGTGACATCTCGGCATGCGCGCCGTCGGTGACGCCGGACGGCTGGTGCCGGGTCTCGGCCTGCGTGGCGTCGGGCAACATTTGTGTGGTCATTGGCGGCAACAACACGTTTTTCAACTGGCAGTACACCAACACCAACTTTGTCGGCGTCGCCTGCGCGCCGGGCATGGTCTGCGACGCCACCCTCAAGTGCGTAACAACAACTCCGCCGCAGTGCCCCGGCACGGTAAGGTGCACGGTGTCGGGCGTCCCGGCGGGGGTGCACGGGGCGGTGCTGGTGTTTTCGAACGGGTCCAGCACGGTGTTGCCCGGCGTGGTGACGGCGCTGGAGGTGCCCGTCATCGAGGCGGTGGTGGTGGGCGGCGTGGCGGCGCAGAGCCCCGATGCCGTGTCGATCTCGGCGTCGACGCCGTTCGAGGTGGTGTGGTCCAACGCCTCGGCGATCGGCAACTACACGCTGCACTGCGACAGCCCGACGCAGATCATCCAGACCATCGCCACGACGGCGTTCGACATCCAGACGGACTTGGTGCACGAGGATTTGGTGTACGTCGTGCTCTACTGCGCCGTCATCGCGGTGTATCCGGCCCTCAATTTCACCGCCGCCGTCCCGGGCGCCGAGATTTCCGCCATCGTCACCGCCATCCCGTCAGTCTACACCACCTGTCCCGCCGGCATCTACGCGGGGCTGCGCACGACGGTGGCCGTCGACGGCGACTACTTTGCACCGTCGGAGAATCTGACATGCATCGTCGACGGCGTGCCGCAGCCGGGGCTCTACATCTCGCGCGGCGCCGTGCAGTGCGAACTCTTCTGGCCCAACGAGACGCTGGCGTCGCAGGCCGTCATCAGCGTGTCGATCTCCAATGATGGCGTCACGGCGGCGGCAGCCCCGGCACTCGTGCACATTGTCGGCGCGTGCGGCAACATCCAGCCAAACTGTGTGCCCGGTGTCGGTCGGTGACAGCATCCGCCGGCCTACTTTGATGCGGGCACGTACTGCCAGCCCTG
>Ga0181533_1006828_pt1 | contig 10188 bp, 17 predicted proteins | sample PEATcosm2014_Bin_45_FD_119772 | JGI IMG/M metagenome (GOLD analysis project Ga0181533, IMG submission 119772) | Peatland microbial communities from MTU Mesocosm Facility, Houghton, MI, USA - PEATcosm2014_Bin11_60_metaG | ecosystem: Environmental > Terrestrial > Soil > Wetlands > Peat | place...
CTGAAGAAACAGCGCAGAAGGGGGCTATCGCCGATGTTCTGGCAATACTGGACGAAAACGAGCAGAAAGAGATCCAGGCCATAAACAGGGCACTGACGAGGATAGAACTCGGGGAATACGGCTCCTGTGAGGTCTGTGGAAAAGGAATCGAGGTGGAGCGCCTTGAGGCAATTCCCTGGACATCTGTCTGCAGCAGACATGCAAGAACAGAATGAAGGAGGCAATAAAGTGAAAACGTTGCTTTTTGGAACAATGCTTTTTGTGTTGGTAATTGTCGTTCCTGTTTCAACGATGGCGCAGGTAGCTATTAACGTTAACATCCCTCTGCCGCCACCCATCGCATTTCAGGCGCCTCCGGATGTGATAGCGATGCCTGATACGAACGATGTTTACGTTGCTCCTGATGTAAATGCAGACTTGTTCTTCTGGAACGGCTGGTGGTGGCGTCTATGGGAAGGTCAGTGGTATCGCTCATATTATTATGACCGGGGCTGGGGTTATTATAACACCGTTCCAAGTTTTTATTTCGATGTGGACCCAGGTTGGAGAGGATACTACAGGGACCATAATTGGAACGGGCACCGGTGGAACTACGAACTAATTCGTAACCAACAACTCCAGCAGAACTGGAAGAACTGGCATAATGATCGACATTGGGAAAGGCAAGGAACGTGGGGCGTCCAGGGCTATCAACCTCGGCCGCCACAGCAGAGACAGGCACTAAGACAGCAAAGGCAACAGCAGTATCAACAGAGACCTGAGGTTAAGCAACATCAGCCGCAAAGACAACCTCAGGCTCAGAAACGCGAAGCTCAAAAACCTCAGGTTCGGAAACCCGAGGCTCAGAAACCTCAAAGTCAGCCACAGAGACAAGAGCAAAGACCTCAGGCTCAGAAACCTCAAGGTCAGCCACAGAGACAACCTCAGGAGAGGGCTCAGCAGCCGCAGAGGCAGCCTCAGGTTCAACCGCAACACGCTCAGCCTCAAGGAAAACCTGAAGGGGGGGAAAGAGAACATCAAAAGTAGGATCACAAAAAGTTGGGAGGCTTGATGAGGGAGGTCCCCGCCTTAATAAACGGGGTTTATCGTGTACCGCATTGCCCACGGCAACACCGAGGGTGAATCGGGGCTATCCTAGGCGCAATGAAATCAGGGATGCTCGGGCGTCTCCCCCGCTTATATCCGGTACAATGGTCAACTCCAGCGCCGTCACCCCGTCAAGGTTGACGGTGTAGTCTTCGACCTCCCGGGTCGCGCCCGGCGGGCTGAAGGTATACTGCTGGCGAAGGATTTCCCGGTATGACGTCCCGCCGTCTTTCGACCATCGCAGCACAAACTCATGGGTGCGCTCCCGTTTCTCTTCCTCAAATACGAGACGAATGTGTCCGAGTACCTGCGGTTCATCAAAGAGCAGGCGAATCGTTTGCTCCCCGTTTTCACCGGCCAGCCAGCCCGGCCCACCCCCGGTTGTCAAGGCCGACTCGACGGGGTGTCCCGTCTCCTCGGAGGTGATCTCGACCTGCGCCAGACGCTCCAGGTCCAGCCAGGCATGATCGGTAAATATGGGCTCCTTCGGGCTTCGATTGATAATCTTCTTGCGCATCATGTTTTCAGCAACCTCCTTCATTAAGATATATGAGAGAGAACTCACAGATTACCTTATATATACCCTGCGTATCGCTTTGGCCAGCTCTGGTTTCGTCCCAAACCCCCCCGTTCCTGAAATCAGCAATCAGGCAGAGTCAGTAAAGAGTGATTTTTATAGTAAAATGGGAACTGTGAGGAACGCTTTTTCCTTGCCTGGTGACTAAGACTACGATAAGATAGGTGACAAAAGAGCAGATAAACCATGATTATCCGACTCGGAAACACCTCGGCCAAGAAAACCCGGGAGACAGAATTAGCGACTCGCCCCGCCCATCCGAACCCGCTTGTCGATTGGTCGGCCCGCCTCTTCACCGTGAGCGGTGTTCAGTATATCCTCATCTCGAACACCGCCTCCTTGTATTCCACGGTCCTTTTCGGAAGGGACATCACTGACGGCGGACAGCTCATAGAGCGGATGACGTGGGCTATAAGGGAAGTGATGGAGCACGATGGTCCCGGTCCGGCATATGAAAAGCACCTCGTGCCTGAAACCGGGCCGGTCACCTTCGCCAAGGCCCTCAACCGTTCGGTCACCGGCTCCATGAACGATCTGATGCTACAGGCACAATGGCATCCCGGAAGCGGGGAGATATCGCCTTATGACGTATCTTTTCTCCCCAATGGTTCATCCCGCGTGGGCAGCGGCGCATTGATCACCAACAATAGGAGGCAGTTTTTATGAACGGCAAAAATATTTTGTTTTTCCTGAGTTTAGCATTAGTGGTAGTTAGTTTTAATGTCTACGCCGTTGACCCACCAATTTGTAATTCCGGTGTCAACGTAGTAGTTCATGAAAACGGATCACTACGATCTTGCGAACTCAAAGATGATTACGAAGCGAATAACATTCGATGTCGTAATGGAAATCGTATCAGTTTTTATGACAATGGCAACATAGAATCTTGTATACTCTCTACGCCAACAACCGTCGGCGGGAATGAGTGCGGCCAATTTGGCTTAATTTCTTTCTACCCTGATGGGAAGTTGAAGTCGTGCATGAAACCCGTCAACTGAAAAAGAAGCATCATACCCCAACTGCTCACTACTCCCAGATTTCCCGCACATGACGCAGTGTTGAATGTTACTGGCAATCGCTGAATGGACAAGGTTACGCCACAAAAGAGATATGGCAGATGACTGCAATGCGCCAGAGAGTCAGAAAATAGCTACCTGGAGGGAGACGCGAGACGAAACCCGACATCGCGGTCCCGGAACCACTGATCGATTCTGAGCCGGGACGACGCGCGCGAGTACCACGCGTCGAAGTTCCAGGAACCGCCCCGCAGCATCCTTTGATTGCCCATTCCCGATCCCTGGGGGTTATCCTTTGGGCTAGCCGTGTAGTACGAGTACGGGACGCCGACACCATAGCGATCCTGCACCCACTCCCAGACGTTGCCGCTCATGTCGCAGATCCCGAGGCCGTTCGGCCTCTTGGTCCCCACCACGTGGGTTCTCTCGCCGGCGTTGGCCTTGTACCAGGCGTACTCCCCGACCTGTGACTCATCGCTCGTGCCGGCCCAGTTCTCCTTCTTCCCGCCGCTACGGGCAGCATACTCCCACTCCGCTTCGGTGGGAAGGCGGTACCGTTTGCCGGTCATCTGGTTCAGCTTGGCGATGAATGTCTGAGTATCGTCCCAGCTCACCGTATCCACCGGCATCCGGCCACCGGGGAACTTGCTGGGATTTGACCCCATCACCGCTTCCCACTGCTCCTGTGTCACCTCGTACTTGCCGATGAAGAAGTCGCTCACACAGACCTCATGAACGGGTTGCTCGTAGTCTTTTCCGACGCGAAAGGTATCGCCCATCGGGAAGCAACCGCCCTTGACGAAAACCGTCTCGATCTCCGGGGTTGCGGCAAGGGAGTTTGCTGCGTATGGGAGCAGCAGAGAGGCTGCTAAAATCGTTATAGCAGTAATGATCCTATGCCTGTTTCCTTTCGACTGTTTCTTTGTCATTTTCTTACCTCCGTGTGGCCGGTCAACAACCCCAGAAACCATAAGATCAGGAGAGTCACAAAAATGGTCCAAACCATCCATCCCTCCTTTCCGTCAAGGAGCTGCAAACCTCAGTGCCCGCAATTTCACGCACCTTGATTCTCTCTACCCTTATTTTAATTATATATCCTGAATTTTGATGCTGCACGCCACCTCCATAAAGGAAACCGTTCCAGGGGGGAAGCCCATCCATTGACATCGGACATAATCACCCTTTGAAGCGGCAATCTTGAACGCACCCACAGGCCGTAGAAGTGAATGATTGTGCGAGACGACTCAAATCCCTGTAGCAAAAAAGACGATACCCTCATGCACAAAAGTCTTACAAAATAATTGTTGGTTCTGCGACAGACACGAGTGATTGTCTGTTGTATGGTAGATACAGGGACAATAATATTAATATGTTCACAATCGAACACCCTCACATTTACGCGCTTTTTGTGCATCAGTCTTGAGGAGGAGTACCATGAAATCGAGCATTAGAGACAAGGCGGAAGGAACGTTTCACGAAATAAAGGGTAAAGTCAAGGAGGTTTCCGGGAAAATCACCGATAATCACACGTTGGAGGCCAAAGGCAAAGCCGAAAAGATAGCCGGCAAAGTGCAGGAAAAGGTCGGTCAGGTCAAGAATGTCCTGGGGAAGTAGTGGGAGTGGCGTATCGTGCATCAGGAAAGGCAAACAATGGGTGAGATCAAGCTGTAGGCGACCTGACTGGCAACAAAAGGCTCAAGCGGGAGGGACGAACGCAAGGCAAAGTCGAAGGCTAAGGTGAAGGATGCGAAGGACGCGGTCAACGGAGGAATCCGAAACTGATGCAGATGTTCAACAAAGTAAAGGGAGGAAATTACCATGAGTACGACAACCCTCATCATTCTCATCGTCGTGCTGTTTTTAGTGTTCGGCGGAGGCGGAGGTTACTATTGGAGGAGGCGGTGGTAAGGAGATAAACCATGGCTGAGCATAACGCAGTGGTAGGGATCTTCGACTCTCACATCAAGGCAGAAACGAGCATCAAAGAACTCCAGCGGTCGGGGTTCGACATGAAGAAACTGTCCATTGTGGGCAGGGACTATCACCCCGAGGAGCACGTCGTCGGCTACTACAACGTCGGCGACCGCATGAAGGTCTGGGGCGAACTGGGGCTTTTGGGGGCGGCATCTGGGGCTTGCTGTTCGGGTCGGCCCTTTTCTTTATCCCGGGCATCGGTCCCCTCATCGTGCTCGGCCCGCTCGTGAGTTGGATTATCGGAGCACTGGAAGGCGCCGTGGTGGTCGGCGGGCTGGGTGCGTTGGCTGCCGCGCTGTATAGCATAGGCATTCCCAAAGACAGTGTCATGAAGTACGAGACGGCGATCAAATCTGACAGGTTCCTCGTTATCGCTCACGGTACAGCGGACGAGGTGGCCAAAACCAAGAGCATCCTCGAGACGGCCGGCGCGGCGCAAATCGACGTCCATCCGGGAGTACGCGGCGAAATCGTGGACGGTTAGACCTGAATTAACCTCCGGCGGGGGTGTAGAAGAATCAGGCGAGGGCCTATCCCAGGTGGCCGGTCTCACATCCGCTGGTGCGGACGCGCCGCGAGCGCCGTTTGGTTCTGCGACAGACATGAGTGATTGTCTGTTCTATTGTACGGTACCAGGGGTATATCCGTATTCGGATGTGCCTACTAAAGAAAAAGGAGCATGTATGAAAACGCGGAATGTGTTTGTCGGCTATCTGGTCCTCCTTATGTTTGTCGGCACCCTTGCGGTCTGTGGATCGACACGCGCAGAAAGTACGGGTAAATACGTGGACGATTCGGTTATCACGACCAAGGTGAAAGCCCTGCTTGCGGAAGACGATTTTCTCAAGTCGTTCAAGATCAGTGTCAAGACCTACAAAGGCAGGGTCCAGCTGAGCGGCTTCGTCAATTCTCAGAATGCCCTCAGCAAAGCGGGTGAAATCGCAGGAAGCGTAGAAGGAGTCAGATCCGTAAAGAATAACCTGATCGTGAAATAGGCGACCGACATCCGTTTCCGGGTAGGGCGTGGCGGCCACTGCCGGCCCGAGCACTCGATTTTTTGAGAATCCCCTTTGGGAAATGAGATGTGGAAATGGAATCGATGTTTATTGGGACGCAGGAAATTAACCTTATTAAGGAGACAGATCATGAAAGAAATTACCAATCAGTTCCTTTATCCAACTGCACTCGCCGTTGCGGCGGTGCTCCTCGCCTTTATGGTTCTCACAAGCCCGAGCCCAGCGCGGGCGGCCTCGGGAGATCAAGGTCCGGCAACCTCCGTCGCGACCCCTCGATCCGACCGCGTCGAGGCACGCATCAAAGAGCTTCATACCAAGCTCAATATCACCCCGGCACAGGAACAGCTATGGAACAACGTCGCCCAGGTGATGAGGGACAATGCGAAAACGATGGAGGCGCTCATCAAGGCAAGGTCAGAAAAGGCACCTACTATGACCGCTATCGACGATCTCAAATCCTATGGCGAAATTGCCGAGGCGCATGCGGATGGCCTCAAGAAATTCATCCCGGCCTTCGAGCCACTCTATGCCGGCATGTCGGACGCCCAGAAGAAGAGCGCCGATATATTATTCCGCCAGCACGGCCGCACGAAGTCAAAGGCAAAGGGCAAATGAGCGCGACTGCCATAACGCAAGAGAGCAAACCCTATTTTAGGATAGGGACCTGCTCCAAGAATGGGAGGGCACTATGAGAACATCGAATACCCGCGCAGGGAAGTTTCGTTCGACAGTCGGCAAGATCGTGATGGCCCTCGTCTTCACCTTAATGATCGGCAGTATAGCCATCGCGCCGGCCTTCGCCAGAGACGCCAGGGGTGGTGGTGGGCATGCCGGGCACGGCAGAGGTGGTGGGCATGACCGGGGTGGTGGGTATGGCAGGGGTGGTGGGTATGGCTATTACCCGGCACCTGTCTATGTGCCGCCACCGGTCGTCTATGACCCGTACGCGTATCAGTCGCCGGGCATCAGCCTCGTATTCCCCATCCGTATTCGATAGGGGATACTCAGCGTCGACCGCTTTAGTGCATAAGGGCCTCGGCACTCTAAAACAGAGCCGAAGCCCTTATGCGGCGTGTGGATGGGTCTATTCGTACGCCGGGCATGCTTTCGTCGACAAAACCAGGAGGGTGTTAGATCATGCCTTTAACTCAAGTGGTGGTGACCCTGATCGTGGTTGGTGTTCTTCTCTGGCTCATCAACCGATTCATCCCGATGGCGGGCTCCATTAAGTCGATCCTGAACGCCGTCGTGGTCATTGCCGTTGTCTTGTGGCTCCTGAGCGTTTTTGGACTTCTCAGTTCCCTCTCCAAGATCCACGTGGGGAAGTAATTGTCTACGTTCGGCGCTTATGGGGGGTCGGGGCTCTATTCTATCATGTCCCTAAAAGGGGACCGACAGGAAGGACGTTCCTTATATGCCCAATCAGGGTGCCGGACCGATAGCACTGCGATGAAGACATTAGGAGGAGAGCATGTCAAAAAAAGCCCACACGGCGACAAGACCTTCCCTCATGGGGGCCATACCCGGTGCAAAGGGCGTAACCTTCCGCGTATGGGCGCCCCATGCCGAAAAGGTTTACGTTACCGGAACCTTCAATGACTGGAGCAAGACCTCGGCACCCCTCGTCAAAGAGAAAAACGGATGCTGGTCGACCGGCGCGTCAAAGGCAAAAGTGGGAGATGAGTACCGATATGTGATCCACCCCCCTGCCGGGTGGGATCTCCCTCCTCTTTCTCGCATCGATCCTTATGCCAGAAAAGCGACCAGCTCGATCGGCAATGGAGTTGTCTATGATCCCAACGCCTTCGATTGGGGTGATGATGTCTTTACTATTGCCTCGTGGAATGAGCTCATTATTTACGAGATGCACGTCGGCACCTTTCACGTCAAAGAAAAAGGGCATCCGGGCACACTTGACAGCGCCGTTGAAAAATTGCCCTATCTTCGGGAACTAGGCATCAATGCGGTGGAGGTGATGCCGATCATGGAGTTTTCGGGCGACTTTTCGTGGGGCTACAATCCAGCGCATCCCTTTGCCGTTGAGGGTATTTACGGGGGGCCGGATGCATTCAAGCGGTTTGTGAAGGCGGCCCATGAGCATGGCATCGCGGTGATCGTCGATGTCGTCTACAACCACTTTGGCCCTTCCGATCTTGATTTGTGGCAGTTTGACGGCTGGAGCGAAAATGAGAAAGGGGGAATCTACTTCTACAATGACCACCGGTCGTCAACACCCTGGGGCGACACGCGCCCCGATTATGGCCGGGGCGAAGTGCGCCAATATCTGCGGGATAACGCGCTGATGTGGCTTGCGGAGTACCACGCCGACGGGCTACGCTGGGACGCCATAACCTATATCAAGAATATTGAGGGCAATGAAGGAAATCCGGCTAATGACATCCCCGAAGGCTGGAGCTTAATGCAATGGATCAATGAGGAAATCCAAAAACGTTTTCCGGGCAAAATCAGCATCGCCGAAGATCTGAAGAATAACGTATGGGTCAACAAGGATACAGGGGCGGGCGGCGCAGGCTTCAGTGCGCAGTGGGACAGCGAATTTGTTCACCCTGTTCGCCAGGCCGTCATTTCCCGTGATGATAACCAGCGCGATCTGGGGGCAGTCAGCAGAGCGATCGAGCATCGCTACGAGTCGGACGCCTTTGAACGGGTCATTTATACCGAGTCGCACGACGAGGTCGCCAATGGCCGGGCCCGCGTGCCGGAGGAGATTTGGCCCGGCAAGGTGGACAGCTGGTTTTCCAAGAAACGCTCCACCCTGGGCGCTGCACTTGTTCTCACTGCGCCCGGCATCCCGATGCTTTTTCAAGGGCAGGAGCTGCTGGAAGATCGCTGGTTTCAGGATAAAGACCCGATCGACTGGTCACGAGCCGAAGACGAACACGGTATTCTCGGAATGTACCGGGATCTGATCGCCCTGCGGCGCAATCTGTCGGGTGTAACGCGGGGGTTGTGCGGTCAAAATATCCATATCTACCATTTCGACGATGGGGCCAAGCTCATCGCTTTCCATCGATGGGACAAACAGGACCCAGCCGATAGCGTCGTTGTGGTGGTCAATATGACAAATCAGAACCGTGATGGATATCGCATCGGTTTCCCGCGGGTCGGATTGTGGAAAACGCGCTTTAACAGCGACTCTTACAACTACGGCCCAAGTTTCGCCAATCATCCTACGCCCGACGTGGAAACTAGTGAGGAAGGAGCCGACGGACTGCCCTGCTCAGGCGAAATCGGCATCGGGCCATACACGGTGGTGATCTTCTCGCAGGATGGATAGGGTTCTATCGTTCTTGCGGCGGCAGGTTGACCTAAGAACGAAAGGGCTAGAGAAAGTCATGTTTTTACGTCCGCAGGCAAAAAGGAGGATATAGATGAAAAGTGAAGGGTCGGGCTGTAGAGCTTGTTCGGTGATGTCTTCGTTCTTTTTGGGTGGATTCATCGGCGCAGCTATTGCACTGTTGGTCGCTCCAAGAGCCGGAAAGGAAACGAGGCAGCAGATCAAAGGCACGGCTGAAGACGTCAAAGTGAAAGCTGAAGACTACTACAAACAGATTAAGGAGACGGTTACCTCAGCCTTAGAGCACGGAAAAGACCTTGTTACCGAGAAGAAACAGCTTATCGCAAAGGCAGTCCAGAAAGGCATAGAGGCATACGAGAAGAAGGAGTAACGGATAGCGGGAACGTGCACCGGGAAGCTGAAAAGCCGACCCGGTTATCGGCCTTACATTTTGTTGTGTGGCCATCAGGCGGGTTCTGCCCATCACTGGGTCTCCGGCTATCGGATTTTGCTGCGCCTAAGATTCCGGTAGTCTCTCTCTGGCTGCTTCCCAACTAACACTTATAAGGCCTCCCCGTGTCAATAGATAAATCTTCCTCTGAACCGAAAAAGTGTTCATTTTGCCCTTCCATACAACCGACTATCCGACTGTTGCCAACGGCTCCGAATTCGGAAAGCGGTTCAAGGCAACGATAACGGCCCTCAATGTTTTTGCTCCTCCTCTTTCTTCCTTCTATGGTACTCCTCCATTTCTTTCTTGTACTTCGCCAGATCATACTTCTTGAAGCAATCGTCGCAGTACTCTTTCAGATTGTTTTCCTTATCGATAATCGCCCAGTACGCTGCAAGCGAGCCGCATTTCACGCATGTCGGCATGTGTCCTCCTTTAATAACTTCGCTTCAAATGCCGCGACCGACCCATGGGCACTCCGCCTTAACAAAGATAAGACCACGCCGCCACGATGGTAAAGTGGCAGGAAGCGAGGCTCAGTCTACCATTTCGCTCCAGGTAAGGAGAAGACAGAGTGGCTATGACACACATAACCGGAGCCGGCAGACCCGGCGTCACGGCACAACAGTGCTCACTACTTAGTCTTTGGATTTCATGTTTTCTCCAAACTTTGAAAGTGCACTGCCTATTCCTTCGATGCCTTTGTCTACCTCATCTTCAGTCCAGCCTGCTCCCTTTACGAGTTTGCCGCCAACAGCATGCGCGTAGTC
>Ga0181533_1006829_pt1 | contig 10187 bp, 7 predicted proteins | sample PEATcosm2014_Bin_45_FD_119772 | JGI IMG/M metagenome (GOLD analysis project Ga0181533, IMG submission 119772) | Peatland microbial communities from MTU Mesocosm Facility, Houghton, MI, USA - PEATcosm2014_Bin11_60_metaG | ecosystem: Environmental > Terrestrial > Soil > Wetlands > Peat | place...
CCAGGCCGGCAGTGCCGCGCCAAGCAGCAGCGCGGCGGCCAGAGTCGGGGCAAGACGCAGTCTCATACTCTAGTATATCGTCTCATAGAGAGTAATCTTGAATACTATTTATAACGATTAAAAACATTTCGGGCGGCTGTCGGTCGTGTGGACTTAACTGGCCGCAGACCTTAAAGAATTCAGTCAGCGCAGCGCGACCGGATTAACGCATGGCGCACATCGCGGACTCCGGAAGCATCGTGTCGTAGGAACGGCTGTCAGGAAACGCCGTGGATTCTGACGAATGGCTCGATTACGCTGGCCTTGGCCCGACCTTCGACGAAGGCATCCCGCTCACTGGCCGATTGAAACAGATATTGAACGAAGGGCGCGTTTCATCTCACCGTATCGATCGTCCTCGGTAACCGCCAGGATATTCGGCCTGAGCTGCAGGAAATGATCCTGAAAATCCAGGCCCAATCCGAGGTTCTCTCCAATGACCACGGCATCGACCATGGCAAGAGACTGCAGCAGCGCCAGTTTGTGTTCCTGGGGGATGGAAGAGCGCCGCTGCTTGTGGGTCCACAGAACCTTGTCTGAAGCGAAGCAAACCGTCAGGTGGTGGCCCAGCGCCTTTGCTTGGTTGAAGAACTGAAGATGACCGGCGTGCAAGATATCGTAGCATCCGGACGGCGACGGAATACCCGATGCGACGCAGGTCACGAATTCCGACGGCTCGTACGTCTACCAGGACGACCATGACGGTGACGGCGTGCCCGAGTACATCCTCACCTCGGATGGCAAGGGCAACACGACGGTCACTGTCGACGCAGACGGCGACGGCGTACCCGAGCAGGTAATCGTGACCACAGTCACTGCGACCGAACAGAAGCAGGTTCTCACCGTCGATACCGATCTCGACGGCATCATGGATCATCGCTACACCTGGGTGACCGAAGCCGCCACCCCCGATGTGCAAACCTACACGGCAGAGACTGACGCCGCGGAGACGGGAAACTTCATCGTGGTCAGCACGCTACAACTCGATTCCTGGCGATACGGTGGCACCGGCAATTGCGATGGCATGAGCGGATTCCCCTCGGGCGGCACCAACTATCAGCCATTCAACACCAGCCCGACCGTCAAGACCGGGAGCGATGCAGGGCAGTGCGGGGAGCAGGACTCCAATAGCATCGCCCAGGCACTCGATTGCGCCCTGACCAAGGGTGCACTCTGTCTGGCGAACACCAACACGAAAGAATACAACAACCTGATGGCGGCAACCCTCGGCGACTCAAAGATGCCGCTCGACATCGGTTGCGGCGGCGGCTGCAGCGGAGTCATCGCCACGACCCAGGGTTGGGGCTCGCCGTGGTTTAGCAACTCCGAGATGAATATCAACCCAGCACAGTGGGACAGCCTCGATGCCGACGGTCAGTGCAACATCATGCTGCACGAGCGGCTGCACTGGGCGGGGGATGAGGGTTCGGCGGATCACAATGACTCGGCGGGGGCCGGCAACGATACGGTCTATTCCTGCGGGCGTTATTGCGGCCGCTGTTCGCACGCCGGGCACGGGTCGCAGAACAAGAGCTCCGTGGATTGCGCCGGCTGCGCCGATACCAGCGCACGCAAACAGCAGTGTGGCACGCAGACCCAGTACCAGACTGCGGATTGCGGCAGTGCAATGTCCGGATTTTGCCACGCCGGCTTGGCTTGCATTGCGGGCCCCTGCGATCAGTGCGGCGGGATTGTCACCAACGCTTGCGACGGCTCCCTCATTGGCGGCCAGGCTATCTGTTGCCAGAGCTGTCCCTCGAATTGCAATCAGTCCAACGACCTGCCTTGCACCAACACGCCTGCCTCGACCGACACCTGCACCGACAAGAACCCCCCCTTCTGCCAGTGAGCGGATCGGGACGCGCTGCCCCTCACGAGACCGGCGCCACGTCGAAGGTCGGACGGGGCCTTCGGTCTACAGCGTGCCCACCAGGAACTCGTGCACCATCGCAACGTCGTCGAAGGACAGCTTCCGTTCGAGGTTGTGGTCGCGCCGTACGCGACGAGCGTGGTCGGGGGGCAGCGGCCGATGCACGAAGATGCCGCGCGAGCACAGCCGCGCCTCGGCGCGAGCGGTTCGCATGATTTGGTCCATGAAGGTGCCGAAATCAGTCTCGCTGAGATACGAGGATACGTCGGCGATCGAGTAGGCGTCCAGGCTGCGGTCGGCGACATCGGCAAGAGCGGCGGAGGCCGGCGCTGTCACGATGGTGACCTGCGTGGTCTTGAGGGCCTCGCGGATGCGCTCATACGAGCCTGGCAGAAGATAGATGGGCATCGCGGGCTCGTAGATGTAGCGCGCAAAGAAGACCAGCTGAAGAAGGTGACTGTCACGCGCGAGGTGGTTGCACAGGTACCGGTGCATGAGATCGAAGATGCGCCGGTGCAGGGGAACCTCGGGCGGCACGAAACGCCAGAAACCCGGATCGCGCGAGAACAGCTCGAGGAAGGAGCGGCGGCACAGCATTTCGCCGACAAAACGCCATGCGCGCGTGTTCCACCCGTCGAGGAAGTGGCGCTGTTTTGCCATATCGTCGAACTTGAACAGCCGCCTGATCCAAATTGGGCGCACCGCGTGCGAGATGCGCGAGACGTGTACCAGAAAGCGCTCGAGGCTCCCCTGGAAGAGCACACCACGCCGCACCAGTTCCGGGTGCGCATCAAAGTAGTCTCCCGCCGCGCCGGAGAGAGCGGGCCGCAAGTCTTGGTAGACCTTCAGTCGATCGCGCGCGCGCCTCACCCCCAAGAACGCGAGGTAGGGCTCGTAACTGAGCGCGCGCATGGCCGCGATCTTCAACTCGAGCAAATGATTCTGCGTCGGGTTCACGTCGACCGCCAGAATCTCCTGGGGACGATCGTGAAGCAGGTTGAGCACGCGTCCTCCGCCGGCGGTGATGCAGAACACGCGTTTACCGGGGCCGATGCGCAGGGCTTTGAGCTCGCTGCGGGAGTCTTCGTTGCACGACGAGTAACTGATGCGCCCGCTGAATTTCTTCCATGGAATCGCATCGGGCTCACCTTTGGGGGAGTCGCCTTTTGCGCGGCTTGCGGCTGTGCGCGAGCGGAGGGTGGCCGACTGGTGGGCGCGATCACGCTTCATGGTCATGGCCTGCTCAAACCTCTCTCATGAGTTCCTGGGGAAACTTTTCTCAGACTGAGTGCTCATGCCAAATTTCCGCATACGCCGCAGCAGCTGAAAACGACTGATGCCCAGGAGCTTGGCTGCCTCTGTGCGGACATTGCCGGCGCGGCTCATCGCCTGACGGATCATGCGCGCCTCGACGTCGACCAGCGAATCCACGCCTGGCACCACCTCGATCGGTTGGGTGGGGGGCAACGATCCCTTGCGGCCGAGCGAGAGCACGCGCTGGGGCAAGTGCCTAAGCTCGATGCGCGGCGATTCCGTCAAGATGACGGCGCGCTCGATGATGTTCTTCAACTCACGCACGTTGCCCGGGTAGGCGTAGCCCAACAGGGCTTGGCTGACCTCCGTGGAAAATGGCTCGGTGGGCTTGTTCAAACGCTCAGCAAAGAGAGTGCGGAAGTGTTCCGCCAAGAGCAGGATGTCGTCCCCGCGTTCGCGCAAGGGCGGGATGCGGATGGGGAAGACCGCGAGCCGTTGGAAGAGATCCTGGCGAAAGCGGCCCGCCTGCACCAGGGCGGGCAGATCCTGGTTGGTGGCAGCGACCACGCGGGCCTTGAGCGGAATCTCGCGACTCGATCCCAAACGGCGAAAGCTGCGGCTCTCGAGCACGCGCAGTAGCTTTCCCTGACCCAGCTCCATGTCGCCGATCTCGTCGAGAAAAACCGTGCCGTCGCGGGCTTCCTCGAAGGCGCCGGTGCGTAACTCCTGGGCGCCGGTGAAGGCGCCGCGCTCATGCCCGAAAAGCAGACTCTCCACCAGATTCTCGGGCAAGGCGAGACAGTCGACCACGACCAGCGGCGAGGCCGCAGGACGCGACAGGGAATGAACGAAACGACACGCCACTTCTTTGCCGACGCCGGTTTCTCCGGTGAGCAGCAGCGTCGTGTCCTTGGCCGCGGCCACCTTGCTCAGCTCGTCGATCACCAGGCGCATCGCGCTCGATCGACCGAGCAGTCCCCGACACTCCGCCTCGGCGATGCCGTGCGCCTCCTCGCGCAGTTGGGCGCGCCGGCGCAGCTCGAGAACGCGTTCGAGGATCGGAGCGACGCTGGCCTCCTTGACGATGTAGTCCTCGGCGCCGTGACGGATCGCGCGCACGGCGTTGGGGATGGTTTGGTAAGCCGTCATCATGACCAGCGCGGCGTCAGGTTGCCGCATGAGGAGTTGCGGGATGATGCGAATGCCATCGTCATCCGGCAGGCGATGATCGAGCAGGATCACGCCATACTGCCGAATGGCAGCGAATTCGAGCGCCTCGCGGCAGGTGTAGGCGAGATCGCAACAGATGCCCTGACGCCCGATCTCGCGCCCGATGGCTTGGGCGTAGAGATCCTCGTCGTCGACGATCAGGGCCCAGAAGGGCTGACTCATGCCGCACCGTCGATCGCGCACGGGCGCCTGGGGAGCACCACCGTCGCCTGGCACCCACCTCCGTCGCGATTCCTCAGATCGACGAAGCCGCCGTGGGCGCGCGCGATCTTCTGGCAGACGGCCAACCCCAGGCCGGTCCCGTTCTTCTTGGTGGTGAAGAAGGGGCGCAGGCAGTCCGCCGCGCTAGCGGGCAAACCTGGCCCGCGGTCCTCGACGGTAATGGCCAGTTCAAAGCCACTCTGTGCGACGTGACATGTGACCTCGCCCGCGGCAGGGGTGGCCTCGAGTGCGTTGAGCAGCAGGTTGAACACCACCTGCTTCATGGCCTCGTAGTCAGCCTCGATGGTCAGCTCGGGATCCACCTGGCAGCGAATGGTCTTGCCGGCCAGGCGATGGGCGCCCGCCAGCAAGCGGCGCGCGTCGTCTAGCAACTCTGCCACGCGTACCTGAGTGACGGCCATCTCGCGGCGTGCGGCGAGGTAGTCTTTGAGGGTCATGTCCATGCGCACGATCTCTTTCACCAGCGCGGCCAGAATCGCACGCTGGCTGGCCGCAGTTTCCGGCTCGCGGATGAGACTTTCGAGCGTGGCGCCAATCGCGACGAGAGGATTGCGAATCTCGTGAGCCAGATGAGCTGCCATTTCCCCCATGGTGGCGAGGCGTTCCTGCTGTACCAGATGGTCGGAATCTCGCTTGCTCGGCTCGCGCAGCACCAGCAGGAAGCCCACGAGCTGGTGAAAGTCGTCGGCGAGGAGCAGCGCCTCGACGCGCACCGGGACCAGCGATCCGTCGCGGCGACGCACCACCGTGGCGCGCTCGGAATATGCTTTTTGCGGATCCAAGGTCTGATGGGTGAGAATATCCATGACCTCGTCGGGCGCCGAGAAGAGCGCGCTGATCGGCTGGCCGGTGATATTTTCCGCCTCGCAGCCCAGTAGCTGTTTCGTGGCGGGATTGCACGAGCTGACGCGAAGCTCCGGATCGACAAAGAGCGCGGGCGCGGGGTCGCCCAGAGTCAGGCGCACGAGTTGATTTTCGAGCGAGGCGGCCGCCTGTCGCGGCGAGGAGAGCATGCAGAGAACACCCTGCGTGCCGTCGAAATCGAGGCGCGACAACGTGATGCGGAGTTCGCCGTCGAGATCAAGGCTGCGCTCACGCTCCGACTGCGGCCCCTCAAGAAAGGCGCGGGCGTTCGTGCCAATGGTGCGCATGAGGTCGCCCTCGCGCAGGACCCGCTCAAGGGCGGCACCGCCGCGCGGGCCATGGCCGCGCAACCCGCCGCGGGCATCGAAGAGCAGGCTATCGGGTTCGTCATCGGGGAGGTGGTCGAAGAGCGTTTGGCTCTGACCCATGAGATCGTTTTCGAGAATCTCACCAATGCGCCGGGCGTAGCGCAAGAGCACTTCGCGCTGCTGGCGGTTGAACGGCAGGGTGCCCTCCTTTTCGAAGAGGAGGACACCGTAGTTTCGTGTGCTACTGAGCGCCGGGACGCAGGCAAAGTCACGCTCGCCGATGAGACGCGCGGTTGCCGCGAGTATCAAGGGGGGCAAGGCTGCGCCCACCAGCTCCTTGAGCGAGGTCGTTTCGCAAAACGAGGCCTCGCGCCAGGAGCGAGTGACCAGGCTGCCCTCGGCGCTACTCATCGGCCACGAGAACCCCGGGAACTGCGCACCCAGCATCTTCTCAATCTCGGCGATAACGGGAAAGGCGTCGGCCGTGATACCCAGGTGAACGCGAATTTCCTGCTTCTTCTCGTTGAAAAGAATCAGGTTGGTGGAACCGCAGCCGACAATTTTCGCGGCGCCGCGCAACGCGGCTTCCAAGAACTGCTTGAGGTTGGTGGACCCCACCATGATGGCCACGCGGATGATACTCGACCGCGCAGTTCGCGCCCAACCGGAATCGCTCATGATGGGGTTTGGCGTGTGCGATTTCGCACGCGGGTGTGCTTCTGCACGCGAGGGAGGCTGGGTGTCATGATCGCGTCACAGCTCAACTGCCAGAAAATTTTAGAGGGTGCGCGAGCAAGAGAGGTGGTTCAAGGTTTGCAACTATGATCCATTCTCTCCGCGAGACGAAAGGTGCCACACGATGAAGCTCTCCGTCGCCTGTAACTTCGATGAAGCGCTCATGAAGGGCCTTGCCGGTTACCCCGTGTACGAGGTCTACGGCAAGCTCACCACCGACTACTTCGGCGGCGGGCGCCCCGCCTTCTACTTGCCCCAAGTGAATCGCCGCGTGCTTGAGCGGACCGTGAAGACGGCGCACGAAAACGGCATCCAGTTCAACTATCTGCTCAACGCATCGGCCATGGGCAATACCGAGTTCACGCGCATCGGGCAGCGCAAGATGGAGGAGATGCTCGAATGGGTGGACGGCATCGGCGTCGATTCGATCACCGTCGCCAACGTCTACTTCCTGCGGCTCATCAAGCGACGCCATCCGCGCCTGAGCGTTCGCGTAAGCTCGCATCGTTTCACCGATACGCCGCGCAAGGTGCGCTTCTGGGTTGACCACGGCGCCGACGTCATCGTCGTCTCCGAAGTCGGGGTGCATCGCGAGTTCAAAACCCTGGCGGCGATGAAGCAAGCCGCGCAAGGGGTCGACTTGCAGCTCATCGTCAACAACTGGTGTCGCCAGGACTGCGCCATCGCCGGCAACCACGCGGTGGCTCTGTCGGCAGCATCGCAAGCCAAGAGTCGGGGGTTCCCGCTCGATTACTGCTCGATCCTGTGCAACCAGATTCGCTTGCGCGATCCCGTCAACTACATTCGCGCCAACTGGATTCGCCCCGAGGACCTGCACCACTACGAGAAGCTCGGGTACGAAACCTTCAAGATCGTCGAGCGTAACACCCCGACGCAGATCCTGCTCGAACGGGTCAAGGCCTACTCGGAACGGCGCTACGACGGCAACCTCCTCGATCTCGTGCAGAACTACGCCTATCCGAAGGACAAGCTCGGCGCTGTGGGCAGGGACGCCTATTCGTTCAGGCGCATGCTCAAGTACTTCATCAAACCGCGCACCATCAACCTGCTGCGCTTCCGCAAGCTGATCGATTTCGGGCACGCTGCCAGCATGCTCTATCCCAGAGAGGGCGCGAATCCGGTCACCATCGACAATCGCGCGCTCGACGGCTTTCTCGATCGCTTCACCGAGCAGAACTGCCAGTCGACCGATTGCGAGAGCTGTCGCTACTGCCACGAGTGGGCAGCGCGCGCGATCACCGTCGATGCAAATTGGCGCGCGAAGCTGGAACCGATGTACCAGGACTTGCTCGGCGATATCGAGGGAGGCGCTTTCTGGGAGCCGTACACGCGCACCGCTTCGCAGATGGTGCGGCGACTGTGGCGGAACCCTGCGTGAAAGGGACCAGCACAGCGACCGGCGGGCCGACCAGCTTCGGCGCGGATCGCGCCTCGTGCGAACGCGCCGTTGCGCGCGGTCTCGACTTTCTTGCCTCGCAACAGGGGGCCGACGGAGCCTGGCGCGGCGATTACGGCGGACCGATGTTCCTCCTGCCGATGTATCTGGCGGCTCGCCACATCGGCGGAAGGCCGATCGAACGCGAAAGGCGCACCGGCATGGTCGCCTATCTTTGCGCACACCAGGGCGCCGACGGCAGTTTTGGCTTGCACGTCGAAAGCTCCGGTTGCTTGTTCACGACTGTCTTGTGCTACGTGGCACTTCGGTTCCTCGGGCTTGCGCCCGACGACGAGCGGGTCGCCAAGGCACGAGGGTTCATCCACGCGCACGGCACGGCGCTGGCGTGCGCCAGTTGGGGCAAGTTCACGCTCGCGCTCCTCAATCTTTATGAATACGACGGTCTGCAACCGATCCTGCCGGAATTGTGGCTCTTGCCCACCAGTCTGCCGTTCCATCCCAGCCGCCTGTGGTGTCACTGTCGGCAAGTGTATCTGCCCATGGCGCACCTGTATGGCATGAAAGCGCGGATGCCGGCCGACGATCTCACCCACGCTCTCCGGCGCGAGATTTACGATCGTCCCTACGACAGCATTCGTTTCGCCGAGCACCGCAACACCATCGCCGCAGGCGATGTCTACGCGCCGACATCGTCGGCGCTGAAAGCGGTGAACTTCGTCACGGGCCTGTACGAGCGCGTGCACGCGCGGGGGTTTCGTGAGCGCTCGCTCGCGCGGCTCTTGCACCACATCGAGTTCGAGGACCGCGCCACCCAGTTCATCCGCATCGGCCCGGTCAATGCCGTGCTCAACACGCTCGTGCACTTCTTCCAATCACCACAGAGCGACGCGACGGAGCGGAGTTTCGCAGCCCTCGAAGGGTACCTGTGGGACGGGCACGACGGTACCAAGATGAATGGCTACAACTCGACCGCATTGTGGGACACGGCGTTTGCCGTGCAGGCGATGCTGGAACTCCCCCTGGGGACAGCCCATCGTGAGACGCTGCAACGCGCCCACGCCTTCGTTGTCGACAATCAGGTGCTCGAAGATCCGCCGGAGTACCAGCGGTACTATCGGCACCCCTGCCGTGGTGGCTGGCCCTTTTCTGATCGCGCGCACGGCTGGCCCATCACCGACTGCACCGCCGAGGGACTGACCGCGGCGATCATGCTGGAGGACGCTGGGCTGCCCGCTCTTCCCGACCAGCGCATCCTCGATGCGGTCAAGCTGCTGCTGGGCTGGCAGAATCGCGATGGCGGGTGGGCCACCTACGAAAGACAGCGCGGCGGGCGTTGGCTGGAGGCGCTCAACCCGGCGCACGTGTTCGGCGACATCATGGTCGATCACTCGTATCCCGAGTGCACGGCGGCGTGTCTGCACAGCCTGGCGCTCTGCCGACGCCACTTCGCCGCACGCCATGACCGCAAGCTTGACGATCTCTTGGGGCGAAAGGCCGGGGCGGCCATCCGCCGCGGCGAGCGCTTCTTGCGCGACAGTCAGCGCGCCGACGGAAGCTGGGAAGGATCGTGGGGGGTGTGCTTCACCTACGGCACGTGGTTCGGCGTGCGTGGGCTCCTCGCCGCTGGTGCGGAGAACAGCGATCCGGCGTTGCGGCGCGCGTGTGAGTTTCTCCATGATCACCAGAACGCCGACGGTGGATGGGGCGAGAGCGGCGAGAGCTGCCGCGAGAGGCGTTACGTGTGGAGTGCCAGTCACGCGGTCAATACCGCATGGGCGCTTCTCACACTGGTCAGCGCGGGCCGAGCACAAGATCCACTCTGCCAGCGTGCGGCCCGCTTCCTGGTTACGACCCAACTCGACAATGGTGATTGGCCTCGCCAGTCGCTCTCGGGCGTGTTCAACAAGACGGCACTCATCAACTACGAGAACTACCGGCGCTATTTTTCCACATGGGCGCTGGCACGCTACGCGGCGGCCGTGGCATAGCGTTCCTGCATCGGTTGTTTGATTCACTGACGGCCGACGATCAACTGCGGAACCCTGAGAGGGTTCCGCACCTCCCACGACGGGATTCGGTAGGGATAGTCGGGCTAAACCGAAGCGTCCTTTGCGTCCGCGGACGCGATCGCGGGACGGAACTTGTAGCCGTAGACGATGGTGCCCTTGTTGCCGTCGTCGCGCAGCTTGCGCGTGACCATCTCCACCGGCATCCCGATCTCGATCTTCTCCCCTTCCACGTCGGTCAA